>WNFE01000380.1_pt1 | contig 31053 bp, 28 predicted proteins | sample 5400451 | NCBI WGS metagenome assembly WNFE01 (sample SAMN13153344, study PRJNA577476) | soil metagenome | isolation source: 200 cm saprolite under Douglas fir tree site 2 hole 2 | place: USA:California | collected 2015-04-18
GTACCGACTCCGTTCCCCCCCGCCAGGCCCGTGGCCCACGGGCTCCCGAACGCCGCGTCGTTGCGGTCGATGAAGCGGGTCAGGTGATCGGTGCGCGCGTGCGTGTAACTGAGCGACGCCGACACCTCACCGGCGAGCTGGCGTTCGTAGCCGATCGTGGCACTGAAGGTCCGTGGGTTCTCGAAGTTCTTGTCGAACACGAATACGCCGGGTTTGAACGGCCCGCCGCTCGGCGATGCGAGCAGGCTGTCATACGCGGGCGGGGGCAGGTTGAACGGTATCGTGCCGCTCGAGCCGAACAGCGTCTGACCGATCGAGCCGTTGGTGCTCCGCGCGCTCGCGAGGTTCAAGCCGGGGATGCGAGCATAGTAGAGGCCGGCGTTGCCCCGCAGCACCTGCCGGCCCGAGCCGTCTGGGTCGTAAGCGAACCCAAAGCGTGGCTGGAACATCTTCCAATCCGACGGAATCGTCCCGTCCGAAGGGAAGGTGAAGGTCCCCTGGGAGTTGGTCACCGTCCGCCCGATGAACGGGGCGAAGAACACCTGCGAAGGCGGCGTGATCGGGTCCGGCTCGACCTGGGCCTCCCAGCGGACGCCGTAGTCGACGGTCAGGAAGGGCGACGGCTTCCAGGTGTCCTGCAGATAGAGCGCCAGCTCGTGCTGCACGATCGCTTGCGTCCCCGAGGCCTCCAGCGAGTACGGTGGGACGCCCGCCTGCTGCAAGTACAGCAGCACCGGCCCGACGATCGTGTCGTTGACGGCGCACGTACCGCTGTTGTTCGTGTAGAACACGGCCGTCGTCCCGTTATGGCACTCCACGTAGCGCGAGCCGTGGGTGACAAACCCTTCGAATCCAGCCACGCCGTCGAAGATGAACCGGCCGTTGCCGAACCCGATGAACGTCTGGTCTGTCTCCGTTCGATTCCATTCGGCGCCCGCCTTGAAGAAATGGTCGCCCTTGGCGTAGGAGAGGTTGTCGAGCAACTGGACGCGGGTATCGTGATCCTGCACGGGCAGGAAGAATGGCATCCCGAGCCGGAATGCGTTCGCGAAATCCATCGCCGTGTCGGGGAATGGCCGTCCTTGTCCAGGGATTTGCGCACCCTCGTAGGGACGGGGCCGGTCTTCGCGCGACCACTGGAAGCGCAATTCGTTCGAGAAGCGCGACGATAGATACGACACCAAGCTGCCGTTCACCGCGTTGGACCAGTCGCGTTCGAGGCCGTTGGCGCTCAGTCCCCAGGTATCTACGTCGAACGTGCCGTTCTTCTGCTCCGACCAGGTGTAGTTGTATTTGAGCGACAGGTTGTCTTTGTCCGACAGCCGCCAGTCGATCTTCGCGAGCGCGGCCCGCGCGTCGTTAGTACGAGCGATCGGCCCGAAGTCGTTCGCCAGCGCCCCACCGAAGTGGGTGCCCAGGAAGCTGGTGAGCGAGGTGAACGCCGCATTGGCCGGCCGTGCCTTCTGCTTGATGTCATCGTACACTTGCTGGTCGTACGCCACGAAGAAGAACGCCTTGTCCTTGGCGAGCGGCCCGCCGAGCGTAAACCCGAATTGGTGCTGGCGGAAGTCCGGGGCGAGCGTCTGGGCTCCGTGGGCCAGTGTGGCCGACAGCCAGTCATACTTGCCGTAGTAGTGCAGCGTCCCCTTCAGCTGATTCGTGCCCGACTTGGTGATGACGTTGACGAAGCCGCTCGAGGAGCGCCCGAACTCGGCGGTCGCCCCGCTCGCGGTAACGACAATCTCCTGCACGGCATCCAGGTTGAACGTGAACGGGGGCCGCTGGCCGCCGCGCTGCTCGCCGAAGAACGGGTTGTTGAAGTCGGCGCCGTCGACCGAGACGTTGTTGTGGATCCCGCGCTGGCCCGCGATCGTGAGCTCGTCGCCGTCGGGTCCCTGCACGATGCCCACATCGGGCGTCAAGAGCGTGAGGTTCAAGAAGTTCCGGCCGTTGTTCGGCAGGTTCGTCACCGCCGCCTCGGGAAGGCGGTCCGCCGTCGCCACCTTGGTCGCCTCCACCGGGGTCTGCTGCGTCTCCACCACAACGGGCGCGAGCTCCACCGCCGCGAGCGACAGCCGCAGCTCCACCGTCTCGCCCACGCGTACCCGGACCCCTCTAGCCGTGGCCTGGCTGAACCCGACCGCCTTGGCGACGACATCGAACGTACCGAGTGGGAGCAGCGAGGCGACGAACACGCCCTTCTCATCCGTCGTGAGCGTGCGGGTGAAGTGGGTCAAGGCGTCCCGCACGGTCACTGCCGCGCCCTTCGCGGCGTTCCCATTCGGATCCGTGACGACGCCGCGGATGATGCCCGTCGTGGCCTGCGACTGCGCGCCGAGTGAGGCTGGGGCGCCGACCAACAACAAGAGCGCCGCGCCGACCAGGAACGCTGGAAGGCGCGTGAGCGAACGAACGTCGCACATCATGGCGTAGGGTCTCCGAGAGCGGTGCGCAAGGGCGGGGCAGAATTAGCACCCGAATCGCCGGGGCGCAAGGCGAAAGCGGCGCACGGGCAGTCTGGCGAACCGGCGCTCGACGTGGGAAGTTTCTGGCTGCCCGGCCAGCCTAACGTCCGACCGACCTCATGCAGAATCCCGACATCGCCCGCTTGTTCGACGAGGTGGCGGATCTCCTCGAGATCCAGGACGCCAATCCGTTCCGGGTGCGCGCCTATCGCAACGCGGCGCGCACGATCCGCGACTTCCCCGAGCCCCTGACCGACGTGGTCCGCGCGGGGGCGCAGGACTTGACCGACATCGCGGGGATCGGCGACGACCTGGCCGAGAAGATCACCGAGATCGTCACCACGGGCGAGCTCGGGCTGCGCCGGCAACTCGCGAAGAAGCTCCCGGCCGGACTGCTCGACCTGTTGCGCATCCCGGGCCTCGGACCGAAGCGCGTGAAGCTCCTCTACAAGAAGCTCAAGGTGAAGTCGGCCGGCGACCTCGCCAAGGCGCTCGATGCGGGCAAGGTCCAGAAGCTCAAGGGGTTCGGGCCGAAGATGGAGGAGAAGATGCGCGCCGGGCTCGGCCAGGCACAGGCGACCGAGCGGCGGATGCTACTGCACGAAGCGGACGTCCAGGCAAGCGCTTTGGTGGGCTACCTGCAAGCGGGCGGCGACATCCGCCAGATCGAGGTGGCGGGGAGCTATCGCCGCCGGCGCGAAACGATCGGCGACCTCGACATCCTGGTCACCTCGGACAACGTCGCCCGGGCGATGGACTACTTCGTGCACTACGGCGAAGTCGCCGCCGTGATCTCGCACGGCGAAACGCGCGCCACGGTCAAGCTGCGCGGGGGTCTGCAGGTGGATCTGCGGGCCGTAGAGCCTGCCGCCTACGGCGCCGCCCTACAGTACTTCACCGGATCCAAGGCTCACAACGTCGAGCTACGCAAGATCGCTCAGGAGCAAGGCTACAAGCTCAACGAATACGGCTTGTTCAAAGGCACGCGGCGGGTCGCCGGGCGAACCGAGGAGGAGATTTACGCCAAGCTCGGCCTCGACTGGATGCCCCCTGAACTGCGGGAGGCGCGAGGCGAAATCGCGCTCGCCCGCGAGCATCGCCTGCCCCGGTTGGTCACCCGTGCCGACATCCGGGGCGACCTGCAGATGCACACCTCAGCGACCGACGGCCAGGCGACGTTCGACGAGATGGCCCACGCCGCACGAGCCCTCGGTTACGCCTACATCGCCATTACCGACCACTCGAAGCGCGTCACGATGGCGCGCGGCTTCGACTCAAAACGGCTGCGCGAGCAGTGGCAGGCAATCGATGGCTGGAACGCCACCGCCAAGGGCTTTGTGATCTTGAAGAGCGTCGAGCTCGACATTCTCGAGAGCGGCAAACTCGACTTGCCCGACGATGTGCTGGCGGAAGCGGACTACGTGGTGGCAACGATGCATTACGGGATCACGCAGAGCGCCAAGGAGTTAACCCGGCGGCTCGTGGGCGCGGCCGAGCATGCCTTCGTGGATGCGATCGGGCACCCCACGGGGCGGCTCGTGGGCAAGCGGGAGCCCTATCCCGCCGATTTCGACGCCCTCAGCCGCGCCTGCGCGGCCGCGGGTTGCCTGCTCGAGCTCAACGGGCACCCGGAGCGCATGGACCTCCCCGACACCCTCGCCGCCGCCGCCAAGCGACACGGCGCGCGCTTCGTGCTTTCGACCGACAGCCACCAGCCGGGCAATCTGCCATTCATGAAGTACGCGGTGGACCTGGCGCGGCGGGCAGGGCTCGAGGCGGCGGACATCGCCAACACACGCCCGCTCCCCGAGTTCACCGCGCAGCTCAAGCGAGCCCGCGTAGTCTGACGGTGGTGGAGTCCGAGACGATCAGTAGCCGAACCACAGCTGCACCACGGGCGCAAACGACTTGCGGTGATGCGCCGTGAACCCATACGCGGCCAGCGCGTCCAGGTGGTCTGGTGTGCCGTAGCCCTTGTTGCTCGCCCACGCGTACGACGGATGGTGGCGCGCCAGGAGCTCCATCAAGCGATCACGCACGGTCTTCGCAATCACCGACGCGGCGGCGATCGAGTGGCAGTGCGCATCGCCGTCGACGATCGCGTCGTGCGGCCGGCCCAACTCCGGGAGGGGGAGTCCGTCTACCAGGACATACGCGGGCTCTACGGGCAGTCGGGCGAGGGCGCGCTGCATCGCGAGGATCGTGGCCCGGCGAATGTTCAGCCGGTCGATTTCGCGCACGCTCGCCGCGCCCACACTCACCGCCAGTGCCCGGGCACGCACCACGACGGCAAGCCGCGCGCGCCGGGCGGGCGCGAGCAGCTTCGAATCGCGCAGCCCGCGGATGATCTTGCAGTGCGGTGGAAACACGACGGCCGCGGCCACCACCGGACCAGCCAGGGGACCGCGGCCTGCTTCGTCGACACCGGCGACGAGTCCGCCCCCCGCCCGCCAGAACGCGATCTCGCGCTCGAGCGTGGGGCGGGGGCCTCTCACGCTTCTTGCTTCTCCGTCGTCTCGGGCACGATCACGCTGCGCTTCTCCCGAATGCGCGCCGCCTTGCCGGCGAGCCGCCGCAGGAAGTAGAGCTTGGCGCGCCGCACGCGGCCCTTGCGGACCAGCGCGATCTCGGCAAGCGACGGCGAATGCAGCGGAAAGATCCGCTCGACGCCCACACCGGCCGAAATCTTGCGCACGGTGAACGTGGCGTTGATCCCGGCGCCGCGGCGCGCGATACACACGCCCTCGAACGCCTGCAGGCGCTCCTTGTCCGCTTCCCGCACCCGCACCATGACGCGCACCGTGTCGCCGGGGGCGAATTCGGGAATCCCGCTCTTCAGGCCTTCCCGCTCGATCGCTCTCAGTCGTTCCATCGCCCGCTCCCTCAAGTTCTGCCGTGCGCCCGTCCCGGCCGCACCGTGTGGTCTAGTCGTCCAGCCGTTTCGCCCACAGATCGGGCCGGCGCTCACGCGTCAAGCGCTCGGCTTCCGCCGCGCGCCACGCGGCCACTTGTTCGTGATTCCCGCTCAACAATACCGCCGGCACTTCCATTCCGCGATAGCGCGGCGGCCGGGTGTAGCTCGGCGGCGAGAGCAGCCCGTCGTAATGCGAGTCGGTCGCCGCGGACGCATGATCGCCGAGCGCCCCCGGCAGCAATCGCACGACCGCGTCGAGCACGCACAGCGCCGCCGGCTCGCCTCCCGACAGCACGAAATCGCCGACCGACAGCTCTTCGGCGCCCAATCCGTCGGCCACGCGCTGGTCCACGTCCTTATAGTGACCGCACAGGAGCGTCAGCTCCGTGCCGACCGCGAACCGTACGGCGTCCTGATGCGTGAACGCTCGCCCCCGCGCCGACAACAGGACGATGGGCGGCGCCGCCCGGAGGTCTTCCACCGCCTCGAAGAACGGCTCAGGCTTGAGCACCATCCCCGCCCCGCCCCCATAGGGGGAGTCGTCGACGGTCTTGTGCCGATCGTGCGTGTACGCCCGCAGCTGCACGACACGGTAGCGGACCAGCTGCTGCTCTGCCGCGCGACCGAGAATGCTGGTGCGGACGGCCGCCTCGAACATCTCGGGGAAGAGCGTCACGACGTTAATCCCGAGCATCGCCCTCGTCCACGGCGACCAGGTGGTCCCGCCACGCGTCCACGACCGCCCGGGACGTGACGCCCACGAATCCCAGCAGCCACTCGCGGTGGTACGCACGCCGCCGCGCGACCACCAGGGGACCCGCCACGACCTGCCGCTCCGCGTTGATGACGAGCAGCCGGGCCTTCGGCGTGAACACCGCGCCCGGATTCTCCACCAAGGGGAGCACGGCCACTTCCCCTCGTTGCCCGTGCGGCTTGCGCAGCCGCCCGACTACGCGGGGCGTTGGCCCAGCACTCCCGCCTGCTTGAGGAGCGAGCGTACGGTGTCGGTCGGGAGCGCGCCCTTATCGAGCCACGCCCGCGCCTGCGCCGCATCGACCTTGATGTCGGCCGGGTTGGTGCGGGGGTTGTAGTGACCGAGGGTCACGACGAAGCGCCCGTCGCGCGGCGAGCGCGAGTCCGCTACCACGATCCGGAAGTAGCTCTGCCCCTTCCGCCCCACGCGTCGCAGCCGAATGCGAGTTGCCATAACGTCGTCAGGTCCTTTTCAAGAGCTTCCGCAGGCCGCGAGCCGGCATCACTGGATCGGCCCGCTCGGGGCTCAGCCCCCGCCCCACGGCGGCGAGCCGCTCGGGGAGGGCCGTAAACATAAGCCTGGAAACCTAGTTAGCGAGTTGCCGGAATCCAAGTGGGTGGGCGGGACGGCGCCTGGGGCCAGCGCTCGATTTGGGCGCGTTCAGCGCACCCCGCGTGTGACCCGGACCCGCGGGACCCGCCGCCAGCCGGCCCACCCCGGCGGGGCGTCGACCAGGCGCACGGCCGGCACGCCGTTCAGCACCAGTTGCTTGATCTCAGAGCGCCGGCCCGCGCGCGCCCCGGTGCGCCGCTTCGCCCACGCGCGCACGATCGCCTTCGAGAAGCGCGTGCCCGACGCCCGGTCGTCCCACAGCGTGTACCAGACGAGCGCATCGGCTCGCGCCCCGAGCACCCGATAGCGATCGCCGTCCCAGCCCGTCGCCAGGAGCGCGGCCGCGCTGTCGTCGCCCAGGTACTGCTCGAGCAGCAGGCGGATCTCGAACTCGCCGAGGTCGTCCTCATAGCGCACCGTCTCGCGCCCGGCGGGCTCGAACGCGATGCCGTCCGGCCGATCACCCGCCGCGTAGCGGGCCGGGTGGAGGATCTGCTCAGTCGAGATCGGCATCAGGGTGCCATAGGGCTGCTTCCCCGGGTAGGCGTGCGCGAACCAGCGCACGAACTCGGCGCCCCCCAGGTAGGGAAAAATGAGGCTCTCGCGCAGCCACAGCGGCGCGCGGGCGAACTCCCTCATGCCGTCCCGCTGGCCGGCGAGCGCGGTCCGCAGGTTCCAGAAGTTCGGCATGCTCTCAATCTTCTGCTCCGGCATGAGCACGAGGATCTGGGCGAGGGTGGCTTGGCCTTCGAGGATCGACTGGGCCGCGCTGCGTCGGTCGTTCTGGCGCTTGAGTTGGATGAGCGAGTCCAGGTTTACGTACTGATGCTGGAGTGCGTGCACCAGCTCGTGCGAGATGACGAGCCGTGCCTGGCTGGGATCGACGTCGGTGGGGAGGTAGAGCGCGTTGGAGTCGGCGTCGAAGTACCCGGCCACTTGTTCGGTGAGGAGAGCGATCAGGCTGCGCCGCAGGTCAAAGGAATCGGGGATGAGCCCGAACAAACGGTACGCGGCCTGGACGCCCGCGAGCTCGGCGGGCGGCAGATCGTCGTCGAACTTGTGGATCACGTAGTCGCGGACCTGGAGCCGGGTGCGACGGAGCACGGCGGGCGACTGCTTGAACTTGAGCCCCGTAGCGCGCTCGACGGCGGGCATCATCTGTTGCACCGCCTGGCGCAGCTCGGCCTCGTTGCGGACGTCCTGCGCCCGCTGCTCGCATCCCGCGCCCGCTCCCGCCACCACGCTCACCAGCGCCACCACGGCGAGCCTGCGGTGGCTCACGCCTGCCACTCGATCCCCTTGCCGACCGCGGCCCCGACCACGCGGGCCACGTCTCGGCCCGTGACCACAATGCCCTGGCGCTCGAGTTCCGCGCGCAGCAGCCGGTCGAGCTCCGCGCGCCGGGCCGCGAGGGTGGCCGCCGGTCGGGATAGGTTCGCCGGCGGTGGCGCCGTGTCCGTCGCCTTGCCGCCCTCCGAACCGGCCGCCCCCCGCCGCCCCGTGCCACCCAGCATCTTTTCGATCTCCTGCCCGATCCGCTCGATCATCGGCCCGATCTCCGCCATCAAGTCCTCCGCCGGCTCCTGTTCGGGCCGCTCGTGCGTCACGCCGCGCCGGATCATCGCGTCCACCTTGCGCCGCTCGCGGATGAGGCGGTCGAGCTCCTCCGACACGGCGGCGGTGGCTTGCGCGTGAGCGCACGCCTCGTCGAGCACGTCGATCGCCTTGTCGGGTCGTGCCCGCTCGGGTACGAAGCGGTCGGTCAGGACGATGGCCGCCTTGAGCGCGTCGTCGGTGAGCGCGACCGCGTGATGGCGTTCGAGCCGGGGGCGCCGCGCCACGAGGACCTCCCAGGTCTGGATCGCGTCGAGCTCCTCGACGAGCACCGGTTGGAAGCGGCGCTCGAGTGCCGGGTCGCCCCGGATCCACTTGTCGTACTCGCTGCCCGTCGTCGCCCCGATGACACGGATGTCGCCCCGCACGAGCGCCGGTTTCAGCATGTTCGCGGCGTCCATCGCCGCCCCGAGTGCCGTCCCCTGCCCGATGAGATTGTGCAGCTCGTCCACGAACAGGATGAGATCGGGATCGGCCGACAGCTCGCGCACGAGTCGGCGGACGCGCTCCTCGTATTGGCCGCGGAAGGCGGTGCCGGCGAGCAGCGCCACGTGGTCGAGCGCAACGACGCGACTGTCCTTGAGCGCGGGCGGGACGTCCCCAGCGGCGATGCGTTGCGCGAGTCCCTCGACGATCGCCGTCTTGCCGACGCCGGCCTTGCCGATGAGCGCCGGGTTGTTCTTGCTCTGGCGCAGCAGGATGTCCACCACCCGGGCAACCTCGGCATCGCGGCAGCGCACGGGCTCCAAGTCGCCGCGTCGGGCCAGCGTGGTGAGCTCCACGCCGACGCGCTCCAGCACGTCGCCCGAATCGAACAGGCCCTCGAACCCCTCAGCCATCCCTCACTCGCCGTGCAGGAAGTGTTGATACCAGGCGATGATGCCGTCGCCCATCACGAACGTCACCGCGGCTCCCAAGGCGAGGAATACACCGAACGGCACGAGACGCTTCTTCTTGAGCGAGAGGGGCACAAAAATGAGGCTGCCGAGCAGAGCCCCGAGGAACACCGTCAGGAGCACGCCCTTCCAACCCACGAAGGACCCGACCATCGCCATCATCTTGATGTCGCCGCCCCCCATCGCCTCCTCCTTGAACGCCCACTGCCCGAGTCGGGCCACGGCGAAGAGCAGCGCGAAGCCGACCGCAGCGCCGAGCACCTTGTCGAGGAAGCCGGTCACGCCGCCTCCCAGGGACAGGGCGAGCCCGAGGACGAGGCCGCCCCAGGTGTATTCATCGGGGATCAGGTAATGCCGCCCGTCGGTGACGCCGATGCCCAAGAGGATCGTGCCGAACAGCGCGGCGGCGAGGGCGTGCAGCGACACGCCGTACAGGAGGAGGGCAGCCACCCAGATCGCGCCCACCGCCGCTTCGATGATCGGGTATTGCCTCGAGATCGGCTCACCGCAGCGACGGCAGCGACCGCGCAGCAGCAGCCAGGAGAGCACGGGGATATTGTCGCGCCAGGCGATCGGTTGCTTGCAGCGGGGGCACGTGGACGGCGGCGTGAGGAGCGACATGTCGGCGGGGAGCCGGACGATGCAGACGTTGAGGAAGCTGCCGAGACAGAGTCCCAGGAGCCCCGCCGCGACGAGCAGGATCGGGTCAACGGCCACGCGTCACCTCGTAGAGCAGGATGCCCGCCGCCACGGCGACGTTCAGGGACTCGGCGCCCTGGGCCAGCGGGATCGCCACGCGCTGCGCGGCGACGGCGTTGAGTTGCGGGCGGATCCCCGCGCCCTCGTTCCCGACGATGACGGCAATCGGCCCGCCGTCCCGGCGGCCCTCGTCCCCCTTGCCGCTGGCCCGGCCGAGCGCCCGGTAGAGCGGCGTACCATCTGCCGCGGCCGCCCACAGCGTCACGCCGTGCTTGCGCGCCCAGGCGATGAACGCGGCGTCGTCCAGCAACACGACCGGGTGGCGGAACGTCGCCCCCATGGCGGCGCGCAGCGCCTTGGGACTCGTGGGGTCGGCCGTGCCGCGCAGCACCACGGTACCCGCCGCACCGAGCGCGTGGGCCGTGCGGATTAGCGTGCCCACGTTCCCGGGGTCCTGCACCCCATCGATCACCAGCGCCACGGCGTTCGGCCGCGGCACGAAGTCGGTCGCCGTCCAGCGCCGCGGCTCGATCACGGCGATGATACCCTGGGGCGTCTCGGTGTCGGCGAGCTGGGCGAAGCTGCGCACGCCGATCTCCTCCACGCTCACGGCGTGGCGCTCCAGCTCTTCCACCAGCGCGGTGCCGCGCGCCGTGCGCGCCAGATCGGGGGCGACCAACGCGCCGCGCAGCGTCACCCCCGCAGCGAGGGCTTCCTCCACGAGCCGCACCCCTTCGATCAGGGCGAGCCCGCGGCGGCCCCGCGCCTTGCGGCGTTGGAGATCACGGATCGTCGATTGCAGATTACTAGCGATGAGTGTCCTCGTGTGTTCCCGGCGGCGCCTGGGCCTTCAATATGTCTCGAAGCGGCGGAGGGGCGCTACGTGAAGATCGCCCTCACGATCGCCGGCTCGGACTCGGGCGGCGGCGCCGGGATCCAGGCCGACTTGAAGACGTTCCATCAGTTCGGCGTCTTCGGCACGAGCGTCATCACCGCGGTGACCGCCCAGAACACCCTCGGCGTTCCGGCGTGGGAGCCGATTTCCGTCGGCCTGGTCGTGCGCCAGCTCGAGGCCCTCGCCGCGGATTTACCGCCGGTCGGCGTCAAGTCCGGCATGCTCGGCGCCGCGGCCATCGTCGAGGCAGTCGCCGCCGTGATGGCGCGGCAGCGGTTCCCAAACTACGTGCTCGATCCCGTCATGGTGGCGACGTCGGGCGAGCGGCTGCTCGAGCGCGACGCCGAGCAGCTCATTGCGCGACGCCTGGTCCCACTCGCCACGCTCGTCACTCCGAACCTCGCCGAAGCGGCGATCCTCGTGGGCGACACCGTTCACACCGCCGACGACATGGAGCGCGCGGCCCGTGGGCTCGTGCGGCTCGGAGCGCAGGCGGCGCTCGTCAAGGGCGGACACTTGACCGGCCGGGAGGTGGTGGATGTCCTCGTCGCGGAGGGCCGCGCGCGCCGCTTCACGCACCCCCGGCTCGAGACGACGTCCACGCACGGTACGGGCTGCACGCTCTCGGCCGCCGTGACCGCGGGCCTCGCCCTCGGCCGTCCGCTCGAGCGCGCCGTCACCGACGCGCTCGACTTCGTACACCGGGCGATGGCCGCGGCTCCGGGACTCGGGGCGGGCCACGGGCCGCTCAACCACTTTGTCCCGGCCCCGCCGCGCCCGCCCACCGAGGGGCTGTAGTGCCCCGCCCATTTCTCACGGCCCGCTGGTCGGACATCGTACTCCTCACCTTCGAGGCGCCGGAGGCGCTGCTGCGGCGCGCCATCCCGCCGGGCGCCGAGCTGGACCACTGGAACGGGCGAACCCATGTGAGCATCGTCGCCCTGCACATGCGGGACGTGCGGATCTTGGGGTGGGGCATCCCCGGCTTCACGGCGCATCCGCAGGTGAACTTCCGCACCTACGTCCGGTGCGGGGGCGAGCCTGGCGTCTGGTTCATTCGCCAGTTCGTGCCGAGCCGCGTGATTGCCGCGGTGGGCCGGTTGCGCTACGACGAGCCGCTCTTGCCCACGCCCATCCGCCGCCGCGTCGTGGACGCACCCAGCGAACTGCGGGCCGAGTACGCCGTGGGCCCCGAGGCGCTCGGCTGGCACGTGAATGTGGCCGGCTCGCGCGCCGCTCGCATCCCGGCTGACACCTCCCCGGAGCACTACTTTACACAGCGCGGCTTCGGCTGCCGCGCCCGGGCCGACGGCGCACTGAGCGTGTTTCGCGTCGTGCATCCCCCCTGGGCGGTGCGCGAGGTCCGCAGCGTCGACTACCGATTCGATTTCGGGTCGCTGTACGGCGCGGAATGGGAGTTCCTCAACAAGGCCGCAGCCGCGTCGGTCGTGTTCGCCGAGGGGTCGGCGGTGGCGGTCTACCCTCCTGCGGTCTACCCGCCTACGGATTCCGCCAGTACGTGAGCTTGATCAGGAAGATGGTGAGGGAGAAGGAGACGGAGAGCGGGCGGAGAGCGGGAGCTGTCAGAGGCCGGTCACCACTCCCCGGATCAGCCGCTCGAGCTGCCCGGCGACCTGCTGACCCGCGTCCAGCACCTCCTCGTGCGACAGCGTCTGCGCCGACAACCCGGCAGCCACGTTGGTGATGCTCGAGAAGCCCAGGCAACGCATGCCCCGCGCCCGCGCCGCGATCACTTCCGGCACGGTCGACATCCCTACCGCATCGGCTCCGATGCGCTCGAGCATCCGGATCTCCGCCGCGGTCTCGAACGAGGGACCGAGCAGGGCTGCGTACACGCCGTCCTCGAGCGGAATCCGCTCCGCCTGCGCGACCTCATGGGCGCGACGGCGGAGCGCGCCGTCATAGGGATCGCTCATGTCCGGGAAGCGCAGCTCCCCGTCGGCGACGGGCCCCACGAGGGGGTTCCGGAACATCAGATTGATGTGGTCGGCGATCAGCATCAGCGTGGGCGGTCGGAAGGTGCGGCGGATCCCACCGGCCGCGTTCGTCAGCACCAGGGTGCCGACGCCGAGCCGGGCGAACACCCGCGTCGGCAGGGCCGCGACCTCAGCCGAGTGGCCCTCGTACAAATGGAAGCGGCCGCTCTGCACGAGCACCGGCACGCCCGCCAGTGTCCCGGCCACGAGCTCGCCTTTGTGGCCCGGCGCACCGGGTTCGGGGAAGCCAGGAATCTCCCGGTACGGGATGCGGCGCGCCGCGTCCACGGCATCCGCCACCCCCGCGAGCCCGGACCCGAGCACGACGGCGACGCGGGGCTTGAGCGTGCCGAGGCGTTTCGCCACGACCTCCGCCGCGGCCTGGGCGGACGGGCCCCCCGTGCCCAGCGCCGCCACGCTCACAAGAGCATGCCTGCCAGCGTCGCCGAGAGGAAATTCGCCAGCGTGCCCGCGATCATGGCGCGGAACCCGAGCCGGGCGAGGTCGTGCTTGCGGTCCGGGACGAGGGCGCCGATGCCGCCAATTTGGATCCCGACGGAGCTGATATTCGCGAAGCCGCACAGGGCAAAGGTCGCGATCGTGAACGACAGGGGGTCCAGGTGGGCCTTGAGGTCCGCGAGGTCCTTGAACGCGATGAACTCGTTCAGCACCATCCGCTCGCCCAACAGGCTGCCAATGGTCCCCGAGTCGTGCCATGGCACGCCCATCGCGAACGCGATCGGCCGAAAGATCCAGCCGAGAACCGTCTGGATGTTCTCCGGAAACCAGGCGAGATGGCTGTGCGTCCATCCGAACGCGCCGTTGACCAGCGCGACCAGCGCGATGAAGGATACCAGCATCGCGATGACATTGAGCATCAGATGGAGCCCGTCGGTGGTGCCGCGAGCGGCGGCGTCCACCACGTTGACATCGGTGCGGGGGATTTCGACGCGCACCTCACCGAGGGTCTGGGGTGTCTCCGTCTCCGGCTCGATGATCTTCGCCATCATGATCGTTCCGGGGGCGGTCATGATCACGGCGGTGAGCAGATGCCGCGCCTCGATCCCCATCGCGATGTAGGCCGCCATGATCGAGCCCGAGACGTGAGCCATCCCCGCGGTCATCACCGTCATGAGCTCCGAGCGGGTCATTCCCGGCAGGAACGGCCGGATCGTGAGCGGCGCCTCGGTCTGGCCCATGAAGATCGACGCGGCGACGTTGAGGCTTTCCGCTCCGCTCGCCCGCATCACCTTGTGCATCAGGATCGCGAACGCCTTCACCACGAGCTGCATCACGCCGAGGTAATAGAGGATGGCGAACAGCGCAGAGACGAAAATGATGGCGGGGAGCACCTGGAACGCGAACACGATGCCGAGGCTCGAATGCTGCGCCCCGAGCTGGCCGAAGACGAACTCCGACCCGACGTAGGAGAAGCTCAAGATCGCCTTGACGGTGTCCCCGAGCACTTGGAACAGGCGCTGGCCGAACGAGACCAGCAACACGAACACGGCGAACGTGAACTGGAGGCCCACCCCCCAAGCCACGATCTGCCAACTGATCGCGCGGCGGTTGCGTGACAGCGCGATACCGATCCCCAGGATGAGGGCGATGCCGAAGATCCCGGTGAGCCGCTGCGGGATCGAGCGGGGCGCGGCCTGGGGCGATGGAGCGGTTGAGGGCGTGGGCGCCCGCGCTGCGCTGTCCGTCGCTGTGGGCTGCTGGTGCGGCACCGCGCCCTGGACGCTGTTCCACACGAAGCGCGGCAGCGTAAACACGGCGAGCGCGCAGACGAAGGTGACCGCGAAGGCGAGGATGGTACGGCGCACGACCATTTAGAGAGCCTCCAATTCGCTCTGCACGCGGGAGACCAACGCTACCTTCTCGTACTCGGGGAGAAACGCGCTCGCGCAGGCATTGAGGATGACGCGCGCCAAGTCCGCCTTGGTCAGGCCGAATGCGCTGTGAGCGAGGAAATACTCGTCGGTGAGCGAGATGCCATCCATCAGCCGCCCGTCGGTGTTCAGCGTGACGACCACGCCCTGGTCGAGATAGCGCTTGAACGGGTGCGCGGCGACCGACGGCACGGTGCGGGTATGGAGGTTCGACGTGAGGCACATCTCGAGTGGAATCTTCCGCTCGATCACGTACGCGAGCAGCGCGGGGTCCTCACCGAGGCGGGTGCCGTGGCCGATCCGCTGAGCCCCACACGCGTGTAGCGCCTGATGAATCGAATGCGGGCCGTCCCCCTCGCCGGCGTGACAGGTGCAGGCCATCCCGTGCTGCGCCGCGTACGCGAACGCCGTCGCATGGTCACTGGCGGGAAAGCCACGTTCCGGGCCAGCGAGATCGAACGCCACCACACCGGCCGTGCGGTAGTCCGCCGCCGCACGCGCCAGCTCGAGTGACTCGGCGGCGGCCCGGGTGCGGATGCCGCACACGATCAGCCCGACCTTCGTTCCGGTCTCGACTGTCCCCCGCTTGAGGCCGGCGAGCGGCGCCTCCAGCGCCTGCGCCAGGGTGAGCGCCGGCCGGTGCAGGAGCGGCGAGTACCGCACTTCGACGTAGCGCACGCCGTCGGCGGCCGCGTCGAGCACGAACTCGTAGGCGATGCGCTCCAGCGCGGTCGCCGTCTGCATCACGGAGAGCGTGATCTCGTACTTCGTGAGGTACTCCTCGAGGCTCTTCGCGTGCTTCACCGACAGGGCCTCGGCCAGCCCGCGCGGCGTGTCAGCCGGCAAGCGGATCCCCTGGGCGCGCGCCAGCTCGAGCATCGTGCTCGGCCGCAGGCAGCCATCCAAGTGCACGTGGAGCTCCGCCTTGGGCCAGCGCCGCAGCACTTCCTTGGTAAGGCGCGGCGGCCCCTGCCGAGCGCTCACCACGACGCGAAAGATCGCGCCCCCCTCCCCCACCGGATCGGCTGCGTCGACGGGCCGGCCCACCCCATCGGTCACGTAGGCCACCCCACGGCCGAGCAACTCCGCGAGCTCGCGGTCCAAGACCTCCACGGCGTCGCGCACGCACGCGCCGCGGGCCACGCTCACCGGCCGCTCATTCACGAACACCTGGATCACGGTGTCCCATCCTCGCGGTGCGGGTGCTGGGGGGCGGCAACGGGCGAAAGGGAGGGAGATGCGAGGACCAGCCAAACCAGGCGATGCATAGTGCGCTGAAAATTGCCAAGGCCACGCGGGTTGCGCTACCTTGCAGCGCGCCTGCGCGGGCGATCGGCGCTCGGGCGGCGCCAGAAGACCATCGTCGCGCGAGAGGACCACCCGATGGCCGCATCCCACAGTCTCGGCCCTGCCCCCGCGGCGAGCGCCTGGGACGTCGCGCCGTGAGCGAGCCCGCGAGTCACCGCATCCTGGTAGTGGACGACGAGCCCGACATCACGGCCCTCGTCGCCTACCACCTCGCGAAGGAGGGGTATCGCGTCACGACGGCCGCGAACGGGCGGGATGCGCTCCGCGCCGCGCGCGAGGAGCGACCAGACCTTGTCGTGCTCGACCTGATGCTACCGGGCGTGTCCGGCTACGACGTGCTCGCGGAGCTGCGGCGGCGTGAGGAGACCAAGGAGCTCGGCGTCATTCTGCTCACCGCCCGCAAGGAGGAGCCCGATCGTATCAAGGGCCTCTCCCTCGGCGCGGACGACTACATCCCGAAGCCCTTCTCACCGCAGGAACTCGTCTTGCGGGTTGGCGCCGTCCTGCGCCGCCTGGCCGCGCCGGCCGTCGCCGCCGGCCGACTCGTCGCCGCCGGCCCGATCGTGCTCGATCGCAGCGCGCATCGCGTCACCGTGGACGGCACGGAGGTAGACCTCACGGCGACCGAGTTCAAGCTGCTCGGCACGCTGATCGAGCGAGAGGGGCGCGTGCAGAGCCGCGCCCAGTTGCTCGAGACGGTATGGCAGGCGCAACCCGACATCCAGACGCGCACGGTGGACATGCACGTCCAGCGGCTGCGCCAGAAGCTTGGGAAGGCAGGCGACTACATCGAGACCGTCCGCGGTGCCGGCTATCGGTTCCGCCGCCCCGAGGCGCGCCCCCGCAAGCGTTCGTGAAGCTCGCCACCCGCGTGTTCGTTCCCACCAGCCTGCTGGCGGCCGCCGCGGTGCTGGGGCTCACCGTCGCGTCCGACCGCGTGCTGAGACGCTACTTCGAAGACCTGATTGCCGGCGGCCTGGAGCGGGAGGGCCAGGTGATCGCGGCGCTGTTGCCGGGGGACTCGCTGCGCTGGCCCGACGTCGCACGCTCGCTCGGCACCCGCCTCGGGCACCGCGTGACGCTGATCGACTCCAAGGGCACCGTGCGCGGGGACACCGACTTCGACCGGGCCTCGCTCGGCGGCCTCGAGAACCATCTCCTGCGCCCGGAGGTGCAGCAGGCTCTCGCGCTGGGCAGCGGTCGGGCGACGCGCCTGAGCGCGTCCACCAACGAGCGTCGCCTGTACGTGGCGGTGCGTGGCGGGCCGCCGGGCCTCGCGGTCGTCCGCGTCTCCACCACGCTCGCCGCGGTGGACGCGCAAGTCGGGGCCGTGCAGCGCGCCGTGGCGCTCGCCGGCCTCGGGGTCCTCATCGCGACCCTCCTCGCGGCCGCGGCGCTCAGCTGGCGCGTCGCGCGCGATGTCACGCAGCCGCTCGCGCAGCTCACCACGGCGGCGCGCGCCATCGCTGAGGGGCAGACGCCGGCGTTCCCCGCCGCGCGCGTGCCCGAAGTGGCGCAACACGTCGCAGCGCTGCGCGGGATGCACCGCCAACTCGATCAGCGGTTTGCAGAGATCGTGCGCGAGCGCGAGGAGACGGCGACGCTCATCGAGACCATGACCGAGGGCGTCCTCGCGGCGGACGCGCGCGGCGCGATCGTCACGCTCAACGGTGCGGCCCGGCGCTTGCTCGGCTATGGCGCCGGCGACCGTCTGCCGGCCTTGGCCGAGCTGTTCCACGAGAAGGCGGCGCGCGATCTGGTGCAGACCGTGCTGGATGGCGGCGAAGCGGAGCCGCGTGAACTCGAGCGCGGCGCGCGCGCGCTGCTCGTCACCGGCCGCGCCCTCCCGAACGGCGGCGTGTTGCTCGTGATCCGCGACGTGACCGAGCTGCGGCGCCTCGAGGCGGTGCGCCGGGACTTCGTCGCGAACGTGTCCCACGAGCTCAAGACCCCGCTCACCTCCATCATTGGCTACGCCGAGACGCTCACCACGGAGGACGCCGGCAAAGATGCCGAGCGCTTCGCCCATACGATCCTGAACAACGCGCGCCGCATGCAGGAGCTGGTGGACGATCTCTTGGACCTGTCGCGCATCGAGTCGGGCCGCTGGCAGCCGACCCTCGCCCGGGTGGACGTGGCCGGGGTCGTGGGCGAAGCGTGGGCCGAGTTCTTGGACCGCGCCCGCGCCCGGCGCATCAAGATCACGGTGGCTGCGAGCGTCGCGCGGCACGTCAAGGCCGATCCCGACGCGCTGCGCCAGATCCTCACGAATCTGTTCGACAATGCGCTGCGACACACGCCGCCGGGCGGCCGCATCACCGTCACGGCCGAGGCCAGCGCCGGCGGGGTCACGATTGCCGTCGCTGATACGGGCTCGGGGATCGCGTCCGAGCACCTGCCGCGGATCTTCGAGCGGTTCTACCGCGCCGACCCGGGGCGCTCGCGGGAAGAGGGCGGGACCGGGCTGGGCCTGGCCATCGTGAAGCACCTCATAGAAGCGCACGGGGGACGGGTGGAAGCGCGCAGCACCTTAGGGGAGGGCACGACGATCCTGCTGTTCTTTCCAGGAGACCCCGAGCCCAGCACCTAACCGCCGTTCCTGCTTCGGGTTCGACCGCTCGTTACACGCCTGTCACACCAGTGTCACCGCGGCTTGACCGCCGACCCGCATCCTGCCGGCGTGCGTATAGGGCTAGTGTCCGACACGTACTTGCCCCAGGTCAACGGGGTCACCACCGTGGTCCGCCGGATCGTCGCGCTGCTGCGCGCACAGGGCCACGAGGCCGCCGTCGTGGCGCCCCGCTATCCCGGGTTCACCACGCCGGCCGGCGAGCGCGAGTTGCGGATCCCGTCCATCGCCTTCCCGCCGTATCCGGATATCCGCTTGTCGGTGCCGCACTTCCGGCGTATCGCGCGGTTCTTGGACGAGTTCGAGCCCGACGTGATCCACGTGCACACCGAGGGGGGACTCGGCCTCGTCGGCCGGCGCTACGCCCGCGCGCGCCAGCTGCCGCTCGTGACGTCGTTCCATACGAACTTCCCCCAGTACAGCCAGCACTACGGGGTGGGGTTTCTGGCGCCCGCCGTGTGGCGCTGGTTGCTGCGGTTCCACCGGCCGGCGGCGCTCACCCTCACACCGGGCGAGGCGGTCCGCGACGATCTCGTGCGCCGCGGGATCACGCGAGCGGTCGTGTGGGGACGCGGGGTCGACACCCAGTTGTTCCACCCCGGGCAGCGTGATCCGAGCTGGCGCCGCTGGCTCGCCGGCGATGCAGACACACCGATCGTGCTGCATGTGGGTCGCCTCGCGCCCGAGAAGAATCTCGGCGTGCTGATCGCGGCGTGGCGCCGGGCGCGCGACCTCGTCGATGGGCGCGCCGCCTTCACGGCGGCCGGCGAGGGACCGGAGGCCCGATCGATCGCGGCCGCCCTGCCGTTCGTGCGGCTGCTCGGTTTCCTGCCGCGGCCCCATCTGGCGATGCTGTACGCCAGTGCCGATGTGTGCGTCTTCCCCTCCCACACGGAGACGTGCGGCCTCGTGGCCCTGGAGGCGATGGCTTCCGGTGTCGCCGTGGTCGCCGCGGACGCGGGCGGCTTGCGAGAGAGCGTGCGGCAGGGCGTCACGGGCGTCCTCGTCCCACCACACGACCCGCGTGGATATGCGGACGCCATCGCCGATCTGGTGCGCGATCCCGCCCGCCGGTTCGCGCTCGGCGCGGCCGCGCGGGAGCGCGCGCTCGAGCGCGCGGTCGGCCCGGAGAACCAGGACCTCTTGGAGCGCTACGCCGCGCTGGCCGGCGTCCCCCGACGGAGCACCGAACCGTGCGCCGCTTAGTCATCGTCCTGGCCGACGGGCTCCGCCCCGACGCCGTCACGCCGAGCGTCATGCCATCGCTCGATGCCCTGGGCGGCACCTTCACGCTGGCGCGCCAGGCACGCACGATTCGCCCCAGCGCGACGGTCCCGGCCCTCGCCTCGCTCGCCACCGGCGTGTCGCCGCAGACGCATCAACTGACGGAGCCCGGGCTGTCCTTCCTCGCGGGGCTCGGCTCCCTGCGGCCCGTGGCCCGCGAGCTCGCCCGCGGCGGCGTCCCTGTGGACATCGTGACCGGGGAGCTGGGGCCGCTCGCGCTGCCCATCGCGTGGTCGCTCACGGCCACGGCCGGTGTGCGCCGGTTGCTCGCTCGGGGCGCGCGCGCCCGGGACACGGCCGCGGCGGCGCACCGGCTCTTGACGCAGCCGGAAGAGCGCCTGCTCTTCCTCTACCTGCCCGATTGCGATCGCGCGGGCCACGCCTACGGGTGGATGTCCGCTCCCTACCTCGAGGCGGCGGCCGAAGTGGACGCAGCAATCGGAACGCTCGCGGCCTGGACCGATCGAGCCGTGTTCATCGTGACGGCGGATCATGGCGGCGGCGGCGTGCGCGACAACGACCACGACGAGCCGCATCCGGTGAACGATCACATTCCGCTGGTCGTCGCGGGACCGGGCGTGACGCGACGGCATCAGCTGACCCGCGCGATCTCCCTGCTCGACATTCCCGCGACGGCGTTGTGGTGGTTCGGGCTACCGGTGCCCGAAGGCTATGAGGGTCGCCCACTCGCCGAAGCGTTCGTGCGCGCTCCCCGCACGGCGCCCGTGGCGGCGTGATGCGCTGGATCACCCACCTGGGCGGCGCGCGGGCCACCCTCGGGATCGGACTCGCGCTCGTCGCGCTGGGCGAAGCACGCGTGGGGCTTGCCGCGCTGCTCGGCAACGCCGGCTCGCACCTGCTCGTGCAGCTCTTGAAGCGGGCGGTGGCACGAGCCCGGCCGTGCGATGCCAGCGGCCGTCTGCTCGCCCTCGTCGATCTGCCCGATCCCCATTCATTCCCGTCGGGACACGCCGCGGCCGCGACCGCTGTGGCCGCGACCGTGGCGATCGCCCATCCGCTGGCCGCGGCGTTCGCGCTCCCGCTCGCCGCTGTCGTGAGCTACTCGCGCGTCGCCCTACGGGTGCATCACTGGAGTGACGTGCTGGCAGGCGTCGCCCTGGGGCTCGGCGGCGCGATCGCCGCGGCGTACCTCCTGACCCTCCGCTAGTCTCCCGGCGCCCCGGCGCGCGGGGCGCCGCGCTTGACGAGTCCCCTTGTACCAGCACTCGCCCGAATGCGGCGTCCGCACGGGGGCGTTCGGCAGGACCGCCCGGCTACTCGTCCACCACCCCTGCCGCGAAGTCGAACGCGCCGCTCAGCGGATCCGCCGCCGCGTCCCGGCTCGACAGCGGCGCGAGCCCAAAGCGGTGCTCGATCAGCGCCAGGATGGACGTCGTGTCGTAGCGGTGGTGATCGACGTGCTCCTTCCGCGCGAAGGGCGAGATCACGAGCGCCGGCACGCGCGTGCCCGGCCCCCAGCGATCGACGACGGGGGGTGCCACGTGATCCCAGAAGCCACCGTTCTCATCGTAGGTGATGATGATCGCCGCGTGCCGCCAGATCTTGCTCGCGCGCACCGCGTCGATCAACGCCTTCACGTGGCGCTCACCGGTCAAGAGGTCCGTGTAGCCCGGGTGCTCATTGTTCAGGCCGATCGGCTTCACGAACGACACCGCGGGGAGCGCGCCCGAGCGCAGGGCGGCGAAGAAGTCTTGCTCGTCCTTCAGATGCGTTGCCTTTGCCGCCGTGCCGTTGGCGTAGTTCGCGAAGTAGACGAACGGCTGGTGGTGGAACTGGAACAGCGGGTCGGCATGGCCCGCGAGTGCGTCGTTCCAGCCGCCCGCGTACCACGCCCAGGAGACGCCCTTAGCAGACAGGCGGTCGCCGATCGTGGCGAAGGTTTGGTTGGGCACGAGCCGATTCGCCGGCACGGTCGCGGGGTGCGGGGCGTTGACGCTGAACGCCGTGTTCACGGCGAAGTGGTCGGAGGTGACAAACCCATCGTTCACGATCGTTCCGCTCGCATCGAACGTGATGATCGCGCTGGTCGGTGCGGTCGGAAACACCGGGGTGCGGGCCGCGACGAGCCAGAAGTGGTTCAAGAACGAGCCGCCGAACGCCGCGTGGAAGAAGTTGTCGCACAGCGTGTAGCGCTCCGCCTCGGCGGCGAGCGGCAGGGTCTCCGTGGGATAGAAGCCCATCACTAGTCCCTTCGCGTCGCTGACCAGCGCGAACTTATCCATCCGGCCACCGTCGATCTGCATCTGCTCCTGGTAGAAGCGGTGCACCAGGTCGACCGTTGGCGTGTTCGCCGGGATGTAGCGCGTGATGTCAAACGGTGCGTTGGGGAGACTGGTGGGGAGAGCGGACGCGGCGGTCACGGGCAGGGTGGCGAACGGCGTGCCCGAGGCATTCACCTGCAGCGGCGCGGCGGCGGCCGCCGCGAGCCCGTTCGCGTCCTCGAACTGGCCATACAGGTTGTCGAAGCTGCGGTTCTCGAGGTACACGACGACGATGTGCTCGAGCCGACGCAGGCTCGCATCGCCCTCGAACTCCGACGCGTCGACGCGCCGGGTGTTCACGGTCGACGGGCGCGTAGCGGTCCCGGAATCGCATGCTGTGGCGAGCAGCGCGCCGAGCGTCGCCAGAGCGAGCGAGACGCCGCGGGTCAGGAAACGGTGCATGGTTCCTCCAGTGGTGGAACACGGGAACTGCCGGAAGTACAGCAATGCTCGGGCGTCGCGGTCACGGACCCTGCAGGGTCAGGCCGCAGCCGCGTAACGATCACGCAACGATGGCCCTGAGTGGTCCTGCTCGGCTGGGATCACGCGTGGATGTCGTCCTGCGCCAGGCCTTGATCGATATCTTGATCCCGCTGGCGGCGGTCGAGCGGTTCCCGACCGCGCGCGCTTACGTCACAGAGTGACGGGCCACGGGGACGTCTATCAGCGACAGGAGGGGTGCTTGGGCGTGTCCACCGTGCTGTTTCTGTGCGTCGCGAACTCGGCGCGCAGCCAGATGGCGGAGGGGCTGGCGCGCGCGGCCGCCCCCTCGGCCTACCGCTTCCTGAGCGCCGGCTCGGCGCCGGGCACGCTGCATCCGCTGGCCGTAGCGGCGCTCGCCGAGGTCGGCATCGACATCTCGCGGCAGCGGGCCAAGGGGCTGTCCGACATCGCGCTCACCGCTGTGGACACCGTCGTGACACTCTGCGCCGAGGAGGTATGCCCCGTGGTCCCCGGCCACGTCCGCCGGATCCATTGGCCACTCCCCGACCCCGCGCGCGTAGCAGGGTCCGACGCGGAGCGGCTCGCCGCGTTCCGCGCCGCGCGCGACCGGTTGCGGCAGCTGCTGCCCACCCTCTGGACCTCGAACCCCGAGGCCTGACCGCGCCGAGACCGGGCGACCCGCGTCAGCGCGCGACGAGACTCGGCCCGACCGAGACCGCGATCTCGATCGCGATCAGGATGATGATGATCCACTCGAGCATCTCCATGCGGCGGGCCGCGGCCCGATCCGCCAGGCGGCTGTAGGTCCGGTCAATCGCCTGCAACTTGCGGGTGATGCTCGCATCCCAGTCCGCGAGATGGAAGCGGCGCGAAACCAGGCCGTACACCCGGGTGAGGTACTGCTCGCCGATCAGCTTCAAGGCGTTCGCCACCTGCTCGAACAGGATGGCCGCGTCGAGCTGCATCTGGGCGATTTCGCGCAGATCGGGCCCGTACAGGTTGGGCATGGTAAGCCGCGACCAGCGCCGCTTTGACAGGAGACTGTAAGCTCGCTCCAAGGCGTCGTCGAGCTGCTGGTCGAGGTAGCGCATCTCGAGGAGCTGGGTATTCGCAAATTCGATCACGGCGCGGACATCGGCCCCTTCCGGATCGAACAACAGGGTCGCGTCCGTGTCGATGAAGGTCGCGTCGTCGGGGCCGAACGAGAGCCGAGACGACGTCGCGTCGGTGATCTCCTGTTGCGACAGCCGGTGCAGCTCGGCCCGCAGGATCTGCGCGATCGTCGGCGCGTGCTGCGTCGCCAGCAGGGCCGCATCGCAGGGCGGTGTGAAGCGCTCGATTTCGAAGATCGCGTAGTCCTCGACGAAGTCGGCAATCCGAGGCCGCACCGCTGCGTCTCCGAGCGTTGCCATGAGCCGCTCGACGTGGCGGCGCGAGTCGGCGAGCAGCAGCTCGTTGCCCCAGAGGTCGTGGGCGAGCGGGGCGAGGGCGGCAAGGGGTCCCGCGAGCGAGATGGCATAACTCAAGGAGACGGCGCCGAAATCGTACAGCACGATCTCGACGGCCGATCCCGTGCTGAACGCGCCCAGGGCGATCGGCTCGGCCGGCGAGGACACGCGCAATGGGGCGGGCCGGTACTCGAAGAACGCGGGCGCCCGGCGCTTCTGCTTGATCGTCTGGCGCTCGGTGCCCGCCAAGATGCGCCGTTCCGCGGCGTCGAGGTCGATGGACTGCGCGACCTCGTAGGCGAACAGGGGATAGCAGGTCCCCTTGACGACGGTGAGCTCTGGAACGTCGTTCGGCACGCCAGCACGCTACCGGGCAGTGCCTGCACCGGCAAGCCGTGAGAAAAAACCCCGGGGCCAAGAACGCCCCGGGGTGGTCGGCCGGGCGAGGTGGCCGTCACACCTCGGCCGCGGCCTGGGAACAGGGGTGAGGATTGGGTGAGGTCCCGGCGTCCCGTCTTCTCGGATCGGCCTCGGGCTCGCCAGCTGGAGCAATTCTGGGGCGCGCCCGTCACCGCCCGGTGACGCCCGCGTCACTGGAGCGTCGCAACCTGGTCGCTCGCACACGGAGACGCCGCCGCCCTAGCCACGACGCCCGTGCCGGTGCAGCTTTCAGGCGACCACAAAAGGGGAGCGTGCGGGCGAGATGGAATCCATCCATTGCATCCACTGCGGCGGCTTTGTCACGAAGCCGCGGAACGTGGAATATCGGGCTCGCTCTTCCCATCCCACCGGGGCCGTGCCCCACGATGGCCCCTGCACCTGCACCAAGCCAACGCTGTACATGCCGGTGTTTCGTGCGTCCTCACGCCACGCCGCGCCGCTCGCTGTCAGCCACAACGGCTCCTCCGAGGCGCACTCGAGCGGCTGACGGTCGGCGACCACACCGCCCGCGGCCGGGGCCGGCGACACGGGCTATTCGAGCTTCACTTGCGACACGTCGAACGACGGCTTGGGGAAGCGCATGTCGAGGGCTTCGAGCGTCTCGACGAGCACGTGTGAGACGGCGAGGTTGCGGAACCACTTCTTGTTCGCTGGGACGATGAACCAGGGCGCGTGCGCCCCGTTGCAGCGTTCCAGTGCGTCCTCGTAGGCCGCGACGTAGTCGTCCCAGTACTTCCGGTCCGCGAAGTCGTTCGGCGACAGCTTCCATTGCTTCGTGGGATCGTGCAGCCGCTCCTCGAAGCGCCGCTTCTGCTCGTCCTTGCTGATGTGCAGGAAGATCTTGACGACGCTCACGGCGTGGTCGCTCAGCAGCTGCTCGAAGTGGTTGATGTGGTCGTAGCGACCGGACCAGACCTCTTTGGGGACCAGCTTGCGCACGCGCGCGATCAGGACGTCCTCGTAGTGCGACCGATTGAAGATGCCGATGTCCCCGCGCCGCGGCACCGCGCGGTGGACCCGCCACAAGAAGTCGTGATCGGTCTCCTCCCCCGCGGGCGCCTTGAACGGCGTGACCCGACAGCCTTGCGGGTTGAAGCCGCGCATGACGTGACGGATCGTGCCGTCCTTGCCGGCGCCGTCCATCCCCTGGAGCACCACGAGCAGGGCGCGGCGGTGCTCGGCATACATCACGTACTGCAGCTCGTCCAAGCGCGCGATGCTCTTCGCCATCTTGCGCTCGGTCTCCTCGTCCTTCATGAACCCGAGCGTGTCGTCGGGATTCCAGCTCGCGAGCCTGACCGGCTTCCCCGCTCGGACGAGCAGTTTCTCGCTCAGCTTCATCACCCGGCTCCCCGGAAGCGACTTCGGGCGAAGCTAGTGTAGCGGGCGCCGCTCCTCAAACGGCCGGGTGGCGGGCGCCCCGCGTTCCGGGCGCGCATGTTCCCGCGTCCCTGGGGGTTCCGCCGCTCGGCGAGACTGTGGCGCAAATCGTGACATAGCTAAGATCGGTTTTTCCGACTAGCATTCGAGGCCCTGACGCACCAGCACTAGACTACCCCCGAGTTCATGATTACCGCCACCGCTCCGCGAGACACCGAAACCATCCCCAGTCCGTCGCCGCGCAAGGCCGCGACGGACCAACCGTCGCTGCCGCGCCTGGCTGCGATCGACATCGGGACCAACTCGATTCGTCTCGTCGTGGCGGAGGTCCAGGCCGACGCCTCCTACCGCGTGCTCGACGAGGACCGGGAGATGACCCGGTTGGGACGCGGCCTATACCGCGACGGCCGCCTGGGCGACGCGCCGATGGAGCAGTCGTTGCAGGCGCTCGGCCGGATGCGAGCCATCGCCGACGGGTTCGGCGTCACGGAGCTACGGGCCATCGCGACCAGTGCCGTCCGGGAAGCCGCGAACGGCCGCGAGTTCGTGCGCGAGGCCTGGCGCCGCTATCGGGTCCGGATCGAGGTCGTCCCTGCCGAGGAAGAGGCACGCCTCGCGTTTCGCAGCGTCACGCGGCACTACGACCTGGACGATCGGCTGACGGCGATCGTCGACATCGGCGGCGGCAGCACCGAGGTGATCCTCGCCGCGGGCGGCCTGGTGGAACACGTGGTGTCCCTGCCGCTCGGCGCGGTGCGGCTGGCGGAACGCTACTGCAAGTCCGACCCCCTCAAACCGAAACACTGGAAAGCGTTGCGCCGCGCGATCGACCAGAGCATCAAGGACGCGATCGGCAAGCCGCCGTTCGCGGCGGAGGTGATGATTGGGAGTGGAGGGACCTTCACCAATCTGGCCGAGATGGCGCAGGCGGAGCGGGAAGGGAAGGCCACGCACGCGCGCGACTATCCCGTGAGCCGTGCCGAGCTCACGCGGCTGCTGCAGCGGCTTCGGGAGACGCCGCTCGAGGCCCGGCGCCAGATCCCGGGCCTCAATCCTCAGCGCGCCGACATCATGGTGGCCGGGGCCGCCGTGGTCGCGCGGCTGACGCGGGTGCTCGGCACCCAGCGCGTGCTCGCCAACGACCGCGGGGTGCGGGACGGGGTGCTGCTCGCGATGATCGACGATCTGACGGGCGGCGCCCCCACGAGCCGGGGCCAGCCCCAGGACCGCCTCGAATCGGCACGCCGCTTCGCGCGCAAGTGCCGCTCGAACGAGCGGCACTGCGAGCATGTCGCCCGCGTCGCCGCGGGGATCTTCGACGCGCTGCGCGATGCCTACGCGCTCCCCCCAGCGGGCGGCGATCTCCTCCGAGCTGCAGCGCTGTTGCACGACATCGGCTATCTGATCAATCACGAGCGCCACCACAAGCACGCCTACCATTTGATCATGCACGGCGATTTGCGCGGCTTTTCGGCACGCGAGATCGAACTGATCGCGAACGTGGCCCGCTACCACCGCCGCGCCTTCCCCAAGAAGTCGCATCCCAACTTCGCCCGCCTGGACCGCGGCGAGCGTCGCCTGGTGCGACGCCTCGCCGGCATCCTCCGCGTAGCGGACGGCCTCGATCGCACGCACGGCCAGGTCGTCACCGGGGTCCGCTGTCGCTCGGGCGACGGCTGGCTGCGAATGCGCGTGAACGCCGCCCGCGACCCGGGGATCGAGCTCGAGGACGCCAAGCGCAAGGCGGCCCTGTTCGAGCGGGCGTTCAAGGGCGCGCTCACGCTCGCCTGGTCGGGGCCCAAGGCCCAGCGCTGACGATGCCCGACCGCGTCCCTCCCGCCTATCCGGCGGATCATTACCTCAACCGCGAGCTCTCCTGGCTCGAGTTCAACGCTCGAGTGCTCGAGGAGGCCTCGGATGCGACCAATCCGTGGCTCGAGCGGCTCAAGTTCCTCGCGATCTTCAGCTCCAACCTGGACGAGTTCTTCGAGATCCGGGTCGCCGGGTTGCAGCAACAGGTGTACGCCGGCGTCGAGCCCCAGGACTTCGGCGCCGACAAGATGGCGCCCGCCGAGCAACTCGGGGCCATCGACCGCCGCGCGCACGAGCTGGTGGCCGGGCAATACCGCATCCTAAACGAGGAGGTGTGGCCGGGCCTCGCTGCCGGCGGCATCGAGCGGGCGCAGCTCGACGATTTGAGTGACGCCGAGCAGCACCAGGTGGAGACGCTGTTTCGCGCGAGCGTCTACCCGGTGCTCACGCCGCTCGCGATCGACCCGGGCCACCCCTTTCCGCACGTGCACAGCAAGAGCCTCAACATTGCGCTCGTCGTCGAGCGCGCCAACGGCGGCGAGCCGCTGCGCCACTTCGCCGTGGTCCAGGTCCCGGCGGTGCTCGATCGTGTCGTGGTTGTGTCGCCGCCCGGCGCCCCGCGCGTGCGCTTCGTGCTGCTCGAGGACATCATCGCCCGCTACTTGCCCGAGCTGTTCGGCGGGCTGCGCGTCGTGAGCCACACCGTGTTCCGGGTCACACGGAACACCGACTTGACGATCGAGGAGGAAGACGCGGAAGATCTGCTCGAGACGATCGAGGAGAGCCTCCGCCAGCGCATGCGCAGCGACCCCGTGCGACTCGAGATTTCTGCGGACGCCGACGCCGTGTTCGTCGAAATGCTGGTTGAGGCGCACGACCTCGAGCCCCGGGACGTCTACCGCGTGAGCGGCCCCGTGGACTTGACCGCGCTCATGGCGCTCCACCGGCTCGATGCGTTCCCGGGCTTGAGGGACGAGCCGCTCGTGCCGCGTGTCGCGCCCTCGTTTGCGCCGGGCGGCGACCTGTTCGACGTCATCCGCCAGCAGGACGTCCTGGTGCACATGCCCTACGAGTCGTTCGGGTGCGTGGTGGACTTCATCGCGCAAGCGGCCGACGACCCCAACGTCCTCGCGATCAAACAGACCCTGTACCGCACGAGCGGCGTCAGCCCGATCATCTCCGCGCTCGCCCGCGCGGCGCAGAACGGCAAGCAAGTCACGGCGTTGGTCGAACTCAAGGCGCGGATGGACGAGCAGAACAACATCACTTGGGCGCGCACACTCGAGCAGGCAGGCGTGCACGTCGTGTACGGCATCGTGGGCCTGAAGACGCACTGCAAGGCGGCGCTCGTCGTGCGGCGGGAACCGGATGGGATCCGCCGCTACGTGCACCTCTCCACCGGCAACTACAATCCCACGACGGCCCGGGTCTACACAGATCTGGGCCTCTTCACCGCCAACGCCGATGTCGGCGAGGACGCGAGCGCCCTCTTCAACCTGCTCACCGGATACGCCGAAGGCTACCGCTGGAAGAAGCTGGTCGTGGCACCCCTCGGCCTGCGCGAGCAGATCATCGCGCTCATCGAGCGCGAGGAGCGAAACGCCCGGGACGGACGCGCCGCGCGCATCATCGTCAAGATGAACGCGCTCGTCGAGCCCTCGGTCATCGACGCGTTGTACCGTGCCTCCCAGGCGGGCGTCCCCATTGAGCTCGTGATCCGCGGCATCTGCTGTCTCCGACCGGGGCTCCCCGGCATCTCGGAGACCATCCGCGTGACGAGCATCGTGGACAAGTTCCTCGAGCACAGCCGCATCTTCTACTTCGAAAACGCCGGCAACCCGGAGGTCTTTCTCGCGAGCGCCGACTGGATGCCGCGCAACTTCTGGCGCCGCATCGAAACGGTGTTTCCGATCGAGGACCCGAAGCTCAAGGCGCGCATCGTGGCCGACATCCTGCCCCGCGTCCTGGGCGACACCGCGAAGGCGCGGGAGCTGCTGTCGGACGGCACTTACCGTCGGTGCGCTGCCGGGCCAGGGGAAGCGCCGCTCCGCTCCCAGGTCGCGCTGCAGCATCTCGCGCGCGAGGCCGCCCGCGACAGCGGCGAAGTGCGCCCGCCGTTCGTCCCGATCGTGCGGCGGCCCCGGGGCATCGAGCGCGCCGGCACCCCCACCTGAGCGCGACCTCATGCGGCTGCTCGTCGTGCGGCACGCCATCGCGGAGGACCGCGAGACGTTCGCCCGCACGCACCAGGACGATGCCACCCGGCCGCTGACGCCGGAGGGCCGCCGCAAGATGGAGCGGGCGGCGCTCGGCCTGAAGCAGCTCGTCCCCGAACTCGATGTCCTAGCCGCGAGCCCGTACACGCGCGCCTTCGACACGGCCGAGATCGTGGCGCACGCCTACGACGGGTTGACGGTCGAGCGCGTGGCAGACCTCGCACCCGGCGCGGGCGTGGACCGCGTGGTGGCTTGGCTCGCGGGCCGGCAAGCACGCGGTACGGTCGCGATCGTGGGGCATGAGCCCGACCTGAGCCGCCTCGTGTGCACCCTCCTCGCCGCGGCGCACCGGCCGTTTCTCGAGTTGCGCAAGGGCGCGGCGTGCCTGCTCGAGTTTCCCGGTCCGGTCGCCAAGGCCAGCGCCACGCTCAATTGGTTTCTCGGTCCCAAGCACCTCCGCCGCCTGGCCGAATGTGACTAACCTGCCGCCGGACCTCGTGTCCCGGCCCGCCGCGAACGCCGCGGCGCTCGTCGGACTCGCGCACCTCGACGAGGCGCGGGCGGGCGCGAGCCGGCTCGATGACCCGGAAGATGCCGAAGCGCTGCACGACTTCCGGGTTGCCCTGCGACGCCTCCGCACCCTGCTGCGTGCCTTCCGGCCCGAGCTGGGCGACGCCGTACCGAAGAGGCTCCAGCGCCGGCTACGGGATCTGACGCGCGCCACGACCGCCGCACGCGACGCGGAGGTGCAGCTCACTTGGGTCCGGGCCCACCGCGGGGAGGTGGGGCGCCGCCCGGGCTTGTCCTGGTTCGTCACCAGACTCGCCGACCGCCGCGACCGCGCCTACGCCGACGTTCGCGAGCACGTGGTTCCCGCGTTCCGACAACTGGAGCGGCGCGTGCGGCGGGGCTTGAACCACGCCGCCGCGCCGGCGGGTCCCGCGGGGCCGCTCTTCGCCGCCGCGGCGGCCCGCGGCATCCGCGACCAAGCGACTGCCCTCGAGCAGGAGCTCGCCGCGGCCCGCGCGCCGCGCGACGTGGACGCGATCCACGGCGCGCGCATCGCCGCCA
>WNFE01000382.1_pt1 | contig 31040 bp, 27 predicted proteins | sample 5400451 | NCBI WGS metagenome assembly WNFE01 (sample SAMN13153344, study PRJNA577476) | soil metagenome | isolation source: 200 cm saprolite under Douglas fir tree site 2 hole 2 | place: USA:California | collected 2015-04-18
CACCTGAGTTGCCGAGCAATCGATACGCCCGCTCGATATGGCGGCGATGAATTCGCTCTGGTTCTGCCTGGAACGCCCTCGGAAGCTGCCCGCCGTGTCGCGCAGCGCATTTCCCAGCGTCTCGCTGAAGATGCCGAAGCTCCGCGCCTCTCCGCGAGCATCGGCATCGCCGAGTATCCTCGCGACGGCCTCACCATTGAGCACATTCTGAGCGCCGCGGACCGGGCGCTCTACGAAGAAAAAAATCGACACACGAATCTTCCCAGCGTCACGCAATCCTCGTAACGTTTGCCCGGTCTTCCGTGTTGCGCAAGTATCGCGTCGCGCGATGATTTCACTTCAGGCTTGCGCGGCTTTGCGGGCTTGGGCGTCGTCGTAGCTTTCGCCGTAAATCGAGGGCACTTTTGCGCCCATACAGCGCAGGTAGGAAGAGAGCTGGCCGCGATGATGAATGGTGTGGTGCAGCCCCATCATCAGGAAGGTCACCGCCGGCCGTTGCATCATTCCGCGAAAATCCACGATCTTCAGCAATTGTTGGCTGGTTAATTTGGTGAGCGCTTCAAAATTCTTCGCGTAACGCTGCTCATACCAGGCCGCAATTTCAGCGGGGGTCTTGACGTTTTCCGGAATCATGGAGGGGCTGGTGTCGAACACGCCGTTGATCACGCATTCGACAAAGCGGTTGTCAGCAGCGGCAATGTGGCGCGCCAATTCTATCGCGGTCCTTGAAGCAGGCTCCGGGCGGTAGTCACCCTTGTCCGCGGGCACGGCTTCGATGATTTTCTTGGTGGTGCGGCTCTCGTTTTTCAAGGGTCCCAAATAGACGTTTTGCAGCAGGAACACGGCTTGGTCTGGTGTCATCGCTTCGGCCATTTTTGTCCTCCTGTATGCGATTCGATTTTCTTGGTGGCGGGGCAGACATTGTGCTTGCCCCCGGGCTTGCTTAACTGGTTGGATGCGCGGGGCAGCTCTTTATTGTACGCGAGATGGGGGTTGCACGGGAGGATATGCGGTTGCACGGAAGACTAGAACTTGTCTTAAACCGGCAGGTGAACGGGAGGCGGCAGTTGGTCCGCATTAGGAATAACATCCGGTTTGCCCGTCACTCGGGCTCAATCCGCCAAAAGTGCCGGGGCGGACGACATTTCCGCATTGCCGATTACACGTCCACTCCTGCGTGGGACCGGGGATTTAGGCGCGAGAACTCAGCGCGGGAAGTTCATGCGTTGCAGTAGATTTTTAAATCGGCTATCGGATCGCAGGCGATCGACCTCGGGTTCGACTTTGAGCATGACGAGCTGTCGTGCGCGCTCTTCGTAAGCTTTCTCGAGCCACTCAAAAACCTGATCTTCATCACCCAAGCCTAAATAGATTTCTGCGATGCAGTAGGAGGACAGATACGATCGAGCGGACTTTTCTTTCAGCTGGTTGAGAATCTTGTGTGCTTCAGAGGAATTGCCGGTTGCGGCGAAGGCATGCCCAAGCATCGCATGATAATGAGGGCTTGCCCCGGACAGTTCGGATGCTGCTTGAAACTCCGCAATGGCTTCCGGGAAACGGCCGAGTTGCAAATAGGACTGACCCAGCATGGCGCGCGCGAGCACAAAGTGGGCGTCGATCTCCAGAGTCTTTTGCAGCGATTCCACAGCCTGCTCGTATTGCCGCGAAAAGTACAACGTCCATCCCACAGCGGTGTTGATGATGAGCGAAAGTGGGTCAAGCTCGCAAGCTGTCTCGAATTGTGCAGCAGCTTCCGCAAACCGTCCCATTACAGCAAGATAGTTCCCGTAGTAGTGGCGCACCGTGGAATAAGTTGGATTCCGTTCGATGACTGCTTCGAATTCTCTTTCGGCACCTAACCAATCCCACTCGTAGTAAAGCCGGCCATAGGCGAGAGACGCGTGGGCTTCCGTCAGCGTGCCGTCAATTTCGAGGGCTTTCAAAGCGGCGGCTTTGGCCCTTGGAAACGCATCCCTGGGAGCGGCGTAAGCATAAAAACCGAGGATGTTATAGGAGTCCGCGAGCCCCACGTAGGGTAATGGATAGCCCGGATCTTTTTCGACGGCTCGCTGAAAGTACTCGATACCTTTCTTCACTCCATCCTCTGTTCTTTTATTCCAGTAGAATCGGCCGCGGAGATAGTCTTGATAGGCGTGTGCGTCCAGCGTGGGCCTCTTGCTCAAACGCTTTTTCTCCTCGCCCGTAAGGTTGAGCCGCAGTCTCTCAGAAATCTCATTGGCGATCTCTTCCTGGACAGCCACAACATCGGCTAGTTTTCTGTTGTACTGCTCACCCCAGAGTCGCCACCCATTTGCGACATCCACCAGTTCGGTTCCAATTATCAATGAGTCTCCGCGTTGAACCACTCTGCCGGTGAGCACGGTGCGGACATTGAGATCACTACCCAGCTTTTGAGGGTTGGGAATTTGGCCCTTGTAGCGAAACACAGTACTCCGCGCCATGACCCGGAGTTTGGGCAGACGCGACAGGCTGTTAATGATGCTTTCGGTGATTCCGTCACTCAGATATTCAGTGTTCGGGTCGGCGGTCGCGTTTTCGAAGGGCAGGACAGCGATGGAATCAAATGTCTTGCGAGAACGTGGCACGCGCGGTGTGGTATGTCGGGACTCCAGGTTGCGCTTGAGCCGCAAGAGATCGGCTCGCAATTCAGCAGCCGTTTGACAACGCAGCTCCCGGTCCTTTTCCAGCGCCTTGTGAATAATCTCTTCCAGTTTGGGCGGGAGATCGGGATTCACGCGCATGGGAGGAATTGGCGCCCGATCCAAAATAGCGTGGAATATGACCGCCGATGTCTCCCCGCGAAACGGCAACGCGCCCGTGGCCATCTCATAGAGGACCGCTCCAAACGAGAACAGATCGCTCCGCGCATCGAGTTCCTTTGCCCGCACCTGCTCAGGCGACATGTAGGCTACGGTGCCGAGCGTAGAGCCGGGGCTGGTCAGGTGCTCCGCGCTCATCGCCGTCTCTTGGGCCGTTGCTACTGCTTCTGACACTCTGCTGCCCACTTGCATCACTTTGGCCAGCCCGAAGTCGAGAATCTTGGCGTGTCCGCGCTTGGTGACGAAGATGTTCGCGGGCTTGATGTCGCGATGGACTATGCCTTCCGCGTGGGCGGCATCAAGCGCGTCGGCAATCTCAATCGCCAAACCGAGCAGAACATCGGTCTCTATGGGTTTGCCGGCGATACGATGCTTCAGCGTCATCCCGTCGAGAAACTCCATGACAAGAAATGGATGGCCATCTTGCTGCCCGATCTCATGGATGGTGCAGATATTGGGATGATTGAGTGCCGACGCCGCCTGGGCCTCGCGCTCGAAGCGGGCCAAGGCCTGCGTGTCTTTGGCGACGTCATCGGGCAGAAACTTCAGGGCCACAAATCGGTGGAGGGTCACGTCCTCGGCCTTGTAGACCACGCCCATGCCGCCGCCGCCCAACTTCTCGACGACCCGGTAGTGCGAGATGGTCTGGCCGATCATCAGACAGGCGCGGTTCTCAGGTCGCCTCATCTTACGGACGCGGCAGCGGCGAGTCAACGAACTGGCAGCGCTCAGCCGATAGCGCTGAACTCCGAACACCCTGTAATTGGGTATCCGCGGGAGGGCGCCACCCGGCATTGCGATTCGGGACAAGACGGCATCACTTCCGGTTTGTCGGCAACTCTTCCCTAATCCGATTCCGGAAGAGTGGTCACCCAGGAAGAATCCCAATGATGGCCAGCCTCCGATACGGCTCGGGGCACCAAGCGCCGCATCAGGTCAGCGAACCTTGGATCGGAGCGCAGGCCATCGAGGTCAGGACTCGCAGGCATATGCCAGATCAAATACGGAAGATGGTCCTCGAGCGCCTTTCCCAACCACCGAAAGGCTTCGTCTTTGTTTCCGAGTCGTGTGTAGACGATAACCAAGTCGATGGAAGGAATCCCATTCGCTCGGTGTGCATCCGCTGTGAGCCTTTCCAGCCGCTGAAGCCAATAACCACGCGCACCCTTTTCTGCATAGGCTTTGCGCAGCGAGTTGACCTCCCGTGTTAGGTCTTCCGAATTTTCCCCTGCGAGATTTCCGGTCCGCTGCCGTTCTTCGATGGCCTTGTCGAGTTCGCCTTTCTGCTCGTAGATGGCTATTAGCCGCTGATGCGCGTGGACGAAGTGCGGGTCCATATCGAGCGCGTTGCGGCAGACCTCGATGGCCTTATCATAGTTATGCGCGTTGTAATAGGTTCGGTAAGCAAGCGAAGTGTTTGCAAGCGAGAGCGGATCGAGCTCGCGGGCGCTCTTCACCTGTTGCAGGGAGTCCTCGAAGCGGCCTCGCATTGCCAGAAAGATCCCATACCACGCATGGGCTCTCGCGTCACTCGGGTTGAGTTCGATGGCGCGGCGGAATTCCTGTTCCGCGCCGGCGGTGTCCCAATCGTAGGTAAACTTCGCCCAGGCGAGGGTGTTGTGGGCTTCAGCGAGGGTGTCATCGATTTGCAAAGCTTTTAGCGCGGCGGCTTTTTGCTGCGGGTAGCCTGTAATGTCGCCATAAATCCCGAGTCCGCCATAGGCAACGGCGAGTCCGGCATACGCCCGCGCATTTCGAGGTTCTTTTTGCAATGCCTGGTTGAAATACTCGATCCCTCGTTCGAAACCGTCTTTGGTCCATTTGTTGTTATAGAAAGTGCCTTTCAAATAGAGCTCGTGGGCTTCCGGATTTACGGTTTGCGTAGCGGAGAGGCGCAGCCTTTCCTCTGGAGTGACCGTAATCTTGATTCGGTCGGCAATGGTTCGCGCAACCTCACTCTGCAAGTCCAGTACGTTTCGCAGGTCGCGGTCATAGCTTTCCGCCCAGAGGTGCTTTTCAGGAAATGCCTGAATGAGATTCGCGGTGACCCGGACACGGTTTGCTTCGCGTGCGACGGTTCCTTCCACAATCGCGTCGACCTGTAATTCCCTCGCGATCTCCTGTAGCGGCTTCTTCGTCCCCTTGAATCGATTTACTGATGTGTGCGAGATGACCCGCAATGCAGCGACTTTGCCCAACTCGGTGACCAATTCCTCGGTCAACCCGTCGGCGAAAAACTCCTGGTTGACGTCGCCGGAAAGGTTTTCCAACGGAAGCACAGCGAGCGCGTGAATCTGCGGCGGGCCATTGGCGCCTCGTAACCGATCTCGCAGCCCACCTACGTTGAGCACTGCGAGGACCACAAGGCTGGCGGCAAGCACGCCGGAAAAAATCCACGCTAGGGGCTGCCGAGGGAAAGCAGCTTGCTTTTGTTGATCGATGCGGGGCTGACCGTTATTCCACCAGGCATCAATCTCTGGTTTGTAGGCGTAAACAGAGGCCTGTTTCTTGTGTGCGTGTCGGCGGACAGGCAGTCCCTCTTTTTCCCATCGACGGACAGTACGTTCGTCACGCTTCAAGTAAGTGGCAATTTCCTTCCAAGAATCCAGGCGATCGCCGGAGGGCTCCGGCAAGTTATTCGGCGCTTGGGGTTTAGCCGCGCTCATGGATTAGTTTCACAGGAAGATGCGTATTTTGAGAGTTTAACCTACTCGGTAAGCCTATCCAAGTCTGCCCTCTCAGAGCGGGTAAACACGGGCATTTTTGGCTTGTCCACCTTTGTCTGTTGCGGGCCAACCTGCTCTGCTCTACGGTTTCGTACGCTGCGCAGCTTTCGGCTCTGAAGCTGGCCGCGACGGATCGCTCAATATGAAGCGAGAAGGAGAATGAAGTCATGAAACGAAACTTCAGGTCAACAATGCTTGTGATTCTTTTCTACGCCGCTTTGGCAATGAGTACGGTGCCGACGGCTCAGGCGCAAGATGAGGGTCGCTGCTCCAATGCCACTGCGGCAGGAAAGTGGGGATTTACCACGGCGGGAACGGTTTTCCTTGCAAGCGGGCCGGCTCCTGTCGTTGTTGTGGGCAGCTTCAAACTGGACGCGGCCGGAAATCTCGAGGGGGCTCAAACCAGAAGCCTGAATGGCCTCCCGGTCAATCGCGAGACAATTTCGGGAACTATCCTGGTGAACTCGGATTGCACGGCCACAGCTACGATAAGCGTTTTCCACGCCGGCGTTTTGAATCGCACGGCAACTTTGGATCTGGTGTTTGTCGAGAATCTGCGAGGGGTTCGCGGAGTTTTCACTTCGGCCATCTCGGCCAGCGGCGCAAGTATAGCGACCGTGCTAACCTTTGACGGCAAAAAGCAGCTCACGGGGGACTAGAGCATCACCCGCCCTGCCGAGCCGGAGCGCACTTTCCCCCAGCGGAGCGAAAAACGATCTCGTTGGCTAGGAACTCCAGCTTGCATCGTGACCAAGTCCCGCATCACAGCAGGGCTGCTGGTCCTTTGCGACGTATACGCTCTAACGCGCCCGGTCAGGCCGGCACCTTCCAAGTGGCCGCACTCGGCGTTGGATTCGAGGTACCACTCGATGACTCCCGGATAGTCGGCCGCTCGGAAACTGAGCCACTACGCAAATTCCCGATCATTTGTGTCTGTGCCGGGCCTGTGCGAAAATGCTCCTAGCGAGGATTCATGAGCACTTCTCTCGGGAAACACGCCACCCTCACCAAACCGGACGACTTCGGGAGCCTGCTCGAAGACGAAGGGATTATTTTCACGACGCTCGATAAGGCGGTGAACTGGGCGCGCAAAAGCTCAATCTGGCCGCTGGGGTTCGGGCTGGCGTGCTGCGCGATCGAAATGATGTCCATGGCCGCGGCGCGCTTTGACGTGGCGCGTTTTGGAGCTGAAGTTTTCCGCCCCTCACCGCGGCAAGCCGACCTCATGATTGTGGCCGGACGCCTTTCCCAGAAGATGGCCCCGGTTATCCGCCAGCTCTACGATCAAATGCCGGAACCGAAGTGGGTGATCTCCATGGGAGCTTGTGCGACTTCGGGCGGAGTGTTCAATAACTACGCTATCGTCCAGGGATGCAACCAGGTGATTCCCGTCGATGTATACGTACCCGGCTGCCCGCCGCGGCCCGAAGCGCTGCTTTATTCTATTCTCCAGCTTCAGAAAAAGATCGACAGTGAAAAGGGTTCGTTCAAGCGGGCGTTCAACCTGGACTAAGCAAGCTCGCGCTGCTTCGCGAATTTAAGCGGAAGCATAGAGAGGCTCCCGCCACGATGCGCTTTGCTTCTCCCCGAATTCTTTGGGCAGCGTTCCTCCTCGCCATTCCGTTCTACTCGCTTGGCCGCGTTGATGAACGCGCCAAGACGCCACACGCCCGCACCGAGTATGCACTTGCCTGGAGCGACGAGTTCAATGGCCCGGATGGCTCCGCTCCGGATTCCCACAAGTGGACCTATGATATCGGTGGGAATGGCTGGGGAAACCGCGAACTCGAGTACCACACCAGCCGCTTGGAAAATGCCCGCATCCAGGACGGAAACCTGGTCATCACGGCAGTCAAAGAAAGCTACTCGGGAGCTGACGGCGTCACGCGCAACTACACTTCGGCGCGTCTGAAAACGCAAGGACTTTTCGCCCAAGCGTACGGGCGATTTGAAGCGCGCATCAAGATACCTGCGGGACAGGGAATGTGGCCGGCGTTTTGGATGCTCGGCGTTGACTTCGGATCAGCGGGCTGGCCGAAGTGCGGTGAAATTGACGTGATGGAGAATGTGGGCAAGGAGCCAGGCACCGTTCACGGCTCGCTACACGGACCGAGTTCCGTGAGTCCCACAAGCGATCTCACAGCCACGTTCAGCTTGCCGCCGGGACAGCGATTTGCGGACAGCTTTCATGTTTACGCAGCGGAGTGGGAACCCCGGACGGTACGCTTCTACGTTGATTCGAATCTTTACGCGACATTCACTGCCGCCAACTGGCCGGATGGCGGGAATTGGGTCTTCGATCATCCGTTCTTCATCATCTTGAATCTTGCGGTGGGAGGCGATTGGCCAGGGCCGCCGGACACGGCAACGGTATTTCCGCAATACATGCTGATCGATTACGTGCGCGTCTATACGAAGCGGCCGTCATCTCCACCGAGCTGAGAAAGGTAAATACGATGGCGAGCGCGCCCGATTCAGCACGTCAACTCCTCCGGCATACTGTTGCGACCGTCGCGTATCGTGCCAGCAAAGCCCTGCGAGGGGCGCCGGAATCGTTCGCCACTTTCCGGGCCGGGGAGACTTCGCGCGCGGCGGAAAAGATCCTCGCCCACTTGGGAGATCTTTTCGACTGGGCGTTTTCAATGGCTAGCGGCCAAGCGGCGTGGCACGATTCCGCCCCGCAGCCCTGGAATACCGAAGCTGCAAGGTTTTTCAAAACCCTCAAAAAGTTCGACGACTATCTTGCATCGCCCGAACCGCTGCGCGCCACGGCAGAAAAACTCTTTCAAGGCCCCGTGGCTGACGCTCTCACACACATCGGGCAAATCGCGATGTTACGCCGACTGGCGGGAACGGCCATTCGCGGCGAAAACTATTTCCAAGCGGACATCGCCGCCGGCCGGGTTGGAGCGGAACAAGCTGCCCCTCGGCGCGAGTTTGAGTGAGTGCAAGAAGACGATCTACGCTCATCCGATACCTCCCTCAAACAAATGACCGGCTATAGTGTTTCGCGGGTGTTGTCTTCGGCCAACAGCTGATAGGGGCTTCCACAGAAATCCAAAAAGAGTTATGCTTCGCCGGGAAAGCAGGCCTCGCTTTTTCGACCCGTCTTGAGAGAGTGGTGGAGCAGCGCGGAAGTGGGGTCATGTTTAAGAAGGAACAACACCGGCGTCACCCTCGAATCAACCGGACGAAGGGTATGCTCGTAGCTTGGCAGACGGGCACGAGGCGATCCGTTTCTTACATGGATAGTATGGGGCTTGGCGGGCTATTCATTCGCACGAAGGAGCCGCTCCCCGTTGGCAGTCTAATGGCGCTCCTGCTGGATCTACCGGCAGGAGATGTGCGGGCGCGAGCTATCGTGCGACGGATCTCGCCGAACAGCGGTATGGGAGTGGAGTTTGTAGCCATGACCCCGGAAGACCGCGGCCGCCTGAACAAGTCAATCCTGCCTTACTTGGAAGACGCTCCGCCCGCCTAACATCATAGGTCAAAATGGGTTTTTCCCCGCTGCTGATTGCGTCGAACGAAATGCGTCTGGGAACTTAGCGACGGTCGCTGTACCACCACGCCAGCGCAACTGACTTCCGGGAGAGTTGTTCTCCCTCCGAACATATCCCATTCCGATCGGAAACGTCAGAAACGAAGGTATCGCCGCACGGGTGATGAATCCAACTTCCTTACCTTCCGCCGTCAATGGATCTCCCGCTGCGGGCACGATATCACCATCGAAGATCAGCTCAACACGCCGCCGGTTGATTTGGCCGCGCGAGCGAACGCGCTCGACGATTTCTTGTCCGGTGTAGCAGCCCTTGGTGTAACTAATGTGGCTGTCCTGCAAACCCGCCTCGTGGGGGATTTGTTTTTCGCCAAAGTCATAGCTGAACCAGGGGATGCCTTGCGCCAAGCGTTGCGCGCTGAGCGCGGCATATCCCATGGGGCCGCCTGCGTGCTTGTTCACGGCAGCGGAGAGAATCTGCCAAAGGTCGAGGAGATTCTTGCGATCCACCAGGAATTCGCACCCTGCCGTGCCTCCAGGAGACCTCTTTGTAATCCGGCAGGGAATTGAAGCAACCGTTGCCTGTAGTTGTTCGAGATCTTCTTGGACAGACAAGTCGATGCCTGCGAGCTCACGAGCAAGGCCTGCAGCCTTGGGTCCCTCGAGTGCCAGCGTTCCGTACCGTTCCGTCTCATCCGTCAGGGTGACATCGTCCATGATGATGTACTTTTCGAGCCATTCGATCAGTTGCTGGCCGATCATTGCGTAGGACACACAAAACAAAGAATCTGCGGCAGCATAGGTTTCAATCTCGGCAAGAATACGGCCTTGCGGATGCAAGAGGAGGGAGACATTTCCGCGGCCAGCCGCAAGATCTTTAACATTGTTCGTGAGGATGGCATTCAGGTAGCGCACGCGGTCGGGACCGGTGAAGGAAAAATAGGCGCGATAGTTTTTGTCGATGAGCGCTACGCTATCGAGTGCAAACTGTTGCTCTGCCCGCGGATCGATCCAATGATCCGGCAGGGCACATCCGAACCAGGTCCCTATCGCGGCGCCTTCCGTTCGATGAAGCTCGGCCAAAGGCGTAGCGATGACTTGATTAGGCGCCGGCATCCAAATCACTCCTTCGCATACCAGTTTATCAAAGTGCGCAGGGAAGGCACCGTTCCCGGCCGCAGATATCGGGAAGATTGGATGCTATGATAGGCGCTATGGGCGACGCCCTTCCAGCTCTCAACGCGGCCAGCGAGGGCCTGATTCGAATCACGATTCCCGTGGGCCTGCTGCAATGCAACTGCTCGATCATAGGCGATCCCGTGACGCGCGAGGCGCTGGTCATTGATCCTGGCGATGAAGTTACCCGAATCCTCGACATGCTTGGCCGGCACAGGCTCACCGTCAAGGCGATTGTCAGCACGCACGCGCACATCGATCACGTCGGAGGGCTCGCCAAGCTCCACCAGTTTACCGGCGCTCCCGTCTTGATGCACCGCGACGACTTGCCACTCTATCAGGCGATGGACGTCCAGGCCGCTTTCCTTGGCGTAGCCACGCCGGATTTGACGGAAGTCGATCAGTTGTTGAAAGAGGGGGACGCCCTGCGCTGGGGCGCGTTCGAAGCTCGCGTCATCCACACGCCGGGTCATACACCCGGAAGTGTTTGTCTTTACCTCCCCAAGGATGCGGGCGCGATCACAACTCCTTCGCCTCAACTCTTCGCTGGAGACACGCTCTTCGCCGGGAGTATCGGACGCACCGATCTCTGGGGCGGCTCGATGGACGACATCATGGACTCGCTGCGCAGCAAGGTCATGGAGCTTCCCGACGAGACCATTGTTTATCCCGGACATGGCCCCGTGACCAGCATCGCGCAGGAGCGGCATTCGAATCCGTTTCTGACTGGGAATTGAGCGCCCGAAGGCAGATTTCCCGGTTCTTCCGGTGACGGTTTCACTCGTCTTGCGTGGGCCCGATCGAAACTAAGAGTCTGCGGTTTCCCGGCTCAGACGCAATTGATCCATCACCGACTGCACAAGCTGTTTTGCGTGCTCCAGTTCCTGAGAAATGATTCGCAAATCCATGACGGGAACAGTGGGGTTGCGTTGGCTGGTGCAGTAGACACCGTGTTGCCCCACTAAAACCAGGGCGTTAGTGATGCGATCTAGAGAGACCGCCAGGCGGCCGCGCTCCCTTCCGAACATCTGTTCGTAGTGTTCCAATTCCTCTTTGTGCTCTTCAAAGGCAGTCATAACTGGAGTTCCTCGCGCATGGGCCGGCCAAGGCATCCTTCGCAGACGGTTGCACTTCGGGCACACACGACATGCAGCAAACTTTACCCCATGCGGCTCACGGAACATAATCCGCAGGAGATACAGGAGAACAGTTTGCCACACGCTTGGTGGCATGGACTTGAAGTCCAGGCTTAGAAAGCCTGGGGCCTTAGCGAACTTGGGAAATGGCTGAACTGGAGCAACCTGAAAATGCGACGTTCCGACCTCGTGCAGCACAAGGAAAAGGAAAAGGGCGCGGTGACGCGCACGTCCCAGATCGTTTTCGGTGAACGGCAACATTTGCTGCGCGTGCTCGATTCGCTGGAAGGCACGTCGCTCCCGATCGCCCGCATGCAGCAGGAACGCCGAATCATGGAGGAGCTGATCCACGCGCGAACGCGCGAGCTGAATCAGATCAACACGGCGTGGGACGAAAAAATCGGCCTGGTGCTCAGCGCGGACGCCAAACCGGAAATGCTGGAAAAGCTGGTGAAGCAGGCTCCCGCGGAAGACTTCTATCTGCTGCGACTCATCAGCGAGCATCCTCGCGCCAATGCCAAGACGTTGAACAAGCTGGCCAAGCACGCCTATGGAGCGATCCGGGAAAATGTCGCGCGGCACCCCAACGCGGATGCGAACACGCTGACCTGGCTCAGCCGCGACCGCAGTCAGCCGCTCTGGTACCTCGTGGCCTTCAATCCCAATACGCCGACGCCTCTGCAGCGCCGTCTCCGCGACCGCCTGAAACGGCTCGGCGAAAACCAGCCGTCGAGATAAGCGCAATCCGGACCTTCTTTCTTCGGCGTGCCGATCCTAACCTGGCCTGCTCCAAGCCGTGTGACTCTGCGGAATCAAAAATGTAAGATGCCAGCTTCGCAGGCGTGAAACGGCACCACGTTTTGTGGAGGCACCCATCACAAGCCAAGAAATTGCCTTGGTAAAAGCATGGTTCCTGCGCGCAAGGAGGGCCACGCTCACCGCTCTTTCGGCGCTGGTGGTCATTCCTTGCCTTTGGCACCGGCGCATTGAGGCCGGCGATCTGGCGAGCCACGTGTACAACGCCTGGTTGGCGCAATTGGTCGAGAAAGGGCAAGCGCCCGGCGTTTACGCGGCGCCGCAGGTGAATAACGTCCTGTTTGACTGGATGTTGCTGTACCTCAGCAAGGCGGTGGGTTTTGCCGCCGGGGAGAAAATCGCCGTTTCGCTTTGTGTGCTCGTCTTTTTCTGGGGAGTCTTTGCGCTGATGAACGCAGTCTCCGGGAAAGCGCCGTGGCTTCTGACGCCTTGCATCGGCATGCTTGCATACGGCTATTCCTTCAACATGGGATTCGTCAACTACTACCTGTCGGTGGGCCTGGCGTGTCTCTCCTTGGCTGTTGCCTGGCGAGGAAAGGGGGCGGACCTAATCGCCGGAGTAGCTCTGGCATTGCTGACCCTATTGGCGCATCCGCTCGGTTTTGTCTGGCTCATGGGCGCATTGATCTACGTGTCCATTTGGCGCCGCCTAAGAAATTGGTGGAATCTCATTCTTCCCGTTGTCGCAGCCGGTGGCTTCATTGCTCTTCACTGGTACTTCTTGCATCGTGCGCACTTTCCGGTGGATTGGCTGGAACAACCGTTCTACTTATTCAACGGAGCGGATCAGTTGGCGCTTTACGGACCTCGTTACGTATGGGTCGCGGTGGCGGCGTCTATCTTGGGCGCAGTCTTTTTTATTATTGACCTAGCCGTTCGCCGGAGAGACGCGGCGGTTTGGAACTCCCTGCGTCTGCCCCTGGAGTTGTACGCGGTAGCGTTCTGCGCCACTTCGCTCCTGCCGGAAGATTTGCAGCCGCCGCTGTATCCGGGCTGGATCGGACTGCTCGTCACGCGCCTGACGACGATATCCGCCATCCTGGGGCTTTGCGCGATGAGCGTCATGCAGCCGCGGAAGTGGCACCTGGCAGGGTTCGGCGCGTGCGCAGCCTTGTTCTTCGTTTGCTTGTACCAGGACACCCTTATTCTGAATCGCATGGAATCCAGCGCGGAATATCTCGTGAGGGATCTCCCTCCCGGGACGCGGGTGCTATCCACTATCTGGGCGCCTCCGGACTCGCGCGTCCAGTTCATTGGACACCTTGTCGACCGCGCCTGCATCGGCCATTGTTTCAGTTACTCGAATTACGAGCCCTCGTCGGGGGAGTTTCGCCTGCGGGTCCGCTCCGGGAGCCCGGTGGCGACGGCCTCCAATGACGACTCGGAAGACATGCAAGCAGGGCAGTACGAAGTCCAAGACGAAGACTTGCCAATGATGGAAATCTACCAGTGCGACGAAAAGAACCTGACCAAACTCTGCATTCGGAGGCTCGTGGCCGGGGAAAAGAACGGCCGGCTGGGATACAAGCCGCCTTCCAATTGATAAAGGGACCGCTTTTGCGGCGGGGCCGGGAAAGACAAATTGGCTCTTGCATCAGGCCAATGTCGTGTAGAATTGGCTCATGGTGAGAGACAATGTTGCCACTGCATCTCCAGCCTGAAAGCCACATTCCTTTGTACATCCAGCTTCGCGACCAATTGCGCGCCCTCGTGCATGCGGGCGATCTGCGTCCCGGCGACCGCATCCCTGCAAGCCGCGAGCTGGCCACGATGCTTGGCGTACACCGCACCACCGTGGCCAACGCCTACGCCGAACTCGAATCGGAAGGCCTGATCCAGGGGCACGTCGGGCGCGGTACCTTTATCAAGCGCAACGGGAACGGCTTGAAGATTACGCCTCCCGCGCCTCCAGTTCTAAATGGGAATGAGGGCATTCGCTGGGAGCTCCTTTTTGCCGACGAGCGCGGCGAAGAGATCCTCAGCCGCCTGACGGCCAGCGCTCCTGCGGATGCTTTGTCTTTTGTCATGGCGCGTCCCGCCGAAGAGTATTTTCCCGTCGAGGAATTGCAGACCTGCGTGAATGCCGTGCTCCGGCGCGAGGCCAACGAGGTGCTCAAGCTGGGGCCGTCGGACGGCTATGGACCTCTGAAGGAAGCGCTGCTCGAAAATCTCCGGAGTGACGGTATTTCCGCAAAAGACGAAAACCTCCTCATCACCGATGGCTGTCAGCAATCGCTGGACATTATCAGCAAGTCGTTTGTGCGTCCGGGGGACTCGGTGATCCTGGAAAACCCTGCTTACCCGGGCGCGGTTGCGGTCTTTCATGGAGCCCGGGCGCGCTGCCTGGGCGTACCCGTGCGGACGCATGCCGAGCCGGGGAGCGCATTGGGGATTGATCTCGAGGCGCTGGAGGCTACGCTTGCGGCGAATCGAGTAAAGTTGATTGTGCTCACGCCTGATTTTCAGAACCCCACTGGCACCTCTATGCCTCTCGCTTCGCGGCGCAAGGTTCTGGAGCTTGCCGGGCGCCATCAAGTCCCCATCGTCGAGGATCACATTTACGCCCGGCTACACGCTCGCGACGAGCGCGTGCCTTCCTTGAAGCAGCTCGACCGCTCCAACATCGTTATCCACATAGATAGTTTCGCGAAGGTGGCTTTCCCGGGCCTGCGCGTGGGCTGGATCGTCGCTCCTCCGGTGGCCATCGAGCGTCTGCGGATCGTCAAGCAAACCACGAATCTTCACACCGACCAGCTTGCGCAGGCGACCCTCGCGGAGTTTATGCGCCGGGGATTCTTCACCAGGCATGTCGCCAAGATGCGCAAAGTTTACGCATCACGCTTGTTGGCCTTGGACGAAGCTCTCCGCAAGCACATGCCCGAGGGAACTCGCTGGACGCGGCCGGATGGCGGAATGTGTCTCTGGCTGGAACTCCCGCCGGGGTTCGACGCTAGCGAGCTGTTGATTCACGTGAAAGAACGCGGCGTGCTGTTCGCGCCGGGGCGTTATTTTTACGTTCAGAGTCCGCTGCCAAATACGCTTCGCCTCGGATATGCCGGCCTCGACGAAAAACAAATTGCGCGTGGCGTGGCCACGCTGGCGGATCTCCTGCGCGTGGAGATGCGGAAGCGCCAGCGCGGTGTGCGGCGCGCGGAGCGCAGCCGCGTGGCGTTGGTCTAACGCGACGAAGCAACGAACAAATCAAGGAGAGGCTGGCGAGATTTGATGGACACGATCAGGTTGGAGCCGAACCCCGCGAACAAGTGTTTTGGGTGCGGCGGCGCAAACGATGCCGGGATGAAGCTCGCGTTCGAGCAGGACAACGTGAACAAACGGATCGTGGGGCGTTTTGTCTTGGGAGAAAGCTATCAGGGCGGCGGAGGTATGGCGCACGGGGGAATTATCGCCACGCTCCTGGATGAGGCCATGGGAAAAGTCTGCCGCTTCCGCGAGGTGCGCGCCGTGACCGCGGAATTGACGGTCGAGTATTTGAAGCCCGTGAAAGTGGATCAGGAGATTGTCGTGGAAGGATTCGAAAGCGCGCAAAAAGGCCGAAACCTGTTTCTGGCGGGCGAAATCAGAAATGCCGAGGGCCAGGTGCTGGCTCGGGGCAGGGGCAGATTTGTCGTGATCGGCCAGAAGTAGACAGAAATGTGGCGGCGAAATAGCCGCGGACATGTTCAGTTTTGAGAGGAGAAGCAAGATGGACCCGAAGAAAGTGAACGGCAGCGGAAACACGAATGAGTGGCGCGTGAAAGTCGGCCTGGCGGAAATGCTCAAGGGCGGCGTCATTATGGACGTGACCAACGCCGAGCAGGCCAAAATCGCCGAGAATGCGGGCGCCTGCGCGGTGATGGCGCTCGAACGCGTGCCTTCCGACATTCGCAAGGAGGGCGGAGTGGCGCGCATGGCCTCCATAAAAATTATCCGCGAGATTATGCAGACGGTGACCATTCCGGTGATGGCCAAAGTGCGAATCGGACACTTTATCGAAGCCGAGGTGCTCCAGGCGCTGGAGGTCGACTTCATCGATGAGAGTGAAGTGTTGACCCCGGCGGACGAAGAAAATCACGTTTGGAAGCACGATTTCCGCGTGCCATTTGTGTGCGGCGCACGGAATCTCGGCGAAGCTCTGCGGCGCATCGCCGAAGGCGCGGCGATGATCCGCACCAAGGGCGAAGCGGGATCGGGAAACGTCGTCGAGGCGGTGCGCCACATGCGCACGATCGTAAGCCAGATGAAAAAACTCACCACCATGCGTGATGACGAGCTCATGCACGAGGCCAAGGAGCTCGGCGCGCCTCTCGAGCTGGTGCGGCAGATTGCGAAGACTGGAAAGCTTCCGGTGCCGAATTTTTCGGCGGGCGGAATCGCTACCCCGGCGGACGCAGCGCTGGTGCGCCGGTTGGGCGCCGAAGCCGTTTTCGTCGGTTCGGGGATTTTCAAGTCCAGCGACCCTGAAGCGCGCGCCAAGGCCGTGGTGAAAGCAACCACGCACTTTGAAGACCCGAAGGCCGTTCTGGAAGCCCACGAAGAATTGGGCGAGGCCATGCGGGGCATTGATGTGCGCCAACTCGAGGAAAAGGATCTGCTCTCGACTCGGGGCTGGTGAGAACCGGCCTATCGTATATAGGTCCGCGTCCCGACAACGAGGACGCATGGAGATCGGGAAATTGAAAGTCGGCATACTGGCGGTGCAGGGCGATTTTGCGGCGCATGCGGCGATGCTCGCGGAAATGGGCGTCGAAACGGTAGAAGTGCGGACGGTCAAGGATCTGGATGGCTGCGATGGCCTGATTCTCCCGGGTGGTGAAAGCACCACTCAGATGCAATTCTTGGAGGAAGAAGGTCTTCTTGATGCGATCCGACGCTTTGCCGGAAGAGGCCGCGCAATCTTTGGCACTTGCGCCGGTGCGATTCTGCTGGCCACGAAAGTAAAGAACCCCGCGCAGGCCTCTCTCGGCCTCTTGGACATGACCGTTCTCCGGAATGGCTACGGACGCCAAATTGCCAGCGAGGTTGTGAGTGGACCATCCGCATTGAAGAAGGATCCGCTGGAGATGGTCTTTATCCGCGGGCCGATCATTGAGCAGGTTGGCAGCGGCGTCGAAGTCCTGGCGGAATATGCGGGGAAGCCCGCTCTCGTGCAAAAGGACCGGATTCTGGCCGCCACTTTTCACCCCGAATTGACCGACGACACCACGGTTCACCGGCGGTTTTTGGAAATGACCATAGCAAGCACGGGCTCGCAAGCGATGGCACGGTAGAGGGTCTCGCTCCCACAGAATCCGCTGACACTTTCCACTTGTGTCCTGCCACAATGTTTTCCCGGCCCCGGGGCCTAATGCTTGAGCAGTGTTCCCATGAAGAAAGACAAGCGTGCGAAGGTCTTGTTCGTGTGCATAGGCAATTCATGCCGCAGCCCCATGGCGGAGGCAATTGCGCAGCGAGATGCCAGTGATGTGATGCAACCCTCAAGCGCAGGCTTGGCGCCGCTTGGGCATGTTCAGGGGATGACCAGGCAGACTCTCAAGAACAACGGGTATTCCGGGGATGAATTGGCGTCCAAGCCGATTCTCCGGGAAGTCTTGAGTGCCGCGGATCTGGTCATCAATATGAGCGGCCGTCCAAGAGAACAAGTCTTTCCGGGAATTTCCAAAGTCGAGGATTGGGACGTCGATGATCCCTATGGCGCGGACCCCGAGATTTATCAGAGAATCTTTGGGGAGCTCCACCGGCGCGTCGCAGAATTGGCTGAGAGACTGAGGGCTCAGTACCGGGACAGCTCCCGGTAGCGCCGGAGCAAAAAAGGTGAGAGGCTCCAGCGAGGAGCGATAACGGAAAAGAGGAATATTGAAGCGCCAGAAAACCAGCGTGTCGCAAGAAGATTACCTGAAGACTGTTTGGGAGATGCTCGAAGAGAACCAGACGCCTATCAGCGCAAGGCTAGCGGAAGAATTGAACGTCACGCCGCCAGCGGTGACGGCGGCATTGAAGCGCATGACACGCGACGGTCACGTGCGTGTGGAGCGTACCGGGCGGATCGACCTGACGCGCAAGGGGCGCAAGATGGCCGAGCAGCTCGCTCTCCGGCACCAACTGGCAGAAATGCTCCTGACCGAGGTTATCGGGCTCTCCTGGGCCAAGGCGCATGACGAAGCAGAGCGCCTGGAGCACGGCATATCGCCGGAAGTTGAGGCGCTACTCTTGAAGCGCTTCGCCGGCAAGAAGAGCTGCCCTCACGGTGTGCCCATGCGCGGAGGAATTGCGAGTTTGCGGCGGCAGGGCGCCGTTTTGCTTTCCGACTTGCGCCCCAAGGAAAGCGCGGAGATCCTCTGCGTTTATGAGAAGGACGGTAAATTCCTCGAGTTCCTGGAAGGCCTGCGCTTGCGTCCATCCGCCAGAGTCGAAGTGCTAAGACGCGAGTACGACGAAACCATGACCCTGCGCTCCGGAGAGCGAACCATGCATTTGGGAAAGCCTGCCACAACGCGCATTTGGGTGCGCCGCCTGGGCGCTTAGAATATTTCCTCTGCTCAGTTGCGCTGGTCGAGAAGAGTTTTCAGCCGTTCGAATCCGGCGCGGCTCACCGGAAGACGGGACCCGTCGGCGAGAATCGCAACGCGGCTGTCCTTGCGGCACCAAACTTGCAAAAAGGCTCGAAACACATTACCTTATGGCGCAACGTCGGGTTCCATTCCTGCCTCTAGCTACAAGCGACCCTCGAGGAGGACGGAGATGTCGGCAAAAAGTTATATCGGAGGCGCTCGAAGCAACGAGCGCTGGCGCTGGCTAGTCTACGTTGGGGCGGCGCTCGCGGGTGCCCTGTTGACCTTTGCCGGGGCGCGAGCGCAGCAGAAAGCCACGGATGGCGCTACATTCCGCAAGTTGATCGACGCCTATTGCGCTGCGTGGAGCAGCCATAACGCCGATGCACCGGCAAAGTTCTATGCCAAAGAGAATGGTCTGGTGTTCTACGACCTTGCGCCTTTCTCCTACCACAGTTGGAACGAATACCATGAAGGCGTAAAGAAGCAGTTCTTCGATGCCACCGAGAGTGTGACACTCACGGCAGGCAAGGATTTGAAAGTATCGCGCCGCGGCAATCTGGCATGGACCACGGTCTCGATGCACCTGACGGCCAAAACGAAAGACAATAAGACCTCCGAATCGGAGGTTCGATATACCGGAATTTGGGAGAAACGCGGCGCCAGTTGGGTGCTCGTACACGAACACCTGTCGGTGCCCATGGGCGCCGGCTAGTGAGACTCAGGTTTGGGAGCGGGCAAGATTGCCCGTAAGAAAAAGATGTTTAAGACACTGCGTTATTACTGGATCGTGGCTCGCGGTTACCGACTGAAACCCTGGAACAGCCCCTATCTGCGCTGGCGTTTTGAGACCTTCCTTGGATCGGAAGCGGCAAATATGACTGCGCGAAAATTCTTTCGCCTCTCCTGGAAGTATCGCGCGCAGTTGGAGCGATTTGTGGATTGGGCAACTGAGCGTAGGCGCTTGCAAAGGCAGATTCGCCACCACGCCTAGTGCCGTTCCAACTCGTTGGCTCTAATCCTCTTGGAACGACAGCCTCCACGCTTTCAAGCGAGGTCTCGATCCCCCGTTTGGCCTAATAGTTGGAACGGCACCAGGGATTCATCTCGCTTCTGGCACAAAAGAATCAAATGCCAGTCTGGCGCCACGCGGAGAGGTATAATCCGATCTAGAGGAGGATTTGTGAGTGACTTAAACATCCTCCAGAAAACGGAAACGCTTCACGAAGCGCGCTGGTGGGAACCGGAGCCCGGCGGCCGAGTCCACTGCTACCTCTGCCCGCGCCATTGCCATATTCATTCCGGACAGTCGGGCTTCTGCTTCATTCGAGTCAATCGAGACGGCAAACTCTACAGCCTTGGCTACGGCGCGCCCGCTGCGCTCCAAATTGATCCCATCGAAAAAAAGCCGCTCAATCATTTTCTTCCCGGAACGCGCGTCTTCAGCATGGGGACCGCCGGCTGCAACATGGGCTGTTTCTTCTGCCAAAACTGGGACATCTCGAAATCGCGGCAGGATCAGGTGCATTCGCAGCAAGTGCCTCCGGAAGATGTTCCGCTGCTCGCGCTCCAGTACGGGTGCGAGTCGCTGGCCTTTACTTATAACGAGCCGACCATCTGGGGCGAGTACGTCATCGACATCTGCCGTGAAGCCAAGAAATACGGATTGCGGACGGTGATGGTGTCAAATGGCTACATCACCTACGAGGCATTTCACGAGATTTACGACCACATCGACGCGGCGAACATCGATCTGAAAGCGTTCACTGAACATTTTTACGGCAGAACTACCCTGACGCATCTGCAGCCGGTCCTCGAAACGCTCCAATGGCTCAAGAAAGAGACCAACGTTTGGTTCGAGATCACCAATCTGATGATTCCGACGCTCAACGACGATCCCGCAGAAACGCAAAAGCTTTCAGAATGGATCCTGACCCATCTCGGCCCTGACGTGCCGCTGCACTTCACTGCCTTCCATCCGGATTTCAAGCTGCAAGACAAGCCTCGCACCCCGCCGGAGACTCTCCATCGAGCGCGCTCCATTGCGCGCGAAGTGGGTCTGCACTATGTCTATGAAGGCAATATTTACAGCGACGGCGCGAACACCAGTTGTCCAGGATGCGGAGAACTGCTCATCCGGCGCTCCTGGCATGACGTCCTTGAGAACCGTCTCGAAGATGGCGCTTGTCCCCAATGTGGTCTTGTGATTCCCGGCGTCTGGGAGAAGCCACGAAACCTTGCTCCAGGCAGAGCGGTGCAAAGCCGAATTGCGGGAAAGTATGAGCACTTAAATCCATGACCAGTTGGAGTCTTCATCTTATGGAGACCGCAGCCCAGGCGATAGCAAACAACAAGCCGGCCAACAGGGCAGCCATACCCGATAAAAGTTTCGTCAGCTAATCGCGGATATCTTCCTCAGCTTCGAACAACGGAGGATCGCCAGGGTTGCTGAGGTCCAGCAGCCGGAAGGCGCTTTCGAAAAGCAATTCGATTTGTGTTTCCGTGACCAGCTTGGGGCCGAGTAATTCGTCCAAGTCAAATTCAGGGAAGCCCCGATTTATCATGCGCGAAGGCAAAAGCTGCCGCAAGTGCCTCGATTCCACTGAGCCCAGAGCGCAGATCTCCTCAAAGACAGCTCGCCGCGTGGCATCGAGGAAAACTGAGGGGTCAAGCAGCTTGCAAACTTCAACCCGGCTCCCCGGCTTGAGGAGTACCGAACATAAGAGGCGCAGGGTATCGCGCTCCATTCCGCTGCGCTTAAGTGATTCCGTGCCCATGTTCATCGCTTGACCATCAAAGATGAGAGAATCACATTCATTGAGATGATTACGCTTCAAGTCAGGTTGTGTTCAGAGGAGCGATGAGGATGGAACAGAAGCACCGCGTTCTAATACTGGGGGGCGGCTTCGGCGGCTTGAATGCCGCGCAAAAATTGAAGCGCGCTCCCGTGCAGGTGACGCTCATCGATCGGCGAAATTTTCATTTGTTTCAGCCGCTGCTCTACCAGGTCGCCACCGGTTCGCTCTCGCCCGGCGAGATTGCCGCCCCTCTGCGCGGTGTTCTGAGCCGGCAAAAAAACACGCAGGTGCTGCTTGGCGAAGCCGTGGACATAGATCCGGAAGCCAAGCGTATGATTCTGCGTGACGGCGATTCCTTCGAGTATGACTCCTTGATCGTGGCCACGGGTTCGATGACCTCCTACTATGGTAACGATGAGTGGCGCGTGTGGGCGCCGAGTCTGAAATCAATCGAAGAAGCCACTGCGATTCGTCACAAGATACTCTACGCTTTCGAACGCGCCGAGCGCGCAGCAACCGAAGAAGAATCCCGCACCTGGCTGACGTTTGTGATCGTGGGCGCCGGTGCTACGGGATTGGAGCTTTCCGGAGCTCTCGGAGAAATCGCCAGAGAGACCCTGAAGCACGATTTTCGCCGAATCAAGCCGGCAGAAGCGCGGATTATCCTGATGGAAGGCGGCCCGCGCGTCCTCAACGGCTATCCAGAAGACCTTTCCGCGAAAGCGGAAAAACTTGTGGCGCGTCTCGGCGTCGAAGTCATGAAGGGCGTGATGGTGACCCACATCGATTCGAACGGTGTCGACCTCCGTCGCGGCGAAACGCCGGAACGCCTCGAAGCAAAAACCGTGCTTTGGGCGGGCGGCGTGATGACGAATGAATTTGGAAAAAAGCTCGCCGAACGCACGAAAGCTGAAACGGATCGGACCGGGAGAATCAAGGTCAACCCAGACCTGACGGTGCCTGGCTATCCGGAAGTCTTTATCGTCGGAGACCTTGCTCTTTCATTCGACAAACAAGGGAAGCCGCTGCCCGGCGTAGCTCAAGTGGCGATTCAAGGCGGAGCGTATGCCGCGAAGGCCATCCGCGCAAAGCTGGAAGGGAAGAAGGGCCTGCCGCCGTTTCATTATTTCGACAAAGGGGACATGGCGGTGATCGGCCGCGCCGCCGCCGTGGCCAATATTTTCGGCTTTCATCTTTCCGGCTTGGTGGCCTGGCTCGTGTGGCTCTTCATTCACCTCATGTATATCGTCGAATTTCAAAACCGCGTTCTCGTTTTTGTCCAGTGGGGCTTTGAATTCCTGACTTTTAGCCGCGGAGCGCGACTGATCACCGGCCCCGAGGCGGTGGATTCCGTATCTTTCCGCAAGGGCTAGCGGAGAGTTTGCCGGAGGATTGTTTCTGGGCCGAGTCTTGCGATTGCGCTGCGCGAAAAAGTGGAGCTATCAGGCGCCCATCTCCATTCCATTCGCGATCGCAAAGCCGATGCCCGGAGGAAGAAATGTATTGGCAATTAAAGATAATGCGGGGCAGGGACTCAGTGCCACGGAATGGAAAGGTTGCTCTGCCACTCGAGCCCCATGTTGTCATCTGTGATGATGAGGCGGCGCCCCAAGCGGGCGCGAAGGGAGTCAGAGGATTCCATGCCCAGAAACCGTGGGGGTGCGCTGAGTGTATCGACTAAGGCCATATAGGCAGCCAGCGCCTTTTGCGCCGCGGGGTTAAGAGGGTCGAAGACCGATTTGCCATCAATTGTGTAGCGGCGCAGGTTCTCAACCAAGTGCTGTTTATCGACTGTAATCGGAGAATCACTCACTGCAACGAAGTTGATTACGCGCAAGCCATACGGAAAAACGTGCAGAGCGGTTGCAATCGTCTCGTCCGATTCTGTCGTATTGAAGTAATAAACGCCTCCGGGATTGAGGTGCGAGCGAATCAGCTTGAGAAACTCCACGCTGAGGAGTCCGGTGCTGTGATCTCTCCAGTTGAAAGTTGTGTTCGCGATGATCGCGTCGTAGCGCGCTTGGGGATGAGCGAGAAGCCATCTTCTGCCGTCGTCGATGAAGATGTGGACCTTGGGGTTATGGAGAAAAGACTGGACCATCGAATATTGTGGAATGAGCTGAAGATATCCGGGGTTGATCTCAACCGCGTCGAGTACTTTCGCTTCCGGATGATTTGCGAAGATTTGTCCCCACGAGCCAGAGGCCAGGCCAATGACAAGAATGCGTTTTGGAGCAGGACAGAAGGCGCTGAGAACATACGCGCGTACGACAAGATTGATGTCATTCGTGGGATCGACATTGAAATAGCCGTCATATACGCCGCCGCCGAAAACAGCTCCATCTCGAGTAACTCCTATCATGCCGTTTCTGTTTTCGACGATGTGAGTAAATGGGACGGCAGCTTCGGAGCGATTGCCAAACACCAGCTTCTCGAAAAGCAACGAATAGAATCTGAATGAAGACGAAACGGCGATCAGTGACGCGACCGCCAAGATGACTGCCCAAATAGGAGGCAAGCCTCGCTTGCCCTTATTGAAAACCAAAACAAAAGAGCCCAAAAGAACAGCTGTGAGCCCCAGGATCAACGACATGTCCCTAAGCCCAAAGTGATGCATGAGCACAAACCCGACTCCTAAACTGCCAAAAGCCGAGCCCGCGATATTGGAAATGTATATGAGACTCACACCTTGCCCTGCTTCGCGCCCGGCCGAGATTGCCAACTGGCAGAGGAGAGGAAGAACGGAGCCGACTAGGCCCGCAGTCACAAAAAATGCCGGCGCACTCGCTAACAAGGGAATCTTCCAGGCCATCATCGTCGCAACAAGAGGTGGTAGATACACCGATAATCCGCCGGCGAAAAGCAGCAACCCTCCGATAACATGAAGTAACGTCTCCGGCCTGCATCTTGCCGTCAGCTTATCCGACAGAATGCAGCCCGCAGCGATACCAGCGAGATAGGTTGAGAGCAGCAGCGCGAAAGCTGCTGCGCGATCCGACGAAGCCAGTGAAAAAACGCGGAACCAGATGATCTCGAAACCGAGAGCCACGAATCCAGACAACCCCGCAAGGAACATCGCCCGCGGAAGCGGCACTATGGCTAAGGCGGATGATGTTTGCGGTGTAGCCTGAGTATCCTCCTTAGAATCTCGCTCTGCATTTCGGCCGTAAAAATATGCCGCCGCACCCACCGCTGCATTCATGCACGCCGCAATGGATACGGAGCCCGATTGTCCGAAGTCACGCAGCAGAAACGTAGCGCAAAGATAGCAGGCGACGGCGGACCCAAACGTGTTGACGAAGTAGAGAGTAGAGACGGAGGCTCCGACTCGATTGGTCCGCAATACCAAATGCTCAACCAGAAGCGGGAGCGTTGCGCCCATCAGAACTGTCGGAGCAAATAGCAAAGCAAGGCTGAAGAAAATCGTCAAAATAAGATTCGCGCCCGCCGTATAGGCGGCAACCCAGTGAAAAATGCGCAAGGAGATTAGACCGAACACGGCTACCCCAAGTTCGGCGATGCCGAAGATCAGTATCCCGTGCCTGGGGAATCGTGCAGAAAGACGGCCGCCCACGAAACTGCCAATCCCTAATCCCACCATGAACGCCGTGACCACCACTGCGACCGATTGAGCATTTACGCCGTAAATCGCGAACAGGGCGCGTTGCCAGACGATCTGATAGAGGAGCGCAGGCATTCCCGAGCAAAAGAACAGCAGCGCGAGAAACACGGCATCCTTCCGCCGGTGCGCTCGGTCGGGGAAAAAGCTCAATCCCAACAGAAGAATGGCGTCAAACAACAACAAAGCGACGACCGGTGTTGTAATCATGGGCTCCCTGGTACGGTGCAAAAGGCATAGCCGCCACGAGTCTGCGGCCTTCGCTATTTTCAAGCAATTAGGAAAATCGGAAGGAAGCTCATTTCGGGAGATGTACATCGTTCGTCAACACATGGCCGAGACAAGCTCAACAAAACAGACCGGCCATCCGCAAAAAGCCAGCGGGCAGCCACATTTGTCAAACAGGCAAAGGCGGAATCGACATCGCTTGGGGAGAAATCCATCAAGAGGACGATGTGACCGGGTTTTCCGTGTCTTGGTTTACCCATTGGACTTCTCTTGCCTGACAGCGATCTGACGAAGCGTTTCTCGTGGTCAAATACAAAGATGCGTCCCGCTGATTTTGGATGGCAACTCTGCGGCGAAAACTGAACCGAAGGGAACTAGATGTCTCTTAAGCAAGCCGCAAGAATCGTCCTGACGTTTTTCCTGCTCGCATGCGGCATCTGGCTGGGCCGAAGTTCGCAATTCTACTCCGAGGCGCTCGTCTCCATTTTCTTTGCCGCCACTCTCACGAGCGCTATCGTCATTCATTTCCGCATCTTTCCATCCTGGCCGGATGCGCTACTGGTTCTTTGCGGGACATTCCTTCTCGCGGCAATCGATTTTCAGCTTCTGCACTACAGGCCCTTGCTTGCGTCGTGGTTTTCTTTCGCTGGGCTAAGTAGCGTGCTCGTCCTGGGTGTCCGCACTATTTGGGCCGAGGGCGCATCTCGCAAATTGCTGGCTTTGTCCTTCGTTCCTGTGCTTCTCTTGGTTGGATCCGAGTATTTTGCCAGCACCCTCCTGGAGTGGACAGCGGCTGCTCACCCGAAGGTCCTCGACCTATATCTCTACTCCTTCGATGCCAGTCTTGGTTTGCAGCTCCCGTTTCTTGTGGGCCAGGAATTCGCCATGTGGCCTTCTTTGCGATTGGTAAGCTTGCTCTTCTATATTGGTCTGGCGATCCCCATTGCTTTGATCTATGCGGGCCGGCTCCTCCGTCTACGTGAAAGAGCTGTGCCATCCTTCGTGGCCTTTCTAGCTACCGGACCGATGGGGATCCTCTTTTACAATCTATTTCCAGCCCTTGGACCGGCGCATCTCTTTGGGCGGCAATTTCCCTGGCGACCCCTTTTAACCAGCCAGGTATCCCGGTTGTTCGTGGAACCTGTGAGGATCCCCGGTCCGCCGAATGCAATACCCTCTCTTCACATGGCATGGGTGCTGCTCATCTGGTGGTATTCCCGTGGACTCTCCTGGTGGGAGCGCGGCGTGGCCTTCACATTTCTCACCTTCACGGTGCTCGCAACCCTCGGTACGGGGGAACATTACTTTGTGGACCTCGTTGTTGCCTTTCCCTTTGCAGTATTAGTGGAAGCGGTCTGTTCGTTTAGCCTCTCCTGGAAGGATAAACGACGCCTGGCGGCGATTATTGGAGGGCTTTTCTGTACTTTGGGTTGGCTCGCAGCACTCCGTTACGCCACGCACTTCTTCTGGGTATCCCCTGTGCTGCCGTGGGCGCTTTGTTTGTGCACAAGTGCATTCTCGTTAGTGTTGGAGCGGCAACTCCACCGGCATGTGGAAAGGGCAAGCACGGGAGATCCGCTCCAGTTCACCGCTCCTCTGCCCAAGCCGGTCGCGACGAATTGAGAACGTTCACCATGCTGTGTGAATGAGATCTCTCGAAGCTGATTTCTCATCTCAGTTTCGAAGTGTTTGTCAACCGCGCGAATTTCAACTTGCCCAATGCCGTTGTCTTCACTTCGTCGGGCGTTTCGCCAACGGCTGGCGTGATCTCTGCCCTCAGCCGAGCGTACTCACTCAAGTCTTGAGAATCTTGACAGCCACAAAGCTGGACATTATGCTCCACAACCGCGCTGCAGATGTTGCCACCGGCTCGCGCGATACGCTCGAAACGCGACCGACCGAAAACCGATGCGCTTGCGAGGTGAACATGTTGCCGGTTTCAAAGCCTTTCGCCTATTCAAATCGCGCCCCGAACCTCTGTGGAATAGAGAAGTACCTGTGCCTCGCGGTCCTGCTACTAACGACCTTGGCCCCTCTCTCTTTCGCGCAAGCGGTACCTCCGCCTCCCCAGGGCACGCAGACCGATGCTTCCTTCGCTGATAGTTTCAAGTTAAACCACGTCACAAACGTTTTCGCTACCACCCAGAAGATCAGTTGCTACACGCCGGAGGTTCTGTACCCTGGGAATCTGAGTCCCACGAACGGGTATACAGGCGAGACCCCGTGCAACGGCAGCGCAAATACGGGCGAAGACCTCGGGCCTTACCCGACTCAGAACGTTGTGAACCGACCGCTACTTGTAAACAACCACAGCGAGTCGGACCTTCGAGTCGATCCCACGAACCCCAATCACCTGATCGGGCAGACCAAATGGTTCGTTAGCGCCGAGGGCTACAACCACTTGCAGGGTTTCTACGAATCGTTCGACGGCGGCAAGACCTGGTCTGTGCAGGGTCATGTTCCCGGCTACGAAGGATTCACGGACAACACCGACCCCGTGGGAGCTTTCGACGCCTTCGGCAACTACCACGCCCTGCTGTTGCCGTACCAGTTCTCTTACGACAAATTTGGCTTTCAGGTATTCAATAACGGCTCTTCCTTGCCTAATCCCTCGCTTCCCGGCGAAGCCATTTCCTCGGCAGTTCGGCCACATGGCGCGATTTCCGCCACCGACTGGAATTTCACTCACAACGGGAGCCTAGATTATCTGATGACGGCTCCAAATGCTCATTCCAATGACCCGGACAAGCAGTGGATCACCGTTGATCTCAATCCCTCCAGCCCTCACTGCAACCGAATTTATGCCATGTGGACGTTGTTCGCTTTCAATCCGAGCAGCGTTTTTGTTTCCTTTTCTGACGCAAACGCCGATGGCAGCCATGCCGATTGGTCCACTCCCACGGTCCTTCCGACTATCAACGGCCATCCGTGGGACAGCTACATGCTCCCGCACGTCACGCCAGACGGAACGGTGTACACCACAGAAACCAACAACCCGCAGCAGAAAGGCTTCCAGTTCGCGGACCTATACCTCATTTCCTCTGGCGATGGCGGCGTGACCTGGCAGACGCCTCTGCTCGTACACCATGACGTTTTCGTTCCCACTTATCAGAACACCACCTTCCGCGAAGGCATTGTCAACACATTTGCCGTGGGCCACCACCTTGTCAACGGCCACTATCCCCTGTATGTGAGCTGGGAGGACGGCGCTTCCGGCCTTTCCAACATCTACCTGACCACCTCCACCGACAACGGCGTCACTTGGTCCACTCCGATCGTAGTAAACGACAATGTTAATCCTGTGGACGAACTGCAACCGAATTTGAACGTCGCCGATAACGGCGTCACCGACGCGGTCAGCGTTGCCTTCTACGACCGCCGCCTGTCATGTCAGGCAGCGGGAACCGCGGAAGCTATCGCCGCGGGGATTGCTCTAGATCCGGGCACCAGCGCTTCTCCGGGGACCCCCTATAGTCGCTCCAATTACTGCATCAATACTGCCATCCAGTTTTATACCGCCACGCTGGCTCCTGTCGGCCACAACATTCGCTTGTCGGCGCACACCTGGGACCCGCAACTCAACGCGCCGCACCCGCATTGCATCTGTAGCAGCGGGACTTTCATCGGGGATTATTTCGGAAATACCTCTGGCGGCTCCACCGAATACACAACTTCGGTGAGCACCTTTGACGACGGCTCCAACCCGAACCACTATCAGCAACAGGTGGTTGCTAGCGTGCCGATTCCCAAACTGTAGCAGAGAGCCTTCGCGGAGCCGGGCATGGTGCCGGGGGCCAGAATCGAAGTGGCTACGCCTGCTAAGCGGCTCTTTGGTTCAGTCGTAAGCATGCTTGCCGGATGAGGATCATATTTACTGAACGGCGGCGCGAGTCGGGGAGCGCGCGTCCGGTGGTCCTGCATTCTTAACAAACTTGTCAAACCAGGCCAGCATCTCCCACAACACATGCTCGATGGATTCTCGCGCCGAATATCCGTGAGCTTCATCGGGCAGCGTGACGTATCGCACCGCGCCCCCGTTGCCCTTGATCGCGCGGTACATCCGATCCGATTGGATCGGGAATGTGCCGGAGTTGTTGTCTGCTTCGCCATGAATCAACAAGACGGGCGCTTTGATCTTGTCGGCAAACATGAACGGAGAGACTTTGATGTACATCTCTGACGCCTGCCACAGCGTCCGCCGCTCGCTCTGAAATCCAAACGGCGTCAGCGTCCGGTTATAAGCACCGCTGCGCGCAATTCCCGCTCGAAACAGATTCGAATGCGCCAGCAAGTTCGCCGTCATGAACGCGCCGTAGCTGTGCCCGCCCACACCCACGCGGTTCGGATCGATCACTCCCATCTCCGCCGCTTTGTCGATGGCCGCCTTGGCGCTCGCCGTAATCTGCTCGATGTACGTGTTGTTGACCGTTTCGGGGTTTCCGACTACCGGCATCGAGGCCCCGTCGAGCACCACGTAACCATCCAGCAGAAAAAACAGGTTGGAAGGCCCGGTAATTGTCGTGAAGCGGTTGGGGGAGCTGGTCACCTGGCTCGCAACCGTGGGATCGGTGAATTCCAGTGGGTACGCCCAGAGCACGGCAGCCCGTTTTTCTCCCGGCTTGTAATCCGGCGGGAGATACACAGTCATTGACAGATCGACCCCGTCGCTCCGCTTGTAGGTGACCAGTTGTTTCTTGATCGCGCGCAACTGCGGTGCCGGGTCGGCAAATTTCGTGAACACGCTCACCTTATCGAGCGACCCAGGCTCGGCGAAATTGCCGTTGAAACGGCTCGACTCGCGAAGAAAATAGTTCGGCGGGTCGCTCGGTGTTTCGCGCCGCGTAAGCAGGGTTTTGCCCCCCGTGGAAATCATAGCCACGATTTCTTCATAGCTCTGCGAATCGCTTTGGAAAATGCGCTTCACTTCCAAAGTGTTGATATCAAGCTGATCAAGAAAGGGCCGTTCCCCTTCGGGCGATGCTCCCGTGCCCGTCAGGAAAATGAAATTGCTCTGCATCAGAATTGCGCTGTGGCCGTTGGGAAGCGGCCATTGCACCGGGGTACCCGGGCTGTGGTAGCGGTCCTGCGTGCTCATGTCCCAAACGAGCGTCTTTTCCCCTGGCCTGTCAGCATGAAACGTCCACGCCTTTTCCGGCGTCGGCTCAGGATTGAAAAACCATGCCCGTCCCCGCAGCGTGTCGCGATCAAAATCGCGCAGGATGGCAAAATCATTGCGTTCGCCGAACGCGATTCCCGCAAATCGTTTTTCGGTGCGAGCCAGTTCAATAGGTGCCCCCGCGAATGGTTGCTTAATCCACATCACTTTGTCACGTTGCGGCACTTTTTTCTTTGGGTCTCCCTCGTCCAGTGCCTCCACCCATACGAGAGTCGCTCCCTCATTCGGACGCCAGTGAATATCCCGCGGGCCCGTTGGCACTCCTCCAATCGGGGTGTTCTCTTCTAGCGGCAGACTGGCCACTCTGTACACTACGTCTCCGCTCAGATTCCAGACTTCTACGTCGCGCGGAAAATCCGGCACAGGCACGATGTAGGAATACGGCCGGTGAATCCGCGCCACCAAGATATGTTGGCCATCGGGAGCCAGGTCGACGCTTCCATACACGGCTGGTTTACCCACGGGCACGGTTCTCCCA
>WNFE01000386.1_pt1 | contig 30934 bp, 27 predicted proteins | sample 5400451 | NCBI WGS metagenome assembly WNFE01 (sample SAMN13153344, study PRJNA577476) | soil metagenome | isolation source: 200 cm saprolite under Douglas fir tree site 2 hole 2 | place: USA:California | collected 2015-04-18
CGGGAGTGAAACGGGACGGCGCCATCACCGGCATGCACTTCAAGTCGCTGCTCGACGGCGGCGGCTACGGGTCCTACGGCGTCGCGAGCACCTATTACACGGGAGCGCTGCAAACCGTCACGTATCACGTTCCCCGTTACAGGTTCCAAGGGGCACGGGCGTTCACGAACAAGCCGCCCTGCGGGCCCAAGCGCGGCCACGGCACTCCCCAGCCGCGCTTCGCCCTCGAGGTCCACCTCGACAAGATTGCCGAGCAGCTCGGCATGGATCCGGCCGAGCTCCGCCTCAAGCATCTGGTCCCCCCCAACTCCCTCACTGCCAACTGGCTGCGCATCGGCACGATGGGCCTCGGGCCTTGCATCGAGAAAGTGGTTGGCGGCTCGGGGTGGAAGCAGAGGTTCAAACAGCTTCCGTACGGCAAGGGGATCGGGTTGGCGTGCTCGTCCTACATTACCGGCGCGGGCCTGCCGATCTACTGGAACGCGATGCCGCACTCGGGCGTGCAGCTCAAGTGCGATCGCGGCGGCGGGGTCACGGTATTCTGCGGCTCGACCGAGATCGGCCAGGGCTCGGACTCGATCCTCGCCACGATCGTCGCGGAGGTGCTCGGCCTCGACCCGTTCGACGTCGCCGTGGTCACCGGCGACACCGATCTCACGCCGGTGGACCTGGGCAGCTACTCGAGCCGGGTCACCCTCATGACGGGCCACGCGGCGATCCAGGCGGCCGAGCGCGCCCGCGACGTCATTGCCCTGCACGCCGGGAAGAAGCTCGAGGCCCCGCTCGAGCGCGTCACGTTCGCCGAAGGGCGTGTGTTCGACGTCCAGGATCCCGAGCGCGGGCTCACGTTCGCCGAGGCAGTGCAGCTCGCGGAGGCGGCGGAGGGGACCATCGGCACGGTGGGCTCCTACACGCCGGCTCCGTCCGCCGGCCAGTACCGTGGCGCGGGCGTGGGTCCCTCGCCCGCCTACTCCTACAGCGCCTGTGTCGCGGAGGTGGACGTGGACCCCGCGACGGGGATCGTCCGCGTGCCGAAGATCTGGATCGCCCATGACGTGGGGCGGGCGATCAACGCCGCCACCGTGATGGGCCAGATCGAAGGCTCCGTGTACATGGGCCTGGGCGAGGCGCTCATGGAGGAGATGGCCTACCGGGGCAATCGTAACGTCGTCCACAAGATTCCCAGCTTGCTCGAGTACAAGAGCCCGACCACCCTCGAGATGTGCGACGTCGTGACCTACGTGGTCGAAGACCCCGACCCGAACGGCCCGTTCGGGGCCAAGGAGTGCGGCCAGGGGCCGTTGCTTCCCGTACCGCCCGCGGTGGCGAACGCCGTGTACGACGCGGTCGGCGTGCGGATCGACGAAGTGCCGATCACCCCCGAAAAGGTGTTCAAGGCGCTGCGCCGCAAGGAAAAGGGTGAAGCGGGACGGTTTGGACCGACGGCATTTCCGGACATCGCGTGGCCCGAGCCGACCCGGGTCCCGCCGCCGTGGGAGGGCGGAGATGGAAGGGCGGTCCCACTAACCCCGGGCGCAAGCCCGGGGAAAACTCGGTCCCGCAATCCCCGGGCTCGCGCCCGGGGTCAGTGAGCGCTTTCATGCTCAGACTTCCTGCGTTCACCTACCTGCAACCACGCACGTTTAAGGAAGCGCTCGCCATGAAGGCGGACGCGGGGCCCGATGGCATGTACGTGGCCGGCGGCACGGATCTGTATCCGAACATGAAGCGGCGGCATCAGGAGCCGCGGACGGTCATCTCGCTCATGGGGATTCCAGAGCTCGCGCGATGCGAGATGCGGGATGCGGGATGCGTCGTCGGATCCTGCATGACCCTCACCGACCTGTCCGCCAATCCGCCCGTCCGCGAGTCGGCCCCCGCGGTGGCCCATGCCGCCGAGCTGGTCTCCACGCCTCTGCTCCGCAACATGGGCACGCTGGGCGGGAATCTCTGTCTCGACACGCGCTGCAACTACTACAATCAGTCGTACGAGTGGCGCAAAGCGATCGACTTCTGCATGAAGAAAGATGGGCACATCTGCTGGGTGGCGCCCTCGTCCCCGCGCTGTTGGGCCGTCAGCTCGTCTGATGTGGCTCCGGTGATGATGGCTTTGCGCGCGGATTACCTGCTCGTCGGCCCCGGCGGCGAGCGTGTTGTGCCCGCGGCGCGGTTCTATCACAACGACGGCATCAATTACCTTACGAAGCAGCCGGACGAGGTCCTCGCCGCCGTGCGACTCCCCGCCCCCGATGGCTGGGACGCGGTGTATCACAAGCTGCGGCGTCGTGGGTCGTTCGACTTCCCGGTGCTCGGGGTGGCGGCATGGGTCAGGTGGGAGCACGGAGCAGGGAGCAGGGAGCAGGGACGGGTGGTCGAGGCGCGCATTGTCCTGGGCGGCGTAGCGAGCTGGCCGCAGGAAGTCCCCGAGGCCGGCGCGGCGCTCGCCGGAACCGACCTGTCGGACGAGGCAATCGCGGCCGCGGCGGACGCGGCATACCGCCCCGCGAAGCCGATGGACAACACCGACTTCGATCTGTCGTGGCGAAAGCAGATGACGCGGGTGTACGTCGCGCGGGCGCTGGCGGAGCTACGGCAGCGCCGGCAGGCCGCGAGGTAGACGATCCGATGCCAGGGATGCCCACAAACCCCGGAGAGCCGATGGAAGAGTTTAGCCCGCTCGAGCCGTCTGTCGCGCCGCCTTACAACCTCATCGCGGAGCGGCTGTTTCGCGCGCGCACCGTGATCATCAGCGGCGAGATCACTCAGCGCGTCGCCGCGGGCGTGACGGCACAGCTACTCGCCCTGGCGGGGGAGTCGAGCGAGGAGATCACCGTATTCATCAACTCCCAGGGCGGCCACGTGGAAGCGGGGGACACGATTCACGACCTCGTGCGCTTCCTGAGCCCACGGGTGCGCATGCTCGGCACGGGCTGGGTAGCGAGCATCGCGGCCCTGATCTACGTCGCGGTGCCCCGGGAAGACCGCTACTGCCTCCCGAACACGCGGTTTCTGCTGCACCAACCGGCGGGCGGCTCCGGCGGGTCCGCCAGCGACATCGAGATCGAGGCGCGCGAGATTCTCAAGATGCGCGACCGGCTGAACCGCGTATTCGCGCAACAGACCGGACAGCCCCTAGAGCGGATCGAGGAGGACACCCGGCGCAACTTCTGGCTGACCGCCGAGGAAGCGCGACGCTACGGACTGGTCGGACGGGTCATCGAGCATCAAGCGGAGCTGGGCGCGGGATGACGAGGATTACACGCGGCGTCGGTCGGGATTGACGGACCTGTCCTAGAGCCTACAGGAGCCGATCGAGCTCCTGCGTGAGCCCGTCAGCTCACCACTCCTTCCACCTCACTCACCACCCGGTCGAGGATCGCTACGAGGCGCTGCCGCGTGGCCTCGTCACGCGCCTTCCACCCGGTGCGATACACCGCCTTCACGAGCCGCCCCAGCGAGCGATTCACATCGCCCATCGCGCCGCCGAGCGTGCGGTCCACCGCCTCGCGCACGCGCTCGAAGATGTCGTCCACCACGTCGCGGTGCTCGTCGAGAAACTTGCGCCCCGCGTCTGTGATCTCGTAGACCTTCTTTCCCTCCACGTCCTTCGCGACAACGAGCCCCTCGTCCTCGAGCCACTGCAGGGTCGGGTAGACCGTCCCCGGCGACGGCGAATAGCAGCCGTGCATCTGGTCTTCCAGCTCCTTCATCACCTCGTAGCCGTGGCGCGGCTTGTCCTTCAGGAGCTTGAGGATCACGTACTTCATGTCCCCCGATTCGAACCACTGGCGGCGTCGGCCCCCTCCGCGTGGGCCTCCCCAGAACCCCCGGGGTCCGAAGCCGAAGGCGAATGCGTTCCACCCGAAATGCCGAGTCATACTTCTTCCTTGAGTACGATGTAACGCGAAGATATTGCTAGACGATATATCGTGTCAATGGGTCAGGAGCGCCGTGCGGTAATGACGCTCACAGCCATCCGCGTCGCGATCTCACAAGTTATAAGGCCGCATGAACTTGTGCAGATGAACCGCGGCGCTACATTTGGAGCCCGCGCGAGACCCCTTTTTCCATAGCTCGAGCGCCCTGGGAGGAGACCCGATGTCCGTACAGGTGACCCCCCACCCAAAATGGGTGGCCGACCTGGATGCCGTTTTGGATCCGAGCCGCGAGGCTATCCTCGACACTCGCGTGATTGTGGACGCCTCCGAGAACCAACTGGTCGACGGCCGGATCCAGAACTTCCTCGTGAACTTCTACCCGATCATCCGCGACTTCCCGCAGTGGCTGCAGATGCTGCTGGACCGTTCGCCGGAGGACGGCAAGGTCTTCTTCCGCGACAACATCCGCGTGGAAAAGCGCCACGATGCCATGTGGCGCGCGATGGGGGACGGCTTTAACGTCCCGAAAGAGCGTTTCCAGATTCCGGAGCCAATGATTCCCGAAGTGAAGGAATTCCACGGCTACCTGACCGAGATGTGCCGAGGCGCCACGTTCGGCGCGGCGGTGTCGGCGACGAACTACGCCGTCGAGGGCGTGGCGCAGAAGATCTCAGAGAAGGCGCTGCGCGGTCTCGCCAAGAACGTGAAGATCGGGCCGCGCGGGCGCTGGTGGCTCGAGGAGCATGCGAAGTACGACGACGAGCATCCGATCCACGCCCTCGAGATCATCAAGAGCTGCGTCACGCGGGGGGAAGCGCCGCAGAGCGTCACCGACTCGGCGCTGAAAAGTCTCGGTCTCATGAAAGAAGCCATGGTAGCCTCGTACGGTTCATGAGTAAGGGCAGGCGTGCTTCGCCGACGCGGGGCATGCGGCCGCCGCCGCCCTCCCCGAACGCGACCCTCAAGGGCCGGGCGTTCGACCCGCTGCGGGTGGCAGTCGAAATCGTGGCCGCCCTCGCGGACGCGGTGGTGGTGACTGGAGTGGATCGGCATGTGCTCACTGCCAACCGCGCGGCGGCCGAGTTGTTCGGCCGACCGCTCGAGGACCTCCCGGGGACGCCGATTGACGACCTCGTCCTCATCGCCGAGCGGCAACACGTGGCGGAGCGCGAGCACCGCGCGGTCGAGGGCGAAGAGCAGCGATACGAGACGACGATCGTCAGCGCGGCGGGGAACGAGCGGGTCGTCGCCGTATCGACGACCCCTCTGGTGGTCGACGGCGAGCTGCTCGGTACGGTGGCGACGCTGCGCGACGTCACCGAAGAGAAGCAGGCGCAGGACACCCTCGCGCGGTCGGAGGCGCGTTACCGCAACCTGTTCGAGTCGGCGTCGGATGCCATCGCGACGTTCGACGCGAACGGTCGCTTCACCACCTTCAACCACGCCGCTGAGATCATCTCCGGCTACCGCCGCGAAGAGCTGGTGGGCCAATGGTTCGCCCCCATGCTGCCTGACGACGAGCTCCCCAAGGCGCTCGCGCACTTCCAGAAGGCGCTCGCCGGTGAGACCGGCTTGTTCGAAACGAGTTTCTATCGGAAGGACGGCGACGTCCGCACGATTCAGGTGACCTATTCGACGCCGCGGCTCGACGAGGAAGTGTTGTGCGTGATCCGCGACGTCACCGACCAAAAGATGCTGCAGGAGCAGTTGATCCAGTCCGAAAAGATGTCCGCGATCGGGCAGCTCGTATCGGGCGTGGCGCACGAGCTGAACAACCCGCTGGCCGGCATTTCCGCCTTCGCCCAGCTGCTGCTTTCCGAGAAACGCTTCCCGCCCGATCAGCGGACGGCCGCCGAGATGATCTACGCGGAGGCCCGGCGCGCGTCGCGCATCGTGCAGAACCTCCTGACCTTCGCCCGCCAGCACAAGCCGGAGCGCACCCCGACGTCCGTCAACCAGGTGCTCGATGACACCCTCGAGCTGCGCGGCTACGAGCTGCGGGTGCGCGGCATCGACGTGCAGCGGGACTACGATGAGCAGTCCCCTGAGACGATGGCCGATGCGCACCAGCTGCAACAGGTGTTCCTGAACCTGATCACGAACGCCGAGCAGGCGATGGAGCGGGCGGAGCGGGACCAGCAGCGCCTCACGATCCGCACGCGTCGCGCCGGCGACCTGATCCGGATCGAGGTCGAAGACACGGGCCCCGGCATCCCACCCAATCTGCTCGAGCGCATCTTCAACCCGTTCTTCACTACCAAACCCACGGGCTCAGGCACGGGGCTCGGGCTCTCCATTTCCCTGGGCATCGTGCGCGAGCACGAAGGGCGCATCTGGGCGGAGAACGCCACCCAGGGGGGCGCCCGGTTCGTGATCGAGCTGCCGATCGTGGCCCCGCGCCCGACCGGCGAGTTCCCGAGCGCCCCGGCTTCGCACCCGATCGCCGACCGGTTGCATGTGCTCGTGGTGGACGACGAGGCCTCTGTCCGGGTGGCGCTCCAGCGCTACCTCTCGAGCAAGGGCCACGAGGTGGAGACGACCGCCAGCGGCCGCGAGGCGCTCGCCCGCATGCGGGAGGACGCGTTCGATGCGGTCATCATCGACATGCGGATGCCGGACGTGTCGGGAGAGCAGCTGTTCGGCGAGCTCAAGGCCCGCGACCCGTCCTATGCGGAACGCGTAATCTTCACGACCGGGCAGCTGGTGGACGACAGCGTGCGCACCTTCCTCGCTTCCACCGGCCGGCCCTGCGTGCCCAAGCCGTTCGAATTCAGCGCCTTCGACCAGGTCCTGCCCGCGCGGCGCGCGTCCTGAGCTGGGTCGCCTTGCCACGAAGCAACGGGGGCCGCGTCGTCCGCGGCCCCCGTCCCGTTCCACCGGCGAGAGTTCCTCAGGCGCGCTGCAGGTGCACCCGGCGCCGGAACTGGAAGTGCCGCAGTCCGCTCTGATCCTCGCGGCCGTCGTGCTCCTCGTGCATGCGGAAAAAGCGGTCCTCGCGTGCCGCAACCTTCCAGCTCCAGGTCATGCGCTTCTGCTTGCGCAGAATCTCGATCGAAACCGTTTCGCCCGTCGCGTACGACCGCAGGATCCGCATCGCGTGCGACGGGTTGGCGGGCTTCCGCCCGCCGATAGAGGTGATCACGTCGCCGCCCTTCAGGGGCAGGCTCGAGTCCACCGGCGCCTTCACGACGAGCACGCCGTCCTTCGCCCCGAAGTACTCGCCGAGGTCGGAGTTGAGGCTCACGAGCTCGAGATCACCCCACGGCGATCCGAACATCTCGAAGTGATCCATGCCGGGCATCGGAGCCCAGCCGATCTCCGGCGGCCCGGGGATCGCCATCTGGAACTTCCCGCCCATGTCCGCGGCGACGAGCGTCGTTTGCTTCGTGTCACTGCCCCGGCGAAATTCGACCTTCACCGTGTCATCGGGCTCGAGCCGGCGGGCGAGCTCGACCAGCTTACGCCCGGGACCGGACTCATCGTCGTCTTCCGCCTTGACGGCGGCGAGCGAGGTGCCGTTGAACTTCGTGATGATGTCGCCGACCTTGAGGCCCGCCTTGTCCGCGGGACCCCCAGGCGTGACTCCTTCGATCTTGGCGCCGATTTTGTCGGTCTCGGGGCTCGCGTCGGTGCGCACCACCACGCCGATCCGGCCGCGGTGGTCGCCCATCATGAACGCCCGGACGCGCGGCGGGCGCGGCGGGCGGGGCGTGCCCTGCGCCGCGAGCCCGGCCGAGGAGACGGCGAGCACCGATGCGACGATGATCCAGTTCCGCTGCATTTGAGATAATCCTCCGGGGGCGCTAGAGCCCCACGTACGCGGCACGCGTCACGCGGACGCTCACGAGCTGCTCCATGAGATCCACCCGCTGCTGCCACAGGTTGACGAGGTCGGCGGAGTGAGCCTGGGCTTGAGAGGGGCCCAGCTGTGCCAACTCGCCGTCGATGACGGCAATGCGGTCTTCCAGGGCGGCCGCGAGCGCCGCGGAGCGGCCGCTCGTCACCCGTCCGTCGGGATCATAACGCCCCAGCTGCTGCTCCAGCGTCGCCGATTCCTCTTTCACGCGGGCGAGCTCGGCGGCGTCGACCGACTTGGTCCAGAACGGCCGGAACACGAGGAGCCCGGCGACCGCCGCAGCGGCGGCCAGGCCCGAGACGCCCCACCGTTCGCGGCGTCGGCGCCGCTCGACCAGAACGGCGTCCCGCACCGCGGGCCAGCGGTCCCGCGCCGGCCGCCGCGCCGGCAGCGCCTTCAGCTGCGCGACGCGCTGGTACAGCGCCTCGAGCTCCGCCCGACACGCCGCGCATCCCGCCACGTGTTGCCGCGCCCACGCGGACGCTTCCCCGGCCGCGAGCGCCAATACGTCGTCCATCGTGCAGTGCATCATCGTGCGACTCCTTCATCGAGCATCCGCCGCAACCGGACGTGGGCGCGCGCCAGCTGCGACTTGGAAAAACTCACCGTCTTGCCCATCTGCTCCGCGATCTCCTCGTGCGTGTAGCCCTCGACATCGTGCAGCCACACCACCGCACGCGATGTCTCGCTCAACTGCTCGAATGCCCGCTCGAGATCGATCTGCACAGGGACGGCGCCCGGGCTCATTCCCGCGGACCTCGCGATCGCCCCCACTCCCGCTGCCTCTTCGTGGAACTCCTCCGTCTCGCGCACCCGGTCATGCCGGATCCGCATCAGGGCTTTTGATGTGGCGATCTGGCGGATCCAGCCCCACAGGTGTCCTTCCCCGCGGTACTGCTTGATGCTCCGGACCACTTCGAGGAACGTCTCCTGCAGCACATCCTCGGCGTCCTCGGGGCGGCGCAACACGCGGAGCGCGAGATTGTACACGGGCGTCTCGAAGGCCCGGTAGAGCGCCTCAAGCGCCTCCAGATCGCCCGACTTCGCCCGGGCTACGAGAATGTCGGGGACGGCGAGTGAGATGGTCATCTCCTGAAAAACATAGATGCGTCACCTACGAAAGACGTCGCGCGCAAAACGAAAGACGTAGCACAAGGGCGTCACGCGGAACCGTCACGCCAGACGACGTCGCGCGACGTCGTTGTGCTACGTTCTCGCTTGACGTTGTCGCGCGACGCCGTCTAACCAATTGCTATTCTGTAAGTTGCAGCTATTTTCCGGAATGCCGCTCGACAAGTCCACGCTGCACACCTGGCTGCACCACTGGCAGGACGAATACGACGCCGCCTACCTCTACCTGGTGCTGGCCGGCCAGGAGCCGGACACCAAGCGCAAGGATGTCTACATCAAGCTCGCTGGCGTGGAGGAGCGGCACGTTCAGATGTGGGACCAGCTCCTCGCCGACCACGGCCACCGCGTCGGCCGGCCGCGCCCTTCCTTCAACGCGCGTCTCAGGGCCTGGTTCGGGCGCCGCTTCGGGCCCAACTACCTGCTGCCCTTGCTGCTACGCGAGGAGGGGCAGGAGGTGAAGGGGTACATGGACCTCCACAAGGAGGTCAGCTTCGACGACGCTCGGGAGGTGTCGCTCAAGCTCGCCAAGGAGTCGGCTGCGCATGCCGAGACGCTGGCGGGTCTCGCCGGTCGGGCTGCGGAGCCCTGGCACAAGACGGGGTCGGGGGGCTTCCTGCGCAACGTGGTTTACGGCTTCAACGATGGCCTGACCGCCAATTTCGGGCTGGTGGCGGGCGTGATCGGGGCCGAAGTCGCGCCGCACATCCTGTTGGTGTCGGGGATCGCGGGGATGTTTGCCGACGCGCTGTCCATGGGCGCCTCGGGCTACCTGGCGGCCAAGAGCGAGCAGGAGGTGTACGACCACGAGATCGCCATGGAGAAGGAAGAGATCCGGATCATGCCCGAGGTAGAGGAGGAAGAGCTCGCGCTCGTGTATCAGACGAAGGGCATCGAGGCCGGCATCGCGCGCAAGATGGCGGCCGAAGTGATGCGCGACTCGCAGCGCGCCCTCGATGAGCAGGTGCGGGAAGAGCTGAAAATCGGTGAAGCCCACGCGACGCCGTTCAAGGAGGGGTGGCTGACCGGCGCGTCGACGGCGATCGGCGCGTTCATCCCCGTGGCGCCGTTCCTCGTGTTCAGCGGGCACACGGCCGCCTGGACCGCCTTCACGATTGCGATGTGCTCCCACTTCGCGGTCGGCGCCGCGCGCAGCGTTTTCACCGGGCGGGGCGTGCTCCGGAGTGGGGTCGACATGTTCGCGGTGGGACTGGGCGTCGCAGGGGTCGGCTACGTCGTCGGAGATGTGGTCGCAAAGATCTTCTAGACCACGAAGTTTAACAGACGATCCTGCACGTAGACGGTCTTCCGGACCGGCTTACCGTTCACAAACTTCTGTACCGACTCGTCCTGCAGCGCCCGCGCGACGACCTCCGCCTCGCTCGCCCCCCGGCTCACCGTCACCCGCCCGCGCACCTTCCCGTTTACCTGCACCACCACTTCCACATCTCCCGCCGCAGCGAGCCGCTCGTCAAACGCGGGCCACGTCGCCGTGAAGATTGACTGCTCGTGTCCCAGCAACGACCACAACTCCTCGGCTAGGTGGGGCGCGTAGGACGCCAGCATCACGAGCAGGGGCTCGACCGCATCCCGGTTCGCGCATCCCGCATCCCGCAAGGCGTTCACGTACTCCATCATCGCCGCGATCGCCGTGTTGTAGTCCAGGCCTTCGGTGTCGGCGGTGACTCGCTGGATCGTCTGGTGCAGCTTGCGCGCGACCTCGGGGGGAAGGACTGACCCCGGGTGCGAGCTCGGGGTTCCCGGAGTCCGTTGGGCCGCTTCGTGCGCAGCCGTCCACACCTTGTCGAGAAAGCGCCGAATCCCCACAATGCCGGTCTCCCGGAAGTCGCCGCCTTCCTGGAAGGGCCCGAGGAACATGAGGTACATCCGGAACGTGTCTGCACCCCACTGCTGGATGTAGGAGTCGGGGATCACCACGTTGCCCCGCGACTTGGACATCTTCGCGCCGTCCTTGATGATGAGCCCGTGCGCGCGGAGCTTGGGGAACGGCTCCTCGAAGTGCACGTGGCCCAACTCCCGCAGCACCATGGTGACAAACCGGGAGTACAGCAGATGCAGCACGGCGTGCTCGTTCCCGCCGATGTAGCTCGTCACGGGGAGCCACGTCGTGGTGCGCTTCGGGTCCCACGGCCGGTCGTCGAACTCGGTGGATGGGTACCGGAGGTAGTACCAGGCCGAATCGAGGAACGTATCGGAGACGTCGGTCTCGCGCCGCCCTTGCGCGCCGCACTGCGGGCACTTGGCGTAGTACCACTCCTTGTGCCGCGCGAGCGGGCTCACCCCGCTCGCATCGGGGCGGAAGTCCTCGATGAACGGCAGCAGGACGGGGAGGTCTCGCTCCGGCACGCCCACCGGACCGCAGCCGTCGCAGTAAATGATGGGGATCGGCGGGCCCCAGTAGCGCTGCCGCGAGATGCACCAGTCGTGCAGGCGATACAGCACTTGGGGGGTGGCGAGACCCTTGGCCTGGAGCCACGCGACGATGCGACGCTGAGCCTCGCGACACGACAGCCCGTCGAACTCCCCCGAATTGACAAGCACTCCGTCCTCCGTCATGCTCGGAAGCGGCTCCCCCCTGCCGGTACGGACGACCTCGCGGATGGGGAGCTTGAACTGGGTCGCGAACTCGAAGTCACGCGCGTCGTGGGCCGGTACGGCCATGATCGCTCCAGTGCCGTATTCCATGAGCACGTAGTCCGCGATCCAGATGGGGATCGCCTCGCCCGTGGCGGGATTGCGCGCGTAAGATCCGAGGAACACGCCGGTCTTGGTCTTGTCACCGACGCGGCGGGACACGAGGTCCCTCCCCAGCACCGCGCGCCGGTACGCGTTGACCTCGCGCCGCTGCTCCTCGGCGGTGACCTGATCCACGAGCGGGTGCTCGGGCGCGAGCACGAGATAGGTCGCGCCGAACACCGTGTCGGGGCGCGTCGTGAACACGGGGATCCTGGCGCCGGCCGGCGTTTCAAAGATCAGCTCCGCCCCTTCGCTCCGGCCGATCCAATTGCGCTGCAGCGTGCGCGTCGAGTCGGACCAGTCGAGCTGGTCGAGGTTCTTGAGGAGCCTTTCCGCATACCGGGTGATGTTGAAGAACCACTGCTCGAGGAACCGCTGCTCGACCTTCGTGTCGGGATGGCGCTCGCAGAAACCGTTGATCACCTGCTCGTTCGCCACGACGCTCATGTCCTTCGGACACCAATTGACCGCCGCCTTCTTCCGGAAGGCGATCCCCGCCTTGAAGAGCTGCAGGAAGATCCATTGCGTCCACTTGTAGTAGCGGGGGTCGGTGGTCGAGAGCTCGTGACGCCAGTCGAACATGCCGCCGAAGCGCTTCAGCTGCCGGCGGAAGGTCTCGATGTTCTGGGGGATGAGCTTCGCGGGATGCGTGCCGACCGCGAGCGCGTAATTCTCGGAGTGAATGCCGAACGCGTCGAACCCGATCGGCTCGAACACGTCGTATCCGTGGAGCCGCTTGAACCGGCCGTAAATGTCGGCGCCGGTGAACGCGAACATGTTCCCCACGTGCAGACCCTCTGCGGAGGGATAGGGGAACATCATGAGGTTGTAGAACGGCCGGCGTGGCTGGTCCAAGTCGGGCTCGTTGGTGCGCTCGCGCGCCCATCGCTCCTGCCACCGCGCTTCGACGACCGCCGGGTCGTAGCTGGGCACCTGAGTCATAAGTGCATGAAAATAAACAGGCTTGCCCCGCCGGGTAACCCTGCGTAGCTTCGCTCCCGACCCTCGACATGTCCAGCCGCACCCAGCAGCTCCGGCAGAGCTTTCTCCTCATGGGGGCCGTCGTCGCCCTCGTCCTCGTGGCCGGGTTCGCGCTGCTCTCCAGCCGCAGTGTCACGCGTATCGTCGAGCGGCAGGCCAACGAGCGCGGCCAGGACGTGGCCACGCACGTCGCGTCCCTGGTCGGGATGTACCTGGGGGAACGTCGCCGGGAAGCCGAGGCGCTGGCGCGGTCGCCCGCGGTCGTGCGGGCGGCGCTCGACGCGTCGCAGCAAGCGATCAGCCGGCGCCTGCCGCAGCTCGACACCCCCACCCTGGAGCGGATGTTCAACCAGCGTCACGTGTTGGGTGGAGATCCCGAGCTCGCTGCCTACCTCCGCGACTACGTCCAACGATCGGAGTTCTCTGAGCTTTTCTTCACGGAAAGCCACGGGTACTCCGTCCTCGCCTCGAACCGGACCTCCGACTTCGTGCAGTCGGATGAGGAGTGGTGGCGGCAAGCGGTGGCGGATGGCCTCTACGAGGGTGCGCCGCGCTACGACTCGTCGGCCGCCGCCGTGTCGCTCGAGTACGACGTGGCCATCCGGGCGCCGCGCCTGAGCGCACCGGTGGGGGTGCTCAAGGCGGTGTTCCCGCTCGATCGCCTGTCCCAGCTGCTCACGGCCGCCGACGCGGGTGCCGGCGTTCGGCTGCAGGTGGTGGATGCGCAGGGCATGCTGATCGTGGGAGGGGGCGGAGGCGGGGGCAAACCGAATCAGGCCGACTTGCTGCACCCCATTCCCGACGCCGCCGCCGTGCCGCGCCGGGAGCGACCCGACACGGCGACGGTACCGGGGGCGTCGGGCGAAGACCTCGTGGTGACGGTGCCGGTCGACAACGGCAAGTGGTGGGTCGTGTTCCGCCAGCCCGAGGGGACGGCCTACGCGGCCGCGCGCACCACGGCCGCGAACATCGTGGTCTGGACAGTCGTGTTGTTCGGGGCGACGCTCGCGCTGCTGTTCGCGTTCTGGCGCCGCCTCAACAAGCGCGTGACGGAGCCGGTGAAGGCGGCGGGGGCGATCGCGAGCCGGGTGGCGGGCGGCGACCTCTCTGTGACCGTCGAGCGGTCTGGCACGGCCGAGGTGGGCGACCTCCTGACCTCGGTGCACAGCATGGTGGTGGCGCTGCGCCGCCTGGTCGGCGCGATCCGCTCGGCGGCGGACGAGGCGGCGGCGATGGCCACGGAAATCTCGGCCTCGACAGAGCAGATGAGCGCGTCCACCGAGGAGATGTCCGCCACCTGCCAGGACCTGACCAAGCGGGCGGCGGAGCAGGCCCAGCTGGTGCGCGCCGGGGCGGACGATGCGGCCAAGATCCTCCAGATCGCGACCATCCTCGCCGCGGGTGCCGAGGACTCGGTGCGACGCAACACCGCCGTCGCCGAAGTCGCCCGGCGCAACAAGGACGTGTTGGATCAGAGTACGGTGCAGCTCGCGACGCTCGCAGAAGAGGTGAACCGCGGTGCCGCCGAGGCCGAAGCGCTGGCGCGGGCCTCGGCCGACATCCAGAAGTTCGTGACGCAGGCCAAGGCGGTCGCCACGCAGACGAACATGCTGGCCCTGAACGCGGCGATCGAGGCGGCGCGCGCCGGGCCGCAGGGACGCGGCTTTGCGGTCGTGGCGGACGAGGTGCGGAAGCTCGCCTCGGTGGCGGCGGCGGCGGCGGGCGACACCGCCGACACGGTGCGCGGGGTGCTCGCCCGCGTGCAGGCGACCCGCGATCGGCTCACACAGCTCGCCCAGGGTACGGGCGTCGCACGCGACGCCGCCCAGACGGCGGCCCAGGGTCTCGGGACCGTGGCCGCGGAGGCTCAGGCGAGCGACGTGTGGGGCCGGGAGATCGCGAAGATGGCGGGCGAGATGCGCGCCCTGGTGGAGGAGATCAGCGCGCGGCTCGGATCGGTCGCCCAAGGCACCGAGACCCTGCTCGCGTCGGCGGAGGAGATCGCCGCCTCGAGCGAGGAGCAGAGCGCGTCCACCGAGGAGATCGCCTCGTCCGCGAATCAGCTCGCCGAGGCGGCCGACAAGCTGACGGGCGCGGTGAAGTCGTTCCGCCTGTTGGCCGACGAGGAGCCGCCTCCCCAGCAGCAGGCGGCGGACTAGTCCCCGAAATTCACCAAGCGGACGAGGGCGATGTCCGAGACCCTTGCCAGCGCGTCGAGCACGCCGTTGGTCAGGGGCTGATCCACCGAGATGGCCGCGAGCGCGTCGTGCCCCGGAAACGCGACGCGGGCCTGGTGGTAGCTACCGATGTTGATCCCGGCCCCTCCCAGCAGGGTGCCCACGCGGCCGATGACCCCGGGCACGTCGCGATTCCGGATCACCAGCATCCACCCCTCGGGCGCGACGTCGACGTGGTAATCGTCGATCCGAATCACGCGGCCGTGCTCGTTCCCCATCACCGTGCCGGCCACCCGGGCCTGGCCGCGCGCTGCCTCGAGCGTGACGCCCACGGTGGTCTCGAAGCCCGGCTCCGGGGCTCCGGTGCGACGCGCGTGGCGGATGCCGCGTTCCTCGGCGATGAGCAGCGCGTTCACGAGGCTCACCGGCTCGACGCTCATCCCCGAGAGGAGCCCCTCCACCGCGGCCATCAGCACCGGCCGGGGCGCCGCGTCGTCCTTTCCGCCGTAATCCACCTCGACCGCCTTGACCGGCCCGTCCACGAGCGCCATCGCCAGGCGCCCGAGCCGGCGCGTCAGGTCGAGCAAGGGCCCGAGCCGCCGCAACAGATCGCCTGAGATACCGGGGACGTTGATCGCGAACGAGAGATCGCCGACCAGCAGCGCGTCCCGCACGGCGCCGCAGATCTCCACGCTGACCCGTTCCTGTGCCTCCGCCGTGGAGGCCGCGAGGTGCGGTGTGAGGATCACGCGCTCGAGCTTGCGGAGCGGCGCGTCGGCGGGCAACGGCTCCACCGCGAACACGTCGATCGCCGCGCCGCCGATGCGTTTTTCGCGAACCGCCTCGGCCAGCGCCGCTTCATCCACCAGCTCGCCCCGCGCGGTGTTCACGAGGACGGCCGTGGGCTTCATGAGCTTCAGCCGCTCGGCGTTGATCAGGTGATGGGTCTGCTCGGTGTGAGCCACATGGAGCGTGACCACGTCGGCCTGACCGAGCAGCTGATCGAGCGGCAGCAGCTTGATTTGTAGCTCGGCGGCGCGCTCGGGCGAGAGGTACGGATCGTGCCCCACCACGTGCATCCCGAACGCGCGGGCCAGCTGAGCCACATGGCCGCCGATGCGGCCCAACCCGACGATCCCGATGGTCTTACCGCGGAGCTCCGTCCCCTCGAACCGCTTCCGATCCCATTCGCCGCGGCGCATCGCCTCCGCCGCCCACGGAATGTGACGGGCCTGCGCGAGCAGGAGGCCCATGGCATGCTCCGCGGCACTGACCGTATTCGCGCCGGGCGCATTCATCACGGCGATACCGCGCCGCGTGGCGGCATGCACGTCGATGTTGTCGACGCCCGTCCCGGCGCGGGCGATCACACGCAGGTTCGGGCCGCGGGTGAGCAGGTCCGCAGTGACCCGGGTCTCGCTCCGCACGATGAGCGCGTGAGCGCCCGCGAGCGCCCGCTCGAGCTCTTCGCGCGGCTTGCCCGCGCAGTTGGTGACCTCGATCTCCGGCGTCTGCGCGAGCAGCTTGAGTCCTGCCTCCGCCACCTTGTCGGCCACCGCCACGCGGTAGGTCACGCCACGAGTCCCGCGAGCAGGTTCAGGAGCTGGTCGAGGGCGGCGACGGTGTGGTCGCCCATGTGCCCGATGCGGATCGTGGACTCCTTCAGAGGTCCGTACCCCGAGCCGATGGTCCAGCCCGCCTGCTTCAGTGCCCCGACGATCTGCTTGGCGCCCTTTCCTTCGGGCAGCTTGAGACACGACACAGTCCAGCTGCGACGTCCTTCCCGCGGCAGATACCCGATGCCGTGCTGCTCGCTCCATTCCTCCACACGGTGCCGCATCGCATCGTGCCGACGCCAGCGCCCCTCAGCGCCGCCCTCGCGCTCGATCCGGGCGAGCTGCGCCTCGAGCGCATACAGCAGGGAGATCGCGGGCGTATTGGTCGGTTGATGCTTGGTCGTGGCTTCCAGGAAGCTGACCAGATCGAAGTACAGCCCCCGCGCGGGGAGCGTCTGGGCCCGCTCGAGCATGCGATCGGATGCCACGCCGAGGGCCAGGCCAGGCGGTAGGGCCAGCGCCTTCTGAGAGCCGGTGAGGACGAAGTCGAGGTCCCAGCGATCGGTCTCGACCGGCGAGCCCGCGAGCGAGGTGACGGCATCCACGAGCAGCAGTACGTCGTCGAACTCACGCACGACGCTCGCGAGCGCCTCGACGTCCTGGAGCACGCCCGTCGACGTCTCTGAGTGGACCAGGGTCACCGCGTCGACCGGCGTGCGGCGCAGGGTGTCGCGCAGCATGTCGGGCTCCACGGCGCAGCCGGGCGGCACGTCGAGCCGGACGCACTCCTTGCCGCACGCGCTCACCAGCTTGGCGAAGCGCTCGCTGAACGAGCCGTTGACGAGCGACAGCGCGCGGTGCCGCACGCCGTTCCGCACCGCCATCTCCATGAACCCGGTCGCCGAGGTGGTACCGACGAGCACCGGCCGAGCAGTCCGGAACAGCCGGGCGAGCGGCGCTTCGATGCCCGCGAGCAGCTGCTCCATCGCGCCCGAGCGGTGTCCGATCATCGGCCGCTGCATAGCCGCGAGGACCTCGGGGTGGACGTCGGTGGGACCGGGCAGAAAAAACCGCCCGAACGCGGGCGGCGCCGGGACGCGTGCGGTCATGCGCTGGCGCGGGCGAGATCTTCGACGAGCCCCTCCTCCACGACTTCCTTGGTCTTCACGAGGCGCACCCCTTCGTCTCCCCAATCTTTGAGCAGCTGCTCCGAGACATCCTTGTCGATCCCCTTCACGGCGTCGGTGACCACGAAGAGCCGGGTATGGGGGCGGCGCTCGAGCAGGCCTTCGACCGCCGCCTTGTCGCACACATCGGTCGCCACGCCGTACAGCACGATGTCGTCCGGCGCGAGCACGTCGAGCACGGTCGGCACATTCTCGTTGGTGAACACGTCGAAGCGATGCTTGTTGAACAGGACATCCCCCTGATGTGCTCGTAGCCGATCGGCCAGCGCCTTCGCATCGGTCTTCGCCGGCTCGATGACGAGCGGATCCCTGAGTGCCGTCTCGGGAATCTTCTTCTGGCCGGCTGTGCCTCGCATACAGTGTGCCGGGAAGGTGCTCTGCCAATCGGGAGTGTCGGAGATCTCGGGATGCCCCATGACGTGATCGTCCGCGCTCGCCACGATGCGGATGCCGTGGCCGTGCGCGTAGTTCGTCAGGCGCTGTAGGTTCGTGATGATCCGCTCCGCCTCGGGCACGTACAGCTTGCCGTCGGCGTGCATGAAGTCGTATTGGGTGTCGACATCCCAGAAGATGACGCGAGCCATGGCGGGGAATCTCTCCGATGATACCGGAGCGTGTCAACAGGAGGGACGACGGAAAAAGTCTTTGCCCGCCCTAGAGTTTGAGGATTACGGCGACCTCATCACAACAGTTGTTGCGAGGGCACCTCACGCAGTCCGCCCACACCTTGAGGGGGAAGTGCGCACGCTCGGCGGGTACGAAGCCCGCCTTCAGAAAGAACGCCGGTTTGCGGGTCAGCGCGAGGACTTCGGCCAGCCCGTGCGCGCGCGCCTCGGCGATCAGGGCCGAGACCAGCGCGCCGCCGACGCCCGTCCCTTGCCAATCCGCACGGACGGCGAGGGCGGCGAGCTCCGCGAGGTCTCGAGAGTAGACCTTGAGCGATCCGCAACCGATGACCTCGCCCGCCGAGGCCTCCGCGACGACGTATTCCTTGATGTGCCGGCAGAGGTCGTAGTTGCTGCGCGGCAGCAGGTCTCCGGTCTGAACGTACGGAGCCATGAGGGCTTCGAGCTGCGGCACGTCCGCCAACACCGCTTCCCGCAGCGCCACACCAGAGAGACCCGGAGCTCCGTGCGCCGCTGCTCCCTGCTCCCGGAAGATGGGTAACGCACTCACGCGAGGATCTCCTCGAGAATCGCGACTCCGCGCTCCAGCTCCGGCACCGTGATCACAAGCGGCGGAAGCAGCCGAATGACCTGCGGCCCCGCCGTGACCACCAACAGCCCACGCTCCCGCGCCGCCGCGACGATCGGAGCGGCCGGCTCGGCCAGCTCGAGCCCCCACATGAGCCCCCGCCCCCGCACCTCGCGGACCCGGGGCGCCCCGGCAGCGAGCCGGGCGAGGTGCGCGCTCAGCCACTCGGCCTTGCGGCGAACGTCCGCGAGGAACGCGGGATCGGCGATCGTCCGCACGACCTCGAGGGCCACGCCCGCGACGAGCGGCCCGCCACCGAACGTGGTGGCGTGGTCGCCCGGCTTGAGCGCCGCGGCGACAGCGCTCGTCACGAGGACCGCCCCCATCGGTAGCCCGCCGGCGAGCGGCTTCGCGAGGGTGAGGATGTCGGGCACCACGCCGGCCTGCTCGTACGCGAACAGCGTCCCCGTGCGACCGAGGCCGCATTGCACCTCGTCGAAAATGACCGCCACGCCTCGGGAGTCGCACAGTTCCCGCAGGAATCCCAGCCACTCGGCGTCCACGGGGCGCACCCCACCCTCCCCCTGCACTGGCTCGACGATGACCGCCGCCGTGCGGGACGCCGACACGGCGTGATCCACGGCGGCCCAGTCCTCGCGCGCGACGATCCGGATGCCCGGCACGAGCGGCTCGAACGGCTTGCGGTAGTCGGGACGGTCAGTGGCCGCGAGGGTCGCGAACAATCGTCCGTGAAACGAGCCCGAAAACGCGACGATCTCGCTCTTGCCCGACCACTTGCGGGCGAACTTGAATGCGGCCTCGTTCGCCTCGGCCCCCGAGTTACAGAAGAACGCGCGGTCGGCAAAGGAACGCGCAACCAGCTCCTCGGCGAGCCGCTCGCCCGCCTCGCTGCGGTAGAGGTTGGAAACGTGAATGAGCCCCGAGGCGAGGGCGCGCTCGAGAGCCACGCGGATGACGGGATGATTGTAGCCGAGCGCGTTCACACCGATCCCGGCCACGAAGTCGAGATACCGCGTCCCGTCTTCCGCGATGAGCTCGGCGCCTTCCCCCGCCACGAACAAGGGGCCGACGCGAGCGTACACGTCGAGCAGAGCCGGCGCGGTCGGCATGGCCGACGCGCCTGGGAGAAGGGTGGTCACGCCGGTTGGACGGCGGGGGCGAGAATGCGGGTGCCGGCTCCGGCGTCGTCCAGGAGATGCATGTCACCGATGCGGACCGCGCGCGCTCCGGCACGCAACGCGGCGGTCGCCGCGCGGAGCTTGGCCGCCATGCCATCGGCTGCCACGCCCAGCTCGATGAGCGTCTCGACGTCGCCCACCTCGAGCGTCGGCCGCACCGCCCCGTCCACCTCTACGCCCGATACATCCGAGACCAGCAGCAGCTCGGCAGCCCGGAGCGCACCGGCGATCGCCGCCGCCGCGTCGTCCGCGTTCACATTGAGCGGGGGTCCCTCCGCCCCGGACGCCTCCGGAGCCATGGGGGCGATCACGGGTGTGAGGCCCGCGAGCAAAAAGCTTTCGAGCAACGCCACGCGCACCTCGGCGATATCGCCGACGTGTCCCAGCTCGCTGGAGGCGGGCTGGGCCGTGAGCAACCCGCCGTCCACGCCCGACAGCCCCACCGCGTCGAGTCCCGCGGCGCGCAACGCCGCCACCACCTGTCGGTTCACGGGTCCACCCATGACCAGCTCGACCACTTCCGCCACCTCCGGGGTCGTGACCCGCCGACCGTCCCGCTTCTCGACCGGCAGCCCCAGCCGGCGCGACAGCGCGCTGACGGCCCGCCCGCCGCCGTGCACCACGACGACGGGGTCGAGTCGCACGAGGGCCCGCGCGCACGCGGCGAGCCACGCGGGGCGATGGAGCTCGTTGCCGCCGAGCTTGACGACGCGAGTGCTCAGCACGTGAGGCCCGCCGTCTCGGGCAGCCCAAGCATGACGTTCATGTTCTGAATCGCCTGCCCTGCGGCGCCCTTCACCAGGTTATCGATCGCAGCGATCACCGTCAGGCGCGGCCGGCGGACGTTCGCCACGGCCGCGACGCCGATGGCCACGCGATTGCGGTACACGACGTCCTTGAGCGACGGGAGCGCGCCGTGCAGCACCGCCACGCAGGGCTCGTCGGCGTACACCGTATCGTAGATGCCCTCCGCCGTCGCCCGATCGATGGCGCGAGTGAGCGGGACGTGAATCGTCTCGAGGATACCCCGCTTGACGGGGAGCAAATGGGGCGTGAAGACGAGGTCGCCCGTGAATCCGCTCTCCCGCGCGAGGGTCGCCCTCAGCTCCGGGAGATGACGGTGCTCGTTTCCGGCCGCGTAGGCGCGGAAGTCCTCGGCCACCTCACCGAACAGGAGGTCCCGCTGGAGCGCCCGGCCCGCGCCCGTGACGCCCGAAGCGGCGTCAATCACCACCTCCCGGGACTGGTCGATCAGCCCTTCCCGAGCGAGCGGGAGGAGAGCGAGTAGCGCCGCGGTCGGGTAGCAGCCGGGGTTCGCCACGAGGTCCGCCGCCGCGACCTGGGGACGGGTGACCTCGGTCAGACCGTACACCGCGTCGGGGGACAGGCGGAAGTCGGCGGACAGATCCACCGCGCGCTTGCCCAGGGCCCGAGCCTCCTGCACGTGGCGCGCCGACACGCCGTGCGGCAGGGCCGACAGCACGACTTCGGCCCGCGTGAGGGGCGCGTCCTCGATCCGGACGAGCGCGATGCCGTCACGCCGCTCGCCCGCGGCCGACTGGGCCGTCGCGAACGCGACCGACGCGCCCGGATGGCCGGCGAGGAGTCGCAACAGCTCCTGTCCCACGTAGCCGGACGCCCCGAGCACGCCGACCGGCACCCGTGCATTAATATTCATCGTTACGTAAAAATATTCACTCTGGCACGAAGTGCAAGACCTGGGTTAGCCTCCCGCATGATCGCGAAACTCATTCCGACCCTCGCCGGGCTGGCGCTGGTGCCGGCACTCGGCGCGCAGGCTCCCACGGCCGTCTCCCGCTCCGCCCCGCCCCGGCCGTTCTCGCTGGACGACGTGCTTCACGTACGGGACGTGCGCGATCCCGAGATTTCACCGGACGGCGCCTGGGTGGCGTACACCGTTTCGACCTCGGACACAGCCGAGGATCGGAACAAGAGTGCGGTCTGGATGACGAACTGGGACGGCACGCGCAACGTCCGCCTGACCACCTCGAAGGCGGGTGAGAATACGCCGCGTTGGAGCCCCGACGGGCGATGGCTCGCGTTCCTCTCGAGCCGCGACGACGAGCACACCCAGCTCTGGCTGCTCGACCGCCAGGGCGGCGAGGGGCGCAAGGCCACCACGCTGCAGAGCGATGTGGATGACTACGTGTGGGCGCCCGACGGGAAGCGGATTGCGCTGGTCGCGGAGGACGCCGACACGGCCAAGCCCAAGACCCCAGCTCCGATTGTCATCGACCGGTTCCAGTTCAAGCAGGACGAGGGCGGCTACCTCGGCAAACAGCGGCGGCACCTTTACGTCCTCGACGTGGAGTCAGGGAAAACGACCACGCTGACGTCGGGAGATTACGACGAGCTCTTGCCCGCCTGGTCGCCCGACGGCAAGTCCCTCGTCTTCGTGAGCAAACGGCGTCCCAACGCCGATCGCGACAGTAATTGGGACCTGTACGTGATGGACGTCGGGCCGGGGGGAAGCGCCGCGCCACGCCAGCTCACGACGTTCGAGGGCCCGGACAACGATCCGGAGACGGAGAGCCGACCGGCGTGGAGCCCCGACGGCCGGTCGATCGCGTACCTCCAGGGCGGCCCGCTCAAGCTCATCTACTATGCCGTTCAGAAACTCGCGGTCGTGCCCGCCGCCGGGGGCGCGCCACGTATCCTCACGGCGGCGCTCGATCGCAACGGCGCGAACCCCGTGTGGTCGAGCGACGGGTCGTCCATCTATTTCCTACTCGAAGACGACCGCGCGGTCGGGCTCGCGCGCGTGCCGGCAGCGGGGGGAGCGATCGAGCGCCTCGCATCGGGCCCTCGGGTCGTGAGCGCGTTCGCGGCGGGAGTGAACGGTAAGCTCGCCGTGCTCGCCTCCACACCACTCGAGCCCGCCGAGGTGTTCGCGCTGGACGGCACGACGTTACGGCCGCTGTCGCGCCAGAACGACGCGTGGCTCTCGCGGGTCAGGCTCGGCCCCGTGGAGCCGATCAGCTTCAAGAGCCGCGACGGCACGGCGATCAACGGCTTCGTGGTGAAGCCGCCCGACTTCGTGGCGGGAAAGCGCTACCCGACGATCCTGCGCATTCACGGCGGCCCCGTGTCGCAGTACCAGAACGAGTTCGACTTCCAGCTCCAGACCCTCGCCGGCCACGGCTATCTCGTGGTCGTCGCGAACCCGCGCGGCAGCTCCGGCCGGGGCGAGCAGTTTGCCACGGCGATCTTCGCGGACTGGGGGAACAAGGACGCCCAGGACGTGCTCGCCGCGGTCGACTACGCGGTGGCCCGGGGACTCGCCGATCCTGCGCGGCTGGGCGTCGGCGGGTGGAGCTACGGGGGGATCCTCACGAACTACGTGATCGCTCAAGACCGCCGCTTCAAGGCGGCGGTCAGCGGGGCCAGCATCTCCAACATTCTCGCCGGGTACGGTACCGATCAGTATGTGCGGGAATACGAGGCCGAGCTGGGCGTACCGTGGAAAGCCGCCGACACCTGGGTCAAGCTGTCAGTGCCGTTCCTGCATGCAGACCGGATCAGTACGCCGACCCTGTTCCTGTGCGGCGACAAGGACTTCAACGTCCCGCTCCTCAACTCGGAGCAAATGTATCAGGCGCTCAGAAGCCTCGGCGTGGAAACCCAGCTGGTGATCTATCCGGGCCAGCACCACGGCATCAACAAACCGAGCTACCGGCGTGACCGGCTGGAGCGATATCTGGCGTGGTACGACAGGTACTTGAAGCCGTAGGGGCGCAGCATGCTGCGCCCCTGGATCATTCGACCCGTTCGAGACGCGGGTTGGGTCGGTAGCTCCGACCCACCTTCGCCAGCGGTTTCCCCTCGACCCGGACGACGTCCGCGGTGAAGTCGAAGCGGCCCTGGAACAGGCTCGACCCCACGCCGTACATGTCCACCGGCACCTCCTGCTCTTCGAACTGCCGGATCTTTTCGACGGTGAAGCCGCCCGAAACGACGATCTTCACCTGCTGGAACCCCTCCGCATCGAGCGCCCGGCGCACGTTCCAGACGAGCTGCGGGTTGACGCCGGTCGGCTTGAAGGTGCCCATCTGCGGAATCACCGACTTGTCGACGAGGGTCTCCGACGTGTCGATCCGCACGCCATAGAGCCGCTCGCCCAGCGCGCGCGCCACCTTGAGCGCGGTCCCGACACAGTCGTTCTCGAAGTCGACGAGGGTGATGAGGCGCATGTTGCCGTCCATGAGCTCCGCGAACTTCTTCGACGCGAGCACGGTGTCGCCGCCGTAGGCGGCGATGAGTGCGTGGGGCACCGTGCCGACACCCTCGGAGCCCCACCACGATGCCTGCGCGTCGGTCGATACGCCGATCGCGCCCGCGATGTGCGCCGCGTACCCGTCCCCGGTCTGGACCAGCCAGTGGTCGTGCCGGGCCGGGAAGAACATCACCTGCTTCGGCCTCGCCGCTTGCACGACCAGCCGGGTGTTGGTCCCGACCTTGGTGCGGCGGGCGAGCACACCGAGGTACAGGGTCTCGAGGTGGGCGAACGCGTCGTACGGGCCCTCGATGAGAAGCACCGTCTCCCACGGCGCGATCTCGTCGCCGTCGTACAGCGCGTACACTTCGAGCTCCGGCCATTCCATGCTGCAGAGCTTGAGGATCGCGATCGCCTCGTCGATGCCGCCGAGGAACGCGTGCACCTTGCCGAACACCTGCATGGTCACACATGGGCGGTGGTCGTCCTTAAGCAGCAGCTCGCGCGTACGGACGAAGTATTTGTCGGAGTAGTAGCCCTCCCGCATCTTTTCGACGGGGAGGTGGAAGATCTCGGGGTCGAGCCGTGGCCTGCGGACCATCCGTGGATAATACGTCGCTCAGCGCGCCGCTGGCCAGCCGAACGTCGCCATCAACGTGTCGCCGCTGACCAGGGCCACGCGGCGCGCGATGTCGTCGAGCCGGCCGCAGCGGACGCGAGCCGCCTCGGCTGACTCGGGCGGAACGACCCGCAGGCAGACGACGTCCACGGCGACGGCGAGCGCGCTGTCACGGCCGGTCCGCGGCGGCTCGGGCCGCTCCAGCGCGACATCGAAGTCCAACTTCTCACGGCCCAGCCTGAAGCTGACGCGCCGACCGGTCGTTTCCGGAACGAGATCCACGACCTGCCGGCTGGACGCGGTGTCGCCCCGCACCAGCCACATGCGAACAGTCACGCGGCGGGGCGGAATCACCGCCTGGGCACTGAAGGCGACGGCACTGTCGATGACGGTCGCTTCCTCACTCGCTCGGGTCTCTCCCGCGGCGAATGCCCGGCTGACGGTGATTTCCACCCAGACCACGCGCCGCCGGCCGACGCCCGGCGGCCCGAAGGGGTACAGCACGGTGGTTCCGCCCCACGCGACCCGAGACCACCGACGATAGCTGTCCTCCTCCCACAACGGCAGGCCGCGACGCGAGCGTCCGACCTGGCGCCGGCTGAAGAACAGCCCTGCGAGGTTCACGGTGTCCGGCTCAGGGAGCGTGCCGAGCAACCCTTGGAGCTCGGTCGTGCCGGCTCGCAGCGCGAGCCGCATGTCCGTCTCCGGCGGGCCGCTCACGGCCGCGCTGGCGAGCAAACGCGTCTCCCCGGCGGTACGCTCGACCACTCGCAGGTGGTACGTCACGCGGTAGTTCGGGGCCTGCGGGGCGGCGGTGACCCCGACCGACGCGCCCATCCCGAGCGCCGCCACAATCAGGTTAGCGCGTGACGAACGTCGCACGTGTGGCCTCGATCGCTTCCGACCCCGGCCCGCCCCAACGGCTGTGCCCCAGCCAGCCCGCCGCCGCGCCGGCGACGAGGCTCGCCGTCATCCACAGCGCCAACGCGCGCCCGCGGATCCGCGGACGGGGGACCATGCGGGCGTGCGGCTCGCCGGCGGAGCGGGCGAACGCGACCCGCAGCTCGAGATGGCTCACGCGCGCCTCGGCGCAATGCCGGCACCCGGCGAGGTGGCGCGCCAGCGAGGCGCGCTCCGGGAGACTCAGCTCGCCGTCCAGCTCGAGGTCGATCTGCTGTACCCATTCGTCGTGGTTCATGGCAGCTCCTCTCGCACCCGGTAGCGCAACGCCCGGCGCTGCATCCAGCGCACCGCGAGCGCGTCGATCAATGCGCGGAATGCGCGGTTCCACATCCCGTACTTCGTCTTCCCGAAGCGGCGGGCCCGGTGGCGCACGGGCACCTCGGTCACCAGCCCCCCCTGCATTCTGACGAGCGTGGGCAGGAACCGGTGCATCCCGCTGAACAGCGGCAGCGCGCGCAGGGCCTCGGCGCGAAACGCCTTGAGGGAGCAGCCGGTATCGCGGATCGTCTCGCGGTTGAGCCGGTTGCGCACGCCATTGGCGATACGGCTCTGCAGGCGCTTCCAGCCCGAGTCCCGCCGGTCCACGCGGTACCCGGCGACCGCCGCCGCCCCGCTCCGATCGAGCTCGGCGAGAAGGACGGGGATGTCGGCCGGATCGTTCTGCAGATCCGCGTCGAGCGTGACGATGACGCGCCCGCGCGCCGCGCCGAAGCCCGCCGCGAAGGCGGCGGTCTGCCCCGCGTTCGCCGCGAACGCCACGATGTGAATCTCGGGATGTTCGCGCTTCAGCGCCTTGAGGACGTCGAGCGAGCCGTCAGTCGAGCCGTCGTCCACGGCCACGATCTCGTAGCGTGCCCCCCCTCCCCCTCCCCGGCCGGCTAGCGCCCGGCCGATCTCCTCCACCAGGACCGGTAGATTGTCGCGCTCATTGTACACCGGGATGACCAGCGAGAGCTCAACCGGGGCGGACATTGTTGAGCTCGGGCGCGTCGGGATACCGGCTGACCAGCCGGGCGATGACGGCCTCCGCTTTGGCGGGGTCGTGCTCGTGCGTGCGGTAGATCTCGGCCAGGCGGATGCCCGCGAGCACGACCCGGTGGGGCGGCGGCGGCGGATCGGCTGCGACCAGGCGCTCGAGCATCAGTGTTTCGTCCTGGATGGTGATCGTCGTGTCACCCGGCATCGCCCCACCCAGCAGCGCGTTGCCCACGAATTGACCGAGCGGCTCGAGCACCCATCCGAACAGCGAGTCGAAGAAGCCCCACGCGCTCCACAGCGCGAGCACCAACGCGGCGAGCCGCCATTCGATGTGCCCCGCACCGATCGATACCACGACGAGCGCGACGCCGGCCAGCGCCATCGCCACGCCCAGGATCCCGCGCACCACCCCGCGCAGGCTCGGCGGATCTGCGAAGTCCACGGGGAGCAAGTTGACAGGGCCCGCACGGCGGCGCAACCTACGCACGCGCAATTTACCAGGAGTGATTCCGTGTCCGACCAGCTGTCCCGCCGTGAGTTCCTCGCCTCCGCCGCTGTCGGCGTCGCGGCCACGCGGGCGCGCGACATCCCGTTCCCGATGCGGCCTGCGCAACCGCTCCCGCCCCGCAGCCGATGGGCCGCGAAGCCCGTCGCGGTCGCGAGCGCCAATGGGTTGCGGGCCGTGCAAAAGGCGTTCGACATGCTGCTCCAGGGGGCCGACACCCTCGACGCGGTGATCGAAGGGGTGAAGATCCAGGAGCTCGATCCGAACGACGACTCGGTGGGCTACGGCGGCCTCCCCAACGCCGAGGGCGTGGTGCAGCTCGACGCCTCGTGCATGCACGGACCCACCAAGCGCGCCGGTGCCGTCGGCGCACTCGAAGGGATAAAGACCCCCTCTGAGGTCGCGAAGCTCGTGCTCAAGTACACGAACCACATCTTCCTGGTGGGGGAGGGCGCGAAGCGGTTCGCGCTCCAGTACGGCTTCAAGGAAGAAGATCTGCTCACCCCGCACGCGCGCGAAGTCTGGCTGCACTGGCGGGCCAATCTGAATCCGAGCGACGATTACTTGGACGTGCCCGAGACCCAGGACATATCTGTCCGACCCACCGGCACCATCAACTGCGATGCCGTCACGCCCCAGGGCGACATCTCGTCGGTGACGACCACCTCCGGCCTGGCGTTCAAGATCCCGGGACGCGTGGGCGACAGCCCGATCATCGGGGCCGGCCAGTACACCGACAACGACATCGGCGCCGCCGGCTCGACCGGGCGCGGCGAATCGAATATCAAGGTGTGCGGCGGCTTCCTGACGGTCGAATTCATGCGCCGGGGGATGAAGCCCGCCGACGCGTGCCTCGAGACACTGAAGCGCGTGGTACAGCTCACGGAGCCGCGCCTGCTGGGCCCAGACGGTAAGCCGACGTTCGATCTCAAGTTCTATGCGGTGAACAAACGTGGGGAATTCGGCGCCGCCTCGCTCTACCCGGCCCGCTACGCCGCGCACGACGGCACCGAGGCCAAGCTCCGGGACATGGCCCATCTCTACGAGCGGCCCGCTGCGAGCCGCTAGCTTCGCGCTCGTGCTCCTCGCGGCCGCCGCCCCGGCGCTCGCCGCGCAGCGGTACTGGCGCAGCACCTTGTACCCCAACTTGTCCCACAGCCCGGGCGACGGGTTGTGGGTCGGGCTCCACTACGGGCGGTACAGTCCCGTCGGCTTCGTCGAGCGGCCAGAGCCGAACTTCGCGTCGATCAACCTCGATGCGGGCGCCAGTACCCAGGGCAGCTACGCGTTGGTCTTGGACGCGCAGGCGCCAGCGTGGTGGGCGGGTTGGCGGGCCGGACTCACCTTCGGCGCCGTGCGCGTGAACCGACTCGGCTATTACGGCCTGGGGAACGACACGCAATACTCGAGGGACAGCCTCACGACCGCAGGGTCCTACTTCTACAAGGTCAGCCGCAGCACTCAGTTTGCGCGCGTCACCGTGCAACGCCGGGTCATCGGACCGCTGCGGATCCTGGCCGGCGCTTCGATCGACCACTCCGACTTCCGCGCCCTGCCAGGGCGGAGCGTGTTCAGGAACGATCTCGCGGCCGGGGTTGTAGATACGGGCACGATCCCGTTCACCGACAAGGTGCTCCGCGCCGGCATCGTCCTCGATACACGGGACAACGAAATCGATCCGCATCGCGGCGTCGCCGCGGAAGCGCTGTTCGCGAGCGGCACGGGCTACACGCGCACGACGACGAGTGCCCGCGTCTATGCGCATCCGTTCCGGCGGCTGGTTCTGGCGGGCCGGCTCGCGGCCGAGGGCACCGGCGGGAGCCCGCCGCTCGCGGCGATGGAGCTGATGGAGTCGTCGGAGCGGCCCTTCGTGGCGGTGGGCGGCTACTACTCGCTCCGGTCGTACTACAACGGTCGCTTCACGGGGCCGGGCAAGTTGATCGGCGGGCTGGAAGCGCGTTACGCGGTGCTGTTGGTGCCGAGCCTGGTGGAGGTCAAGCTGGTGGCGTTTTACGACGCCGGTCGCGTGTTCGGGCCGGGCGAGGGGGTGCGGCTCACCGCCACCGGCCTCCACCGCGCCGGCGGCGCCGAACTGGCGGCGCGCCTGCTCCGCAATTCACTCCTGGTGCTGGGCTACGGGCAGGGGAGCGATGGCGGACGGTTCCTGCTAGGCACGAGCTGGAGTTACTGAAAAGCGCCTCGCTCCAGCTCCCGGATTTCGACGCCCCGCTTTGCCAGCTCTGCCACGTAGTCGCCGAATGGCACCGCCTCGTCCGGTGTGTGCACCCCCATTGTGGCGATGCGGCCGTCCACCTGCATCAGGCCCGTGATAGCCAGCGAGTATCCCGTAGTGCGCATCATCGCGCTGATGCCGTGCGCCTCGTCGGAATAGTCGAGCAGCTGCCAGGCCACCGCCTTTCCGTTTCTCCCGCGCACCTCGACCCGCAGCGCGACCAGGTCGCGCCCCTCGGGCTTCGTGAGTTTGGGAGACACGGTGGCGATGAATGCGTCGCGCGGCACGACTTCCTTCCCCTTCACCTTGACGGGCGTGAGGTCGAGGAGCCCGAGCTCGCGGATCGGCCGCATGATGCCGATGTGCCCCGGATAGCGCAGCGTCTTGTATTCCATCGTGCGGACCTTGCCCTCGTACGCCCACGGCAGCGTGGAGATACCGCCGCCGGTGTGGAACGCCTCGAGCTGGCCCACCGGCGGCGGAAAGGTCACGTGCTCGAGCTCGGAGAGGGCATCCACGCGCGCCGGCTTGCCGTCGCGCAGCACCCAGGACGGCGTCGTGTAGTAGTCGAGCGCCCCTTCGAGCGAGTACACGATCTGATAGTTGAGCGGGGGCTCGGGGTGCTGCGGCAGGCCGCCGACGTAGATCTTCACGCACTCCGCGTCGCCGACGCGTCGGATCCCCTCGGCCGCGAGCACGTTGACCATCCCGGGCGCCAGGCCGCAATCCGGGATGACCGAAACACTCCGCTGCTTCGCTTCGGCGTCGAGCTTCTTCTGCTGGAAGACGATCTCCGTGTTGCCGCCCAGGTCGGCGCAATGAACACCGGCGTCCACCGCGGCCCGGGAGACCTCGAGGTTGAAGTAGTACGGCGCCGCATTCTGGACCGCCGCGTGATCGGCCATCGCCGCACGCAACGCCGCGCCATCCTGCACGTCGAGCTTCAGGAGCGCGAGCCGTTTCCCGACGTGGGGCTTGAGGAAGGCGGGAATGCGCTCGGGCTTCAGGTCCGCGATCGTGACCCGCTCGACGCCGGGCTGCCGCAACAGATCATACGCGCAGGCGGATCCCTGAAGTCCCGCGCCCAGCACCAGCATGCGCATCGCGCAACTGCCTCCGCATGAATACGAGGAAAAACGAGCGGCGGAAAGCTAGACGGTCCCGGCAGGCGACGGTAGGCCGCGTTAGATTCGCCACCGATGACCCAGGCCGACCTCACCCGCGAGCGGCTCGTGCGAGCGGCGCTCGAGCTCTTCACCGCGCAAGGCTATCACGAGACCACTACGCCACAGATCGCCAAGAAGGCCGGCGTGGCGGAGGGGACGATCTACCGCCATTTCACCAGCAAGCAGCACTGTTTCAACGAGCTGTACCGCACGGCGGCACGCTGGGCGGGGCAGCTCGTGAAGGACGCCGACGCCCTCAAGGTGGGACCGCGTGAGAAGCTCGCCGAGCTCGCCCGCGGGCTCGTGACGGGGGCGGCGCACGA
>WNFE01001176.1_pt1 | contig 30861 bp, 27 predicted proteins | sample 5400451 | NCBI WGS metagenome assembly WNFE01 (sample SAMN13153344, study PRJNA577476) | soil metagenome | isolation source: 200 cm saprolite under Douglas fir tree site 2 hole 2 | place: USA:California | collected 2015-04-18
CACGAAGCCGACCCCGCAGGCGTCGTGCTCGTGCGCCGGATCGTACAGGCCCTGCGCCGGGGGGAGCCCCGGGTTCGTCATCGCCGGCATGCCATCGTCTTCCGTCACGGTTCTCTCTCCACCCCACGTCGTCGTCGGGGGTCCCGAGCGGTGAGACTGCGCCGCAGCCAAACTTGTCCCGTGAGATTACACGGAACCAGACCATTAGCCAAGCGAGAAGTGAAAAAACACGGCATTAGCATTGCTAATAGTGGTAGAGCTGGGACTAGTGATAGAGTGGCGGCCGTGAACCTCGAAACGCTCAAGCTCTACTGCGACGTCGTCCGCCTCCGCAGCTTCTCGCGCGGGGCGGCCGCCAACGCGGTGTCCCAGTCCGCGGCGAGCCAGGCCATCCAGCAGCTCGAGGCCGAGCTGGACGCGGCGCTGCTCGACCGCTCGCGGCGGCCGCTCCTGCCCACCGAGCAGGGCCAGGCCTTCTACGACGCCTGCCGCGCGCTGCTGCAGGGCTTCGAGAAGGCGCGGGCGGACTTGGCGGCGGCGCGCGAGCGCATAGAAGGCACGGTGCGGGTCGCCGCGATCTACTCGGTGGGGCTCCACGACATGAGCCGCCACATGCAGCCCTTCATGTCGGACTACCCGCAGGCGCGGGTGCTGCTCGAGTGCCTGCATCCCCACAAGGTGGTGGAGGCCGTGCTCAACGACGAGGCCGACCTCGGCATCCTGTCGTATCCCGCCGCCACGCGCGCGCTGACCGTCCTGCCCCTGCGCGACGAGCCCATGGTGCTGGTCACGCACCCGGCCCATCGGCTGGCCCGGCGCCGCTCGGTGACCCCCGGCGACCTGCAGGGCGAGAAGTTCGTGGCCTTCGACCGCGACTTAGCAGTGCGCAAGGCCATCGACCGCGCGCTCAAGCAGCACGACGTCAAGGTCGAGGTGGTCATGGAGTTCGACAACGTCGAGACGATCAAGCAGGCGATCGGGATCAACGCGGGCGTCAGCATCCTGCCGCGCCCCACCGTGCTCAACGAGTCCGGGATGCGCACGCTCGCGGTCACCCCGCTCGCGCTGCCCGGGCTGGTGCGGCCGATCGGAATCATCCACCGCCGCGGCCGGCGGCTCACTCCGGTGGTGGCGCGCTTCATCGCGCAGCTCCAGAAGCCGGTCGACGTGGCCTCGTGATACGGTAGAGCCCGAGAGGAGCCGTGGCATGAGTGATTCCCCCGCGTCCCTGATCATCGCGGCCAGCGAGGCCGACTCGAATCTCTACTACGCCTGCCGCTTCCTGGCGCCCGACCCCTTCGTCTTCCTCCAGGTCGAGGGGCGGACGACCCTGCTCATGTCCGACCTCGAGGTGGACCGGGCCCGGGCCCAGGCGCGCGTGGACGAGGTGCTCTCGCTGGCCGAATGGGACGCGAAGGCCCGCCAGCGCTGGCCCCACCCGAAGCTCACCGACACGGTGAGCGTGCTCCTGGAGGACTACGGGGTGAAGGCGGTCGAGGTGCCCGGCGACTTCCCGCTCGAGCTGGCCGACCGGCTGCGCGAGCGGGGGATCACCGTGACGCCCCGGCCGAGCCCGTTCCTGCCGGAGCGCGTCGTGAAGACCCCCGAGGAGGTGGCGGCCATCGAGGAGGCGCAACGGCACACCGAGGCCGCGCTGGAAGCGGCGCTCCAGGTGCTGCGCGAGAGCGTGATCCGCGGCGACCAGGTCCTCTACAAGGGCCGGCCGCTCACGTCCGAGGATCTCAAGAAGACGGTCAACGTCTCCCTGATGGAGAACGACTGCATCGCCGAGCACACGATCATCGCCTGCGGCGACCAGGGGGTGGATCCGCACAACCAGGGCACCGGGCCCATCGGGCCCAACCAGGGGATCATCTTCGACATTTTCCCGCGGTCTTCCCAGACCCGCTATTACGCCGACATGACCCGGACCGTGGTCAAGGGCCGCGCCCCGGACGAGCTGCGCCGCCTCTACGACGCGGTGCTGGCCAGCCAGCTTCGGGGGATCGAGCTGATCCGGGACGGGGCCTCCGGCGGCGCCATCCATGCCGAGGTGAACCGGACGCTCGAGAGCCGAGGGTACATGACCGGCGTGGTCAACGGCCGCAACCAGGGGTTCTTCCACGGGACCGGCCACGGGGTGGGCCTCGATATCCACGAGCTGCCGCGGATCAGCCGGCTGGACTACGAGCTCAAGACCGGGCACGTCGTCACCGTGGAGCCGGGCCTCTATTACCCCGGGAAGGGGGCCGTGCGCATCGAGGATATGGTCCTGGTCGAGGCGGGAGGCTGCCGGAACCTGACTCGGTCCCCCAAGATGGAGCTGCTCGAGCTCTAGGCCCGGGGACGGGCTCCGCGCGCAACCGGTCTGGCGGTCCGACCGAAGTCAACCTTGCTTCTATTCAGACGTTTGGGTAGCATGATTAAGGAGTGTCACGCCTCTGATCGTGGTCCCAAGACTCTAGGGTGACCAGAGCCACTCCGCCTGGAATCTGCCGTTGATGCGGGCACGCCCCTGGACGGAAAGGACATCGACCGATGAGTGACAGCGTCACCGCGAGACCGGCGGCGCAGAAGCCCCGCCACACCCTCACGCGCGCCGTGATCCGCTTCGCGGGGGACTCGGGCGACGGCATGCAGGTGACCGGGGAGCAGTTCACGACCGAGGCGGCCTGGGCCGGCAACGACATCTCCACGCTGCCCAATTTCCCGGCCGAGATCCGCGCCCCCGCGGGCACCCTGTTCGGGGTGTCGAGCTTCCAGCTCCAGTTCGGCAGCCAGCGCGTCTATACGCCGGGGGATCAGCTCGACGCCCTGGTCGTGATGAACCCGGCCGCCTTCAAGGTGCACCTGGCCGATCTCAAGCCGGGTGGCATCCTGATCGTGAATCCCTCCGCGTTCGACAAGCGGAACCTGGACAAGGCGGGCTACGCCAGCAACCCGCTCGAGGATCCGACGCTGGGCGAGAAGTACCGCCTGCACCAGGTCGACATGGAGGGGCTCACCAAGAAGGCGCTCGAGGACATGCCGCTGAACGCCAAGGAGAAGGACCGCTGCAAGAACTTCTTCGCGCTCGGCCTCGTGTCGTGGGTGTACACGCGCCCGCTCGACCCGACCCTGGACGCGATCAAGAAGCGGTTCGCCAAGCGGCCCGAGTTCGTGGAGGCCAATATCCGCGCGCTCAAGGCGGGCCACGCCTTCGGTGAGACCGCGGAGATGTTCGCCGAGCACTACGGGGTCGAAGCGGCCGAGATGCCGCCCGGCACCTACCGCAGCATGACCGGCAATCGCGCGCTCGCGTGGGGCCTGCTCGCCGCCGCCGAGCGCACCAAGATCCCGGTGGTGTTCGGCGCCTACCCGATCACGCCCGCGAGCGACATCCTGCACGAGCTGGCGCTGCACAAGCGCTTCCGCGTGCGCACCTTCCAGGCGGAGGACGAGATCGCGGCGGTCACCGCGGCGATCGGCGCCTCCTTCGGCGGGTGCATCGGGGTCACCGCCTCCAGCGGCCCGGGCATCGCGCTCAAGGGCGAGGCCATCGGGCTGGCGGTCACCGCGGAGCTCCCGCTCGTGATCTTCGACATCCAGCGCGGGGGGCCGAGCACCGGCCTGCCCACCAAGACCGAGCAGGCCGACCTGATGCAGGCACTCTACGGGCGCAACAGCGAGTCGCCGGTGGTGGTGATCGCTCCGTCCACGCCGGGGGACTGCTTCTACATGGCCTACGAGGCGGTGCGGCTGGCCATCAAGTACATGGTACCGGTCATGGTGCTCTCGGATGGCTATCTGGCCAACGGGTCGGAGCCGTGGCTGATTCCGGATGTCAAGACGCTGCCCGACATTCCCGTCAGCTTCCGCACCGAGAAGGAGGGGTTCTTCCCCTACCTGCGCGATCCGTCCACGCTCTCGCGGCCCTGGGTCCGCCCGGGGACGCCGGGTCTCGAGCACCGGATCGGCGGCATCGAGAAGCAGGACGTGACCGGCAATATCTCCTACGAGCCGGACAACCACGATCACATGGTGCGCACGCGCGCGGAGAAGGTGCGCCGCGTGGCCCAGGAGATCCCGCCCACCACGATCAACGGCCTTCCCGAGGGCGACGTGCTGGTGGTCGGCTGGGGCGGGACGTACGGCGCCATCACCGCCGCGGTGGAGGAGGCGCAGACCGAGGGCAAGTCGGTGGCCGCGGTGCACCTGCGCTATCTGAACCCGCTGCCGCCCGACCTCGGGCACATCCTGCGGCAGTACCGCCGGGTGCTGGTGCCGGAGATCAACAGCGGGCAGCTCGTCCGGATCCTCCGGGCGGAGTACCTCGTGGACGCGGTGGGCTTCAACCGCGTGCGCGGACTGCCGCTCGCGAGCCAGGAAATCTACGAAGCCATCAACCAACTGCTGGAGGCGACGCGGTGAGTTCTGTCACGGGAGTGCCCGGCGCGACCCCGAAGTACACCAAGAAAGATTTCGAGTCCGACCAGGACGTGCGCTGGTGCCCCGGCTGCGGGGACTACGCGATCCTGAGCGCGGTGCAGAAGATGATGCCCGATCTGGGCATCCCCAGGGAAGACATCGTGTTCATCTCCGGGATCGGCTGCTCGAGCCGGTTCCCGTACTACATGAACACGTACGGCTTCCACACCATCCACGGCCGGGCGCCCGCGGTCGCCACCGGGCTCAAGCTGGCGCGGCCGGAGCTGAAGATCTTCGTCGTCACGGGTGACGGCGACGGGCTCAGCATCGGCGGCAACCACTTGCTGCACGTGCTCCGGCGGAACGTGGACGTGACGATCCTGCTCTTCAACAACAAGATCTACGGCCTCACCAAGGGCCAGTACTCGCCGACCAGCGAGCTGGGCAAGGTGACCAAGTCGACCCCGGTCGGCTCGGCGGACCGACCCCTGAGCCCGTGCGCGTTCGCGCTGGCCGCCGGGGCCACCTTCGTGGCCCGGACGGTGGACCGCAACATCGCCCACATGGAGGAGACACTCAAGCGGGCCGCCGCCCACAAGGGCGCCGCCTTCGTGGAAATTCTGCAGAACTGCAACGTGTACAACGACATGGCGTGGGGCGTGCTCTACGACCGCGAGTCGAAGGCGCTCCACGAGCTGCGCCTCGAGCACGGCAAGCCGCTGGTCTTCGGTCCGCTCGACGACCGCCGCGGGCTCGTGCTGGAAGGCGTCAAGCCGAAGGTGGTCAAGGTCAAGGACGTCCCGGAGAGCTCGCTGTGGGTGCACGACGAGACCGACGGCGGCACCGCGCTGGTGCTGGCGCAGCTCGTTTCCCCCGAGTACCCGATCCCGATCGGGGTGCTTGCCAGCCGGCCGGGCGACACCACCTACGAGGAGATCCTGATCCAGCAGGAGCAGAAGGCGGTATCCGACCGGGGCCCCGGCGACATCGCCAAGCTACTCATGTCGGGCGACACCTGGAAGATCGGCTGACCCCAGGCCGACCCCAGAGCCTCCCGCAACGCCTCGTGACCATACGCAGATCGCCGGCCCTCCTCCGGGGGGCCGGTGGTATTTTGTCAGCCTGAGGCTCCCCCCATGGCCCTGACGCCCCAGTTCCTCCGCGCGCTCGAGGACATCGTCGGCCCCGCCGGCCTCGTCGTCTCGGCCGAGGGCCGTCTCACCTACGAGTGCGACATGCACACGTTCTACAAGGGCACCCCCGACGCGGTGGTGCTCCCCGAGTCGGCGGAGCAGGTGGCGGCCATCGTCCGCCTCTGCCGTCGCGAGCACGTGCCGATCGTGCCGCGCGGCTCGGGCACCGGCCTCATCGGGGGCGCGATGGCGCCGGAGGGCGGGGTCATGGTCTCCATGACCCGCATGAACCGCATCGTGGAGCTGGACTTCCCGAACCGCTGCGCCACCGTGGAGCCCGGCCTCATCAACCTGTGGCTGAGCCAGGCCACGCGGGAGCGTGGCTATTTCTTCGCGCCCGATCCGTCCAGCCAGATGGTGTCCTCGATCGGCGGCAACGCCTCGACCAATGCGGGGGGGCCGCACTGTCTCAAGTACGGGATCACCGTGAATCACGTGCTCGGGCTCGAGGTGGTCACCGGCGCCGGCGAGCTTGTCCGGCTCGGAGGCAAGACCCACGAGCGGCCGGGTTACGACCTCACCGGGGTCATGGTGGGCGCCGAGGGCACGCTGGGCCTGGTGACCGGGGTGATCGTTCGCCTCACCCACCTGCCGGAAGGGGTGAAGACGATCCTGGCGTCCTTTCCCACCATCGAGGACGCCTCCGAAGCGGTCTCCGCGATCATCCGGGCCGGCATCATCCCGGCCGCGCTCGAGATGCTCGACGAGGTCGTCATCCGCGCGATCGAGGAAGGCGTGGGCGCCGGCTACCCCAAAGGCGCGGGCGCGGTGCTGTTGATCGAGCTGGACGGCCCCACCGCGGAGATCGAGGCCCAGTCCGGCCCGATCGAGGCGATTTGTCGCGATCACCTGGCGCTCGAGATCCGCGTGGCCCAGAGCGAGGCGGAGCGCGCCCTGCTCTGGAAGGGGCGCAAGGAGGCGGCGGGCGTCTTCGGGCGGCTCACGCCCAACTGGCTGCTCCAGGACGCGGTGGTCCCGCGCTCGAAGCTGCCGCAGATCATGAAGGAGGTCGCGGCCATCGGGGCGCGGCACCGCCTCGTCATCGCCAATGTGTTCCATGCGGGCGACGGCAACCTCCACCCGCTGATCTGCTATGACGACCGGGTTCCCGGCGAGCTCGAGCGCGCCAAGCAGGCGAACGAGGAGCTGCTGGGCGCCTGCCTGCGGCTGGGCGGCAGCGTGACCGGCGAGCACGGGGTGGGGCTCGACAAGCGCGCGAGCCTGCCGATGCAGTTCGCGGACGCGGATCTCAACTTCATGGCGCGCCTGCGGCGCGTGTTCGATCCCGACTCCATCATGAATCCCGGCAAGCTGCTGCCCTCGCACCCGGCCTGCGGCGAGGGCTTCCGGCCCGCCGCGCGCCCGCTGCCCGCCGGCACCTGGATCTGAGCGTGGCCGTCTCCGCGGTGGCAATACACGAGGCACTGGCCGACATCGCCGGACGCGAGCACTGCCTGCGCGCGGCGCCCGCGCTGGCCCGCTACGCCATTGACGGGCTGATCCCTTCGATGGTGGTCCGCCCCGCGACCGCCGACGAGGTGAGCCGCGTCGTCGCGCTCTGCGCGGCGGAGCGTCTCGCGGTGGCGCCGCGCGGGGCCGGCACGAGCACCGCGCTCGGCAATCCGCCGCGCCGGCTCGACGTGGTGCTCGAGCTGAGCCGGCTTCGCGCGGTGCGCGAGTACGTGCCGGAAGACATGGTGGCGACGGTCGAAGCGGGCGCGACGCTCGACGCGCTCGCGGCCCACTTCGCCCCGCACCGCCAGGCGCTGACGCTCGATCCTCCGGGCGGCGGCGCGCGCAGCGTGGGCGGCGTGCTGGCCACGCACGCGAGCGGTCCGCTCCGCTTCCGCTACGGCACCGGGCGCGACCTCCTGCTGGGCGCGCGCTTCGTGCAGGCGGACGGCACGCTCACCTGGGGCGGCGCCAAGGTCGTGAAGTCGGTGACGGGCTACGACGTGCCGAAGCTGCTGGTCGGCTCGCTCGGCACCCTCGGCGTGCTCGTCGAGGCCACCCTGCGGCTGCACCCGATGCCGCCCGCCTCGCGCTCGTGGCGGCTGGGCTTTCCCTCCCGTGAGGCCGCGGGGGCGTTCGTGGCCCGGCTGCTCGACTCGCCGCTCCAGCCCGATCGGGCGGCGCTGCTCGACGCCGCGGCCCTGCGCCGGGCCGGGCTGGCCATCGACCCGATCGGGCTACTCCTCTCGATCAGCAGCGCGGCCGAGGCCGTCGAGCACCAGGGCCAAGCCTTGGCACGGCTCGCGGCCGGGCACGGGGGCCGGAGCGACGAGGTGCCGGACACCGCGTGGGCGGGTCTCGGCGCGGCGGTGGATGGAGCCATCCTGCTGCGCGCGATCTGCGAGCCCCGCCGCCTGCTGGACTGGGTGGGGGAGGCCCAGGCGGCCGCGGCCCGTGCCGGAGTCGAGGCGATGCTTCTTGCCCAGCCCGGGCACGGCGTGCTGCAGCTCTCGGTCCGGGACGGCTTCGATGCCGGCCGCGTCGTGAGCGAGCTGGTGCTGCCACTCAGGCGGGCGCTCGAGGCGGAGGGCGGCAACCTGATCGTCGAGCGAAGCCCGATCGATATTAAGGCGCAGTGTGACGTATGGGGTGACATAGATCCGGAAATATTGGCTATCATGAGACGGATGAAGGCCGAGTTCGATCCGGCCGGCCTGCTCAATCCCGGCCGGTTCGTGGGGGGACTGTGAGCCAGCCGCAGCCGGTCGGCGCCGGGCTCGGGGCCTTCGACGGCCAGGATCCGCCCTCCATGGACGGCCTCCGCGCCTGCGTGCACTGCGGGATCTGCCTGCCGCAGTGCCCGACGTATCGCGTCCTCGGCGAGGAGATGGATTCGCCTCGGGGCCGGATCTATCTCATGCGCGCGGCCGCCGAGGACCGGATCGGGCTCACGCCCACCATGGCTCGACACCTCGATCTCTGTCTCGGCTGTCGGGCCTGCGAGACGGCCTGCCCCTCCGGCGTCCCGTTCGGCCAGCTCCTCGAGGCCACGCGAGGCCAGTTTGAGCGCCGCGGCGTCACGGCACCCACGCGCGACCCCGCCCTCCTCCGTTTCATCTTGAACGTCTTTCCGCATCCCGGGCGGCTCGGCCCCATGCTCCACGCGCTCCGCATGTACCAGTGGTCCGGCATGCAGGCGGTGGTCCGCGGGCTCGGCGTGCTGGCCCCCTTCAAGAAGCTGCAGGCGATGGAGGCGCTGCTCCCGCGGGTGCCGCTGCCCGGGGCGCCGCTGCCGGAGCTGATTCCGGCGCGCGGCCCCCGCCGCGGCCGCGCCGGCCTGCTGCTCGGCTGCGCGCAGCGCTTCTTCTATCCCGACGTCAACGCCGACACCGCACGGCTCCTCGCGGCGGCGGGCTACGATGTGATCGTGCCGCGGGCCCAGGAATGCTGCGGGGCACTCCATCTGCACGCCGGACGCCTCGACGAGCTCCGCGCCATGGCCCAACGGCTGATGCCGGCCTTTGCCGACGTGGACGTCGTGGTGGTGAACGCGGCGGGCTGCGGCTCGGCGATGAAGGAATACCGCCACTGGCTGCCGGACGCCGTGGCCCGGGTCTTTTCTGAGCGCGTGCGGGATGTTTCCGAAGTGTTGGTCGGCTGCGAGCTGCCGCTGCGCGCGCTGCCGGAGACGGTGACGTATCACGACGCCTGCCATCTGGTACACGGCCAGAAGATCCGTGCGCAGCCCCGCGAGCTGCTGCGCCGCATCCCCGGCCTTACCCTGGTGGACCTTTCGGACTCCGACCTCTGCTGCGGGAGCGCGGGGGTCTACAATCTGCTCGAGCCCGAGATGGCCGGCGAGCTGGGTCGCCGCAAGGCGGCCTGCATCCGCGACACCGGAGCCCGAGTGGTCACCGCGGGCAATCCGGGCTGCCTCATGCAGATCCGCCAGCACTGCCGGGAGGCGGGGCTGTCGGTGGACGTCGTGCACCCGGTGACGCTCCTGGCCCGGGCGCTGGAGGAGCGATGAAGATTCGCGTGCGGGATCACGTGAAGGCCGCGACGGAGAAGATGGCCAAGATCGGCCTCGCCACCACCGCGCGCACCCAGCTCGACCTCTACTGCGTGGCGCCGGGCCAGTCGCAGACGCCCCACCGGCACGACGGCGAGGACAAGATCTACTACGTGCTCGAGGGCTCCGGGCGCTTCTCGGTGGGCGGCACCGAGGAGCGGCTGGTGGCCGGCGAGGCGGTGGTGGCCGAGGCGGGCGTCGAGCACGGCCTCGTCAACGACTCGGCCGACCTGCTCCTGGTGCTGGTGCTGGTCGCGCCGCCTCCGCCGCACATGAAGCGGGTTTGAGGCTCATGGCCGCCCCGGCCCGCGCCGCGCTGATGATCACCTGCCTGGGGGACATGCTATTCCCTGAGGTGGGGGTCGCGATGGTGCGGCTCCTCCGGCGCCTCGGGGTCGAGGTGGCGTTTCCCGAGGGCCAGACCTGCTGCGGGATGCCGCTCTTCAACTCGGGCTACCACCATGACGCGGCCCTGGTGGCGGCGCGGACCGTGAAGCTCTTCGAGGGAGCGGAGCACGTGGTGGTGCCGTCCGGCTCCTGCGCCTGGATGGTGCGAACCGAGTATCCGGGCCTGCTCAAGCACGATCCGGCGCTGCGCGCGGCCGCGGACTCGCTGGCGCGGCGCACGCGGGAGCTCTCGCAGTTCATCGTGGAGGTGCTCGGCGTCACGACGATCGAGTCGCCGTTCAAGGGGAAGGTAACCTACCACGACTCCTGCCACCTGCTCCGCGGGCTGGGCGAGTCGGCCTCACCCCGCGCGCTGCTGCGGGGGGTTTCCGGGGTGGAGCTGGTGGAGCTGCCGGGAGCGGATGAGTGCTGTGGCTTCGGCGGCTCCTTCTCGGTCCGGCTTCCCGAGGTGTCCTCGTCGATCCTCGACAAGAAGCTGGCCAACGTGGAGTCCACCGGGGCGCGCTGCCTGGTCGCGTGCGACGCGGGCTGCCTCATGCAGATGGGCGGCGGGCTGTCCCGGCGCGGGTCCGCGGTGAAGGCGGTGCACCTGGCCCAGGTGCTCGTCGGCGAGGTCGAGGGATGAGCGACGCCCTCCTGCGGACGCCGTTTCCCGAGCGGGCGGGCGCGGCGCTCAAGGATAAGTTCCTGCAGGAAGCGCTCAAGATCGCCACCACCAAGTTCATCGACCTCCGCAAGGAGTCGTTCGCCGGCTTCCCGCAGGGCGAGGCGCTGCGGGACCGGGCGCGCGCCATCAAGGAGGCCACGCTCCAGCATCTCGACGTCCACCTGGAGCGTCTCGCCGACAACGTCGAGCGGCTCGGCGGGCAGGTGCACTGGGCCACCACCGCCGAGGAGGCGCGCGAGATGGTCGTGCGCCTCTGCCGGGACCGGGGCGTGCGGATGGTGGTGAAGTCGAAGTCCATGGCCACCGAGGAGATCGACCTCAACGAGGCGCTCGAGCACGCCGGGGTCACGCCGGTCGAGACCGATCTGGGCGAGTACATCATCCAGCTCGCCCACGAGAAGCCGTCGCACATCATCGCCCCCGCCATCCACAAGACCAAGGGGCAGGTGGCCGAGCTGTTCTCGCGGGAGCTCGGCGGACGCTTCGAGGCGGATCCGGAGATCCTGACCGCGGTGGCGCGCCGAGTGCTGCGCGAGAAGTTCCTCCAGGCCGACATGGGGATCACCGGCGCCAACTTCGCGGTGGCCGACACCGGCACCGTCGTCCTCGTCACCAACGAGGGCAATGGGCGGATGGTGACCTCGCTGCCCCGGATCCACGTGGCCCTCATGGGCGTGGAGAAGGTGATCCCGTCCATGACCGACCTCGTGGTGTTCCTGGCGATCCTGGCCCGGAGCGCGACGGGGCAGAAGCTGTCCTCCTACACGACGCTGGTGCGCGGGCCGCGGCGGGCGGGGGAGCTGGAGGGGCCGGAGGAGTTCCACCTGATCCTCCTCGACAACGGCCGCTCGCGCCAGATCGCCTCGACTCTCCGGGAAGCCCTCTACTGCCTCCGGTGCGGCGCCTGTCTCAACGTCTGCCCGGTCTATCGCCAGATCGGCGGGCACGCCTACGGCTACACGTATCCGGGGCCCATCGGTATCCTCCTCACCGCGATGCTCAAGGGCAACGCGTCGGTGCGCGAGCTGGCCCACGCCTCGTCCCTCTGCGGGGCGTGCAAGGACGTCTGCCCGGTGCGGATCGACATCCCGCGCATGCTGGTCGAGCTGCGTGAGCACCTCGATCGGGAGAAGATCGCCCCGTGGACGGAGCGGGTGGTGTTCAAGGCCCTCCGGCGCCTTCTCCTGTCGCCGTCCGCCTACCGGCTCTCCACGACGGTCGGCCGGTGGCTGCAGCGGCCGTTCGTCCAGGAGGGCCGGCTGCGGGGGCTGCCGCTGGTCTTCGGGAAGTGGACGCGGACCCGCGATCTTCCGCCGGTGGCCGCCCGGACCTTCCGGGAGCAGTGGAAGGAGCTGCGGTGACCGGCCGCGCCGAGTTCCTCGAGCGGATCCGCCGCGAGGTCTCGAAGACCCCGGGCCTCTTCGGCGCCTCGACCGCGCCGCGCCCCGCCGATCCGGCGACGGCCGCGGAGACGGTGCGGCGCGAGCTGGCCGAGCGCTGGCCGGAGGCGCTCGAGCGGTTCCGCGCGGAGTTCGAGCGCGTCGCGGGCGTGTTCCATCGCGTCCCGGATCTGGCCGCGGTGCCCGCGGCGATCGGCGCCATCGCCCGCGAGCATGGCGCCCTTCGCGCAGTCACCTGGGACCCCGCCTCGCTCGGCTTCGACGCGGCTCCCGTGCTGACCCACGAGGGCCTGGAGGTCGTCGCGCCGCGCGCGGGGCAGGAGGACGAGGCGGCCCGTCTTCGCCACCGCGAGCAAGCGGCCCGGGCCCAGCTCGGCGTCACCGGGGCGGATCTGGTGCTCGCGGAGACCGGGACGCTCATCCTGCTCTCCGGATCGGGCCGGCCGCGCTCGACCTCGCTGCTGCCCGACGTCCACGTGGCGGTGTTCGGCCGCGACCGGCTGGTGGAGACGCTCGAGCAGGTGGGGGTGATGCTGGAGGCGCTCCACGTCGATCCCGACCGCGCCATGTCGGGCGCGATGATCAACTTCATCACCGGCCCGTCGCGGACCGCCGACATCGAGCTCACCTTGACCCGGGGCGTGCACGGGCCCAAGGAAGTGCACGCGATCTTCGTGGAGGCCCCGTGAGCGAGCCGCGGCTCTTCACCCCGGAGGAGGTCGACCGGCTGATCCCGCGGCTGACCGAGCTGATGGAGACCGCCATCGAGCGCCACGGCCAGGCGCTGGCGCTGCAGGAGCGCCTGCGGGACGATCGGGCGCGGGTGGCCGCCTCCGGAGGCGAGCGGCGCGACGCGATGGACTGGAAGGCGCGCGCCGAGCGCCTCGACGGCCTGGGCATCGAGGTGCGCCAGATCCTGCAGGACGTCCAGGCCATGGGCGGCGTCGTCAAGGATCTCGAGACGGGCCTGGTGGACTTTCCCGGTCACGGTCCCGCCGGGCGCGGCGGGCCGGTCGTGAATCTCTGCTGGAAGCTCGGGGAGGACGCGGTGCGGTTCTGGCACGGGATGGACGAGGGCTTCGCCCAGCGGAAGCCGCTGCCGTGACCTACCAGGCCGTCCTCTTCGATCTCTTCGACACCCTCGTGCTCTTCCACCGGGAGCGGCTCCCGGAGATCCAGGTCAACGGTCGTACGGTCCGGAGCACCGCCGGCCACCTGCACGCCGCGTTCCGGCCCTTCGCGCCGCACGTGGAGCTGCCCGCCTTCGTGGATGCGCTGTTCTGGAGCTGGCAGGAGGCCGAGCGTATTCGCAGCGACGCCCATCGAGAAGTCAGCGCCCCGGAACGGTTCGGGATGCTGTTCGGGCGCCTGGGCCTCGAGCCGTCCGTGGAAGCGCGCGATCTGCTGCTCGCCACCCACATGCGCGAGCTGTCCAAGGTGGTCGAATGCCCCGACCACCACGCCCCGCTCCTCAAGGCGCTCCGGGAGCGGTACCGGCTCGCGGTGGTCTCGAACTTCGACTACTCGCCCACATGCCTGACGATTCTCGAGCGGGAGGGCATCGCCCATCTCTTCGAGACCATCGTGATCTCGGACGAGGTGGGCTGGCGCAAGCCCAAGCCGGTCATCTTCGAGACCGCGCTCGATCGGATGAAGGCGTTGCGCCCCGCCGAGGCCCTCTTCGTGGGGGACCGGGCCGACATCGACGTGATCGGCGCGCGGGGGGTGGGCATGCCGACCGCCTGGATCAACCGGGAGGCCACCCGCCTCCCCACCGACATGCAGCCGCCCGACTTCGAGATCCGCGACCTGGCGGAGCTCCGGGCAATTCTCCGAATCCCGTAGCCCGCTCCGCGCATCCTAAGGCGCGAGACGACGAAGGAGGACGACGTGGCCACGACACGCAAGGTCATTATCATCGGATCGGGACCGGCTGGGTACACCGCGGCCATCTACGCGGCGCGCGCCAACCTGTCGCCGGTGATGTTCACCGGCATCCAGCCCGGGGGGCAGCTCATGCTGACCACCCTGGTCGAGAACTATCCCGGCTTCGTCGAGGGCATCGATGGGCCGCCCCTGATGGAGACGTTCCAGAAGCAGGCGGAGCGCTTCGGTACCGAGATGATCGCGGACGACGTGACCGCGGTGGACCTCAGCCGCCGGCCGTTCAAGGTCACCGGCGGCGACGTCACCATGGAGGCCCATACCGTCATCGTCGCCACCGGGGCCTCCGCCAAGCTGCTGGGCCTGCCCAACGAGGCCAAGCTGATGGGGCGGGGGGTGTCCACCTGCGCGACCTGCGACGGGTTCTTCTTCAAGGACCAGAACATCATGGTGGTGGGGGGCGGTGACTCGGCCCTCGAGGAGGCGCTCTACCTGTCCCGGCTCGGCCGCAAGGTCGACGTCGTGCACCGGCGCGAGGCCCTGCGCGGATCCAAGATCATGCAGGAGCGCGCGTTCAAGAACTCGAAGATCAACTTCCACTGGAACACGGTGGTGGAGGACGTGCTGGATCCCGACAAGGGCAAGGTCACCACGGTGCGGCTCCAGAACATCAAGACCGGAGCCCGCTCGGAGCCTGCGGTGGACGGCCTCTTCGTCGCGATCGGCCACCAGCCCAATACCGCGCTGTTCAAGGGCCAGCTGGACCTGCATCCCAACGAGTACCTCAAGGTGACGCCGGGCACCACGCAGACGTCGGTGCCGGGCGTGTTCGCGGCGGGGGACGTCCAGGACTTCACCTACCGTCAGGCGGTCACCGCCGCGGGCACCGGTTGCATGGCCGCCCTGGAGGCCGAGCGGTACCTTGAGGCGGAGGGAGTGGGGCACTAACGTCTGCCGAGGGGAAGACCGACCGGCCCTCCTCGCGGCCGAGCTGGTCGATGGTCATCGCGGCCCTTCCGCGCTTCCAGCGGACGCGGTGCGATCCTGCCGAGAAATGGGAAACTGCCCGACGTTGTTCGTCACCGCTGGGGCCCGAGGACCCCGCAACTGGTCGTCAGAATTAGCCTTTGACGCGGCACACTAGTTGCTGAGTCTTCGTCGTGGATGCGACCGGCGGCTTACCCGATTCGACTCGAGGACAGCGCGACCCGTGGGCGTCTACGGATCGAAGGGGCGTCCCGCTGGGTGCCGATTGCCGTCGCCTCGGCCGCCGCCCTGGCGGTCTACGCGCCGGTCCTTGCCGGCATGGCGGTCGAGTGGGTCGAATTCCCGAGTCTCTCCCACGGCTTCGCGGTCCCGCTCATCTCGGCCTACCTAATTTGGCGGCGACGCGAGCTGATCAGGGTCGAACCTCTCGGCAGTGCGAGCGTCGGACTGGTGGTCTTCGTCGTCGCGCTCGGAATCTTCCAGGCCGGCTCCTTGAGCGGTGAGACGTTCTTCTGCAGACTATCTTTCCCACTCGCTCTGCTGGGCATCGCGCTATTCCTGGCGGGACCCCGGGTGACCGGCCATCTATGGCCCGCCATCGCCTATCTGCTATTCATGATTCCCTTTCCGTACCTCACCTTCAAGGCGGTCACGTATCAATCGCGCCTCTTCGAGGCCGGAGTGACGGCGAAGGCGCTCGGTTGGTTGGGAGTGCCGATACTCCAGCAGGGGGTCATGCTTCACCTCCCGAGGGTGACGCTCGAGGTCGCCGATGAGTGTAGCGGTGTCCTGGCCGTCGCAGCCCTGGTGGCACTCGGGACAGCATATGCTCAGATTCAACCACGCGCGACCTGGATGCGAGTCACGCTGGCCCTCGCGGCGGCACCGCTGGGTCTGGTCTCAAACATCTTCCGCCTCGTCCTCACTGCGCTCGGCGTCTACTACCTCGGTCCGATCACTCTCACCAGCGTCTTCCATCGGTTCAGCGGCACAACCGTGTTTCTGACGACGGTTGTTCTGCTGGCCGGTCTGGACCGGCTCCTGATCCGTACGGCGCGGCCTACGTCCCGGTGAGCAACAAGTGGCGCCTCGGCATCGTGCTGGGGCTCCTTGCCGGCGCGGCCGGGGTGGCTTACGGGACGCCGCCGGTACCGGAGAGAGAAGGGCCGGGTGTGCTCGACAGGCTGCCGACAACCCTGACTGGATGGACGGCGACAGACGGGGTCCCGGACTCGCTGCTTCCGCCAGACCCCCGTGAGAGGGCGGCGGTCCGTCGAACCTATCGCAGCGGGCAGCGAATCGCGTGGATCTCGGTCGCCCTGTTCACCCGTCAGGACGATCCGCTGAGGCGGGTCTCCGTCAACCGCATCTACCCGGAGGAGCAGGTGGCGCTGGTCGAGCCCGTCGCCATCACGGTGGCGCTAGACGGCTCGTCTCCGGCCACACTGCGTGCCCGGGTGATCCACCGAGGCAGCGAGCAGCATGCCATCGTGCACTGGCACCAGATTCAGCGCCGCACGTACGGAAGCGAGTACTCGTTCCGATGGACACTGATGCGTCGCATCCTCGTTGCCCGACGGGGTGACAGCATCCTGGTGCGCATCGCCGTCCCGGTCGATCAGGCGGACCTCGCTCGCTCCTTGGGGAGTGTCGCCGAGCTCGGACCACCTCTCCATGCTGCGCTCGCCGGCATTCTCAGCGAGTGAGTGACGCCTCGCATCGGGAACGCGACGGACCTCGTCACTCGCGCGACACGAACCAAAGCATCAAGGCGGACGCTCCGAACAAGAGAAGAGACGGTGGAACGGGAACAGGGATTGGGTTGCGTGACCCATCGGAGCCGGCCGCCGGTCCGGATGTGCCGCTGCCCGAGCGATCCGGATTGGCGGGCCCTGTGTTCGAACCGGATCCGGGAGACTCGGCGCGGACCACAGGTCCGGTCGTCCCGCCGGGCGGTCCAGACTGGCCGGCATTGAGGGGGGGCTGATTTGCAGGTGCGCCTGGAGGAGCCGGGCCCGACTGGGGAGCAGTTCCATTCCGGCCGGACGCAACGAGTTGAGGCCGAGTACCGACCGCAGGACTTGATGGGAGCGCATCACTCGAGGTGCTCACATCGGGGTTCGGACCAGGGCCCGCCGCTTGCGTTGAGCTAGCTGTAGGTGCGTGCATTGCCCCACCTGATCCAGGGCCAGATCCACCGGTCCCGGTCCCGGTCGTCCCCCTCTCGGCGCTCGAGCGAACCTTCCCGTCCTGCTCCGTGTGTGCATAGTCGACTGCACCCGAAGAATACGAGCTGTGGGCGTCGGAAGAAACACCTCCATCCCCGCCGCGGGCACGAGTGCCTCCCTGTGCGGGCTCGGACACCACCTGGGCTAGACCGGTCGAGTCAGCTCCGGCCGGGCGACCATCCGCGGCTCCGGAATCGTGTCCGTCTTGGTTACCGATGGGTCGGGGGAAGTTTGTGGCTCGATCCCTCAGAAGCGGATGGTCGAAAGCAAGCCAGGAGGCCAGAAGGATGAGGGCTAGCGCCACCCCAATGGCCACACGTGTTCGCCGACGGTTAATCACTAGTGTCACCAGTGTCACCCCCGCTGGATCGGAAGTTGATCCACAGCGCACTCACAATCAAGAGTTGTGCCAGATCGACAACAACCCGGATCTTTAGCGGATGATCCATAAAAGTCGCGGCCACAGACGATCGGCTTCCACATCTCTAGGGAATCATTTACCCACAACAGGCACGGCCCTCACCCTTGGTGCCGTGCAGGTACGCGCGTGCAACCTGGACGGTGTGAGCCTTGCACGCGAGGTTTGCGATTTCTCGGCAACTTGCCCGTAAAATCGAGCCTCCGGGGGGTTGGAACGCCGCTTGCTTCGTTAGACCGTAGAGAGACTAGAGATGCGCACCTCAATCGCCTCGGCTCGCGGATGGGTCCTTCTTCTGACCCTGACTTTCGGGGGTTGCGCGCTGGCCAGCGCCACCGGGTACCAGCCCGCTGGATCCGACGGAGGCTACAGTCAGCTCCAACTGGCCCCCGACATGTTCCGGATCGCTTTCCAGGGAAACACCTACACGAGTCAAGAGCGGGTCGCCGACATGGCATTACTCCGTGCGGCTGAACTAGCCTTGGCCCAGGGCGCCCCTTATTTCGTCGTGCTTAACCAGTTGCGGGAGTCCCGGAGCTTCCCGAACCCGCCCTACGCGCCATTCCCGTACGCGTCGTATGGGTATGCCTACTCGGGCCCCGCAACTGCGGCGATCATCGTCAGGGACCACCGCGCTGAGCTTGCGATCAAATTACTTCGAGAAGAACCAGGGCCGAGCGCCTCGGCCTACTCGGCCACTCTTCTGCGACAGGAGCTCCGCCACAAGTACGCTTTGGACCAGAAGTGACTTCGCGCCACGCTCTACGCTGACGAGACGGTGATCGCCACCGCGTCGAAGCCCAGAGCGAGCAGCGGCAGCATGGACATCCCCTAGATCACGTCGTTGCGCCACCACATGGCGATGGCGGCGGGGACTCGGCCCTGGAGGAAGCGCTCTCCCTCTCCCGCGCTGGAGGCGGAGCGGTACCTGGAGGCGGAGGGATTGGGGCACTAGGCCTCGCCTTCGGGACCGCTCCGATTAGGCGCGGCTTGGTGCCCGCCGGCCTCCGCGCAACCTTTTCACGATAGCTCTCAGACCAACCACGGGATAGCTGTAAGCCCGACGTGAGTATGCCCGCCGGGCCCCGCTTGCCGGGCCCCCGCTCGATGCCATGTATCGCTGGCGCACCCCCCGCGACTCAGGCGATAATCTCGCCGCGAAGATAGCAAGCGCGTTCCGGGGCCGGGGGAGGGCCACTATGCGATGGATTGAGCGACTCTGGCGCGATGATCAACGCGTCAAGGCAACGCCCAGCCGGGTCGCCGCGTCCCTCGCCGAGGGGGTCACCCGGAGCACCAACCTCCTCAGGATCCGGGTCTTCGCGACATTGTCGTGGCCGTCGAGTTCGGGCGGCACACCGGCACGATCCGGAAGGCGCTGCGCGGGCGACTTACGCGGGACCTGGACCGAAGCGGACTCTCCCCCGCCGTCCTTCTGGATTTCACGCGGCTTCATCGTGAGCGCTTCGCCGAGTATCGGGAGGCACTCGGAGCGGGTATCTCGCTGCAAGTCCTGGGGGAGCGGGCCTGGCTGCGGATCGCGGACACTGACGAGCCGAGCGACCGGATGACGATGTTCCTGGCGATGCGCGCGACGGCGGAGCTGCAGGCGCTGCGAGGTCTGGGGAAGAGGTACATCCTCATCAGCGCCCGGCGCTCATGCTCGGCGCTCCCCGAGGAAGGGTAGCGCCGCCGACACGGCCTGGACGCAGCGAACCCGGTGATGGGTGTAGGGAGGCGACGGTGGGCTGGTCCGATCTCCTGCGGCGACGTCATTCCCGCGTCAAGACAACCGCGGTGGGTGTGGCCGCCTCCCTCGCGGAGGCGATCGTCCAGAGCACGAACCTGCTCCAAGTACGCCTCGGTAACGAAGGCTTCGGATGGACGAATCCTGCCCGGGCCGACACCGACGAGTGTCTTCTCGAGTGCACGATCTTCGAGTGGTTCCTGCGGGACATCGCGATGTCGTACGGGTTCGGCAGCCAGACCGGGGCAATCCGGCAGGCGCTGGCCGGGCGGGTCTTGATCGACCTGCAGCGCAGCGGGGTGTCGGCGGCGTGTCTCGAGGGCTTCGATGGGCGCTATCGCGAGCGGTTCGCGGAGTACACGGTCAGCCAGGGTATTAGCTCGTCGCTGCAGCCCCTGGGGGCGCTGGCCTGGCGGCGCATCTCGGGAAGCGATGAGCCGAGCGAGAGAATGACGATGCTGCTTGCGCTGCGGGCCTCCGCCGAGCTCGCGGGCCTCCGTGGTCTCGCGGAGAACTACCGCGTCGTCGAGCTTGCCCCGTCACCTTCGCCCCCGGCGGGTCGGTCGTAGAGGGTGAGCCGATCAGTACCTGCAAGGTTCACGGTACGCTCTGACACGACCCCAAGCTCCTTGTCCCGTATCCCCCGCTCCCTCGTGCTCGTAGCCTTGACCGCGTTTCTGCTGAAAACCGCCATCGCCCTCACGACCTACGGATCGACGGACGTTCTCATCTTTGAAACCGACGTGGCGAAGATGAGACGAGACGGCGGCCTGGCGCTGTACCGGGATGGCATATCGACCGAGTGGTGCGGCCAGATCGAACAGCGGGCTTGCCCTCCGTTCAACCACCCGCCCTTCATGATCCATGTGCTGGAAGGATGGGCCTTTCTGGCTCAATTGTCTGGCCTGCCATTTCGATTCTGGCTCCGCTTCACCTGCGCAGTGGCGGATCTGGGTAGCCTCGCGCTGCTCGTGCGACTGCTGCGTAGGCGGCTGAGCGAGACCCAGACACGTGTCGCGCTCCTCTGGTTCGCGGCTTCGCCAATCGCGATTCTCATTTCGGGCTTTCATGGCAACACCGACCCGATTCTCATGTTCTTTGTGCTCCTGGCGATCGACCTCCTCGAGGGGCAGCGGCCGGCCTGGCTCGCCGGTGTCGCGCTCGGAGTGGCGACGGACATCAAGGTTCTTCCCGTCCTGCTCGCCCCGGCCGCTCTGCTGTCTCTGCCCGGAACGCGACGCCGGCTTGAATTCTGCGTGGGCACGGGAGCCGCATTTCTGGTGGGCTCAGTGCCTTTCCTGCTCGTGGCACCGGAGCTGGTGGTCGCGCGAGTCTTCGGCTACAGCAGCCAGTTCGGCTCCTGGGGCCTCTCGCTGCTGGCTCTGGTCCTTCGGGAGAATGCGCGCCTCTCCTGGCTGGGAGACCTGTATGTGCGGCACGGCAAGATCCTGAGCCTCTGCCTCCTGGTCGGCGCCTCTCTCTGGCCACGTCCGCGCTCTCGACGGAACGTCCTGTTCATCCAGGCCGGCTTCCTGATATTCCTGTTCATGTCCGTGATTCCTGGATTCGGCGTCCAATATCTGGTTTGGCTCGTGCCGTGGGCGGTAGGTCTGGGCTTCGGGCCGATGGCCGCTTACTACATTGCCGGCACCGCCTTCCTGTTCGGCTACTACACCACCGCGGCTGGCAAGTTTCCTTGGTATCTTGCGAATAGCCTGGAGCGTCCTGCGTGGAGTGGCACAGCACTCGGTCTTGGGTTGATCTGTTGGGTCGTCGTGTGTTCCATCGCGTTCATCTATGCCAGGCGGCTGGCGGCGATGCAGGCCGAGCCTTCCGGAGAGGGGTGAGCCACCGTGCGCCCGGGAGTTCGACTTTCATGCGCCATCCGAGCCGGTGGCTGGCCGATGGAAGCAGCTACCGCCACTTGATGACCTCAAAGATGTTGGAGAAGTCGTCGGTCCACAGTGTCTTGTCTGGGCGGGCCGAGAGGGTGTGCCACTGCGGATTGTGTGGGAGAGCACGAAGGTCTTCCCAGCGCCGTGCCAGCACGACCCAGTGGGAGGGCGTTTTCCCGGCACGTGCCTCGTCTGGACTCACTCTCTCGTCGAACTGAGCGAGCGCGACAAGCTGGCCGTCGTGCGCCAGATTAGCCATGGTCGGCTCCAGGTCAAGGTGGTTGTTCGAGATGTGGAAGGCAAGGAGGCCGGACCCATCAAGTTTTCGCAGGTAAAGGCGAAGTGCTTCCCGAGTGAGGAGGTGGCTCGGGATCGCGTCCGAGCTGAATGAGTCGAGAACGATCAGCCCATAAGATGAGTCTGGCGCGGCGCCGAGCGAGAGCCGTCCGTCCCCCGGGACGACGCCAATGTCGGGTGGACATAGCTGGAGGAATGTGAAATAGCGCGGGTCACGGGCGACCCGCACAACGGTGGGATCGATCTCATAGAATGTAAACTGTTGTCCGGGCGTGCCGTAACAGGCGAGCGAGCCAGCCCCCAGCCCGATGACGGCGACGCGCGGGGTGACTTGCGCTGGGATCGCGGCAAACACTTGGCCGATCGGCCCGGTACGATGGTAGTAGGAGAGTGGTTCCTGTTGCCGCGCGGGATCGAGACTCTGCGCGCCGTGCTTGGTGGTGCCGCTGAGGAGCAGGGTTAATCGCTCTGTCGGATAGACGCGAACTTGTGAGACCCCAAAGAAGCTGCGTTCGCGGAATACGGTCTCGTCGCCCCCCGCGCGAATAAGCAGCGCCGCCATCACCAGCGCTCCCATCCCGAGACCGAATGGGAGGGGCCGATTTCGAACCGCGAAGCACAGCAGGGCGGGAGCCCCGACTGCCAGGACCGCCGGGAGGTTCCTCAGGAAAGGTAGCGTGTGGGCGAGCCAGAGAAGCCCGAAGATCGCGGCAACGACCACGACCGCCAGACGAACGTCCTGACGGGGGAAGGCCGCCGGGGTTCCGGAACTGTCCGATCGCCGCACGAGGCAAGCCGTCACCAGCGCCAGCGGGTACTCGACCACGCCATTGAAGATCGCCGGCGCGAGCAGCGCGTTGAAGATCCCGCCGAGAACCCCGCCAATGCCCATCCACAGGTAGAACTCGGTGAGGCGGTCTGCCGTGGGTCGGCTGCTTGCTAGCTCTCCGTGACAGAGAAGTGACGCCACGAACAGGGTGAGCAGATGGAGCGGGACGAGGACCCACAACCCGCCCACTGAGCCCACCGCCATCGTCGCGGCCAGTGGAACGACAAGGATCGGCATTAGACGACTCACGAGGGAATACGAGACGCGGACCCTCCTCCCGAAGGTGAGGACGAAGCTGAAAAGGTAAATGCCGAGGGGAACCACCCACAGGAGCGGCATGGGAGCCATATCGGTCGTGACGTACGTCGTGAGTCCGAGCATCAGGCTCGAGGGAATGAATGCGAGGAGGATCCACCGCCCGCGCTTCCAAACAGAGATAGAGGCGGCGGGATCAAGCATCGCTCGACTGCCTCCCGCACCCCGCGTGCCAGGGACGACCTGCGGACTAGCAGACGTGCGCGAGTGCCAGACGACGGCGGCGCAGCCGACCAGGAGTAGCGCCAAGACCACGTACCCGATACTCCACAGGCGGCTCTGGTCGGCGAGGTGCAGATTGGGCTCGATGACCGTCGGATAGGCGAGCAGCGCGGCGAGGCTGCCGGTGTTCGATGCCGCATAGAGGAAGTATGGATCGTGGGCCAGCGGATGGTTGCTGCGGGCGAACCAGGTCTGTACGAGCGGGCCCGTCGTCGAGACCACGAAGAATGGCAGACCCAGGGCGACGATCAGGAGCGCAAGGAGCCACATCGCGGGATGGTCCTGGGATGGTGATCTCCATGCTGCTGGCACGGCAATTGGCAGAAGGAGGAGCGGCGTCACGAGGAGCACCAGATGGATTGTCGCCTGGTGGCGGACTTCGAACGCTCTGGCGGTCACGTGTGCATAGGCGTAGCCGGCGAGCAAGGTGGCCTGAAAGAAGACCATGCACGTGTTCCAGACAGCCGGTGTGCCGCCGAGGAGAGGCAGCACCATTTTCGCGAACATGGGCTGCACGGCAAAGAGAAGGACGGCGGAGACGAAGACGGTGATCGTGAACAGCGCGAGCACACAAGAGCCGAAACGGCTGTGACCGTCAGCTACCGGAACTTGACTCACGGTGGCCGTACGCGCCTGCCCGCCATCGTCACCTGTGCCCCGACTGGGCTCCGAAGTAGTACAGCCACGCCCGTTCGAGAAGTTCTTTGGTCAGCGCGAAGGGACGTTTCTCGTTGCGGCAGATGTCCCGGCAGCGGTCGACGAGATCGCGCGGCTGGCAGGATCTCATGTCGCGCTGCTCGTGTGTGTAGCGCGCCAGGAGGACGTCGAGAAGGCGGGGATCGTAGCGGAGGCGGCATGCCTCCACGTACTTCCTGAAGATGCGGCCATAAGTCTCGGGGCTTGGCGACTCGGCCGTGAGACGGTAGCCGAGCCTGCGGAGGAAGGCCTCCTCGGCGAGGTCGGCGGAGTCCAGGTTGCTGGCGAAGATCAGCAGCTGCTCGAACGGGACCTGGATCTTCTTGCCGGTGTGTAGCGTCAGGTAGTCGACGCGATTTTCCAGCGGGATGATCCAGCGGTTGAAGAGATCGCGAGGCTGCACCCGCTGGCGCCCGAAATCATCGATCAAGAGTGTGCCGCCATTGGACTTTACCTGGAACGGAGCCTCGTAGAACTTGACGGTCTGGTCGTAAGTCAGGTCCATGCTCTCAATGGTGAGCTCTCCCCCGACGGTCACGAGGGGTCGTCGGATCTTGATCCAGCGCTGGTCGTAGGGAGTGGCCGGCTGGGGATCCACCGGTACGTGATTATGCGAGTCGAACACGTTGATGATGTTGCCGTCCACCTCGATGGCCCTGGGGATCCAGATGTCGCCATCGAGCGCCGAGTGGAGGGCCCTGGCGATCGAGGTCTTGCCGTTCCCGGGTGCGCCGGTAATAAAGAGGCTGCGCCGGGAATTGGCCACGACGCCGAGTAACTGGAGGGCGGTGTCCGGCAACACAAGGTTGGCAAGAGCAGCCCGGATCGCATCGTGGTTGACTGGCGGTCGGAGCTTCTCCTGGCTATTGACCATGGCCGTGTAGGCCTTGAGAGAAACGGGCGCCGCGCCGATATAGGCGTTCAGGTCCAGCAGCCGCCGCACCCGCTCCCAGCCGCGATCGAGCATTGCATACCGGCGGTTCTGGAGAGCGACCGTTTCCCGGATCTCGATGAAGTGCTCGCGATAGAGGTGCTGGAGGAGGGTATCGACCACGCCGACCGGCAGGGCGAGCCTCTCAGCGGCCCGCTGCGTGGTGCAGCTCGTGTCCGCATAGACGGCCTTGAGGGCGAGATCCGTCAGGAAGCCGAAGTCCAGGCCGGAGTCCTCCACCGTCGCCGGCATAGCCGGGAGGAGCCCGTCGGTCGTCGGTGGGCCTTCCGGGGGCACATCAGTTTCGGGCTGTCTTCGACGGCTTGGCCAGAGTGGATCATCGTGTACGGTAGACATGGTGTCCTCTAAGTTGATGACAGCAGTTTACCCAGTTCTCCGGACGGCGGTGCTCTCAGGGCAAGTCGACTGATCCCCCTCGAGGCGCGCACGTCCCGATGCGCTCCAGCTATTTGCGTGGTGCCAGCGCAGCGATGTGAGCGCGAGCCCGCTCTCCGCGAAGCATCGCTCCACCTCGCCCCGAGACATGTAGTGCGCGACCGGCGCCAGGAGCTGGTCGAAGGCGATGGAATGCACTTCGCGGAACGGGAACGGGACGAGATCGACGAGATAGCTCGCGTACGGCAGGCACCGCTGAAGCCATGGTCGCGCGCGCGCTGCTGCGTAGGCGGTCCGGAGTGCGAACCAGAGCGGCACGGTCAGCCCCCACGCGAGGGTGTTCACGAGGCCGAGCGGCGCCCCGCGGGTGATTCGCCGCAGCGGTTCGAGCAGTGCCAGGAGCCGGCCGTTGCCCTCGCGCGCATAGAGCCAGGCGACAAAGAGCCCGCCCGATGCCAGCAATGACGCGAGTGCGCGGAAGCCCGTGACCGGCGCCCCGAGGTGGTGCAGGACGCCGATCGAGTAGATGACATCCACGCTGGCCGGGCGGAGGGGCGGCTGCGTGAGATCGCCCTGGATCACATGCACCTTGTCGAGGTCGGCCGTGTTGCGCGCCGCCACCTCGACGGCGGGGCCAAGATCGACGCCAATCACCTCCTGCGCCCCGTGCTGGGCGACCAGCCGCAGGTGCCGGCCCTTGCCGCACCCCGCGTCGAGCACAACGCGCCCGGCGAACGTCGCGGGCTCGACCGGCGCGATCCAGCCCTGGAACTGGGCCGCGTACTGCGGGCGGATCTCGCCGAAGCGCGTCCATTCGTAACCGAAGCGCTCGGCGGTCTCGCGCGCCTCGCGCGTCACACCGCCGGGGATCATCCGCGGGATGCCGCGTGTGATCGGATAGTGAGCGCGGCACCGGGTGCACGCCAGCATGCCCTCGCGCACGTCGTCGCCCGCGCGCGCCGTTGCCGTCAGCGCGAGCGCGGCGCGGCAGGTCGGGCACGCGAGCCAAGCGAGGAGCCGCTCGCGCATCAGACGGGCCGGTATCGTGCGGCCCAGAGCTGCCAGGCCAGCAGCGTGTAGAGCTTCTTCCGGTGGTCGCGGCGTCCCTCGCCGTGCTCGCGGAGCAGCCGCTCCACGACCTCGGGACGGAGGAGACCACCACGCCGGACCGCGTCCGGCGAGCACGCGTCCTGCAGCAGCGGCGCCAGCTCCCGCCGGAACCACCGGCCGAGCGGGACGCCGAAGCCTTTCTTCGGGCCGGCGACGATCTCGTCGGGCAGCAGCCCGCGCATCGCCTGCTTGAGCACGTACTTGGTCGTCAACCCGCGGAGCCTGAGCGCGGGCGGCAGCGTCGCCGCCAGCTCGACCACGCGGCGGTCGAGGAGAGGCACACGCACCTCCAGCGAGCAGGCCATGGACGCGCGGTCGACCTTCGTCAGCACGCCCTCGCCAAGGTAGCCCCTGAGGTCGAGGTAGAGGATGCGGTTCAGCCACGGCACCTCAGGAAGCGCGGCGGCGAGGGCGTGGAAAGTCGCGTACGACGGCGGGGCCGTCATTCGCGCGAGCGTCTCCCGGCTGAAGAGCTCCCCCTGCTCGGCCGGCGTGAACGAGCCCATCCACACCGCGTGGCGCTCGACGACCCCGTAGGGCATGCCCTCCACGAAGCGCTTGAGCCGGAAGTCGAGGCTGAGGTTGTCGAGCGACACCGGTAGCCACCCGACCAGCGGTCGCACCAACCGCTCGCGGATGGCCTCGGGCACGCGCGCGTACACTCGCGCGAGCCGGTGCGCCTGGTAGGTCGGATAGCCAGCGAAGACCTCGTCACCGCCGTCACCCGAGAGCGCGACCGTCACCGCGCGCCGCGCGAAGCGCGACACGAGGTACGTGGGCAGCAGCGACGCGTCGCCGAGCGGCTCGTCGAGGAGATCGGGGAGCCCGGCGACGAGTTCGCTCGCCCCCCGGAGGGAGAGCACTTCCTCGTGGTGATCGGTGCCGAGGGTCCGCGCCACCTGCCGCGCGCGCGCGGACTCATCGAACGAGGGATCGTCGAAGCCGATCGAAAACGTCTTGAGCCGGCCGCTCGCATGGCGCGCCGCGAAGGCGGCCACTGTGGACGAGTCGATACCGCCGGACAGGAACACGCCCAGCGGCACGTCGCTCACCATGTGCTCGCGCACCGCGGTGTCGAGGACCGCGCGCAAGCTCTCTACCGCCTCTGCCTTGGTGACGCCGCGCGGACGCAGGCCGGCCACGTCCCAGTACGGCTCGACCTTGACGCGCCCATTCGCATAGGTAAGCCAGTGGCCCGCGGCGAGCTTGCGCACCTGCCGGAGAATCGCCCGCGGCGCGGGGACGTACTCGTAGGCGAGATACTCGGAGAGCGCGACCGGGTCGAGCTCGCGGCTCACGTCGGGATGCTCCACGAGCGCCTTCAGCTCGGAGGCGAAGACGAGCTGGTCGGAGAGCGGCGCGTAGTAGAGCGGCTTGATGCCGAGTCGGTCGCGCGCGAGAAACAGCGTCTCGGTGCCCTCGTCCCAGACGGCGATCGCGAACATGCCCTCGAGGTCGTCGAGCATGCCGACGCCCCGGCTCTCCCACGCGTGCACGATGGTCTCGGTGTCGGAGGCGGTGGTGAACCGGTGGCCGGCGGCAGTGAGACGTCGAGTGAGCTCGCGATAGTTGTAGATCTCGCCGTTGAACACGACCCAGGTCGACCCGTCCTCGCCCGTCATGGGCTGGCGACCCGTCTCGAGGTCGATGATCTTGAGCCGCCGCATGCCGAGCCCGGCCCGCCCGCGCACCACGAACCCCTCGTCGTCGGGCCCCCGGTGCGCGATGCGGTCGGCCATGCGCCGGAGCACGCGGAGGTCGGGCTGGCGGTCTGCCCGCGCCATCACGTTGCCGACGATGCCGCACACGGGCTACTCGGAGCCGTCCGGACCCTCGACGTCCCGCACGTAGAAGGCGGGCTTGCGCTGGGTCTCGTATAGACCACGGATGACGATCTCGGCCAGGAAGCCGATGAGGATGGCGAGAACGCCGACGAGAAAGAAGATGACCATGAGGAAGATGAGCGGTGTGGCCTCCACGCGCCCCAGCACGAACGCGCGGTACGCGGTGACCGCGAACGCGGCCGAGGCGCACCCGAGGCTCGCCAGCCCAAACCCGCCGAAGACAAAGTTCGGCCGGGTCGAGAAATCGCCGATGAACTTGATCGTGATGAGGTCCACGAGGACCTTGCTCACGCGCAGGAGGCCGTACTTCGAGGTCCCGGCCGCGCGCGGGTGGTGGCTCACCTCGACCTCGCGAAGGCGCGCGCCGACCCACGCCGTGAGGACGGGCAGGTAGCGGTGCATATCCCCGTACAAATTGACGTCGGCTAGGATGGCGCGACGGTACACGCGTAGTGTGCAGCCGAAGTCGTGCAGCGCCACGCCCGTTAGGGAGCGGATCATGCGGTTGGCCACGAGCGAGGGCAACCGCCGCGTGAGCCACGGCTCGCGACGGTGACGGCGCCAGCCGCAGACGACGTCCGTGTCGTCGTCGAGCGCCTCCAGCAGCCTCGGGATGTCGGCCGGGTCATTCTGCCCGTCGGCATCGAGCGTGACCACGACCGGGAACCGCGCGTGCGCGAACCCCGCCGCGAGGGCCGCCGTCTGGCCGAAGTTACGGCGTAGCCGCACCACTCCGACGTGCCCATCGCCGTCGGCGAGGCGGCGAAGCGTGCCCCAGGAGCCGTCGGTCGAGCCGTCGTCGACGTAGATGATCTCGTAGGATCGATCGAGCTTCTTGAGGACCGTGGTGAGGCGCGCGTGGAGGGGTTCGAGGTTGTCCTGCTCGTTCAGTAGTGGCAGGACCACGGAGAGTGACGGTTTAGGCGTTCCTGATGTCACGTGACGGCCTCGGCATGGTCGGCTGAGTCGTGAGGTCCGGTACCGCGCAGTCCCTCAACGCCACTCGTCATCGCTTCGACATGTACCCTTATAACACGGCGCTCCGGAAAACCTTCCCTTCCCTCTCCGTCATCGGGTCTGGAAGCATACCGAGCGGGCGGAAGCCAGATCTTGTCGCGGGGCACCGCCGGGCGGCTGCCCTGAGCGCTGGCGGAGCTCAAACCGCGTCGAGACATGGACGATCTTGTCGAACGCTACTCGGAGCGCCGCTTCGAAGTCGCGTTTCTCGGGAGGATCGGGATCGCGCACGGCGGGGAAGATCCTGTGGAAAAAGCTCGGACTCCATTTGCGGTCGATGACCACCCACTCCGCTTCGGTCGCGACGCGCATGCATGTGTCACGGAACTGCTCGGCGGACGTATACCCGGGAATCATCACGTCGACGGCGGCGGCGTGGCGGCGTCCCGTAAGGTAGGGTAGGAGGGGACTGTAGGGATAGAAAAAGAAGGCGCTGCCAGTGGGAATGCCGTCAAGCTGGAACATGAGGGCCGCGAAGTCTGGGGCCGGCAGATCGCGATCCGGCACGATAGGGCCCCGTGCTGTTGCGACCGCCGGTGAGCTGCTCACGAGGAGAGCAGTCGCAATCGCGGCGGCCAGACCCACGAGGCACAAGCCGCTTAAGAGAGCACCCACCGCGATCCGGCCTGGACCTCGAATGTCTAGTACGGTAAGCGCGAAGAGCGGGCAGGCGAGCGGCACGGTGAACGAGAGGTGAACGTGATCGGGGCGCGGGTAGCTCCCGAGTAGGCCCACGATTGCAAGCGCGAGCGACGCACGGAACCGCGGATCGCGCCACAGCGCGACGCGGTTGAGCGCAAGGGCGGCCCCGGCGAGGACGAACGCGACCGGAAAGAGCGCGACCAGGGCCAGGTGCTGCGGGGAGGCTCCCGTGCCGAAGGGGACGGCCTGGATGCCGGCGTAGTGAAGAGCCGGATACAGGATGACATCGTCGAAAGCCGCCGCTAGAGCGGCGTTGGCGGCGACGTAGAGGATCATCGCCGTCGGAAAGAGGGCCATTCCCGCCATCGCGCTCAGCAGTCGGGCGCGGCCCGCGCGCAGGGTAAGCAGCACCGCGAGCAGAGTGACGCACATGAGCGCTCCGCGCGTCGAGCTCACCATGGCGGCGATGCCGGCGAACAGGCCGGCGACGAACGCGGCCCCTCGACGGGGCGCGCCATCGACCACAAGGAGCAGACCGACGGCCGAAGCCATCGAGGCGGCGGTGGTGAACCAGTGGTGGTTGATGACGGTCAAGGCGCCCTGTGAGAGCACCGCCCAGGTGATCGCGACCAGCGCAGCGAGAGGGCGGCTTCCCGACGACAGGCGGGCGGCGGCATAGATCAGGGCTGCGATCCCGACGATGACACCGACCGCGAGCGCCCGGACGCAGGCGAAGCCGACTCCGAAGAGCTTCATCCAGCCCGTCACGATCAGGTAACCGCCCGGCGGGAGGATACCGAAGAAGTCGCGATAGAGGGCCTCGCCGCCCAAGATCCGCACGGCCCCATGGAGCAGGACTCCTTCATCGCCGAGCGAGCTAACGTAGCGGAAGAAGGGGGCGCAGGCCGCAAACCCGATCAGGACGACTCCGTAGAGCAGCGGATCTCGGGAGAGTGGCGGCCGCGAGCTGCCTTGGATCCGCCGCCTCCGATGCAATGGGCTGGGCTCTTGCATCACCTCTGGCGTGAGCGATCGCCCCTGGGCCCGTCAAGATAAAGCCTTTGGCGAGGCACCGTCGACCCTCAGGCCGCCTCGCAGCGGACGACGTAACGCAGCGGGAGCCAGCGGAGCGGTACGCCGAGCACGTGCGTGACGAGCAGTCTCGGCGGGACAAGTGCCAGGAAGCTCGCGCGGTCGAACGTGTGGAGATGCCACTCGTCATCCATGCGGTCGGGCATCTCGTACTCGGCTCGGTCGGCGCGCAGAAACAGGCGCAAGAGCCCCGTCCGCCGGAGAAGCGTCTT
>WNFE01000388.1_pt1 | contig 30731 bp, 26 predicted proteins | sample 5400451 | NCBI WGS metagenome assembly WNFE01 (sample SAMN13153344, study PRJNA577476) | soil metagenome | isolation source: 200 cm saprolite under Douglas fir tree site 2 hole 2 | place: USA:California | collected 2015-04-18
CGATTGAGATTACCCGCCAGTGGGAAACCGAAAAGGCGGTTATGCCGAAAGGCGACGAAGGGCCGGCCACCATCGCCGCGGCTACCCTTGCGTTTGAAACCGAGGCCATCTCTCGCGGGCTGCGCGAGCGCACCGTCTACAAATATAAATTGCTCTTTCGCCAGCTCAAAGAGTTTGCCACTGCGCAGGGCATCGCTTACCTAAAGCAACTCGACGTTCCCATGCTTCGCCTGTTCCGCGCGTCGTGGAAAGATCGCAACATGGCCGCGCTGAATAAACTGGTACGTCTCCGCAAATTCTTTTACTTCGTCGTCTCGAATGGATGGATGGAGTCCAATCCGGCGAAGCAGTTGGAGAATCCGAAGGTGAAGATGCGGCCTACCCTACCATTCACCCAGGACGAAATGAGCAAGATCCTCGGCGCGGTCGAGTCCTACAAGGACGACTCCCAAGGATTGAGCGTACCGAACGCCGCGAGGTTTCGCGCCTTGATTCTCCTGCTCCGCTTTTCCGGTCTGCGCATCGGTGACGCGGTAGGCTGTCATCGCTCACGCATCGTTGACGGCAAGTTAAAGCTCTACACGCAAAAGACCGGAACGATGGTTTATATCCCATTGCCTGAGTTTGTCGTGAAGGAACTCGACTCCATCCCGCCGATGAGCGACGCCTATTGGTTCTGGAGCGGCAAAGGAAAACTCTCAACGCAAGTTGGTGACTGGCAGTACCGGCTGCAAAGGCTCGAAGAATTTACGAGCGTTGCAAATATCCACGCCCACAGGTTCCGGGACACCTTCGCTGTAGAATTGTTTCTCTCTGGAACGCCCATGGAGCGCGTCTCGATTCTGCTAGGCCACGCCAGCATCAAGGTCACGGAAAAGCACTATGCTCCGTGGATTCGAGAGCGTCAGGAGCAAGCGGAGGCCGATGTGCGCCGCGCTTGGACGCAGGACGCGATCTTTCTTCTCGAAACGAAGGGTACACGTAAGGTACAATCTAAACGGGAGGCGGTTAACTAGATGCAAAAACTACAGATAGCAGCCTACCGTGGGTTCGAATCCCACCCTCTCCGCCAGAAATCCGTTATCCTAAGAGTTGATGATCCTCCGCACGGTTGAACAGGTCCGCAGAGTGTTCCTCGTCATTGCTGGATTCACTTTATTGCTGGCAGGCGTCGTTATGCTGGTCACCCCAGGGCCAGGCATTGCTGCGATTCTCCTCGGTTTAGGTTTGCTTGCTGCCGAATTTGTTTGGGCGCGCCGCCTGATGGACCGTATCAAACACGAGGGCGGCAAATGGAAGGACGCCGTGATGGGCCCGCCAAAGGAATAGCGCTCTAAGTGGGCGCAGCCAACTCTTTGCTGACGGAGGAATCTGAAATGGAAGTCGGTCTGATCGGGCTTGGAAAAATGGGCGCAGGGATCGCGAAGAGTTTGTTGCGGGCAGGTCACCGTGTAACAGTTTTCAACCGCACACGGGCTCGCGCCGAGGCCTTGCGCGCGGACGGCGCGACCGTAGCGGGATCCGTGGCGGAAGCTTGTCGGGGTGAAGCGGTGTTGACGATGGTCGCAGATGATACGGCGTTGGAAGCCGTTGTGGCTGGCGAGGGCGGGGTTCTGGGGTCGCTGCGTCGAGGTGGCATTCACGTTTCGCTGAGCACGATCAGCACGGCGCTGAGCGACCGCTTGGCGGCGGAACATTCGAAAGCAGGGCAAGAGTTTGTAGCCGCGCCGGTCTTTGGACGCCCGGAGGCAGCTGAAGCCGCCAAACTTGCGGTGGTGGCGGCGGGGCCGGCGACGAGCGTGCAGCGCTGCAAGCCGCTTTTCGAAGCGATGGGACCGAAACTGTTCGTGGTTGGCGAACGGTCCTCGATGGCTAATGTCGTGAAGCTCTCGGGAAATTTTCTGATTGCCACGGTTCTGGAATCCCTGGCGGAGGCGCTGGCGTTTGCGCGAAAATCCGGCGTGGATCCCGGGCTGCTCCTGGAGTTTCTGACCACTACGATGTTCACGGCGCCGGTGTACAAATCTTATGGCGAATTGATCGTCCAGGGGAAGCACGAGCCGGCAGGATTTGCTTTGCCGCTGGGATTGAAAGACGTGCGGCTGGTGCTGCAGGCGGCGGAGGCGGCCAGCGTGCCGATGCCCATCGCCAGCGTTTTGCGAGACCGCTTTATTACCGCGATGGCGCGCGGGAATCAAGACAAGGACTGGTCGGTGATCGGGCGAGTGGCTGCGGAGGATGCGGGATTGCCACCGGTAAAAAATTAGTGCGAGTCGAAAGGCGAGGAGCTCTGGATGGATAACTGGCGGGGGAAGTGGGCTCTGGTGACGGGAGCGAGCGCGGGCATCGGCGCGGCGCTGGCGGAAGAGTTAGCGGCTGGAGGAACACATCTCGTGCTGACCGCGCGGCGCAAGGAGCGCCTCGATGAACTGGCCCGTGCGTTGACGGCGAAGCACAAAGTGAAAACTGAAGTTTTCGCTGCGGATTTGGCGGAGCCGAGCGCACCGGAAAAGATATTTGCCTTCACGAAAGAAAAAGGAATCGAGATCGATCTGCTGGTTAACAACGCCGGCTTCGGCCGGCTGGGTGAATTTCCATCCGTCGAGAAACAACGCCTGCTGGACATGGTGCAGGTGAATTGCAGCGCCGTCGTGCATCTCACTCGGCTGTATTTGCCGGAGATGGTCGCGCGGCGCCGCGGCGATGTTCTCATCCTCGCTTCGACCGCCTCCTTCCAGGCCGTTCCCTATATATCCACGTACGCAGCGACAAAAGCATTCGATCTCTTGTTCGCGGAAGGCCTCGCCGAAGAGATGAAGCCGTACGGCATTCGCGTGTGCGCCCTTTGCCCTGGCTCAACGGAATCTGAATTTCACGCGGTCGCCGGCCAGGAAAAATTCAAGAAAAATGCCGAGACCGCGGAAAAAGTTGCGCGCACCGGACTGAAAGCCCTCGCGGCGGGGAAAAGTTACGTAATTTCCGGCCTCGGAAATTATCTCGGCGCGCATGGCGAACGCCTCGTCCCGCGCCGTTTCGTAACCCGCATCGCCGCCGGAATGTTCAAGCCCAAAAGCGAGTAGAGCACTTTTTTTGTCTGACGCAAGCGCTTCGACAATCGTCCAACCTATTGTGAAACCAAAGACTTCCAAGCTCAACCGCTGGCCGTCCAGAGCCGGCGGGAACTTTTTGCAGCGGGACAGGGAATATACCCATTGAAAGGCTTCAGAACGTCTAACCAGGAGAGATGAGGATCGCTGAGCCAGCGAGAGACGACGTTCTGTTGCGGCGGGCCGCCAAGGGCGAGGAAGAGGCGTTCACTCTTCTGTACCGGCGGCACCAAGCGGCGATGTACCGCTTCTCGCTGCGCATGACCGGAAGCGCGTGGGCCGCGGAAGAAATTGTGCAGGACGTTTTCATGACTTTGATGCGCGCTCCGAAGAAATACGATTCGAGCCGCGGAACGCTTGGCGGATACCTGTACGGAATTGCGCGAAACCGCGTGATGAAGCATCTGGAGCGATTGCCGCGGGAAGTTCCTCTGGAACAAAAAAACGAGGACGGAAGTGGCGCGGGAATTGTCCTGAAGGATGCGGCGACTCCGGCAACCTGGGCGGAAACGCGCGAGCGGATGAAGCAGGTTCGCGCTGCAGTGCTGGAATTGCCGGCGGAGTTTCGCGAAGCGGTGGTGCTGTGCGAACTGGAAGAGTTGAGCTACGAAGAAGCGGCGCAAGCGGCCGGATGTCCGATCGGGACGATTCGATCGCGGCTGCATCGCGGGCGCGCGCTGCTGCTGGCGAAGCTCGAGATGTTGCGCGACGTGCCGCGGCGCGCGAGCGTGGCGCGATGACCAAGAGAAATGGAAGTGCGCGATGAAGTGTGAGGACTTTGACGCCATTGGACTGGATGCAGAGCGCGACGCATCGCTGAGTGAACTGGAGCGCGCCGCGGCTCGCGAGCACGCGAGCGGGTGCTCGCGCTGCGCGGCGCTGCAGGATTCCTGGCAGGCGGCTCGCGTCGAGCTGCACGCCTTTGCGGATTCGACCGCTGCAGCGGAGACTCCCGCGCGCGTTGAGATGCGCTTGCGGCAGGAATTCCGAACGCAACACGGCACGATGAAAACGCGGCGCGTGGCCGTAATCGCTGCGTGGGCGCTGGCTGCCGCGGCAGTTTTGGCCAGCGCGGTCAGCTGGAGCAACTGGCGGAAGAGCCAGCAAGAGGAGGCAGCAAGGCATCTGGTTGCTCCGCAAAATTCGGCACTGGCGCCGGCGCAGAATGGTGGCGCAAAGACGAACGACGCAAATTTGAAGAATGACGCCCATGCGCCGCAGGAAGGTTCCGCGAACTCGGATTCGGCCGGGACGCTCGTGGCGGACAACGAATTGCGGAACTTCACTCTGCTGCCGGGAGCCTTGCCTGCGGAAGCAGACGATGCGGCGATTGTGCGTGTGCGGATGCAGCGCGGTGCGCTTGGTGCGCTGGGCCTCCCGGTGAACGAAGAGCGCGCCGGCGAATGGATCCAGGTGGACTTGCTCGTTGGAGACGACGGGCTGCCCCAAGCGGTGAGGCTGCCGCAACAGTGATTGCGCGAACAGAGGTCGGTGCGTTCCGGAGGTCCACGAAATGACGGAAGCGATGGCGCTTTGGGAGAAAGTAAAAGCCGCGGTCCACTTTGGTGAAGAAATGCCGGAGCACGCTTTGGTAATCGTGCTGCGGCGATTGAAAAACGGAATCGCGGGAATTGCTGCGGCGAAGAGTTCGCAACAGTTCGGGAGAGAAGAGGAGAGGGAATAATGAATCGCAGAATAAGCATGAGCCCGATTTTGGGTGCGGCACTGTTTCTGAGCGCTGGAGTGGCGCGTGCACAAGAGCCGCCGCCACATCCTGGCGGGGACGTAATGTTCCATAGAGTAGGACCCGGCGACGACTTCATGGCTCCGCCGATGGGCGAGCGGATTGAATTGCTGGGCTTCGAAGGAATGCACGGCGGAAAAGTCGTGACGGGAGCGCCGTTCAGCGCGGTCGCCATTTCCGAGACGTCGCGAACCCTGGCAGACGGAAATCACATTTCGCGCAAGACGCAGACGAATCTTTTCCGCGACAGCCAGGGGCGATTCCGCAAAGAAGTGACGCTGCCCGCCATCGGACCGCTGGCCACTTCCGGGGGACCGAGGTCGTTTGTGATGATCAACGATCCGGTGACGCAGCAGAATTTTATTCTGCATCCTGAGGAAAAAACGGCGGAGAAGATGGGGAAGGCGTTTGGCAGGATGAAAGGCGGGATACCCGGCGAGAGGCACGGCGGGTGGAAGGGCAACGCCGAGTCCTGGGAAGCAAGAGCAGCGGCGAGCGGAAATTTCAAGAAGGAAGATCTGGGGACGCAAACGATCGCTGGAGTGAGCGCGCAAGGAACGCGGTACACGCGCATTATTCCGGCGGGACAAATCGGAAACGAAAAACCGATCACGATCGTTTCCGAGCATTGGTACTCCAATGATCTGCAAATGACGGTGATGAGCAAGAGAAGCGACCCGCAGTTCGGCGAGACCACCTATACGCTGACGAATATTCAGCGGGCCGAGCCGGCCGCGGCGCTCTTCGCGGTGCCTTCGGACTACACCGTGCAAGAAGGCCACATAGGCCGGCACATGATGAAGTACAAACAGGGAACGCCTCCGCCGGAAAATTAGTGTGAGGGAATAATTCCCGGCGACGGCAACGCCGTCGAAACAGTCTTCTCTCCTGAAGACGCGACGCCCTTTTCGCAGCAGCCTCCGACGCTGCGGGAAGGGCGCTGCCGTTTCTGGAGAGGAACATCAACGAGTGTCAGCCGCCGCTTGGCGGCGGATTGTTGAACTGCTATTTCCTAACTTGCATCGGCTGGCAGGGCGTCAGCCGATGACAAATTTCGTTTTTCACGAGTTGCTCAAGGGATGGCGCGGTCGAGGAGTTCGACGACGTGGAGGACTTGCTGATTGGTATGGTGGATCGCGGCTCCGGCACGCAGTTGCAAGAGGCATCCGGGATTGGCGGTGGCGATGATCGGGGCACGCGTGGATTGGGCGTGTTGCATTTTTTCCGCCAGCAATTCGAGAGACGTTTCCGTTTGCGTGACGTTGTAGACTCCGGCGGAGCCGCAGCAGATTTCCGAGCCGGGCAATTCCACAAATTCGAGTCCGGGGATGGCGCGCAGAAGCGTGCGCGGGGCTTCACGGATTCTTTGACCGTGGAGAAGATGGCAGGAATCCTGATAGGTGACACGCAGGGGAAGCGGTTTCAGTTTTACGGTGAGGCCGAGCGCGGCGAGAAATTCGGTGACGTCGTGGACTTTTGCGGAGAATTCACGAGCCCGGGCAAACTCCGGCTCTTCGGGCGAAAAGAGATGATCATATTCCTTAAGCGTGGAACCGCATCCGGCGGCGTTGGTGACGATGGCGTCAAAGTTTTCGCGAAGGAAGACGGCAAGATTTGTTCCAGCGAGTTCTCGGGCCACATCGCGGATGCCGGCGTGCGCGGAAAGCGCGCCGCAGCAAAGCTGTCCTTTAGGCACGACGACTTCGCAGCCATTGGAAGTAAGGACGCGGATGGTGGATTCATTGAGCCGCGCGAAGGCGACGTTGGCGATGCATCCGGCGAAGAAAGCGACGCGGGCGCGGCGCGGACCCGCGGCGGGATAGGTCCGGCCGTGGCGGCCATAGAAAAAGTCGTCGTCAATGCGCGGGAGGAAGCGTTCGCGTTCGGAAAGACCGAGAAGTTTCAGCACGCCGATGGCGCGCGCGACGGCTTGCAAGCCGGAGCGCTGGTAGAGGCGGAGAACGCGGGCGAGATCGACGATGAGAAGGGGATTGGGGAGCAACTGCCGGAAGACGTAGTCCCGCGCGACACGAGAGATCCAGGAACGCTCGCAGTCCCGCTCGATGCGCGCGCGAGCGTGCTCGACGAGCTTTCCATACTCGACGCCGGAGGGGCAGGCGGTTTCGCAGGCGCGGCAGTCGAGACATTTGTCAATGTGATCCACGAACGAATCGGTGACGGGAAAATTGCCGAGCTCGACGTGAATCATCTGGTGGATGCGGCCGCGCGGGGAATCCGCTTCGAGATTCCAGAGGCGGTAAGTGGGGCAAGCGTTCAAGCAGAGACCGCAGTGGATGCAGCGGGCGTAGTCCTCGTAGACGGGAGCAGGGCCGGGGATGGGGAGCGCGGACATGGTTCGGTTCTTTGCGAAGGATGATTCTACGGGAGTTCGCGGCCATTCGACCATACGCCAAGAGAGCAAGGGGCAAAGAAGGCTCTTTCCGAGAAGGCCGGAAGGTGCTGGTGATTCCCTGCTTCGGTCCCGATGAACCGGGGCCTAGTTTGACAGTAACCACCCCTCCCCCCCTTTTTTGTAAGTGTTGATTCTAAAGGGAGTTAGTGTTTCCTTAAGTCCTTTATTTTCAACACTTGCAAGACAGTCCACAAGTGTTGATTCTAAAAGACCTACGGACGCGATCCATCTGCTAGAGAGTAACGGGATGGGACATGAAGATTTCAAGGAGTTAGAGGTACGGTCAAACGCAGCTACGCAACAAATAAAGTATAGCATCTCGGTACTGGTTGTCAAGTGGTTACTTCTAAGTCGTTTGGATGCGGCAGGATAGCGGGGTGGGAGCCCGAACTCCGGCGCGGGGAAACGCAAAAGCACGGCACTCCGGATATATGGGACTTTGGCCAAGCAGAGTCGAGACGGCACGTGTAAGGCCGAGCCATAGGCACGCGGCAAGGTGCAGCCAGAGTTCCTAACGAGATGGAAAGCGAAAGGGACTCCGGTTAATAGAAAGACCATCTTGAGAGAAGTGGCTCTCAAGATGGCCAATCTTTCTTAATCGTTGTCTGGATGACGGTGGCGCCAACGCCAGTATTTCCGCTGTGCTCTGGCGTTCTGCCTGTCGTACCCACGATAGGTCCTGCGCTGAACCACGTAATAACGCCTGTAGGCGCGATCTTCGCGGTCGTCCCAGTTGTGGTAGTCGCGGTGGTCCCGATCGTAGACCCGGACGACTTGCACGCTGGGTTCTTGAGGCTTAGGGCCGGCCATGGTTACCGCTGGGGCGGCAAGAGCAGCGCCCAAAAGCAACAAGCTGAAGTATCGATTGAAATTAGGCAAGATGTGTTCCTCCCATCCGAGGTATCCAGATTCAAACTCCCGGTGGTCTTAACAATGCACTTCTGGCCTCCCGATGTATGTTTCATACAGCACCCATTTAAAAAGTATAATTTCTCCCGACCGCGAAGCGGGCGGACGCGGGCGGAGCTGGCGTGCCCAACTAGAGGGACCGGCAGCGGCTGGCTTCCATGGTTGATAGACGCGTTGCGGGCACTGTTGAACCAGACTGGGTCAATGCGGCGTGCCTGCTGCCTGGCTCGGAGTCGCAGCCACCTTGCCGGCGGGCGGGGCGGCTGAGGCAGCCGCACGAGACAAGACGTAGGCCTGGATGGCGCGGACTTGGGCGGGCTTGAGGGCGTCCTTGAAGGAGGGCATGCCGCGGGATTCGCGAGTGCCGCCGAGGACGATGGACTCGAATTGCTGGTGGGTTTCGGCGGAGGCGTAGCGGAGGTCGGGAATGCCGGCGCCCGGCACAGCGTTGATGCCGTGGCAATTCCAGCAGAGGGTTCCATAGAGGAGCGCGCCTTCGTGGACGGTCGCCGGCGTGGCATTCATGCGGATCGCGGGCGAGGGTGGCCCCGTATGACCAAAGGTGGGAACTTCCAGTTTTGCGTTGGCGCCAACGGCGAAGGTGAGGACGCGGCCGAAGCCGGGCTTGAACGGACCCATCCCAGGAATATTGATTAGACCGGCGGCGCCGCCCCATCCGACCATCAGGGTAAGGTATTGGACTCCGCCAACGACGTAGGTGACGGGCGGGGCCATGATGCCGGTGCCAGCGTTGTACTCCCACAGCTTCGTGCCGTCGGTGGCGCGATAGGCGCAGAGCACGCCGTCCCCACGGCCTTGAAAAACGAGGTTTCCACCGGTGGCGAGCACGCCGCCGCTCTCCACGATGGGAAACGCGCCAAGCTTCGCGTTGCTCGACAGGATTCCAGGCAATCAGATGGCCGGTTGCGGGAGGAGCGGCCAGCAATTTGGCTAAGAGCGGGCCTTCGTAGCGAGGGTCGTTGCCGATGTTCACCAGTGCAGGATTCGACTTCCAGCCTTTGTCCGGGACGTGCAAGAAAACGGATCCCTCTCTTGCCGGCACGTACATAAGGCCCGTGTTGGGATGAAACGCCATCGGATACCAGTTATGGGCCCCGTCCGGCGCCGGGGAAACGAGGACTGGATTCAGGCCGTCGTGCGCGGTGAGCGATTCGATAGGACGTCCGCTCTTGGGATCGATTCCGGAGGCCCAAGTGATTTTGTTGACAAAGGGTTTTGCCGAAATGAATTGGCCGGTCTGACGGTCGAGAGTGTAGAAGAATCCGTTCTTCGACGCCTGCATGATGACCTCGCGGGTGCTGCCGTCGATCGGCAGATCCGCGAGCATTAAGGGTTGCGTGGCGTCGTAATCCCAGTTGTCGCCGGGGACGGTCTGAAAGTGCCACACTAATTGGCCATCGCTGGCGCGGAGAGCGAGGATGGAGGCGAGGTACAGATTGTCGCCTCCGCCCGGGCTGCGCAGGTCGCGGTACCAGGCAGTTCCATTGCCCGTACCGGTGTAGACCAGATCGAGTTCGGGGTCGTAGACGATGGAGTCCCAGGGTGTGCCACCGCCGCCCGCCACCCACCAATTGCCATGCCAAGTTTTGGCGGCGGTTTCGAGAGCTTTGGACTCGAAGCCACGCGAGGGATCTCCCGGCACAGTGAAGGTGCGCCAGACTAGCTTTCCAGTTTCGGCATCGTACGCGGAGATGTAACCGCGGACGCCAAACTCCGAGCCCGCGTTTCCGATGAGCACCATTCCTCTGGCGATGCGCGGCGCTCCCGTAATCGCATAAGGCTTGGATTGGTCAACCGTGACGACGTCCCAGATGGGAATTCCGGATTTGGCGTCGAGGGCGATGAGCCGACCGTCGAGCGTGCCGACGTACACGTTGCCGTGGTAAAGCGCCACTCCACGGTTCACGACGTCGCAGCAGATGGAGCGGGCGCGGGCGCGAGGTACTTTGGGATCGTAGGTCCACAAAATTTCGCCGGTCCTTGCATCCAGCGCATAGGCCACGCTCCACTCACCGGTTGTGTAGATGACACCGTTTAAGACGAGTGGCGTGGCTTCCAGACCTCTCGTGGTGCCGAACTCCCGGCTCCAGAGCAGCCCGAGCTTGGCAACGTTTTGCTCATTGATCTGCGTCAAGGGGCTGAAGCGCTGCTCGTCGTAGCTCCTTCCGTACATGGTCCAGTCCGCCGCGTCGTCGGCTGGCTTTGCATGGCGCGAAGAATTGCAGGCTCCAAGGGTAAGAAGAGATGCCGCGAAGAGAAACGAGACGCAAGGGCGCAGGATCATGACAAGCTCCCTATATTCCAGGTTGAGGTGTTCCTTGTCACAGATTCCGCTGATGGCCGAAGATTGGCGACACGAATTTGGACGATTAAACTCCCGGACGGAAGCACGTGTCAACCCCGAAGGGAGTCTGGTGTAGCACTCTCGCAGCGCAGCGGCTGGACACAGTTTCACATTGGAACAGTCTGAAGAGCGGTTGCCGCGAATACCACGTCGGTACTATATGTTTAATAGTGCACAGTAGAACTAAACGGGAAACGGTATTCTTTCGGCGAGTTAACTCCGACTAAACCCGGGATGCAGTTGGGCGCGGAAGGGAACTGCACCCCGGGATTATGTCCGACCTCGATATGTCTTCACGACCTCGACCCAGCTTCGAACCAGTGGCACAGGCATCCGTGCGCAACGCACCGGAGCGTAGGCAAAACCTGGTGCGAATCCTGTTCATTCATCGTTACCTGGCAGATGTGGAGCGCTGCCTGCATGAGCTGAAGAGGCTGCGGTATACGGTGAGCTCCGACGTAGTGCTGACTCCCGGTCAGTTCAGCGAGCGAATGCAGGCTGAAGTCTACGACACGGTCATAGCGGAGTATCCGAGCTCCAACTGGCAAGAAACGCAAGCGCTGGACATTCTTCGCGAGATGAAGAAGGACATCCCGCTGGTCTTTCTGGTGCACGGATTGAAACGCGAAATGGCCGCAGAACTGATACTGAAAGGCGCCGCCGATTGCATTGAAGTGGACAGCATTGGCCACCTGCCGGTGGCGATTCATCGAGCTCTGGAAGAGAAAGTGTTGCGCGATCAGCGGGATCGCGCGGAAAAGGACTTACGACGTTCGGAGGCCCGGTATCGGGCCCTGGTAGGAAATCGAAGCTACGGAATTTGCCGCTGCGGCCGGGACGGAATATTTCTGGAAGTGAACGAAGCGATGATGAGGATGCTCGGATATGGGTCCAGAGAGGAACTCCTGGCGGAAGACCTCGCGCGAGACATGATTCAAGATCCTGGCAGACGAGCGAAATTGCTCGGTCAATCGAGTGTGGATGCTCCCGCCGAACCTGTCGAAATCGAATGGAAGAGGAAGGACCATACGGTCGTGAAGGTGAGGCTCAGCGGGCGGGAAGTCCTCGACGAATATGGGAGGTTGGAAGCCTACGAGGTCATCGCCGAAGACGTGACGCGGCAGCGAGAGCTAGAGGATCAACTGCGGCGGCAGGCCGCCAGCGATCCGCTGACGGGGCTGGCCAACTACCGCTGCCTCGTGGACGTGCTGGATTCGGAGATCAAGCGCAGCAAGCGGACCGGCAGAGAGTTTGCCTTGTTGCTCTTCGACGTGGACGGATTGAAATTGATCAACGATCGCCACGGGCACATGGTGGGAAGCCAGGCGCTTTGCCGGCTGGCCGATGTATTGTCTTCGTGCTGCCGGGACATCGATACGTCTGCGCGCTTCGGCGGGGACGAGTTTGCCCTGGTGTTGCCGGAAACCAACGCAAAGGCCGCCAACGGGGTGGCTCTTCGAATCTGCGAAAGTCTTGCCAATGACGATAAGGGGCCAAAGCTAAGCGTGAGCGTAGGTGTCGCCGTGTATCCCGAGAACGGCGAGACGATTGAAAAACTCTTGTGTGAAGCTGATTCCGGACTATATGTGAGAAAGCAACAAAGAATGTCGCCTGCAAACTCCAGACTCACGGGCAACGGGCAGTAGACCGGTTTCGGCCGCTCTGCGCCAAATTGAACAGAATGATCCCGGTCTCGATGACATCATGGCCGCATGCTGCGGAAGAAAGCTGAGAAAGAACCCAGGAACGCAACACAAGCCCGCATCAAGACAGAAATGGCGGAGCCGCGCATCGCCAAGTCTGCGCGGAAGGAATACGCGAAATTATCAATGAAAGCAAAGAGAAGGCTCCATTGCGTTGGATTGATCAAGGCAAGAAACCTGCTCCGTCGCATGGATTGGAAGGCTATTTTGAAGGCGAGACTCCAAAACACCGCATGACCAACCAGTGATGCGCATTGCCTGGCGCAGCGGGATTTTGGTAAAATCCGGATTAAGCGGTGGAATCATGAAGGCAATCGCGAGTTCAAGCAATCTCAAATCCAAAAAAAGACTCAAACCGAAGGACGGGTTCGATGCCCAGCTGTTTCTCGAGTCGGCCGGCGTTGCGAGAAGAGTTGTGGAGTATCGAAAATCAGAAAAAATCTACGCGCAAGGCGATGCCGCGGCGAGCGTGATGTACATTCAAGACGGCGGGATCAAGATCACCGTTGTCAACCAGATCGGCAAAGAGGCGGTCGTAGCCATGCTGGGACCCGGGGACTTCTTCGGTGAGGGGTGCCTGGCAGGCCAGAAAATTCGCATGGGGACGGCGACTGCGATCATGCCCACGGCCGTACTCGCCATTGAAAAAAACGAGATGGTACGCGCGCTTCACGCCGAGCATGCGCTCTCCGACCGCTTCATGGCCTACGTGCTCTCGCGGAACATCCGAATCGAAGAGGATTTGATCGATCAGCTTTTTAATTCCAGCGAGAAACGACTGGCGCGAACGCTTTTGCTGCTGGCGCGCTATGGCAAGGAACCCCACCCGGAACGGACACTCCCGAAAGTGTCTCAGGAGCTGCTGGCGGAAATGATCGGCACAACGCGGTCGCGAGTGAATTTTTTCATGAATCGATTCAAGAAAATGGGATTTATTCGATACAACGGCGGACTTCAGGTCCACAGTTCCCTCCTCAGCGTCGTGCTGCACGATTAAGCGCCAATTTTCGAACGCGGCGGGGAAGCCGCGGCCCGCCGGCGAGTTTTCTAGATTCCTCCGGCGAAGCGGCCGGGGACGAAGATGTTTTGCGGGTCGAAGGCGGACTTGAGGCGGCGCATTTGGGCGACGCCGGGAATCAGTTCGGCGTGTGAGTTTGCTGGGAGCCGGCTGGAAGCGGGCGCTACAAGTTGCTGGCTCCGGAGGCTGGTGCGTTCCTTCAGGGCAGGCGGGGCGAAGAGAAGCGATGCGTAGCTGCCTGCGGCGAAAGCAAGATCGAAAATTTGGGCGATGGATTGCGAGAGACGCGCGGTGGTGTCTTCGTTCACCGACGCTGGGAGCAATGCGAAATAGACTGTGCCGCCGGCGCGAGCGATGAGCGCGCGGGGGAGTGTGGCGCGTTCGGCGATGTGCTGAAGGTTTGTGAAGAGCGCGGCGTGGTGACTGGGAAGAACGCTGATCTTGAAAATGACGGTTGCAGGAGAGGCTTCGAGAAGCATCGAAAGGCTTTCGCGGAGGCGTCCCCAGACGGCGGGGCGCGTCGTGTCACCGAGGATGGCGGTGGAAGTGGCGCGAGATCTTTCGGCGACCAGAGTGAGTTCGCGCGCATAGCGGTCGAGGACTTCGGTTGTGCCCGCGAAGGCGGCGCAGAGCTGCCACTCGCGCGGGTTAAACCAGTCGCCGATGGGCTGGAGGAAAGATTGATCCGCGGCGCGGTTTTCTCCGGCGAAGACAGTGGTGGCCTCCGGCGTGGCTGGAGTTCGCGTCGCGAAGATTTGGGCTAGTTCGGGGCTGACGATGTCGAGAGTGAGCGGAGTCAACGAAGAATTGGCGATGGTGCGACGAAGGGCCAACGCACCTTCCGCGTTAGGAAAAGACGCAACGAAGCCGCGGCTGCCGGCGATGGGAGCTGGGAAGGTACGGAAGTTGAGACGGGTGATGACGGCCAGCGTGCCGAGCGAACCGATGAGGAGTTTGTGCAGGTCGTAGCCGGTGACGTTTTTCACGACGCGGCCGCCGGACTTGCAGAGATGGCCGGTGCCGTCGACGAATTCGGCGCCGATGAGGAAATCGCGTGCGGTGCCGTAGAACTGGCGGAGGGGCGAGTCGATACCGGAAGCGATGGTGCCGCCAACAGTGCTGCGCGAATACCAGGGGACGAGAAGGGGGAGGAATTGTTTGTGCTCGCTGAGAACGGAATTCAATTTCGCCAAGGGGATTCCGACTTCTGCGCTGACGGTGAGGTCGCCGGGATCGTAATGGGGGATTTGGTTCAGGGCAGTCATGTCCAGCGCGACGTCATACTGCGAGGGGGGCATGCCGATGGCAAGCTTGGTGCGGTTGCCGCAGGGAACGAGAGCGAGTTTTTCGAGAGCGGCGAAGCGAACGATCTCGGCGACTTCTTCGGCGGAGGTCGGTTTTGCGACGGCGGTGGGGAGGACTTCATCGACGGCATAGCAGGCACACGCGGCTGCGTCGTTCGAGATGCGAGAGGGGCCGATCAAGGATTCAAGGCGAGCGGCGAAGTTCATTGAGATGGCAGTCATGGGCGAGAGGCGGCCTCAACGGGCGGTTTGCGGACACGGATTTCGCCGCAGCCTTTGCTCAGGGGGAAGATTTTGCCGGGATTGAGCAAGCAATCGGGATTGAAGGCGTCGTGGACGCGGCGCATGAGGCTGAAGTCGGCGTCGGAGAAAACGAGCGGCATGAGCTCGGACTTTTCCATGCCGACGCCGTGTTCGCCGGTGAGCGCGCCGCCGACTTCGAGGCAGTAACGGATAATTTCGGCCGAAGCTTGCATGGCGCGTTCGAATTGAGCGGTATCGCGGGGATCGTAAAGAACGATGGGATGCAGATTGCCATCGCCGGCGTGGAAAATGTTGCCGATTTGAAAACCGAACTGCGTGCCGATTTCGTGGATGCGGCGGAGGGTTTGCGGAAGTTTCGAACGGGGGATCACGCCATCGAGGACGTAGTTGCTGGGAGCGAGACGGCCAAGCGCGCCGAAAGCATTCTTGCGGCCTTTCCAGAGAAGTTCACGCTCGGCATTGTCGCGAGCGACGCGAACTTCGCGGGCGTGATGCGCGCTGCAAACTTCATTGACTGCGGCGGCTTGCGCGGCGACGGCTTCAGCGAGGCCTTCCACTTCGATTAGCAAGACGGCGGCGCTATCCATAGGAAATCCAGCGTGGATGTAGTCTTCGACGGTGCGGAGCGTCCAGCCATCGAGCATTTCGCAGGCCGCGGGAGTGATGGCGCGGGCGGTGATGTCCACGACGGACTCCGCGGCATCATCGACAAAATCGAAAATGGCAAGCAGCGTTTTCACGGCTTCCGGTTGGCGCGAGAGTTTGACGGTGATTTCCGTGACGAGGGCAAGGGTGCATTCGGAGCCAACGAACAGGCCGGCGAGGTCATAACCGGGCGCGTCGCCGTGTTTACTGCCGACGCGGACGATTTCGCCATCAGGAAGGACGAGTTCGAGTGCGGTGACGTGATTGGTGGTGACGCCGTACGCAAGAGTGTGGGGGCCGCCGGCGTTTTCGGCGACGTTGCCGCCGATGGTGCAGGACTTCCAACTGGAAGGATCGGGAGCGAAATAGAGCCCATGCGGTTCGGCGGCGCGGGTGAGTTCATAGTTGACGACGCCGGGTTGTACGACGGCGCGCTGATTCTCGGAATCGATTTCCAGGATATGGTTCATGCGCGCGAAGACGAGCATCACGCCGCCGGTGCGGGCGAGCGCGCCACCGGAGAGGCCGGTGCCGGCGCCGCGGCCGACGACAGGAACTTCGTATTTGGCGGCGAGTTTGACGCATTGCGAGACGTGCTCGGTGGTGGTGGGAAAAACGACGACGTCGGGGAGGCCTCTTTCGACGGAGCCGTCGTATTCGTAGAGAAAGAGATCTTCCAGCTTGTGAAGAACAGAGTCTTCGCCAAGAAGCTTGGTCAGCTCATGAAGGAGGCCTGGGTTCATGGGTCGGGCAATCGCCGGCGCACCTGGCACTATAGTGAGAGACGGGGAGCGGGCGCAACGCCAAGATAGGCCCTGAGCGCGCGGGTGTGTTAGTGTAATTTTCCCAAAATGCGAAGAGGGGCTGATGGCGAAACCGAAAGTGTTTGCGACGCATGGGCTGTTTGAGCCGGCGCGGAAGATCCTGGAAGAAAGCTGCGACGTGGAATATTGGGCGCAAGCGGAGCGTCCGCCGCGGCCGGAATTGATGCAGCGGGTGAAGGACAAAGAGGGGTTGGTCTGCTTGCTGACGGAAAAAGTGAGCGAAGAGCTTTTGCGGGCTGCACCGAAACTGCGGATTGCGGCGAATGTGGCGGTGGGATTCGACAATATCGATGTGGCGGCGTGCACAAAGCGGGGCGTGGTTGCGACGAATACGCCCGGCGTGCTGGATGAAACGACGGCGGATTTTGCGTGGACGCTGATGATGGCCGTGGCACGGCGCCTGGGAGAGGGCGAGGCGCTGGCACGATCGGGAATTTGGCAAGGCTGGAACCTGGACCAGCTTGTGGGAACCGACGTGTGGGGAAAGACGCTGGGGATCGTGGGATTCGGACGGATTGGGCGGGCGATGGCTCGACGGGCGAGCGGTTTTCAGATGAAAGTGATTTACACGGACGCAGTGCGCGCGCCGGAGGCCGTGGAAAAAGAATTGAAAGCGGAGTTCCGCGATATGAATGCGCTGCTGGCGGAATCCGATTTCGTGAGCGTGCACGTGCCGCTGCTGCCGGAGACGCGCGGTTTGTTTGATGCGCCGAAATTCTACCGGATGAAGCCGACGGCATTTTTGATCAACACTTCGCGCGGGCCGGTGGTGGATGAAGCAGCCCTGGTCGCGGCGCTGGACGCCGGAAAAATTGCGGGCGCGGGGCTGGATGTCTATGAGAATGAGCCGTTCATCCATCCGGGGCTAAAACGTGCGAATGTGGTGCTGGCGCCACATCTCGCATCGGCTTCACTCGAGACGCGTACGAAGATGGCGTGCATGGCGGCACAAAATGTGGTCGCGCTTTTCTCCGGACAGCGGCCACCGAACACGCTGAATCCGGAAGTGCTGCAGGAATATTGAGGAGTTTTTCGGCAAACCTCTCATGGCGGATCTGAAGCAACTCGCCCGCCAGATTTTCCACGAAACACTGGCTGCGATTGATATTCCCGCGACGATGCAGCGAAAACTGCGGCGGGCGGGCACGCGGCTGCTTTGCGACGGCAAGATCTTTGATCTGCGCGAGTTCGATAAGCTGCGCGTGGTGGCCATCGGAAAAGCGGCACATGCGATGGTGGACGGGCTCGCGCTGGTGCTCGCGCCTTTCGTGCGATTCGAAGGCGTCGTCTCCGCGCCGACGGCACCGCGTATGCCGCTGCCCGGCATGAAATATTTCTTGGGTGGGCATCCGATCCCCAATGAACGGAGCTGGAAAGCGGCGGAGGCTGTTCTTGCGCTGCTCAAGAACAGCGATGAAAAAACGCTGGTATTTTTCCTGCTCTCCGGCGGTGGATCGGCGCTGATGGAATTGCCTCTGGAACGGTCTCTGACGCTGGAAGATGTGCAACAGATCAATCACGCGCTGGTAACATGCGGCGCGTCCATCGAGGAGATGAATGCCTTGCGGAAACACGTCTCCGCGGTGAAAGGCGGGCGGCTGGCGGTGGCGGCAGGGCGCGCGACGAAACTATCGCTGGCGGTTACCGATGTTCCCGCCGGAAATGAATCGGCGCTGGCGTCCGGACCTACGCTGCCGGATCCGACCAGAGTCGCGTACGTCGACGCCATCCTCGAAAAGTACGACCTGCTGAAGAAGCTCCCTTCCCGGCTTCGACAATGGATCGAGAGCAGGAAGATGCCGGAAACGCCAAAGTTCGACCATCCCTGTTTTGCGAACGCTCATTTCCTGCTTTTGCTGGGGATGGACGATCTGTTTCATCCGGCGCATCATGCAGCGGAAGCAAAAGGCTGCGTGGCGTGCTGCGACAACTCTACCGATGATTGGCCGGTGGATCTGGCTGCGGAATTCCTGCTTGAGCAACTGGAAAATCTCAGGAGAGAGAATCCGGGACGGCGCGTGGCGCTTATTGCAGATGGAGAGGTGAGCTCGCCCGTCATGGGAGATGGAATTGGGGGAAGAAATTCGGCGTTTGTGCTGGCTTGCGTGGAAAGGATTGCGGGGAAGAAAATTGCCGTGCTCAGCGCGGGGACTGACGGGATTGACGGAAACAGTCCGGCAGCGGGGGCGGTGGCGGACGGCGAAACGCTGGAGATGGCGCGCGCGATTGGACTCGATCCGGCCGATGCGTTCCGCCGGAGCGACGCCTTCACATTGTTTGAGCGGTTGGACGAACTCATCGTCACCGGACCGACAGGAAATAATCTGCGCGACTTGCGGATCTTAATTGCCGAGCCTTAAAGGAAAAAGACTTAACACCGAGATCACTGAGACAGAGAGTTCACAGGAAAGAAAAAAGGATTTCTGATTCCCGACCGCGGCGGAGCGGATTCCATTCGCGCTACCTGGCAGATTATACCGGTTAGTTTTTGGGGGGCGGGAGGCGCGACTCGATGGACTTCAGGCGCTCCCCCATTTCCTGGAGCAGGCGCTCGAGTTTCTCTAGGCGCCGGTCGGTCGAATCTCTTTCGGCCGCGCCAGCTTCGGCGGATTCCTCGCCCTCTTCGCCGGCGGGATGGACGCCGGGCTTTGCATTTGCAGGCTTCTTGAGACGCGCGATTTGCCCTTTGATCATGGGGGCCATGACGATGCTGAGGTCGTCCGTTTTCAAGAGCGCTTCGAGCGCAGGAATGGCGGAGGCGTCGCCGCGAGTGCCAAGCGCATAAATGCTGGCCATGCGAATGGGGTGCCGCGGCTCCGTGAGGTACGAAGCAATCTGTTTGGTGATTTCCTTGTTGTCCTTCTGAAGACGAGCCAGGCTGTAAATCGCCGCGGTGCGCGAATCGACGGGCTTTCCAACCGCGGACCACTCGAGTAGAAGCGGAACAGCCTTGTCATCGCCGAGCGTGCTGAACGCGCGAAGAGCGGCGTTGCGAAGAAAGCCGTCCGGCGAATCCGCGGCGACGGCAGCTTCGAGCGTTGCAAGGGCGTTCGGAGCCTTGAGGCGCCCCAGTGCTTGCAAAGCAGCGGCACGAGCGCGATAGGAGCTGTCCTCTTTCGCGATGGAGTTAAGCTTTGCGGCAACGGCCGCATCCTCTTTGGTATTGCCAAGCGCCGCGACCACGCGGCTGCGAACCCACGGGCCATCGTTCGAATTGGCTGCCTCGAGCAGCAGCTTCGCAGCATTAGGACTGCCAAGTTCGCCGAGCGTGTCTGCAGCGGTGGCGCGAACGCCCCAGGCTTTGTCGTTGCGCAGCGCGTCACCGAGGGCGGCAATGACTTCGTCATCCTTCTTGATTTTGCCGAGCGCAATGACTGCGTCAGCGCGATCGGACAGCTCGGCGGCGTTCTTCAACTGATAGAGCCATTCTTTCTTTTCTTTGTGGAACTCGGCGGACTTAAGGACTTGGCCGCCCTTATCGAACAGCATGAGGAGCGGCGCGGCGTCCGCAGGCAACGTAAAAACCTGACTGGCTTTCGCAACCGTGATGGGATGGAGCTTTGCCCCAGTGCTTGTGGTGATTTCCACTTCAACGGGCACACGGAAGATTCCCACGCGGCCTTCGACCGTTTGCGTTTGCTTGACGGTGAGCGCAACCTGGTGCTTTTCGTTGTCGTAGGTATAGCTTAGGTCAAACTTGGGAGCGCCCGCGCCGTAGATCCATTGACCGAAGAACTGGTCCACGTTGGTATGAGTCGTCTCTTCGATGGCTTTGACTAAATCCGAGGTGACGACGTTTTTCCCGCGGTTGGCCTCGAGATAGCGCTTCATGGCGCGATAAAACGCGTCATCGCCAAGTTGATGGCGCAGCATATAGAGCACCCAGCCGCCTTTGCCATAGGCGTTTTCGTCAAATTCGCTGGAATCGTCGAAATCATGCCGGACAATTGGCTTGTTCCAGAGAGTATTGCTCCCAAACCACTCTCGGGTGGCTTGCCAGCGCTCATAGTCGGCTTGATCCTTGCCGTAACGCGAATCGCTCCAAACAAATTCCAGAAACGTCGCGAATCCTTCATTCAGCCAGATGTTTCCCCAGTCTTTGCAGGTGACCAGGTCGCCGAACCACTGGTGCCCGAGTTCGTGGGAAATCAGGCCGTCTTCTCCGGTGAAGTATTCAGGCGCGAGCTTTGGATGAACGAGCGAGCTGCTGGTGTTCGTGGTAGCGCTGGAATTTTCCATGCCGCCGGCGACGAAATCATCCACCATGACCTGCGCGTATTTTTCCCACGGGTAGTCGATGCCAAATTTCTTGCTGAAGAGTTCCAGCATCGCCGGAGTACGGCCGTAGTTGATGGGCAGGCGATCGCCGCGGCCCTTGGGCGCGTAATACGTGACGGGAATGCCGTGCCAGGTGTCTTTCACTTCGTCGAATTCACCGGCAACTACGGTGATTAAGTAGGTGGAGCTAAGGACAGATTCTTTCCAATACCAGGTCTTAAGGCCTTTGCCGGCGTCGGTGACGTTGATGAGCTTGCCATTCGAAACGGTGATCCAGGAGGCGGGGACGGTGAGGATCGTTTCGGTAGTCAGGCGATCATTCGGATAGTCGTACGTCGGGAGGTAGTAACGCGTGTCTTCGGATTCGCCCTGCGTCCAAATTTGTTTGGGGCGGTCCGGATAATCTTTGTCCGGCAGAATGAAGTAGAGGCCTTTGGCAGGCTTGCCTTCGTAATGGATGGCGACCTCAAATTTGTCTCCGACTTTCGCCGGGGCGGGAAGAGGAACGATGAGTTTGCCCCACGGGGTCTCGAATTTCGCGGGAGATTTGTTGACCGTGACGCTTTGGATGGTCAGGCCCACGGAGTCAAACGCGATTTTGGCCGTGCCGTCGCGAAGAATGGAGAGCGAGTGCGTGACGTCGCCAAGAATTTTTTTCTGTTCGACATCGAAGCGCAGGGCAATTTTGGAATGCTGCAGATCGTAGTCGCGGCTGCGTGCGTAGGGTTCGTCGGCCCGGAGTTGCAGAGCAATGATGAAAATCGCCAGCAACGCGGCGAACGAGAAGTGTCGCGAACGACTACGAACGAGGGAGGTGCGAGTGCGTGCACTGATCATTCTGCTGCGCTCCTGTGAATTGTGTGTCCTGCCTGGCCAAGTGCGTGGATGGCAGCCGGGAGGGTCTCCACGGCGACGAGCAGGTAATCCGTATCAAAAGTTGAGACTGCAAACAAACTGATTTTTGCCTCGGCGAGCGGCGCGGCAAGAGCGGACAAAACGCCGATTTCCGACAGGACGAAAGGCCCATGAACCTTAAAGACGCGCCACCCGGGCTGGGACTGCACTCCCACAGGTACGCGAGAGAGTTCGCTGACGATGGAAAGTTCATCGCCAGTGCGCGTGACGGAGAAGAAGGGGCCTTGCGTTGCCCATGCGGGAATCGGCGCATCGGCCACGAGCCGCGAAATCGCGAAACGTTCTGGCAGCAGAGTGAGTTCGAAGTGGCGGGCGGCGACGGACATTGCGAGCTAGAGGAGACTCCTGACAAGGCCGCCATCCACCGCGATGGAAGTGCCGTTGACGTAGCTGGCGCGCTCGGAGGCGAGGAACGCGACCACTGCGGCGAATTCTTCCGGAGTGCCCACGCGGCCTGCCGGAATTTCGCGCTCCCAGCCGGCGAAAACTTCTTGAGGCTGCGCGCCGGTACGCTTGGAGATGGAGGCAGCGAGATTGTCGAGGCGTGCAGTGCGAGTAAAGCCAGGGCAAACGTTATTTACGGTGATGCCGTCGGCGCCGTATTCATTGGCAAGGGTGCGTGCCAAGCCGGTGACGGCGGCGCGAATCGAATTCGAAAGCAGAAGTCCCTCAACAGGCTGTTTGACCGCAGAAGAGGTAATCGTAATCAGACGTCCCCACTTATTCTTTTGCATGCGCGGCAGAACTTCCCTGGCAAAGTTCACCGTGCTCATCAGAAGCTGGTCAACGGCAGCGCGCCAGTCTTCCGGCTGGGTGTTCTTAAATAAGTTAGACGGAGGGCCGCCCGAATTGGTAACGCAGATGTCAATGCGGCCAAAGCGGGCTTCCACGGCGGCAACAAAGGCGGCAACTGCTGCGGAATCAGCGACATCGAGGGCTTGGTGGAAGACATCCCGTCCAGCGGAGTTCTGAATGTGCGCGGCGGTCTCCGAGAGCGTAGCTGGAGTCCGCGCGCAAATGGCGACGCGGGCGCCTTCGCGGGCGAGTTCCTCCGCGACGGAGCGGCCGAGTCCCTTGCTGGCCGCTGCGACGATGGCGACGCGGCCTTTAAGCCCTAGATCCAATCCTACACCCCATCCAAAACTTTAATCGTCTCGCGAAACGTGAAGTGGGTCAATCAATGCCCCCATTTCATGGATCACCGGCCGATTCATCGGAAGGACTTGAGAGTGGCAATCTTCCCACGATTAGCCGTGATTGGAGCTACTCGCGTAAACTAATCGTTGAAAGCGGAAGGACTGGCTCGACGCTTCCCCATTTAAAGGTCTGCGCTTGAGGAGCGCATCTTTCGATGAATGCCGCCGGCCTAGTGTAATTGCTTCAATTCTTCGTAAAGGCGTTCGATGGCACGGAATAAATCCTCGATCTCTGCGGCTTCGGGACGAATGGCGTGGTTCTTCAGGTCGGCAGTGAGCGCCTCATAGAGCTGCGTCCCGCGGCGGATGCCCTCCATAACGAGCAGCGGAATTACCGTTGCCGTATCCCGCTTCTGAACCTGTCTCTCCTGCCATTCCTGGACGGCCCACGCTGTCTTGCGGATGTAATCCACTGCGTCTCGGAATTCGCGCAGCACGTAGGGATCGATGTCGCCTGCTTTCATGCCGTTCTCAGGCTTCAACAATTCCCCGGTTGTCCGCTTCAACTGAAAGGTTGGTCCCCAAAACGCTTCGTTGGGCGGGAGGAGTTCCCCCGTAACTGCTAAGAGAGCACCCGTCGAAGATCGTCGAATGGCAGATATGCGCGCCTTGGCCGTTTGGCCAGAGACCAGATTCATCAATTCGGCTTCCGTCCCTTCGGCTGGATGCCTATCGGCGTCCATAAACTCCAGGAGACCGCCATGGAGGTTTGCTTCCCGTGCTTGTGCGTGCGCAGAGTGCAGCTCGCCACCTGTACCCGGCCATTTCAAGTGAATCGGAATGACGAGGGGATAGCGATCGCTTCTTCTTCGTTCTATCTCAAAGCGCATCCGTCCTGAGTCGTGTGCATCAGTAAGCATGGATGTAGGTGTTCCCGCTTGTTTTACCATGCGCGCGCATTTCATCCAGTTTTGTGAGTCCGGCGTTGGAAGGACTCCCTCTTGTCTTCCAGCGGCAATGGTGTCCCGAGTCAGGTCGATTCCGTATGAAATTCGTTTGCGCGAAATCGGCAGCGGAACTAAAATGCAGCCAATTCCCTGCGTGTGGAGGTTCCTATGCGAAGGACCCCTTGGTTGACCGGAATTTTCTTTTTTGTGGGATGCTCGGCGAATGCCGCGCTCGCCCAACAAATCGGCAAAATCGTTCCCGTGCAGGCGGGATCGGACGCGGATCACGCGATCTCGGAAATCAACGCGGCAACCGATCCGGCGCAAAAGCTGGCGCTCATCGGCAAGTTCGCGGAGGGTGCGGGCAAAGAGGGGGACTACCCGATTCTGGCGAATGGGTTGTACGTGGACTACTACCTGGCGCAGAAAAATTATGACAAAGCGTTCGAATATGGCGACAAACTCTTCGCGCTCGACCAGGACAATTTTCAGAACGCGATGAATATGATTCGCGCGGCTTCGGAAAAGGGCGACGCGGACCGGCTGATTTCCTACGGCGAAAAGGCCCAGGGCATTTTACAGCGATACAAGAATGCGCCGGCTCCGGCGGGATCTTCAGCGGAAGCGTGGACTCAGCAAAAAGCGCAGACTTTGGAAGCCAACAAGGACGGCATCACTTACATCCAGAATGCCGTGTTCAGCGGCGTTTATCAGGCCAAGGACGCCGGGAAACGAGCGTCGCTGCTGGTGCGATTCGCGCAGATCTTCGCGGATTCGCCGTACGCCAGCCAGGCACTCGGTGTAGCGGCGACGGCCTACCAGCAGGCGCAGAATGCGCCGAAGATGCTCGAAGTGGCCAACGGCCTCCTGGCGAAAGATCCCAACAACCTGGGAATGCTGCTGCTGCTCTCCGATTACTACGGAGAGAAGGGCGAACAACTGGATAAGGCCGAAGCTTATGCGAAGAAGGCATTAAGCGTGCTGGACACCGCAAAAAAACCGGATGAAATGACCGATGATCAATGGAAGCAGCAGAGCGCGCTGCAAAAAGGGCTGGCGCTGAGTTCGCTCGGGCAGGTCAACATTCAGAAAAAAGACAACGCGCAGGCGGTGACAAATCTCCGGGCGGCCGCGCCGCTCCTGAAACCGGATGACGGCAGCTATGCACGCAATCAGTATCGTCTGGGATTTGCACTCTTGAACTTGAAAAGGAATCCCGAGGCGAAAGAGGCTTTCACGCAGGCCGCTTCGGTTAACAGCCCTTACAAAGGGCCGGCGCAAGAAAAACTGAAAGCCATGGCCGCGCCCCCTCGGCGGAAAGCGTCCTGAATTTTGCTGAAACCGCGGCATACTGCTATTGCATCTAATCGCTGCGCGTAGGCAACACCGCGCAGAGGGATCGGCGAGGGAAAACATGTCAGAGATTGCGACTTTCGGAGCGGGCTGCTTCTGGGGCGTCGAGGCGGCGTTCCAGCAAATTCCCGGAGTGATTGATACGGCTGTGGGGTACAGCGGCGGAGAAACGCCGAACCCGACCTACAAAGATGTATGCACCGACGAAACCGGGCACGCGGAAGTCGTGCAGGTGACGTTCGATCCTGCAAAGGTGAGTTACGAACAGCTGCTCGATGTTTTTTGGAAAGTGCACGACCCCACGCAAGTGAACCGCCAGGGGCCGGACTTCGGCACGCAGTACCGCACGGCGATTTTCACTCATTCGCCGGAGCAGGAAGCGATTGCCAAGAAGTCGCGCGCGGCGCTGGAAGCGAGCGGAAAGCTCATGCGGCCCGTGGCAACGGAAATCACGCCGGCTGGCACCTTCTATCGCGCGGAAGAATATCACCAGAAATATCTGCAGAAGCGCGGCGCCGCGAGCTGCCACTTCTGAACTGGAATTCAATTTAGGAAATGCGAGAAACCGAGCGAGGCTGCTCGGTTTTTTTCTTTGCGGTGATTGATGTGCGTGGTGCAGGAAGCGGCGGAGAGGGTGAGATACTCACCCCGCCTATTCGCTATCCTAGCATGTTCTCAGCAACTTGCAGAAAACCAGCATAAACATTGACGATTTAACACATTCAATGGCCTCCGCTGTTTCAACTGTCGCAAATAATTGGGATGGATTTTGGCCTTCAACAGACACCAAAGACACCAAGACAGCGGTCGAGCAGAACTCCACCCGGTATTCGCCAGGTGATCCCTTAGAGCAAGGGTAAGCCGTTGAACGCACTTCCGACCCCGTAGAGGCGATGCGTTATGTCAGTCATCGGGATTATCAACCACCGTGTAACCAAGAGCCGCATAGCCTGACAGTCTTTTCTTGTACATGCGAGCCAACATAGCAACATGGACATCCGCGTAATCGTAGACCCGGACTTCCCTCTTATTCACATGGAGGCGGTGCAGTCGGCCTACGTACTGCTGCAGCGTTCCCCTCCATGAAATCGGCATCCCAAGCAGCAGCGTGTCGAGGCGAGCGTCATCAAAACCTTCCCCAAGATAACTTCCCGTCGCCAGGATCACACGAGGCTCGTCGATAGGAACGGCTGCGAGGGACTCAGCGAGCTTCTTCCTTTGCCTAGCACCCATACCACCTTTCAAGACAAATATGTGCGGACAGACTTCGTTCAAGCGTCCGCTCAAATAGTCGAGATGCTCCTTCCGGCTCGTCAAAACGAGCGGCGAGCGTCCCATGCCCAGAACTCGCTGAAGGTCCCGAGTGATTAGTTCGTTTCTCCCCTGGTCGATGATGAGCGCCGCATAAATATCATGGATCGTCGTTTCATGCTCAGTGCCGTTCCATGTGAAATCCGTCAATCGCGGGATGACCTTGTGTTCAATGTGCGAAGACTCTGCGGCCTTCTTCGCGTCGAGATGAAAACGAACCGGGCCACATTGCATGTTGATAATGGGATGGTGTCCATCTTTTCGAGTCAGCGTCGCCGTCATACCCAGAACATATTTTGCTTTGACTTCGCGAAGAACTCGCTCGAAAGTAAACGCTGATAAGTGATGGCACTCGTCCACGATAACGTGCCCGTAATCCCCAACGAAGTCTTCGACGGTACCTTTTCGCTGGAGGCTTTGAATGACCGCCACATCAATCACACCTGTTCTCTTGTTTTTTCCTCCGCCGAACTGTCCGATGCTCTCGCCGGGCAGAGCCAGGAAGGCCGCCAATCGTTCGCGCCATTGGTCCATCAGTTGACGACGGTGCACGAGAATGAGCGTGTTGACGGCTCTCTTCCCGATCATATATGCGCCGACAACGGTCTTTCCGAACGCCGTTGGCGCGCTCAGTACGCCTTGGTCGTAAGCAAGCACTTGAGTACAGGCGTCTTGTTGTTCAGGTCGAAGCGCGGCGTGAAAAGACACGTCTATATGCTGCCCTGCTGTTCGTTCATCTTGAATCTCTGTTTGTACGCTGTGGTCTTTGAAGACTCTGATCACCTCTTCGAGGCATCCCCTCGGGAGACCGATGTGTTCGGGGAAACTCTCGCCACAGGATACGACTCGTGGCTTGCCATAGGTCGACAGTCGCATAGCCTGAGCTTTGTAGAATTCTGGATTTTGAAAAGCAGCAATCCGAATCAAGCGATCTAGCATGCCGGAGGGCAGCCCTTTCTTTTCAATATAGACCAGATTGCTTATCACTACTCGAACGGTCGAGGGTAGTGGGTCTATGATTCGTGCTTCCTTCCGTGACCGAGAGGGGCGCCACAGCCACGGGGCTTCGAAGCCGGGTTCATCGGGTAAGGTTAGACGCACTCCAACTGTGTTTCCTTCTGGCGCGATTTCGCGAATTAGGCGAGCGAGCATGTCAGCTGGGATTCTTTGAACCGACTCTAAGATTCTCCATTGATCAGTATGAGGTTCGAAGAGTTCGTTTAGGAATACGCTGTTGCCTTGTTCTCTCGGTCGCTTCTGCAAGGGCAAAGCGATCAGATTTCCGAACCCACCCTTGGGAATGGTGTCCTGGCTCGGGAAAAGGCGGTCATATGAGTCGAGGCCAATTTCGTGTCTCTTTTCCATGGTCCGCGTCAGCAAGGCACACGCTAGCCTTCTGGCATCGGCGGCCAATACGGGACGATCAAAGAACGTCCAAACGTGCGCGCCATTTCCTGATCGCGATCGCTCTACAAATGCGGGAACTTGGAAGCGTCTACAGGTCGCCAGAAACGCGCCTGCATCAGCCATCCACGATTTCTTGTCGAAATCGAGAGCGAGGAACCAGCACGTCTCGTCTGGCAATAGGGGGTAGACCCCTATCGTTTGTTTCCCCGTGAGGTGCTTTCGAATGGCATCGTCCGTCAGTGGCAGCAGCATCCGGGTCTTGCGGGCAACTTTCTTTCGCTCTTCCGGTCTAGCTGCGTGAATGGCCCGCCAGTCCATGACTCCAACCGGGGAATAGCCCGCTTTGCCACCCTTTCCTTCCCATCGAACGGCGTAGACGTCCTCTCGCCCACGAAAGAGGCCTCGAAATAGTGCGATCTTCTGCTCAGGTGTAGAGGCCTCGGGAACGGTGCCGAAAGGTAAAGGCGTGGGCGCAGGGCCCGGTGCCGACGGGACCGGGTGTTCGGGAACTGGGTCGTGGACGCCGAGAATTGTCCGGAGACGCACGTTTTCTTTACGAAGCCGTTCGCACTCGGCCTGCGCTGCTTTCACTCGTTCTTCAAGTTCGTGCTGGTCACTCATCGAGCGGCTATTCCGCACCAATTCGCAGGACAGATGTTTCAATCGTAGCAGGCGGGATGCTGCCTGGTCACCCAGCTGGGCGAGCTGTTCATTGTGACCGTCGTGCCACGTGGAAAGTAGGATTCTATATTTGTTTCGGAGCTCTCACATCCGCTATGTGCCCAGAAAGCTGGCCGGTGGGCAGCAGCACCGCTTTGATATCCTCCGTGAGCCGCAGACGCTTTCCGAAAGTTTCTCATCGGAGAATTGAACACTTCAGTGTAAGAGGCCATTGCACACGCTGGGCTCAACACGCGCGACGAACTTCGGTCGAACGGTTCGTTCTCTGCGCTTTCAGCCAGTTCACGAGATCTTGCGGGTCAAAGCGAATCGCACCGGCAATTCGGAACGAAGGTATCATTCCTTTTGCCGTCATTTTGTAAATGTGCTGGCTAGTTACAGCAAAAAGAGTTGCCACTTCGCTAACGCGCAGTGCCTGCTTTCGGCTTTCCAAAATCTCCACGAGTCTCATCGCTCTCCCATCCAGTAAGAATTGAGAATCTCACGATCCTAGTTGCTTTGGTCCCAATTCTCAAATCAGGCATGTCGCTCCCCTCGCCAAACAAGAGGTGTGCGGGCATGTAGAGTCTTTGGTTGAACTACATCGGTATCCGTATCCATCCGTGATACCTGCGGTGTTTGGCCCTTCTAGCCCCGGATTTTTTTCGCACCTCAGTCAATGACGGCGTCATTTTCGACAGAAATGCGGTGGATTCCGCCACCTAAAGGGTAGTAATATGATCTTCGACATGATGCTGATTATCGGGCCAGTTTTCGACCTAACTGAGCGGATTTCGACATGCGGCTGAATTTCAAGAAACCAGCAGGCTTTCAAGAACAAAGCATTCCTGAAGCCTCAAAGCTTGCCGGACTTGCAGCGCTTGTAAATACTCTTTCCATCGAAGCGCCCGTGCGCCGTCCGTCTTGTGTCTCGGACAAGCATATCCGCGGCAGCCATCGGGAGGAGACTCTCTGGACTGTTTTTGATCGCAGATATTGGCCCGGGGACACCTTCGGTGATCACCTGAGTTTTGCGCTGCGGCACGAGCGCATTGACCTGCTCGTCTTGAAGCGCATCTTCGAAACCGTACCAGCAGCCTCCGTGGCTGAATTTGTCCGCGAGGCCCCTAACGGGATACCGAATCGGCGCGCCTGGTATCTCTACGAACTACTGACTGGCCGCAACCTAAAAAAGGTGTCCGATGCGAAAAACGTCACAGCAATCGATGTGCTCGACGCAGAGGCATACTTTACAGGCAAACCGCAGCTGTCCCGTCGGCACCGCGTGCGCGACAATCTTCTGGGGATCAGCCGGTTTTGCCCCATAATCCGCCGAACCAAGCTACTCACCGAGTTCATAACGCAGGACCTTGCGAAAAAGGCGAGTGAAATAATTGGTCGCACCAGCGCGCATTTGGCTGCCCGTGCGGCGAGCTTCATGCTACTCGCTGATAGCCGGGCGAGTTTCGAAATTGAAGGAGAGCGGCCGCCGCGCAACAGGCTTGAGCGGTGGGGACGCGCGGTGCTGCAGGCAGGGAAAAACAAACTCACTCTCGATGAAATCGTTCGCCTTCACCGCGTTCTCATCGAAGACAGTCGGTTTGTCCACATAGGTCTCCGACCCGATGGTGTGTTTCTAGGCGAGAGAGATCACAACGGCGATCCGCTGCCCGAATTCATCGGCGCGCGGCCCGGAGATCTTACCGACTTGATGTCGGCATTACTTGAAGCAAACGATCGCATGATGGTCGACGAGCTCGATCCCGTCTTGCAGTCTGCAGCCACGGCCTTCGGGTTCGTTTATGTTCATCCTCTCCAAGATGGGAACGGCCGCTTGCACCGCTGCCTTATCCACCACGTTCTCGCCGAGCGAAAATTTACACCACCAGGTATGGTCTTCCCGGTCTCGTCCGTCATGCTTGACCGCATCGATCAGTACCGGGCAACACTGCAATCCCATTCTGGACCGCTGATGAGATTCATTGATTGGCGACCAACACCTCACCGGAATATCGAGGTTCTGAACGACACTGCTGACCTCTATCGCTATTTTGACTGCACTGATACAGCAGAGTTCCTCTATGCCTGCGTCCAGCGGACAGTGCAGTTTGACTTGCCCCGCGAAATAGACTTCCTCCGCCGGCATGATGAAGCGCTCAGGCGCATCATGGACACCGTCGACATGCCCGATAGACTCGCCAAGGATTTCATCATGTTCGTGCAACAGAATCACGGAGCGCTACCAAAAAGGCGCCGAAGCCATGAATTCAGCAAGCTCACGGACGATGAAGTGGCGGCGCTTGAGGCTGTAATACGTGAAACCTTCGAGCACTTCGAGGATGACAACAAAGCCTTAGACCACATCACGACTGCTGAAGGCTAGATCGCGTAAAGACTAAACCACACCGCTTGAGTCCCCTCGGCCAAA
>WNFE01001671.1_pt1 | contig 30724 bp, 26 predicted proteins | sample 5400451 | NCBI WGS metagenome assembly WNFE01 (sample SAMN13153344, study PRJNA577476) | soil metagenome | isolation source: 200 cm saprolite under Douglas fir tree site 2 hole 2 | place: USA:California | collected 2015-04-18
AGATGTCGGAGAGGGATGCCTGGGGGTCGACGGAGAACACGAGCACTTTGTGCCCCTGGCCCGCCAGCCAATACGCGGTCGCGGCGGAAAAGGTCGTCTTGCCGAGACCGCCCTTGCCGCCGAACATGATGTAGCGGCGGTCGCGGTTGCGTTCGAACCACTGTTTCAGTGACATCGTGGCGTCTGCGTGTGGATGAGTCGTGCCGCGCCGGGCCTAGAACATGGCGTCGGAGATGTCCTTCTCCCGCAGCATGCGCCGTTTCCAAGTCGCGATATTCGGGACGACATAAGGCAGGAGCCGCAATGAGTAGTACGGGGGGAGGATCGGCACGCCGATCAAATCACCCATCGTGATCAAGATGAAGAGGTGCTCCATGCTGGCGCGGGTGCGCAGGGCGTAGCGCGACATGTCGTGCGCGCCCATCCCGTAGAGGACTTCCTTCAGCCGGGTGAACCAACCGCGCTTCGCTTCTTCCGTCATGGTCGTTTCTCGCCTCGCTCCCGTTATACTCCGTGCAGGTGGAACTCTTCGCTGTCGGAGAACTCGCGCTCGCGCAGCATCCGCCGCTTCCACGTGGCGATGTGCGGCACGGCATACGGCAGGACCCGCAGCGCGAACACCGGTGGTAGGACCGGCAGGCCCAACATATCGCCCAGGACGGTCACGAAGAAGATCGTCTCCAGTGACCCGCGCATTTCCAACGCTTGCCGCTCGAACTCGAGGCCGATCAGTCCGTACAGAAACGCTCGGACCGTCTCGAGCATGCCGCGCCGTCCTGAACGCTCGCCGTGCATCGTCGCTGGAATGTAGCACAACCGATACGACCGCCAATGTCCCCTGAGCTGAGCCGCAACCTCCTCGTCCTCGCCGCGTTCATCGTGCTCGGCTGGTTCGCCGTCGGCACCCAGCTCAACATTCGCCGTGGCAACCGGTTGCTCCGCTGGCTCGGGCAGGGACTGCCGATCGTCGGGGAGCGAACCACGCTGCGCTGGCTCGGGTCCTCGGCGATCGAGCTCAGGGTGGAAACGGCGCTCGAGCCGCTACGCTCGGCCGAGGTCTTCGTCGTGCTCGAACCCCGCGATCTCCCCGTGTTCTGGTGGCTGTTTCGCGCCCGCGGCCGACGGGACCTGCTGATCGTGCGCGCCGAGCTGCGCGCGGCACCGCGCGTCGAGCTCGAGGCATTCCGCCCCGGGGCCTGGTCGGCGCGCGGCCGGGCACGCGCCCTCGGCCGCGAGCACTGGATCCCTGCCCCCCTCCCGCTTCCCCGCGCTACCGCGTCCGGCTCGCCACTCGTCGCCTACGCACCCCGACCGGCGGATGCCACGGCCGACCTGCTGCCGCTCGTCCCGGGTGCGGAGGGTTCCCTGGTGCGGGTCGCGGTGCGCCGGACCGCGCCCCACGTCGAAGTGCACTGGGAGCTACGGGAACTGGAACGGCTCGATGCGCGAGCCGTGCTCGAAACCCTCCACCGACTCGTGGCGCGGTTGTAGGACGGCCGGCGCCAGTGCCTCAGTCGGTCCCGGTCGCGGGTGCCGGCCGCAGCGGGGCGGCTCGGAGCCGCTGCCACGCCACCCATGCGTCGTAGGCGATCACGAGCGCGGCGACGAACAACAGCGCCGCCACGAGGATCATGGCCACGGCCCCGATCAGGTTGATCGCGTGCCCCGCGACGTGCGGGTTTGAGAGGATGCTGGCGTACAGGTTGTACGCCGTCACCAAGGTGCCCGCCATGGTTGTGACGTACATGAAGATCATCGGGTACAGGGCAAAGGACGGATTGCGACCGGTCGAGCGCAGCCACAGGGTGACGATCAGCAGGCTCAACGCGGCCATCAGCTGGTTCGACGCGCCGAACAATTGCCACAGGTAGATCCACGTGCCGCTCATCACCAGCCCCAGGGTCAGGAGCATGGACACGATCGCGGCGATGTGCGGATTCTTGAAGCCCACCCACGCCTCCCCCAGCCATTCCGCGAGCGTGACGCGCATGAGCCGGAACACCAACTGCACCACGGTCAGCACGATCACGACGAACGCGCCGAAGCCGAGGGCGGTGCCGTAGGCCTGCGGGATCGCCCCGAACGACACGATCCCGAGCAACTTCCCCACGCCAGCGGCGAACGCCCCGCCCCCCGCCCCCCCCGCGATCGAGACGGCGATCAGCGACAGGAGCGCGAGCGAGTTCTCGCTGAACATCGCGCCACCCCCCACCGGCAGCGCGTCGGTCTCGTATTCCAATTGTCGCGCCGTGCCGATCGAGCCGAACAGCGCGTGCCACCCCGAGATGGCGCCACACGCGATCGTCACGAACAACATTGGCCACAGCGGTTGGATCGCCGCCACCGCCTGGTCGGGCACCTGCAGCACCGGCATCCAGCCCTTGAACACGGCGGTCTGGAACGTGACCGCCTTCAAGGCGTCGGCGTTCCCCAAGAGCCCCAGCACGCCGCCCAAGATCGCCCCCAGCGCCGACAGGCCGATTGTCAGGAAGGTCACCCAGAAGCCGATGTAGTTGACGGGCTGGGCGAACCGCCAGATCGGAAGGATGGTGCCGAGATAGCAGAAGACGAACAGGAACACGCACCAGAAGATGAACGAGGGCAGCATCTTGATCGCCCCGGTCTCATCCACGTACTTGGGCACGACCGTGCCCTGCGGGGTGACCGTGGTCGCCGCGAGCCGCGGATCGGCCTTGGTCGGGTCGGAAACGGCGTACAGCGCCGCCCCGCCGCTCAGGCTGTTGATCGCGTCGTCGAGCCCGGCCACCAGGGAATTGACGGGACCGTTGTAGACGAGCGCCGTGGCGGGCTTCCCGTCGGGGGTGGTGCCTTTCTGCACGTTCAGGCCCCGGGCGCCGATCGCCATGGAGCCCAGTGTCACGAGCACGGCCACGGCGGTCACGACGATCAGGTCCATCTTCCAGCGGTACAGCATTTGGCCGGCCAAGAGGCCCATGACGGCGAGCATCAGGATGCCGAAGGGCACGTCGGCCCGCGGGTCGAGAATGCCGGCGAGGATCCCGACGAACGCCCCGCCGATCAGCAAGAGGTAGAAGAAGATGAAGACGAAGAGGATCAAACGGGTGCGCGGCGCGATGAGCCGGTGGGCGATGGCCGACAGGGAATTGCCGTCGTTACGCACCGCGACCATGATCGCGGAGTAGTCGCTCGCCCAGCCGATGAAGGAGACCCCGAGGATGAGCCACAAGATGGACGGCAGCCAGCCCCACAGGTTGGTGGCGGCGATCACCCCAACAATCGGGCCGGCCGCGGCGATCGATTTGAAGTGATAGCCGTACAGCACACTCCGATTGGTCGGCATGAAGTCCACGCCGTCCATGTACATCCGCGCCGGGGTGGCCTTCTTCGGGTCCGGGCGCATCACGTCGCGGTCGATGCGCCGCGCATAGAGCGTGTAGGCGAGATAGATCATCACCCCGCCGAGCACGGCCACGACGGCCGCGTTCATCGGAAAGTGGGCGAGCGCGATGCCGCCGACCACGACCACGGGGATGAGCACCAGGATCAAGACAACCGTCCGGATATTCATGCCGACCCTCTCGTGTGTGCGGCGAGCCGCCGTTCAATGAGCATGGTCGCGCGCTCGAATTGCGCGCCGACACTGCGTTCCTTGCCGTCCACGATGACCGCGGGGAACTGCCGCACGCCGTAGCGCACCGCAGCCACGAACCCTGCTACCGATACGGCATCGAGGATCCGAAACCTGAGGCGCGGCCCGTGGGCCGCGAGCATGCCGTGCACCCAGTCCGACAGCTGCTGGTACTGGTCTCTGAGATCGTCGGGCAGGGAGCTCGCCAGCTGCTCCGCGCGATCCTTCGTGCGAACCGCGCTCTCCTGCCAGATCAGCTCGCAGTGGAGGCAGTGGAAGAAGGCCGCGGGAGCGTAGGCGATGACGTCGATTGGGACGGGGCGCTCAGGCGAGATCACGGCGTCGCCGGAGCTGGAACCTGTGGCCGGAGTGTCGGATTGAAACACCATGGCGTGACGGTACCATAGACCGCGTCCCGAGCCACGTCAAGCTGACAGTGGCACCGAGCGTCGGAGGTCGAGCCGGCCCGTCAGCGCACGGTCAGCGGCGCCGGGTGGCGCACGCCGCCGTCCCATGCCTTCGTGGCTCCATCGAGCGAGTCGCGATCCCACATCACCAACGCCACTAGATCGGGTGCGTGGGCGAAGGTCTCGAGATCCAGGGTCGACAGGCCCCGCTCCTTGAGCGGCCGCCCGGCGGGATCGGCACGGTAGGGATGGGTGTGGAACGTGCCGACGAGTTGAGCGACACCGTCACAGTTTCCTGCCACCGCGAACTGCAGCTGTTTCAAGGCCGCCGCCGGCTCGAGCCGGCGGACGAACAGCGTGTCGCCCTGCACCTCCCCAGTGAGGCAGCCCAGGTATTCGCGCTGGGTGGGTTTCCCCGTGCCGAGCAGCTGGGTCAGGGTGTTCTGGCCGGCGAGCTCGTCCCAGTGGCGGTTGTTCTCGACCCAGACGGCGCTCATGAGCCCTCGCAGCTCGGCCGGGAGGACGACGCCGGTGAACACCGGCGCGCCAGGAGAGCGAGCCGGCAGCGGCTGCTGTCCGCTCGTGGCCAGGGCCGCGGCCGCGAGCAGGGCGAGCGCGACCCTCATCGCTTCTGTCGCGCGTAGGTGCCCATGAGCTGTGCCATCCCGAGCGTATGGCCCTGCATCGCGGCCTCGACGTCCTTCTTCGTAGCTCCGGGGCGCACCTGCAGGGGTGCGGCGAGCGCGTACAACTTGAAGTAGTAGCGGTGGGGAGGGCCCGGTGGCGGGCACGGGCCTCCGTAACCGGGGCGGTGAAAGTCATTCCGCCCTTGCCGCGCCCCGCCCAAGTCGAGCGACTCTACCTTGGCGACGTTCTCCGGAAGCTCGGAGGTCGAGGCCGGGAGATTGTACACGACCCAGTGGACCCACGTCCCCGCCGGCGCGTCGGGGTCGTCGGCGATCAGCGCGAACGCCGCCGTCCCCGGCGGTGCGTCGCTCCAGGCGAGCGGCGGTGACCAGTCGGCCCCGTCGCACGTGTGCTTGCTCGGGAGAGGCGCGCCGTCCGTGAACGCCGTGCTCGTGAGCGAGAATGCCATGCGCTCGTCCCCGCTCCGGCCACCGCCAGCGCGAGGCCCGGAGCCAAGAGGTGATGGGAGGTGAGACGACCCCTGACGCGTTGCAAGATAGCGGGGGCGGGCGGGCCGGAGGAAAAGCCAAACCCGGGGCACGAACTGCTCCCCGGGTTGACCGGCCGGGCGAAGTGGGCCGTCGACACTTCGACCACGACCTGAGTGGGTGGAAGCTTAGGCAGTTACACCGGAGCGCGGGTGGAGACGGCGTGCGAGGCGTGTCAGAGAATGGTCAGAGCGCCCGGCTCCGCGGTCGCGCGAGATTAGGTTGCAAGTCCCCGGACACTGGTGCATTTCTCCAAGGTTCTGATGAAACCCGCCTCTCGCCCGCCGCGCCCGCGCGGCCTGTTCATCGCGGCGTTGTTGTTGCTGACGCTCGCGCTTGCGGGAGCGATCGCGCTGCAGGCGTACCGCACGTTCCTTGGCCACAAGGCGACTGCCGAGCGGGTGCTGCGTGACTACGCGCGCATCGCCGCCGGGCGATTCGTGCAGCGCGCGAACATGAACGTGTACTACTCGGCGTTTTATCCCGTCCAGGACGCGCTGTCACGGGCGAAGGCCGGCCAGCCGGAGATGCCGCTCCCGGCCCCGGGCCACCTCCCCGCGGGGAGCGAGCACCACACCGCCGACTTCCGCACGCTCGCGCGCTACACCTTCCGCTACGACCTGAAGAGCGGCCGCCTGGAAACCGCGGGCGAGACCCCGTCGGCGGCGGCGCGCCGCTGGTTGCTCGACACGCTCCCGGTCCACAGCCGCACGGTGTACGAGCCGAAAGAGCGGGTCGCCTCAATCGTGCGCTCGGTCGATGGGGTCCCGCGGGCGATCGTCTACACCGTGGTGATGGACAAGGCCGGGGCGCCGCGCCTAGTGCTCGGGCTCGAAGAGGATCCGCGCGGATTCGAAGGGCTGTATGCGGCGGAGGCAGACCGGTTCCCGCTCTTGCCGCGGCCGCTGACCGGGGGGGTGGTCGACGATTCGCTAGGCTCCGCCGTGGTGACCGGCGCGGATGGTGTGGAGCTGTACCGCTCGCCGGTCCAATACGCCCCCACCTTCGCGGCACGCGATTCGATGGAGCCGATTCTCGGCGGGATGCGCGTCCAGATCGCGCTGCGACCGGATTTCGCGCCGACCCTGGTAATCGGCGGCATGCCGCGCTCGAACCTGCCGATGCTGCTCTCGTTATTGGCGCTGACCGCGGGTCTCGTCGTGGCCGCGCTGCTGCAGCTCGCCCGCGAGAACGAGCTCGCGCGCCTGCGGGCCGACTTCGTGTCCGGCGTGTCGCACGAGCTGCGCACGCCCCTCGCGCAGATCCGGATGTTTTCCGAGACGCTGTTGCTCGGCCGCGTGCGCTCCGACGGGGAGCGGGTGCGCTCACTCGAGATCATCGACCAGGAAGCGCGCCGCCTCACGCACCTGGTTCAAAACCTGCTGCATTTCTCACGCTCCGAGCGCCAGGTCACGCGGCTATCACTGGCAGCGGCGCCGCTCGCCCCGCTGGTACGTGAGGCCATAGAGGCGTTTGCCCCACTCGCGGCGGCGCGCGGCATGATCTTCCGCGTCAACCTCAGCGACGGTGTCGTCGCTCCGGTGGACGCCGATGCGCTGCGGCAGATGCTCGTGAACCTGCTGGATAACGCCGTGAAGTACGGCCCCGCCGACCAGCTGATCACGGTGCGACTGGAGGCGGCCGAGGGGAAGGCGTGCATTCGGGTCGAGGATCAGGGGCCCGGTATCCCCGCGGCGGACCGCGAGCGCATCTGGGGTCGGTTCTGGAGACTTGAGCGGGATCGCGGCACCGCGGTGGCGGGCACGGGCATCGGTCTCTCCGTGGTGCGCGAGCTGGTGGCGCTGCACGGGGGCCGCGCCTGGGCCGAGGACGCCCGGGGCGGCGTCGGGGCGTGCTTCGTGATCGAGCTGCCCCTCGAAGCGCAGCCGGGTGTGGCGCCCAGCGCCGCGGGGCTGCGCGCCGACCTGGGAGCCACGGCGTGACGCGGATCCTCGTCGTCGAAGACAATCCCGACCTCGCCTACGGTCTGCGCAACAACCTCGAGATTGAAGGCTACCAGGTCGATGTCGTGGAGGACGGCAGCGTGGGCCTGGCGCGGGCGCGCGAGGCGGGTCCCGATCTGATCATCCTCGACCTCATGCTCCCCGGCATGGACGGGTACCGCGTGCTCAAGACGCTGCGCGACGAGGGGCGCCAGATGCCGATCCTGATCCTCACGGCGCGCGGCGAGGAGGCGGACAAGGTGCGCGGGCTCCGGCTCGGCGCTGACGATTACGTCACGAAGCCGTTCGGCGTGCTCGAGCTCCTGGCGCGGGTGGAGGCATTGTTGCGCCGCACGGCGCCACTAGGCGGGGACGGTGCCGGGCCACCCGAGCAGTTCGGGGCCGTCGAGGTCATCCCGGCCTCACGCACCGTACTCCGCCACGGCCGGGCAGTCGCGCTCACGCCGAAAGAGTTCGACCTGCTGCTGGCGCTCGTCCGGCGCCGCGGGGCGGTCGCGAGCCGCATGGAGCTGCTCACCGAAGTGTGGGGGTACAGCGCCGCGGTGTTGAGCCGCACCGTGGACACGCACGTGGCCGAGCTGCGGCGGAAGCTGGAAGCCGATCCAGCGGCCCCGGACCATATTCTCACCGTCCGCAAGGCGGGCTACCGGCTGGAGAAGTAGCCCCACCGCCCGTCGGGCGCTTGGAGCGCACCGGCAGCGGTCTGTCGCCGGGCGAGCGCCGCTTGTAGTGTTGTCCCCCATGACTGCCACGTCGCCTCCGACGCGCTACAAGATCGGGCTGGTGCAGATGGCGATGTCCGCCGATCCCGAGGCGAACTTGCAGCGGGCGATCGCGAAGCTCGCCGAGGCCGCGGCGGCGGGGGCACGGCTCGTGTGCCTCCCGGAGCTCTTCCGGTCGCAGTACTTCGCGCAGCGCGAGGACCCGGCGCTGTTCGACTTAGCCGAGCCCGTGCCCGGGCCGAGCACTGACGCCCTGGGCAAGGCGGCGCAGCAGGCGGGCGTGGTCGTCATCGCCCCGCTGTTCGAACGCCGCGCCCCCGGGCTCTACCACAACAGCGCGGTGGTGATCGACGCGGACGGGCGCGTGGTGGGGATCTATCGCAAGATGCACATCCCTGACGACCCGGCCTACTACGAGAAGTTCTACTTCACGCCGGGAGACTTGGGATTCCGGGCGTTCGACACCCGGGTGGGCCGGATCGGCACCCTGGTGTGCTGGGACCAGTGGTATCCGGAGGCGGCCCGCCTCACCGCGCTGCAAGGCGCGAGCGTGCTGTTTTATCCCACGGCGATCGGGTGGCATCCGGCCGAGAAGGCGACCGATGGCGCCGCGCAGCTCGACGCCTGGCGCACGATCCAGCGAAGCCACGCGATCGCAAACGGCTGCTACGTCGCTGCCGTGAACCGGGTCGGTTACGAACGGCCCGCGGGTGGCGACGGGCTCGAGTTCTGGGGCTCATCGTTCCTCGCCGATCCGCTCGGGACCATCGTCGTGGAAGCGCCGCCCGACCGCGAGGCGCTGGTGATCGGCGAGGTCGACGTCGCCCGCATCGAAACAGTGCGCCGTGGCTGGCCCTTCCTCCGAGACCGACGGATCGACGCCTACGGCGGCCTCGCGAGCCGCTACTTGGACCAGGCGTAGCCGCCCCTCGCATTCGTCGCTCGCCGATTCCCCCGCCCTCAAGCCACCCGATGAAGACGCCCGCCGCTCTCGGGTTCCACATGCCCGCCGAATGGGAGCGGCATGACGCCACCTGGCTCGGCTGGCCGCACAACGCCGACGATTGGCCGGGAAAACTGCAGGTGATCCCATGGGTGTACGCCGAGATCGTCCGCCAGCTGGCGCCGGGCGAGCTCGTGCGGATCCTCGTCAACTCGGCGCTCCACGAGCGCGCCGCGCGGCGCGTGCTCGGCCGCACGGGCGTGGACCTGCGCCGGGTCGAGTTCCTGCGCTTCCCCACGAACCGCGGCTGGACCCGCGATTTCGGGCCCCTGTTCGTGCGGCGCTCCGCGCCCCGGCCCGAGCTCGCGATCGTGCGGTTCCGCTTCAACGGGTGGGCCAAGTACCGCGATTGGGCCAAGGACGATCGCACCGCGGAGCGCGCGGCGGCTCGGCTCAAGCTGCCGCTGTTTCGCGCCCGCGTCGGCAGCCGCGACGTGGTGCTCGAGGGCGGCAGCATCGACGGCAACGGCCGGGGCACCTTCCTCACGACCGAGGAGTGCCTGCTCGACCCGGCCGTGCAGGTGCGGAACCCCGGCCTGTCGCGCGAGGAGCTCGAGACGGTGCTCAAGGACCAGCTCGGCGCCATGAACGTGTTGTGGCTCGGCAAGGGGATCGCGGGGGACGACACCCATGGCCACGTCGACGACGTGTGCCGCTTCGTCAATCCGCGCACCGTGGTGCTCTGCCGGGAGCCAGACGCGGGCGATGCGAACTACCGACCGCTCGCCGAGAACCGCGAGCGACTCGCGGGCATGCGGCTCGAGGACGGGTCGAAGCTCGAGGTGGTCGAGCTGCCGATGCCCGCGCCGCTCTCCTTCGCCGGCCAGCGGCTGCCGGCGAGCTACGCGAACTTCTATATCGGGAACGCCGCCGTCCTGGTGCCGACGTTCAACGACCCCCAAGACCGCGTGGCGCTCGGCACCCTGGCCGAGCTGTTCCCCGACCGGCCGGTCGTGGGTATCCACGCGGTGGACTTGGTGTGGGGGCTCGGCACCCTGCATTGTCTCACGCAGCAGCAGCCGAGCCGCTAGCGGCGGATCAGCCGCTCGATCAGTTGCGCCGAGCGCTCGAGGGCGACGAGGTCGGCGGGCGCGAGCGCGGCGAGGAGGGCCGCGAGCGAGGCCACGCGCCGCGCGCGGCCCGCCTCGAGCACGCGGCGGCCCTTCGCCGTGGCCCGCACGCGCTGCACCCGGCGGTCCTCGGCGTCCGGCTCCCGCGTCACCAGTCCCCGCCGTTCGAGTTGCGCCACCACGCGCGAGATTGTGGGCGGCCGCACCTGTTCGGCCCGTGCCAGTGCGCCGAGCGAGAGCGGGCCGCCGAACACGATCACCGAGAGGGCGGAGGCGAGCGGTGCGGTGAGCCCCATGCCGTCGTCCTCCAGGCGCACGCGGCGCAGCAGGTGGATCGCAGCCGAGTGCAGCTGATTGGCCACGGCAGCCGCATCGGGCTCGCGCGGAGGCGGGGGTTGCGGCATAGTAGTTACTTAGCTAAACTAACTATCGACCGGCCGGCCGGCAACCCAGGAGACAGCCCGTGACCCTCACCAGCCCCACCGCCCAGTTCGGACTGTCGAGCATCGGGCAGATCTTCGTGCGGGCCCGCGATCTCGAGCGGGCGGTCCGCTTCTACCGCGATACCCTGGGCATGCCGTTCCTCTTCCAGGTTCCCAACATGGCGTTCTTCCAATGCGGCCCCACGAGCGTCATGCTGGGCTCCCCGGAGCGTCCCGAGTTCGACCACCCGGGCTCCATCGTCTACTACCTCGTGCCCGACATCGCAGCCGCGCATGCGACGCTGCGCGCGCGGGGCGTCAAGTTCGCCACCGAGCCGCACCTGGTGCACCGCGCCCCGGACCACGAGCTGTGGATGACGTTCTTCCACGATTCCGAGGACAACACCCTCGCCCTGATGTCGCGCAAGCGCGCCTAGCAACGCCCTGGCTCGGGCTCCGGGGTATATAGCGTTCGACCAATCCCGGAGCCCCGAGCCCCCATGCCATCCCTGCACCGCCCCGCCCTGCTTATCGGGCTGCTCGCGGCGGCCTGCCGCGCCGCGCCGCCGCACGTCGAGGCCCTCGCGCCGGGCCCGGCTGCGCCGGACACGCTGTGTGCCCTCATCTCCGGCCCCGGTCCGGCGAGCGGGGCCGCGCGCGACACGCTGAGCGTCGCTCTCCCCGAACCCGTCGATCCGGCCCACGCGCCTGCGCCCAAGAACGACACGGAGCGATTGGTCTTCCGGCAGCTGTACGAGACGTTGATCCGGGTGGACTGCACGGGGCGCGTGCTCCCGGGGCTGGCCCGTTCGGCCGAGCGCAGCGGCCGCGACGCGTGGACCTTCACGCTGCGCGACGAGGCCCGCTTCTGGGACGGCGCTCCGGTGACCACACGCGACGTCCTCGCCGCCTGGCGCGCGCGCGACTCGGCGCTCGCCCAGAGCGTCACGATCATCGACGAGCACACGCTCACCGTGCGCGAGCCGGAAACCCCGTTCCAGCCGTTCGCCGACCCGGCGCTCGCCGTGAGCAAGCCGGCACCGGGCGGCGGGTGGCCGATCGGCACCGGTGCCCACTGGGTGACCGGGGCCCCGACCGGTGGACCCGACCTCCTGTGGGTGTACCCCGTTCCTCCGGCCACGCGCCCGGTCCTGAAGCTGGCCACGGCGGCCGCTACCAGGCTGCGCGATGCGCTGGACGAAGGGGCGGATCTGCTCCTCACCGGCGACCCTACCGTGCTCGAGTACGCCGGCACGCGGCCCGGTCACCGCGACGTGCCGCTCGAGTGGCACCGCACCTACGTGCTCCTCGCTCCCGGGCGGACCAGTTCCGGGGTCGCCGCGATGCGCCGCGAGAGCCTGCGGGAAGCGGTCCACCTCGACGCCCGGCCGGCCGAACCCCCCGGCGACGGGCGGTTCTGGTTCACGGACTTGCGGTCCTGCGGTCTCCCGCAGGCGCGCGACGCCACTGAGCCCGCGGCGCGGCGTCAGCGCGTCGTGTACGACCAGACGGACCGCAGCGCGGCCGACCTGGCGGCTCGACTCGTCGGGCTCGGGGCGGTGGGATCCCACGCCGTCGCAACCGGCCTAGCACCCGGAGCATTCGTGGCCGCGCTCGAGACGGGGCGGGATGCGGCCTACATCCTGGCGCTCCCCCGCCGCGTCTTCGATGGGTGCCGCGCGGCGCGCGAGCTGCCGCCCTGGATCCCGAGCGCCGCGATCGAGCCGCTCGTCGACGTCCGCTGGCACGCGGTCGCACGGCGTGGCGTCGCTCGCTTGAGTGTGGACTGGGATGGGACCTTGCGACTCGGGGCGCCTTGAGCGAGCGCCGAGGAGGAGCCGGAGCTAGGCGGCGCCGATCTCTCGGCCGAGCGCGAGGATGTCCGCTTGGATGTCCTTACGCTCGGCCACGAGGCGCAGGTACGCCCAGCGGCGGAACACGAACAGCCCGAGCGCCCGCCCACCTCCCACGATGCGGTCGAGGCGCTCGCTGAACACGAGCGCGGCGTAGCCCGCCAGCGGCGCCAGCGCGAGCGCCACGAGACCCTGCCCCACCGTCCGCACGAGACCCACGACCGCCGCCACGCCCACCCAGGTGAGAGGAAAGAGCAACATCGCCGCCAACACCTTGATGCTGGCGAGCGAGTCCTCGGCTCCCTTGGCGATCCCGGTGGCGACGAAGCCGACGGCGCGATACGCCGGATAGTGCACGGCCAGACCCACGAGGGCGGCGGGAAGGAGCAGCCCGAGCACGAACACCGCCTTACCGACGTAGCGTGCCACGCGGTCGGCACCGAGGGCGCGGAGCGTGAGCTGGCGCGGATCAAGCCCGGCCGTGGCGAGGGCGGCTTCGTAGCGCTCGATGCGCGCCGCGAGCGCGGCGCAGCGCTCCGGCCACTGCACCTGCGCCGCGCGATAGCCCTCGAGCAGGCGACGCCGCACCGCGAACTCCTCGGCGAGCGACGGCCGAGTGGCGGTGGGTTCGTCCCGCACCGCGACGATGCGTTGCGCCCGCTCGGCCAGCGCGAGCACTTCCGCGTGCTCCGCCTGCAACGTGACCGCGGCGAGCGCCCGCTCGATCCGCGCCGTGAGCTCGCGCACCGGCCCGGCGGGCGGCTCCTCCCCCGGCGCGAGCGGCATGGGGTCCACGACGAACGGCTCGCCGAAGTGGAGCAGCGCAGCGCTCCGGAAGGTGCGTTTCGCCCGGTAGTAAAGCCCCGCGGGCACGATCTGAATCGGCGGCCCAGTGAGCCCCGCCGCCGCCCCGAGGGCGATGCGCGCCGCGCCCGTCTTGAGCGGCCTGAGCCGCGGCTCCGAGTGCGACGCGCCCTCGGGAAACAGGGCGATCGCCCCGCCCGAGGCGAGCACGGCGCGCGCCGTCTCGAACGTCTGGCGATTCGCGACCGGATCCGCCCCCGCGTCCTGGCGGCGATGCACGGGTATTGCCTCGAAGGCCCGGCACAACATCGCGATCACGGGCATGCGGAAGAGCGGCGCCTTGGCCAGAAACGCCACGCGCCGCGGGGCGAGACACAAGAGGAACGCCGGGTCGATGAGCCCGCTCGGATGGTTGAGCACGAAGATCACCGGTCCATCGCTCGGGACGTGGGCGAGGCCCGAGATTTCGATCCGGCGGAAGAAAATGCGGAGGACCAGACCGAACAGCGCGCGGCAGAAGGTTCTCACGGCGTCGCCTCACCGGCCGGGCGGCGGCCGCCACGCCAGGCGGCGTAGGTCCAGATGGCGCCGCCCACGAACACGGCGACGGGAATGATCAGCACGGCCTGGTCGAGGGAGCGGGCGTCCGAGATGGCCCCGACGAGCGACGGCGACGGCACGTCCCCCAGCACGTGAATGGCGAAGATGCTCAGGGCCACCGCAGTGGCGCGCATGTGCGGCGCGACGAGGTTGACGATGGCCGAGTTGATCGGGCCGGTCGACGCAAACAGACACAGCTCGGCCGCGACGATCGCCGTCCAGTACACGGCCGGCGTGGTGGCGGCGAGGGCCACGAGCGTGAGCGGCGCCGCCGCGAGCGTCACGAGCCCCGAGACCCATAGGTACGCCTGCTTCGAAACGCGCAGTGCGTAGTCACCGAGCCAGCCGCCCGCGTAGGTGCCGAGAAACCCGGTCGCCACGACGATGGCGCCGAATTGGACGGTCGCCTGCGCCTTGGGGATGCCGCGGGCGCGCTCGAGGAAGGAAGGCGTCCAGAACGCGAGCGCGCCGATCGCGAACGTGTACGCCGCGTAGCCGAGCACCGTGAGAACGTAGGGGCGGTTCCGCAACAGGGCCGCATAGGCGGCACGCGCCGCTCGGCCCGGTGGGGTCCGCGCTCCGCCCTGCCCTGCGATCGCCCCCCCGCCCTCCGCGGCGTCCTGCCCGCCGCGTGGCGGGTCGTACAGGCGCAGCGCCAGGGCGGCGAGCACGAGGCCGGGAACGCCCGCCACGAAGAAGGCGTAGCGCCAGCCGAAATAGCGATCCATCAGACCGCCCACGATGTACCCCAGCGCCGCGCCCACCGGCATCGCGGCGAAGAAGATCGCGAACACCCGACCGCGGCGTGCCCGGGGGAAGGAGTCCGCGAGCAGGGCGGGCGAGATCGTACCGTAGGCCGCTTCCCCGATGCCCACCACAGCCCGGGCGGCGAACAGCGCACCGTAGCTGCGCACCAGTCCGCTCGCCGCGGTAGCCACACTCCAGATGGCGACGCCCACGCCGAGCAGACGCGGGCGGGAGCGCGTGTCGCCGAGCGCACCGAACACGGGGGCCACGAGCAGATAGACGACCAGGAACCCGGTCATCAGCAGCCCGAGCTCGGTGTCGGTGGGGTGGAGCTCCGAGTGCTTGATGCTCTCGGTGAGCGCCGCGACGAGATAGCGATCGAGGTAGTTGACCAGATTGATCACGGTGAGGACGGCAAGCGCCGCCCCACCGCGCGCGCGGAGCGATCCGCCTACAGGTGGCTCGTCAGCCACGCTGTGAACAGCCCGTACAGGTTCTCCCGCGTGTTGCCGCCCGCGATCGCGTGCGTCTTATTGGGGTAGATCCGCATGTCGAACTGCTTGTTGGCGGCCTCGAGCCGCTCGATCAGCCGCACGCTGTTCTGGAGGTGCACGTTGTCGTCCCCGGTCCCGTGCACGAGCAAGACGCTGCCCCGCAGGCTGTCGGCGTAGGCCAACGCCGCGCTCTCGTCGTACCCGGCCGGATTCTCTTCCGGGGTGCGCATGTAGCGCTCGGTGTAGATCGTGTCGTAGAAGCGCCAATCGGTCACCGGCGCCACCACGAGCGCAGCCTTGAAGACGCCGGCGCCGATGAACATGGTGCGCGACGCCATGTAGCCGCCGTAGCTCCAGCCCCAGATGCCGATCCGGTCCGGATTCACGAAGCCCTGGTGGCCGAACCAGCGCGCGGCGGCGATCTGGTCGGCCGTCTCGTAGCGTCCGAGGTGCAGATAGCTGACCTTCTTGAACTTCGCCCCGCGGGCCCCGGTGCCCCGGTTGTCCACGCTCGCCACGAGATACCCGGCCTGGGCCAGCAACTGGTGCCACAGGTAGGACGCCCCGCCCCAGGCGTCGGTGACGGTTTGTGACCCGGGTCCACCGTACACGAACAGGAGCAGCGGGTAGCGCTGCGCGGGGTCGAAATCCCGCGGCTTCATCACCCAGGCGTTGAGCGCCACACCGTCCGCGGTCGGGACCTGCACGAACTCGGGCGGCCGCAGCCGCAACGCGTCCACCTTCTGCGCCAGCGCGCCGTTGGTCGCCAAGGAGCGCACCAGCTGGCCGTCCCCACGCCGCAGCGTTTCGACTGGCGGCACGCCGGCCCGCGAGTAGGTGTCGACGTAGAGCCCGAGGTTCGGCGCGAACTCGACGGCGTGCGTACCGGGCTCGGTCGAGATCCGCTTCAGCCCGGCGCCGTCGAGCCCGATGCGGAGCAGGGGGCGGGCAAGCGGGCCGTCGATGGCGCCCGTGAAATACACGAGCTTCGCCCGCTCGTCCACGCCGTGGACTTGGAGCACGTCCCAGCCGCCCGGCGTGACCCGCCGTACCAGCGATCCGTCGCGATTGTAGAGGTACAGCTGGGCGTAGCCGTCTCGCTCCGACTCGAACAGGAACTGACGCCCCGCGGCGATCCAGCGGGGCTCGTGCGCGTCCACCCAGGCCGAATCGCTATCCGTCATGATCACGCGCGAGGCCCCGCTGCGGGCGTCGGCGAGCAGGAGCTCGAGGCGGCTCTGGTGGCGATTGAGCCGGGTGAGCCAGATCTCCGCGGGCGAGGATAGAACGGCCGGATTGGGCTTTGGTCGAGCCGCCAGAACGCGATGCGGCTGCCGTCGGGGCTCCAGCGGAAGGCATCGCGCAGGTTGAGCTCCTCCTCGTACACCCAGTCCGAGGTGCCGTTGATGACGTTCGGGCCCCCGTCGGCGGTGAGCGCCGTCTCGGCTCCGCTGGTGAGGTCGGTGACAAAGAGGTTGTTGTCCCGCACGAACGCGACGCGCCGAGCGTCGGGGGAGAACTTGGCGAACTGCTGGTAGCCGGGCTGCGTGCTCACCGGCACGAGCCGCCGGGCGGCGAAGTCCCACACGAAGAACGTGCCCTTGGTGTTCTGCCGCCACACTCGCGCCGAGTTCGTGAAGATGAGCAGCCTGGAGCCGTCCGCCGAGAAGTGGTACTCCTCGATGGCGATCGGGTGGTCCGCGCCGCGGGGCACGAGGTCGCTGCCACGCACGAGCACCTGTTTTGCACCGCTCACGGCCTCGACGCGATACAGGTCGCCCTGCCCCGCCGCGTCCCGCTCCACCGTCGTGTACGCCGACCCGTCCGGCGTCCAGGCGACCTCGACCAGGTCGCTCGCGAAGTCGCGCGCGCCCCAGATGCCATGGACCGTGAGCGGCGGGGCGGACGGGGCGGGAGGGGCCGGCACGCCCTGGGCGGCGAGCGGCCCGACGGCGAAGAGGACGGCAGAGCAGGCGACGCGGCGAACGGCGCTGCAAACCATGAGGGCCACCAGCAGTTAGTTTGGGTGTCCCTAACTTAGCCGCCGCTCGCCCGCGTGGAAGAGAACGGCCGGGCGGCCCCATCGCAGGAGGCGGGATGAACGCGACCAGTCAGCGCCAGCGCGCGGAGGCGTTGCGGGAGCTCCATGCGGGGCCCCGCCTGTTGATTCTTCCCAACGCCTGGGACGTCGTGACTGCCCGTCTCGTGGAGGCGGCCGGGTTCCCCGCGATCGCGACGACCAGCGCAGGCATCGCCTGGGCGCTCGGCTATCCGGACGGCGAACGGATCAGTCGCGGAGAGATGCTCGCGGTCGTCCGGCGGATCAGCGCCGCCGTGCGGGTGCCGGTGACGGCCGACGTGGAGGCCGGCTACGGGTCGACCCCCGCGGCGGCCGCCGAGACGGCGCGCGGGGTGATCGCCGCCGGGGCCGTGGGCCTGAACCTGGAAGACGGCACCAGGGCCGGCGACCTGCTCGATGCCGAGTTGCAGGTCGAGCGGATCCGCGCGGCCCGTGCGGCGGGCGCCGCCGCGCGCGTGCCACTCGTGATCAACGCCCGCACCGATGCCTTCGACGTGAAGGCGTGGGACCCAGAGCGCCGGTTCGCCGAGGCCGTACAGCGCGCCACCGCCTACCACGCGGCCGGGGCCGACTGCTTGTTCGTGCCCCACGTGAGCGACGGCGAAGCGATCGGCCGCCTCGCCCAAGCCCTCCCCGGCCCGCTCAACGTGATCGCCGGTCCGCCGGCGCCGCCGCTCGGGGAGCTCGAGCGCTTGGGCGTGCGGCGCGCCAGCCTCGGGCCGCGGGTGGTGCAGGCGGCACTGGGCACGGTGCGCCGCGTCATAGCGGAGTTGCGCGAGCGCGGCACCTATGAAACGCTGACGGACCTCATGATCCCCTTCGCCGAGCTGCAACAATTAGTGGCGGGGCCCCCTTGACGGGTTCGAACGGGCGGGTATATTTATGCTCGAGCATGAATATTTAGTACTCTCGTAGAGGTGGCGGCATGACGCAGCACGCGCTGAAGCACCTGGCCATTCTCAATCCGGCGGCTCCTACAGACGGGAGCGGGCGGGCGGCCTAAGCGTGTAGACGAACCCAGGCGACACCGCGGCCCGCTCCCGATCGAGCGGGCCTTCTTTTTGTGGAGCGGCGGAGGACCGTGATCGAGGAACGTGCTGGTGACCGCAACCGGACGGCGACGTGACCGAAGACGCTAAGCCATCGCACTGGATCAACGCGCGCGCCCCGGACCTCGATCCGTGGCGCGAACACGACGCGTGCGGCGTGGGGTTCGTCGCCCGGACGTCCGGCGAGCCGTCCCACGAGGTCATGCACCTGGCGCTCGAGGCGCTGCGGCGCGTCGCCCACCGCGGGGCCGCGGCGACCGACAGCTCGGGCGACGGGGCCGGCGTCCTCACGCAGATCCCTGCCGCGCTGTTCACTCGGGAGGCGGCGCGCTCCGGCCTCGCCCTGGAGCCGGGCGTACCGTTCGCCGTCGGCTCGCTGTTCCTGCCGCCCGAGCCCGGCCCCCGCGCGCGCGTCACGGCCATCATCGCGGACGTGCTGCACGGCGATGGCATGGCGATCCTCGGGTGGCGCGACGTGCCGGTACGCCCGGACGTGCTCGGCGCGGGCGCGCGCGCCACCTGCCCGGCGATCCAGCAGGTGTTCGTCGCCCCGCCCGCCGACCGGGGCCGCGGCGACGAGGCCGCGTGGGAGCGAGCCCTGTATCTCGCCCGCAAGACGATCGAGCACCGCGTAGCCGACGGCGGCGCCGAGCTCCAACCGTTCTTCGTCTGCTCGCTCTCGGCGCGGACGATCGTCTACAAGGCGCTGCTCACCGGGACCCAGCTCGGGGCGTTCTATCCCGACCTCGAGGCTCCCGACTTCGCGACGGCGCTCGCCGTGTTTCACCAGCGCTACTCGACGAACACCACGTCGAGCTGGCCCTTGGTCCAACCGTTCCACCTGCTTGCCCACAACGGCGAGATCAACACCTTGTGGGGCAACCGCAACGCCATGCGGGCGCGCGAGCCGGCGCTCGCGTCCGCGCTGTGGGGGGAGAGCGTCGATCGCCTGAAGCCGGTGATCTGGGCCGCGGGCAGCGACTCGGCCAGCCTCGACAACGCGCTCGAGCTGCTGGTGCGCTCGGGCCGCGATCCGGTGCACGCGCTCATGATGCTCGTCCCCCAGGCGCACGAGGGTGCGGTAGAGATGGAGCCCGCGCTCCGGGGTTTCTACGAGTTCCACGAGTGCCTCGTGGAACCGTGGGACGGCCCGGCGGCCCTGGCGTTCTCGGACGGCGTGCTCGTGGGATCCGCCCTCGACCGCAACGGGCTGCGCCCGTGCCGCTACAAGATCACCCGCGACGGGCTGGTCGTAGCCGGGTCCGAGGTCGGGCTCGTGGACCTGGATCCCGCGACCGTGATCGAGAGCGGGCGGCTCGGGCCGGGCGAACTGCTGGTGGTGGACACGCGCCGCAAGGCCGTGCTGCACGACGCCGAGGCCAAGCGCGAGATCGCGCGGCGCCGCCCGTACGCGCGCTGGGCGGCACGGAGCATCCGCCCGCTGCGGCCGACCAAACCCGCCGCCCAGGGCGAGCCCCTGCGCGGGCCCGATCGGCGCGCGCGCCAGCTCGCCTTCGGCTGGAGCTTCGAGGACCTGCGCTACGTGCTGGAGCCGATGGGGCGGGGCGGGCAGGACGCCGTGTGGAGCATGGGCGACGACACGCCGATCCCACCGCTCGCCCGTGTGCCGCCGAGCCTCTATACGTATCTGCGCCAGCGCTTCGCGCAGGTGACGAACCCGCCGATCGATCCCTTGCGCGAGACCCTGGTCATGTCGCTGCGCATGCACCTCGGTCGGCGCGGCTCGCCGCTCGCGGACCGGCCAGCCGGGCTGCGGCTCGTGCGCAACGAGCACCCTGTGCTGCTCGCGGACGAGATGGCGGCACTCATCGGCATCGCCGGGGCGCAGGCCGCCACCCTGGACGCGACCTGGCCGGCCGCCGGCGGGCCGGGCGGGCTGTCGACCGCGCTCGACGGCCTGTGCCGGTCCGCCGCCAGCGCGACCCGTCAGGGCGCGCGCATCCTCGTGGTTTCAGACCGCGCGGCACCCGACTCGGCCTCGTGGCCGAAACGGGCGACGCCTTCGACGTGCATCACTTCGCCGCGCTCATCGGCTACGGCGCCGAAGCCGTGTACCCGTGGCTCGCGCTCGAGTCGGTGCGGACGCAGGTCGAGGGAGAGGGGGAGGAGGCGGCTGCCCGGTTCCGCACGGCCGCCGAGAAGGGGCTCCTGAAGATCCTCTCGAAGATGGGCATCTCGACGCTGTCCTCGTACTGCGGGGGCCAGATCTTCGAGGCGCTGGGACTCGGCGTCGAGGTGATCGACCGGTGCTTCACGGGCACGGTCTCGCCGCTCGGCGGCATCGGCTTCGCCGAGATCGCCGAGGACGTGCTGGCGCGCCAGCGCGCCGCGTACCCGCAAGGCCCGGCCACCGCCCGAGCGGAGAGCGAGGGGGCGGAGGAGGAGGGGGGGGAGGGGGAGGGAGAGCAAGAGGGAGCCGGAGAGGGAGCAGGCGAGCGCCTGCCGGACCACGGGCGGGTGCGCTATCGCCGTGACGGCGAGGATCACGGCTGGTCGCCACCGCTCGTGCGCGCGATGCAGCAGGCGGTGGCCGCGGACACCCCCGAGGCGTACGACGGGTTCCGCGCTCGCGTCGCCGCCCGGGCGCCCGCGAGCCCGCGCGACCTGCTGCGCCTGCGTGGCGGCCCACCGCTCCCGCTCGATCAAGTAGAGCCTGCCGAAGCGATCCGGCGCCGCTTCATCTCGACCGCCATGTCGCTCGGGGCGCTCTCCCCCGAGGCGCATCGCACGCTCGCGATCGGGATGAACCGGATGGGCGCGCGCTCGAACTCCGGCGAGGGTGGGGAGGATCCCGACACCTACGCACCGCTCGACAATGGCGATCGCGCCGATAACCGCATCAAACAGGTGGCGTCGGGGCGCTTCGGTGTCACGACGCACTACCTCATGCGCGCCGACGAGCTCGAGATCAAGATCGCGCAAGGCTCGAAGCCGGGTGAGGGAGGCCAGCTCCCAGGCCACAAGGTGACCGCGTTGATCGCGCGCCTGCGGCACTCCGTGCCCGGGGTGCCGCTGATCTCGCCGCCGCCGCACCACGACATCTACTCGATCGAGGACCTGGCGCAGCTGATCCACGATCTGAAGCAGGTGAATCCGCGCGCGCGGGTGGGGGTCAAGCTCGTGGCGGAAGCGGGTGTGGGGCGCGTCGCCGCAGGCGTGGCGAAGGCGTACGCCGACTACGTGCTCGTCTCCGGCCACAATGGCGGCACCGGCGCGTCGCCGCTCTCGTCGATCAAGCACGCCGGCTCGCCCTGGGAGCTCGGCCTCGCCGAGACGCAAGCAATCCTGATCGAGAACGGCCTGCGCCATCGGATCGAAGTGCGCGTGGACGGCGGCCTACGCACCGGCCGCGACGTCGTGATCGCGGCGCTCCTCGGCGCGGAGACCTACGGCTTCGGCAGTGCGGCCCTGGTGGCGATCGGCTGCGCGATGGCGCGCCAATGCCATCTCAATTCCTGCCCCACCGGGATCGCGACGCAGCGCCTCGACCTGCGCGCCAAGTTCCGCGGCACGCCGGAGCAGGTCGTCGCCTACTTCACCTGGATCGCGGAGGACGTGCGCCGCATCCTCGCCGAGCTCGGGTGTCGCACCCTGGACGACGCCATCGGCCGCGTCCAGCTATTGGAGCGCGTCGACCGGCCTGAGGTGCCGCGGGCGCAAATGCTCGACCTGTCGCTCCTGCTCGCCGATCCGACCGCCGGGCAGGACACGCCGCGGCGGCGCACCGTCGCGCGGAACGACCGCCCGGGGGTCCAGTCCCTGGACGACGAAATCCTGCGCACCCTCGGGCCACGGCTCGAGGCGGGGCGGCCCTTCGCGGGCGTGTACGACATCGGTAACCACCACCTGACGGTCGGCGCGCGCATCGCCGGGCGCATTGCGGACCGGAGTGGCAACGTCGGCCTCGCGCCGGGAGCGATCCGCCTGCGCTTCCGGGGCAGCGCCGGCCAGAGCTTCGGCGCCTTCGCCCTGCCCGGCATGCGGCTCGAACTCGAGGGTGAGGCGAACGACTACGTCGGCAAGGGGCTCTCGGGTGGCGAGCTCGTGGTGCGGCCGTTCCGGGATGCCGCGCCCACAGTGGCGGGGGAGTCCCAGGTCATCCTCGGCAACACGGTGCTGTATGGGGCCACGGCGGGGCGGCTGTTCGCGGCTGGCCGCGCCGGGGATCGGTTCGCCGTGCGCAACTCCGGCGCCGTGGCCGTGGTCGAGGGGACCGGGGACCACGGCTGCGAATACATGACGGCCGGCGTCGTGGTCGTGCTCGGGGAAGTGGGGCGCAATTTCGCCGCCGGCATGTCGAACGGCGTCGCCTACGTGCTCGACGAGGCCGAAACGTTCGGGGCCCGCGTAAACGCCGACATGGTGGCGGTCGTGGCGCTCGCGCCCGCGGACGAGCGACTCGTCCTGGACCTGGTCCGCGAGCATGTGGCGAACACGGGTAGCCCGCGGGGGCAGGCTGTCCTCGATCACTGGGCCCGCTACGGTCCGCAGTTCAAGAAGGTGGTCCCCGCCGCCGTACCCGCGCCGGTGGAGCCGCGGCCCGAAGCCGCGCCCGCGGCGGTGACCCCGTGACGCGGCGCGCCAGTCGGTCGTTGACAGCCTGCAGGCGATGGGTTATCTACCGCACTATGGAGCGCACGCTCGTACACCATCGGCATCATCATCACCACCTCCTCCAGGGGCGGCAGCCGGCGGCGTACGCAAGGTAGCGAGCAACCCGTAGAGCCTTAAGTGCAACGCCGACGCCGGCCCCCCGGGCCGGCGTCGTGCTTTTGTGGCGACGTGCGCGATCCCGGGGGCTCCGGTTCGGCCAACATCGGAGCACCACAGATGTCCCGCGTATCCCGTTCTGCCGCGCCGCTGCGCCTGGCGCTCCCGAAAGGCCGCATGGAGCAGGGTGTCCTCACCCTGCTCGGCGACGCCGGCATCGGCATCCGGCCCAGCGCCCGCGGCTACCGGCCCGAGGTGTCGTTGCCGGACACCGAGGCCAAGACCCTCAAGCCGCAGAACATCGTCGAGATGCTCATGCTCGGCAGCCGCGACGTGGGGTTCGCGGGTGCCGACTGGGTGGCGGAGCTGGAAGCGGAGCTCGTCGAGCTGCTCGACACCGGGCTCGACCCGGTGCAGGTCGTCGCGGCGGCGCCCGCGGCGCTGCTCGCGGACGGCCGCCTGCCGGCGCGAACCCTGGTGGTGGCGTCGGAATACGAGCGGTTGGCCCAACGCTGGATCGCCGGGCGCGGCATATCGGCCGAGTTCGTGCGCTCCTACGGCGCGACCGAGGTGTTCCCGCCGGAAGACGCCGACGTAATCGTGGACAACACCGCCACCGGCGCGACGCTCGAGGCGAACGGGCTCACGATCGTGGACGAGGTGATGCCCTCGTCCACGCGGCTCTACGCCAACCCTCGCGCGCTCGATGATCCCGCGCGACGCCGCCGGATCGACGACCTGGTGCTGCTCTTGAACTCCGTGCTCGTCGCCCGGCGCCGCGTGATGCTCGAGGTGAACGCCTCGGCCGACTGCCTGGACGCCGTGGTGCGAGCGCTGCCATCGATGCGCCAGGCCACCGTCGCACCCTTGTTCGGGAACGGTGGCTATGCGGTGAAGGCCGCTGTGCCGCGCGACGCGCTGCCGCTGGTGATCCCCGCCGTCAAGGCGGCGGGTGGCACCGACCTGGTTGTTTCCGTGCTCTCCCAGATCGTCCCATGACCGGCGCCTCCTCCCCCGCATCCCCGCGGACGGGGCCGGTGTCCCGGATCGACCCGGAACGCGCCTATCGGCGTGGCACCACTGCCGGACCGACCTTGCTGCGCCTCGACACGAACGAGGGGCCCCTGCCACCGCGCACCCTCCTCGCCGCACTCGCAAGCGCCGATCTCGAACTGCTGCGGCGCTATCCCGAGGTGGCGGCGCTCGAGGCCGCGCTCGCCGCGCGCCTGAGCGTCCCGCTCGAGCGCGTGATCGTGACCGCCGGCGCCGACGAGGCCATCGACCGCGCGTGCCGCGCCTTTCTCGAGCCCGGCCGCAGCATGCTGCTTCCCGAGCCGAGCTTCGACATGTTCGATCGCTGCGCCGCGCTCGCCGGCGGCACGCTCGTGCGAGTGCCATGGTGGGGCGACGCCTTTCCGCTCGACGGGTTTCTCGAGCGGCTCGAGGCCCGCGTGGCCGTGGTCGTCGTAGTCTCGCCCAACAATCCCACGGGCAGCGTCGCGACGCTCGCCGACATCCGCTCCCTCGCCGCCCGCGTCCCGAACGCGCTCGTGATCCTCGATCACGTGTACGTCGAGTACGCCGACGCCGACCTCACGGCGGCTGTCCTCGATCTCCCGAACGTCCTCGTGCTGCGCACGTTTTCCAAGGCGTGGGGCCTGGCCGGCTGTCGCGTCGGGTACGCCGTGGGCAGTCCGTACGTGATCGGCGTGCTGCGGGCGGCCGGCGGTCCCTACTCCGTGGCCGCCCCGTCCGTCGCGCTGGCCCTCGCCCAGCTCGAGCGCGGCGGCGAGCCGATGCGAGCCCACGTGTCGCGGATCCGCGAGGAGCGCCGGCTGCTCGCCGCGCAGCTTACCGCGTACGGCCTCTCCCCGCGGCCGTCGCAGGCGAACTTCCTGTTCGTCGACTGCGGCCCCCGCGCGTCCGTCCTGCGCGCCGATCTCACCGTGGGCGGCGTGATCGTCCGGGACTTCCCGGACCGCCCGGGCCTCGAGTCGGCGCTCCGGATCACCCTGCCCGGGAACGCCCCGGACTTCGACCGGCTGTGTGAGGCGCTCGACGTGGCGCTCGCAGCCCAGGGTCTCGGGCGATGACCGCGCGGACCGCGACCGTCACCCGCGCCACGCGCGAGACGTCGATCACCGTGACCCTCGACTTGGACGGCAGCGGGCGGGGCGACGCGCGGACTGGCATCGGCTTCCTCGACCATCTGCTCACGGCGTTCGCCCGTCACGCCCGGTTCGACCTCGCGCTCACGTGCGAGGGCGACCTCGCGGTCGACGACCACCACACGGCCGAGGACTGCGCGCTGGCACTCGGGCAGGCGCTGGACCGGGCGTTGGGCGAGCGACGCGGCGTGGCCCGGTTCGGCTGGGCCTACGCACCGCTCGACGAAGCGCTGGCGCGCGCCGTCGTGGACTTGTCGGGGCGTCCTTACGCCGAGGTGTCGCTGGGCCTGCGCCGCGAGGCGATCGGGGGCCTCGCCTGCGAGAACATTCCGCACTTCATCCGCTCGCTCGCGACGGCGGCGCAGCTCACCCTACACGTCGACGTGCTGAGGGGCGAGAACGACCACCACAAGGCCGAAGCCGCCGTCAAGGCGACCGCCCTTGCCCTGAAGCAGGCGGTGGCCGCCTCCGGGTTTCCGGACGTGCCGTCGACCAAGGGCACGCTCGTGGGAGGGGAGCGGCGCGATGGCTGACGTCGTGATCGTCGATTCCGGGGTTGCGAACCTGGCCTCGATCGCGAGCGGCTTCCGCCGCCTCGGGGCGAGCGTGGTGGTGGCGGGCGACGCCGACGCGGTGGGCCGAGCCGCCCGGGTCGTGTTGCCCGGGGTGGGCGCGTTCGGCGCGGGGGTCGGCACGCTGCGCGCGCGCGGCCTCGATCGCGCCATCACGGACGTGGTCGCACGCGGCGCGCCGCTCCTCGGGGTGTGCTTGGGCATGCAGATGCTGTGCGACGCGAGTGAGGAGGCGCCGGGCGTCGCGGGCCTGGGGCTCATCACGGGCACGTGCCGGCGGCTCTCGGGCAAGGTGCGCGTGCCCCACCTCGGTTGGAACGCCGTGACGGCCCAGCCGGGGGCGCGGCTCGTCACCACGGGCGTGGCGGCGTTCGCCAACTCCTACGCGCTGCGCGAGGCACCGCCGGGCTGGAGCCCGGCCTGGACGACGCACGGAACGCCCTTCGTGGCCGCGCTCGAGCACGATCAGCTCCTCGTCTGTCAGTTCCACCCCGAGTTGTCGGGCGCCTACGGCGCGGCGCTGCTCGAGCGCTGGCTCGGGGGGGAACGGGCCGGACCCAGTGTCCCAGATCCCACCGCGCTGCCCGGCCTGCTGCCGCGCCTGGTGCCCTGCCTCGACGTGCGGGACGGCCGGGTCGTGAAAGGGGTGCGATTCCAGGAGCTGCGGGACGTGGGCGACCCGGCCGCCCAAGGCGCGTGCTACGAAGCGCAGGGTGCGGACGAACTCGTCGTGCTCGACGTGGCAGCGTCGCCCCAGGCCCGCAACACCGAGGTCGAGACGGTGGCCCGAGTGCGCGCGGCGATCCGGATTCCGCTGACCGTGGGCGGGGGGGTGCGGACCGTCGCGGACGCGCGCCGGCTGCTCGCGGCCGGTGCGGACAAAGTGAGCGTGAACACGGCGGCCGTAGAGCGCCCGGCGCTCCTCGCCGAACTGGCCCAGGAATTCGGCAGCCAGTGCGTCGTGCTCGCCATCGATGCGCGACGCCAAGGAGACCGCTGGGAGGCGCTCACCCATGGCGGCCGCGTGCTCGGGCGGGCCGATGCCGTCGCGTGGGCGCAAGAGGGCACGCGCCTCGGCGCGGGGGAGATCCTGCTGACCAGCTGGGACCGGGACGGCACGCGCGCCGGGCCCGACCGGGAGCTCGTCCGGGCAGTGGTCGGCGCGGTCACCGTGCCGGTGATCGCCTCGGGCGGCATCGGGACCCGCACCCACGTCGCCGAGGCGTTTCGCGCCGGCGCCGACGCGGTGCTCGCCGCGTCCGTCTTCCACGACGGCGACGAGACCGTGGCCGGGATCAAGGCCGATCTCGCGCTCCGCGGGATTCGGACACGGCGATGATCGTCCCCAGCATCGACCTCATCAACGGCCGCTCCGTCCAGCTGCGCCACGGGCGGGACTTCGTGCTGGACGGGGGCGATCCGTTGGCACGGCTCGAGGAGTTCGCTCTAGCGGGCGAGGTGGCCGTGGTCGACCTCGACAGCGCCCTCGGCCGGGGCTCGAACGCCGAGCTGATCCGGACCATGGTGCGGCGCGCGCCCTGCCGGGTCGGGGGCGGCATCCGCGATCTCGACACGGCGCGGGCGTGGCTCGACGCCGGTGCGGCGAAGATCGTCATCGGCACCGCGGCGAGCCCCGCGTTCTGCGGCGCGCTGCCGCGCGAGCGACTGATCGCGGCGGTCGACGCGGAGCGCGGCCAGGTGGTCGTGGACGGGTGGCGCACCGCCACCGGCGTCTCGGTGCTCGAGCGGATCCGCGAGCTCGCGCCGTTCGTGGGCGGGTTCCTATTCACGCAGGTGGAGCGCGAAGGCGCCATGGACGGATTTGACTTTCAGGCCGTCGCGGCGGCCGTGCGCGTCGCCGGTGACGCCCGCCTGACGGCGGCGGGCGGCGTGACCACGGCCGCCGAGATCGCCGCGCTCGATGGGATCGGGGCGGATGCGCAGGTGGGCATGGCCCTCTATAACGGGCGGTTGTCGCTCGGCGAGGCGGTGGCCGCGCCGCTCGCGAAGCCACTCGACGGTGGCGTCTGGCCCACGGTGGTGTGCGACGAGTGGGAACGCGCGCTCGGCCTCGTGTGGAGCACCCGGGAGTCGGTGGTGCGCGCCGTGACCGAGCGCCGGGGCATCTATTGGTCGCGCTCGCGGCGGGCGCTGTGGGTAAAGGGCGAGACGTCTGGCAACCGGCAGGACCTCGTGCGCGTGGACCTCGACTGCGATCGCGACGCGTTGCGTTTTACCGTGCGCCAGCACGGCGCCGGTTTCTGTCACTTGGAGCGGCGGGCTTGCTGGCCAGCCGAGTTCACTCCTGAAGACCTGGAGCGCACGATCGCCGAGCGCGCCGGGCGGCCCGATCCCGCCTCCGGCACCGCGCAGCTGCTCGCCGATCCTGTACTGCTCGCCGCCAAGCTCGCCGAAGAAGCGGCCGAACTGGCGCAGGCCGCAACGCCGCCAGCGGTCGTGCACGAGGCGGCGGACCTGCTGTATCTCGCGCTCGTCGCCCTCGCCCGTGGCGGCGGGTCGCTCGCGGACGTGCGCGCCGAGCTGGCGCGGCGCCACGGCGCCGTGACGCGCCGCCCGATGGCCGCGAAACTCGGCGCCGGGCGATGAGCGCCCCCCTGCTGCGCCGCCGCTCGGCCGCGGACGTCAAGCGCCGGCCAGGAGCGGCGGTCGATAGCGAGGCGCTCGCCGCAGCGACGCCGATCGTCGCGGCCGTACGCGCCAACGGCGAGACGGCCCTGCGTGCGTATGCCGAGCGCTTCGGCGACGTGGCGCCGGGAGCGCCGCTCTGGCACGAGCGCGCGGCGCTCGCCCGGGCGCTCGCCTCGCTTCCCGCCGCCGATCGCGAGCGGCTCGAGCGCATCGCAGAGCGGATCCGGGTGTTCGCCGAAGCGCAGCGGTGTGCGCTCACTGCGGTGACAGTGCCACTGCCCGGAGGGGCCGCCGGGCAGTGGATCGTCCCCATGGAACGGGCTGGCTGCTACGCGCCCGGGGGTCGCTATCCCCTGCCCTCGTCCGTGCTGATGACCGTCGTGACGGCGCGCGTGGCCGGCGTAGGAGAGGTGTGGGTGGCGAGTCCCAAGCCCGCGCCCCTGACGCTCGCCGCCGCCGCCGTGGCGGGCGCCGACGGACTACTGGCCGCGGGCGGGGCGCATGCGATCGCGGCCCTCGCCTACGGCGCCGGTCCGATCGCGCCGTGTGACGTCATCGTCGGCCCGGGGAACCGCTATGTCACGGCTGCGAAACAGCTCGTCGCCGGGTCCACGGCGATTGACATGTTGGCCGGCCCGTCGGAACTCACGGTGCTCGCCGACAGCGCCGCGGACCCCGAGCGCATCGCCGCCGATCTCTTGGCGCAGGCGGAGCACGACCCGGCGGCCGTCCCGCTGCTCGTGACCACGGATCCCAGCCTCGCCGCGCGGGTCGACGCCGCGCTCGAGCGCCAGCTCGGCGATCTCCCGACCGGCGACGTCGCCCGCGCGGCCCTCGCGAACGGCGGCGTGATCGTCGTAGCGAACATCGACGAGGGGATCGCGGTCTGCGACGCGATCGCGCCCGAGCACCTGCAGCTCGAGCTGCGGGACGCGGCGGCGGTCGCGCCGCGGCTGGCCCACTACGGCGCCATGTTCGTGGGCCCGCTCGGCGCGGAAGTGCTGGGTGATTACGGTGCGGGGCCCAATCACGTGTTGCCCACGGGCGGCACCGCCCGCGCGCGTGGTGGGCTGTCGGTCTATACCTTCCTCCGTGTGCGCACCTGGTTGCGTCTGGACGACGGACGGGCCGCGCGACCGCTCATCGAGGATGCTGTGTGGCTCGGCCGTGCGGAAGGTCTCGAAGCGCACGCCCGCGCAGCCGAGCGGCGGCTCTAGACCACGGTACCGAAACCGTACCGGACCGCAGCAACCACCCTGGCCATCCTGTCGGTCCGAGGCGGGCGGTTACGCCAAGAGAGTGAGCTGAGGCCCGGGCAGCGTCGATCCCCCTCCCTGACCGATGCCACCCGGTGAGCCGTCTCCTCCGCTCGGACTCAGTACACGTACGCCACACCGACGGCCATCGTGACCTGGTTCGCATGGCCGGCGAACGCGAGCAACGAGGAGCTGTCGTACCGCAGCTCCGGCCGGACCATCGCGTTCGGCCATGCTTTCACGTTCAGGGTTGCGGTCGCACTCCCGAACTTCTGCCCGATGTTCGCCGGATAACCGAGTGCGCCGCTCGTGCGGGCGCCATTCTTGTCGTTGACGTAGTCGCCGCGCAGGGCCAGGCCCACGTTCGCACTGAAATCGTAGGTCACCCAGGCGCCGTACGCCGACCACGTGGCGTCCTGGGTCGGCACCGGCAGCGCCGCGTTCGCCTGCTCCTTGCCCCAGTCTCCCTGCACCCACACCTGCGCGTTGCCGAACTTGCGCCACAGCAGTCCTTCCACGCCGGAGCGCTTGTGCAGGTTGTCGGTTGGCTCCTCGGGTCCCACGAACCCTACGATGCCGATCGAGCTGAGCGTATCGGGATAGAATCCCACCCGCCCCATCAGCGACTTGTGGGCGTTGTTGTCCTGGACCAGGTCCCAGCCGTTGATCACGCGAAACTGCGCGTCCACGTAGTTGCTGAACTTCGTCTCGATGCTGAGGCCGGTTGCCGTGAAGTTCTCGACGTAGATGAACTGGTTCCCCTCCGACCAGTTGGGGTTGGCGGGGGTCTCGATCACCTCGACGCCCATGAGGGTCGGGATGCGCCCCACCTTGAACTGCAGCCCGTTGCCACTGGCGGTCGGGACGTTCAAGGTGACGTACAGATGCGGCAAGTCGGCCTGTTGCCCCAGGTCGAGCCCGGGGGATCGGATCAGCTTTGCGTTCTGCCCGATGAGGAGCTCGGTGTGGAACCCGGCGCTGAACTTCGTCGGGTCGTACGGCTTGTCGAGTACGATCGCGAGCGCGTTGAGCATGAACTGGTTCTGGAACCGGTCGTACAGTCGCCCGACGATAACCGTGTCGCCGCTCGAGCGCCCCGAGTAGGCGTACGACCCTTCCGCGAACCCCGTGAGCTTGATCCCGGCGATCGACGTCTCCAGATGGTTCGCCGGGGGCGGGGGCGTCGGCGGCGGCTCAGCCTTCTTCGCCGTCGTGTCGGTCTTCGTCTTCTTAGCTGCCGTGTCTGCTCGCGCCGGCGGTGCGCTCTGGGCGGCGAGCCACGCCGGCGCGAGCACCGTGCCGAGGACCATGGCTCGCGCAACGCAGATCGGGAAACGACGCATGGACT
>WNFE01000392.1_pt1 | contig 30657 bp, 33 predicted proteins | sample 5400451 | NCBI WGS metagenome assembly WNFE01 (sample SAMN13153344, study PRJNA577476) | soil metagenome | isolation source: 200 cm saprolite under Douglas fir tree site 2 hole 2 | place: USA:California | collected 2015-04-18
TGCGGCTTACCCGGAGAGCGTCCTGGAAATGCGCGCCATAACCAGCCTGGGTACGGTGCCGTTGATCGTCATCGCGCGCGATCCAGCACTCGGCAGTGTTTCGGATGAAGGGAACAACTGGAAACAGATACAGCAGGAGAAGCTCCGATTATCAAAGAATGCGGAGTTGGTGATCGCCATCGGCAGCGGTCATGATATACCCCACGTCAGACCCGATGTGATCATCGCCGCCGTCCGAAAGCTGCTTGCTCAGGCCTCCGGAACTGGCGGACATCCTGGAAATTCTTTGAGATAGGCGCTGCCGATGTAGCCGAGATATTTAATCCCAATCTCGCTGGTGAAAAATCCGTCGGCAGTCATATTGCGCAGGAACGAGAAGAACTCGATTCCTGGGTCCAGAGTGGGATTGGCCATCGCACTCTTCCGGTAGGCGATCTGGTCCAGAATTTCTTTCTGCTGCTCAGGTGAACAGTCGAGAAATACCTTCTCGTAGCGGTCCGAGCACGTGCTATCGAGCCACAGCAGTCCTCCGCCTAAAGTCCGCTGATAGTCTTTATTCTCGCTGGTGAGTAGGTCGATGAACTCGGGCGCTCCCGCTTCGATCGCCCCTCCCGAATCAGCGTCCGCGGGGATGATGGTTTGGCACAGTGCCTGCAGAGTCTTGTACTCGTGCGGAGAGAAGAACTTCGGCGCGTAATTCTTCGCTGCGGCCTTCTCCGCCGCAATCATGTGATGCGCATATTCTGCAGCCTGCGCCGGAATCACCCGCAGCACTGAAGTTGCAGCCGCACTCATAGCGAGTGATTTGAGCACGTCGCGCCGGGAAATCGTCGGACTCACAGGTTCCCCTTCTTCGCCTCATCCAACAAATACTCCGAAGCCCGCCACGAGAGCGCCATGATGGTCAGGGTTGGGTTCTTGTCAGGATTGGTCACGAACGAAGCCGCGTCGGTCACAAACAGGTTCTTCACATCATGCGCTTGGCAGTATCCGTTCAGGGCCGAAGTCTTAGAGCTGTTTCCCATGCGCACCGTTCCAAGCTCGTGGATAATCACTCCGCCATCCTCGATCCCATATGGATTGGGGCCGTCGGCAGTAACTCGCGAGTAATAAGTGCCGCCACCAGCTTCCACAATCTCACGGAAGGTCTGCTGCATGTCACGCGCCATTTTGATTTCGTTGTCACTCCATTGCCAGTGGAAGCGCAACACCGGGATTCCCCATTCGTCCGCAGTGTTGGGGTCAACCTCGCAGTAGCTGTGTTCGTTGGGAATCATCTCGCCGCGGCCAGCAAAGCCAATGTACGTGCCATACGATTCACGGCACTTCTGCTTGAGGGTGGCGCCGTAGCCTTCAACGTAGTCGCAGAGCGCGCCAAACTCGCCCACTCCGGGCATGGTGCGTCCGCCGCCGAATTCGATGTGATATCCCCGCAGAAAGTCATTCTTGCGATCGAACTTCCACCACGGCATGTACATGTGCATTCCCCCGACGCCGTCGTGATTGTGCGGAGGTACTTTGGCGAGCTGAGGAAAAACGCCACCGCCCGAGCTGCCCACGCTGTCCGTGAGGTAACGCCCAACCACGCCGGAGGAATTCGCTAGTCCATCTGGAAACATCATCGATTTTGAGTTGAGCAAGAGACGCGCCGACTCGCAGGCACTCGCTCCCACAACAAACGCCTTCGCATAAATTTTCTTTTCCGTGCGCGTCGGCTTGTCAATGTAGGAGACTGCCTGGGCTTTGCCATCTTTGCCGACTACGATCTCGCGCGCCATCGCGTTGGTGATCAGTGTAAAACGGCCGGTTTTCTCCGCGTACGGAATCATCACCTGGCTGGAGCTGAAGTTCGACGCGCTGATACATCCGCGCCCGCACTGCGCGCAGTAGTGGCACGGCGGGCGACCGTTGTGCGGCTGAGTAATGATGGCTAGACGCGAAGGAATACACGTAATGTTCAGCTTGTCGCAGGCCTTCTTGACAATAGTTTCGGTGCAACGCGGCTTCGGCGGCGGCATGAAGATTCCGTCGGGCGCGCTGGGCACATTTTCTTTAGTGCCAAAAACCCCGATATACGACTCGACTTTGTCGTAGTACGGAGCAACATCCTCGTATGTGATCGGCCAATCGTCCCCCCTGCCATCGGTCGAGCGGGACTTGAAATCCACTGGCGCAAAACGCAGTGCGATTCTGCCCCAGAGATTCGTGCGCCCTCCGACTACCCGCGACCGGAACCAGCGGAAACGCGACCCCTCCGCAATCGTGTAGGGTTCGCCTTCGATGTCCCACGAGCCGTTGGGCGCGAGGAACTCGCTGAAGTTGTCGCTGGCCTTTCCTCCTATTCCAGCTCCGCGGTGCGGCAATTGATAAGGCCAGACGTGCTCTTTGAAATCTTTCTCGGGATTCACGGGCGGACCAGCCTCGAGCATCACGACATTGAGACCGCCCTCAGTAAGGATTTTGGCTGCGGTCCCGCCAGAGGCGCCAGAACCGATGATGCAGACGTCGTAAAACTTGGGAGAGCGAGTAACCTGGGCCATGTGTCTCCGGATTCCCTCTGTACCTTCTGTGGTTAAAGATCTTGAACCACGAAGGGCAGAGATACATAGAAGGACGTCTAAAAACGCAATTTCTCTAAATATTCGTAACTTAATTGAACGCTGTCGAACGGCGATTTTGGATCATCGTGCTCGACGAAGTAGTGCTTGGTTCCTGCAACATCGGCTTTGGCGAAGATGCCTTTCCAATCTATTACTCCCTTGCCCACTTCAGTCATATTGCCGTCTTTGTCAAAGTCCTTCACGTGCACGAGTGGAAACCGGCCGTGATATTTTTCGAAATACTTCAACGGATCGGCGCCCGCCTTGTGTACCCAGCCGATGTCCATTTCCATCGCAACCATTTTCGGATCGGTTTCGGCGAGCAGAATGTCGTAGGGTAGCTTGCCGTCTACTGCCTTAAACTCCTCCACATGATTGTGGTAGCCGAGCTGAATTCCCGACTTCGCGCTCTCTTTTCCAAAACGGTTGAAGGTTTCCGCGGCACGCTTCCAGCCGTCGGCAGTTTTCGTCAACTCCCGGTCAATAGACGGATTCACGATGTATTTGTGACCGAGAATCGCAGAAGCCTCGAGCACCTTCTTCCAGGTTTCCTCTTGAAAAACGGAGTATGGAACGTGACAGGCTGGAGCGGCGAGGCCGTCCGAGTCCAGAATCTCACGCGCCCGTTTCGGCGGCGGATTCAGGTTGGAAACATCGGCAAAGTATTTTGCGAACTCGACTTCTTTGTAGCCAATTTTTGCCACGCGCGCGAGCGTGCCTTCAAAATCCTTCTGCAGCGCATCGCGCACGGTGTAGAGTTCGAGACCAATTTTCTCGATCTTGTGTTCCCGCGCGGCCCAACCGAAGCGGCTCATCAGCGCAGCGGCACTGACACTCCCAATAAATGTCCTGCGATCCATAATTCCTCCAATTCCTCCGCGGAAAACTATCTTGTGGAGCGACGCGCGTCCTCGCCTGTAAAATCAGATTACGTTTGCTCGGACAGCAGTTCCTCGCGCACATTCTTCAATACATACAATGCCCGCTCCACGCCGACTTCTCCTGACAGAATCGGGTCTTCGTTCTCGACACTGAAAATTCCTTCGTAACCTACGTCCATATATGCGCGCATGATGTCTTTCCAAGCGTCAGCACCGTGCCCGTAGCCAACCGCGCGGAACGCATCCGATGCGGTCTTCAAATCTTGCTTTTCAAAAATGAAATTCAGCACACCGTATTTTCCAACCTTGTCCGGAAAGAGCACCGTATCTTTCATGTGCGCGTGGAAGATCGCTCCTTGCTTGCCCAGCATATGAATCACTTCGACGGCATTGCAGCCTTGCCAAAATAGGTGACTCAGGTCATTGTTGGCGCCGATTTCCTCCCCGACTGCATCACGCAACTTGAGTAACGTCAGCGGGTTGTACACCATGAAGTTCGGGTGCATCTCAAGAGCGATCCGCTTTATTCCATGATCGTGCGCGAATTTTGCCGCCTGCTTCCAATACGGCACCACTTTTTCTTTCCACTGCCAGTCTTGCGCTGCCGCATACTCTGGGGGCCAGCGATAAGTTATCCAGTTCGGGTTGGTGTCATTGGGATTGCCACCCGGGCATCCCGAGAATCCGACAATCACTTTCACATCCAGCTTCTCCGCGAGTAGCACCGTTCTGCGGAAAGTTTGGTCATCACGCTCGGCGATGCTCTTGTCGGGATGCACTGGGTTTCCATGGCAGCTCAGCGTCGCCACATGAATGTTGTGGTCCTCAAATTTCTTTTTCCAGGCCTTCAATTTCGCCGGATCATCCAGCAATTCCTGCGCGGGACAATGCTTATTGTTGGGATATCCTCCAGTACCGATTTCAGCCGCCTCTACTCCCAGGCTGGCATATTTTTCCACCAACTGGTCGAGCGTGAGGTCGGGAAACGCAGGATCGAAAACACCGATCGGAATTTTCCGGCGCGCGCCTGGCGAGGACATGTGTGTACCCCCGGTTTGCGGAGTTGCCGCCGACAGTGCGCGTGGCGCCGCTACCACGCCAGCAAGAGCGCCGCCAGTAGTAGCCAGAAAATTTCGTCGTGTGGGCGAGAGCGGATCAGAATTTTTTCCCATGAAGGTCCTCAACTTGGAGTCCACAACGCTCGAACATTATACGCAGGATCGGCGGAACTCAAATAATGATCCATCGATTTCCGAGAACTGGTCATGTGGGATGCGGCTCTGTTCGTGACCGAAAAGTCGTCAGATTAGGCCGTGAGCACCCCAGGTGTACACTCCGTGGGTATCCGCTATGAGTTCATAAGGAGATTCCACTCTAGTAAAGACCACTCAGCAATGGCGTAGGCGCACTTGTGGAGGAACAACATGGCACCACGTCTTGTTCTTGCACTCGCCCGAATGGTGGAACGTCGGTGATTGTTCTTCTCCTCCTAACTTCAGCTCTCGTCCTTGGCGCGCAGTCTCATCCCTTCGCGCACAGCAGAACGCCAATCCCACGAGCCCCGGCCCCGTCTTCCGCAGGGTGGCGACATATTCGACCGAGGGTTTGGTCTCCCGCAGTGTGGGCGTTGGTGATTTCAACGGCGATGGCAAGCTGATCTGGTGGTCACAAACGGGTGCGTAGACTCCAGCTGTCAATTCGGTTCTGTGGCAGTCCGCTTGGGAAATGGCAACGGGACTTTCGGGCGCGCGATAATCTCCGACCCGGGAAACGGAGCCCCGAATTCCATGGTGGTGGGAGACTTCAAGCATGACGGCAAACCCGACTTAGGCATTGCAAGCCTCTGCGTGCCGTTCTTCGGCAGCTATCTCGGCGAGGTGCATGGTCTGACCGGCAACGGCGATGGAACATTTGACAATTTCTTTGTTTCGCCTACTTCTGGGCCTTGCCCCTACTTCGTGGCCGCCGGTGATTTCAACGGCGACGGCAACCTGGATCTGGCCGTGACGTATTTTTGCGAGGATTCTTTTAACTGTATGGACGGCTCAGTGGGTGTTTTCCTGGGATTGGGAAATGGAAACTTTCAGGACCCAGTGTTTTACCAATATGGAGGAGGGCGGCCCTTCTTTCTCGCAACTGGTGACTTCAACGGCGACGGCAAGCCTGACTTGGCGGTAGGAGATGGCTCAGGAACTCTGTGATGTCGGGAAACGGGGATGGGACTTTCCAGATAGGACTCTCCTTTCCCTTCTCCTTCTCTTTTGTCGTGGGAGATTTCAATGGCGACGGCAGGTCCGACATCGTCGGCGCAAGCAGCACCAACACCTTGGCGCTCCTTCTAGGTGGTGCGGATGGCACTTTCCAGCCCGCAATCACGATCAACGCTAGCCCGGCGCATTTGCTGCCGCAGACTTTAATGGTGACGGCAAGCTCGACTTGGCGGTGCTACGCCCGGACGGCATAACCGTACTTCTGGGTAACGGTCATGCAGAATTTCACGCCGTCCGCGGCGGCGACGGCATCGGAGGCATCTTCGCCGTCGCGGTTGGAGACTTCAATAATGATGGCAAGCCCGACCTGGCAGTGGATCAGGACAGCCGAGTCACTGTGTTGTTGAATGTTTATCGCGGCTTTCGTCACGAGACGCGCGCGAAAGAATAGCACTTCGAGGAAGCTTACGGGACTGAACCTGCCTGTGAGCTTGCACAAAACCAAAGCCGCCCTTTCGGGCGGCTTTAGCTTCGTGGGTTGAACTCCTCAAATGCTGGCCGGAGGAGGCCGATACTTATGAGGACGTTGGAATCATTGTCAGCCGGAGCGCATTGAAGCACAATAACCCAAAAGTATTAGAATCCCGGCTCCGGCTTAATACCCTTGCTTTCAGTAACTTGGTAAGTCTTCCCAGCAGCCAGGCCCTTGAATTCCTCGGTCCTCCCGCTAGGCCAATCGATAACCATCCGCTCGATCGTGTCACGTTTTCCCAGGCCAAAAATTACAGGTAACTCCGACTGCGACAAATAACTCGATCCGCTGCGGACCATACGCGTTTGTATCGTCCCACCTGAAAATACTTTGACCCGTGCGCCGATCGCATCACGATTCGATTTCGTTCCTACCAGCCGAAAACGAATGCTGCGATTTCCCGAAGTCTGATCGTTACGGAACAAATACGCAGGCCCATTGTTCGTGGTCATCAGGATGTCCGCATCGCCGTCACGGTCAAAGTCTCCGATGGCGAGTCCGCGGCCAACTTTGGGCTGGCTGAATCCACCGCCAATTTCATCTCCCACTTCTCGAAAGCTTCCCTTACCGTTGTTCAGGAACAATTGCGGGGGCTGCGCGTACCCAACGTTGCGAACGTTGCGGACCGTGTCATCAATGTGTCCGTTCACCGCGAGCAGGTCCAGTGAGCCATCAAGGTCGCAATCCGTGAACACGCATCCGAAGCCGAGCGTTGTCTTCGAAGGCAGCCCGACTCCACTTCGCACCGCAATATCCGAGTAGTTTCCTTTTCCATCGAATTGGTAGAGTCCGATCATCTCGTTATCGAAATTTGTGATGGCCACGCCTTGGCGCCCAGAATTCTCGAAATCGCCGACGTCCACTCCCATGCCGGCCCGGGCTTTGCCATCTGCGCTGAAAGCGATGCCAGCCTCGAGAGCAACGTCTTTGAAAGTTCCGTTCCGCTGATTCCGATACAGCTTGTTCGGCTGGGTATCATTCGCCACCAGCAGGTCTGGCCAGCCGTCCTGGTCGTAATCAAACATAGCTATGCCGAGAGATTTTGAACTGCTGTCAAAGATTCCGCTCGAAGCGGTAACATCTTCAAATGTGCCGTTTCCGCGATTGTGAAATAGCCAACAAGTCTGGCCAACATAGGCTTCAGGCGTGCAATACGATTTGTGCTTGCCGTCCGGGCTGCAAAATACGTCGTGCTCCGCCGCCCACTTCACGTAATTGCAGACGAAGAGGTCGAGCAGGCCGTCGCGATCATAATCAAACCAAAGCGCCGAGGTGCTGAAGGCCTGGCGCTTTCCCAGTCCGCTGGAATTGGTTACGTCAAGGAATGTCCCTTTGCCAGTGTTCTTGAATAACCGGTTCTGCCCGACGCAGGTGATCAGGATGTCCGGGAACACATCATTGTTATAGTCACCAACCGCTACCCCCATGCCATACATCTCGATGTCGAGTCCGGCCGCGCGAGTCACGTCGGTGAAAGTTCCATTGCGGTTATTGCGATATAGCTTGAGGGTCGAACGCTCGCGTATATGCCCAGGCCAGTCCGTACTGTTGACGAGCAGGATGTCTTGCCATCCATCGGCGTCGTAGTCGAGGAAAGCGCAGCCCGCGCCCAGAGTCTCGGGCAGTAATTTCCCACCGTACGCGCCATTGTTGTGCTTGAAATGAATTCCCGCTGCACCGGTCACGTCAGTGAAGTGAAAACCAAGCGGCGGCGTAGACGCGCCCCAAATTGTTGGCGGACGCAATGCGGCTAGCGCGGCTGCGGTCGTGGTTCCAACCAGAAAAGACCGGCGGTTCACGGAATGTTCACCAAGCCATTGCGAATTGCATACACCACTAATTCCGCGGTCTTATGGATTCCGAGCGCATCCATAATATTGGCGCGATGCACCGCCACAGTGTTCGCGCTCAAATCGAGCTGTGCCGCAATTTCCTTGTTCGATTTTCCATCGCAGATCAATTGCAGGATTTGGAGTTCCCGTGGAGTGAGGCCCGCGTTCCGTTCGCCCTTCAAGTTCTCTTGCAGTGAAAGTTGCCCGTCTAGTACGGTCTCGCCCTTCACCATCCGCCGGATCGCCGAGCCCAATTCCAGGTCCATCGCATTCTTCAGCACATATCCTCTTGCGCCTGACTCCATGGCCTGGCGCACCCAAGTGTCCTCGGTATGCATGCTCAGCATAAGAACCAGCGTACCCGGCGCTAGTTGCAGGATTTTACGCGTAGCCTGCAGCCCATTGATTCCGGGCAGCGCGCAATCCATCACAACCACCTGCGGCTTGAGCGAGCGCGTGAGTTTTACCGCTTCTTCTCCATCACTGGCTTCACCCACGACGTGGATATCGGGTTCGTCCTCAAGCATGCGCCGGAAACCGCGCCGCACCAGGCTGTGGTCGTCCACCAGCAACACCGAGATTTGCTGTTCAGACATGCGACTCCGGCGTTGGTTTTGGAATGTTCAACCGCACCAGCGTGCCTCCCCCGGCAGGGGGTTCAAACGCAATGCTGCCGCTCAACAATTCGGCGCGCTCGCGCATAGCAACCAGTCCGATTCCCTGGCGTGGACGCGCTGCAGGAAATCCCGCGCCGCGGTCTTCCACTTCTAACTCCAGGCAGTCGGGCCCAAAGCGCAACCGCACCCAGGCTTGCTTCGCCCCAGAGTGGCGGGCCACATTGTTTAAAGCTTCCTGCAACACCCGATAAACATGGACCGCAGCGTTGCCGTTTATGGGGAATGGTGCCCCCGATTTCTCGTAGGATATGCCAATCCCAGTTTGCCTTTCGACTACAGGCAGATACCACTCGATGGTCTGCTCCAACCCGGCTTCGTCGAGCATGACCGGATGGAGCGCTTGTGAAAGGCTGCGAACTTTGTCCAGCGTGCTCTGGGCAATTTCCCGGACTTCAAGCAAGTCTGCGCGAAGCTCGGAATTTTCCGGCACTTGGTTACTCGCGCGTCCCAACATCACGCCCATCGCGGTCAGGATTTGTCCAAACTCATCATGTAACTCACGTGAAATATAACGCAACGTGGACTCCTGAGTGGAAATCAGCGTCTGCGCCAGCTCACTCCGCCGCGCAGAAAGGGCTGCCAGTTGATTGAACAGCAGCCGGCTCGAACGAATCAGATAGAGGCTGGTCAGAACAATCGCAATTAGCGTCCCGATGAGAAAAAAGTACGCCTGCCGCTGCACGTGATCGTAAATCTCAGTGACCTGGGTGGCAGCACGCTCCTCGCTCTCGTTGTTCTGCACCAACAGACGCGCCACCGCTGTGCTTAACGCCGCCAGGCGCGCCTGCAAAGAAAGGCGTATCTGCTCGCGTGCTTCCTTTTCTTTTCCATCGCGGGCAAGCGCGAACGTCCTCTCGACCGCGTCCCAGAATTGGGAGAGCGAGCTTTGCAGATACTGCTGTTGATCAGCCGTCCGGCCCTGCGGAGAAACCCTTTGTTCGCGCTGAAACGCATCCTCCAGGTCCACGCGCATGCGCTGGAATTGCGGCTGCCATGCAGTCAGCGGATAGCGCTGACCGTTCTCCAGTAGCTCAGTGTCAAGCATGTCGCGCATCGACATGCCAATCGAGTTCAGTTCGTTCTGGATGCGCAATAGCTGGAGCGAATCTCTCCGGTTGCGATCAATCAAATTATTCTGCAGCTCGCGCAGACCGGTAATACGCCGTGTAACGTACGCCGAATAAGCAACCACCGCGACCAGCGTAATCACCAGGCCAATGTAAAGTGGAGTTGTAGGAGATCGCCCCGCCGAATGCTGCACTGCGAAAGCATATAACTTCCACCCCAGCAAGCCAAAATCGGGCTTGATGGGGACCCCCGGATGCGAGCGCGCGAAGTCGCGACCCGTGGCTTATATCGCGAATTCTTGGTCGAGTTCACGAAATTGGAAAATATCGTGGAAGAGCGGCACTTCAGGGCCGCGTTTTTCGCACGTTCTTGATGCGGGCTTTACCCCCGCGCCGCGTCCCGCTAGGAAATCCACGTGAAATAGTTGGGGAGGTTCAACAACCGGTGGGTAAATTGAAGCCGAAATCCTTGGCGTCTGGTGGTACGATTCCTCGCAAATGGTCGAACACAGACTGCGGTATCACTTTGGCGACTATCTGGGCAAGGCTGAGGTGATCATCTACTCCGTCGTCGCAGTGTTGCTTTCTGTCACGGCACTGGTGGCGATCGCGAGCGCTGCCCGGCTGCTCTGGGAGGGCCTGAGCCACCGCACGATCGCAGTCGAGATTCTGAGAGTGTTGGCACCAGCTCTTGGTCGTGCTGATACTGGTAGAGATTCTGCACACGGTGCGCGTCTCCATACGCTCGCACATTTTAGTCACCGAGCCATTCCTTGTGGTTGGCCTGATTGCTTCGATTCGGCGGATACTGGTGATTACGCTGGAAGCCTCAACTCTCACCAAAGAAGGATCGTGGTCGACTCAGGGCGCCAGCATTTTTCGAGCTTCCATGCTTGAACTTGGCTTGCTTGGGCTGCTGGTTTTGGTTTTGGTATTTTGCATTACACTCTTGCGTCGCCACGCTCCCAGCCCGAAAGACCTCGAGGATAACCTCTGATAGCTTGTAATAAAGCTATGATTTGAGTAAGGGGAGTCCGTGATGACGGCGGGGGATTACGCACGCGCTAGATGCAATCCAAACCACCTGCGCCGGTCATACCACGTTTTTTCGAGCTTGAATCCGGAAACGCAGAGCATAGTCTCCACCATTTGCTCGGTGTACTTGTAACTGTTCTCGGTATGGATCCGCTCTCCTGCGGCAAACTTCACCATCAAACCTGTCGCCCGTAAAGTGACCGCTTGCGCGCGTGTGCTCTCCAAGTAGATTTCCATTCGTGAGCGCAGCGGGTTCCACTCGGCGATATGACGGAATGAATCCAAATCGAAATTGGCATCGAACTCGCGATTCAGCCGCATCAGAATATTCTTATCGAATTGGGCAGTAACGCCTTGCGCGTCGTTGTAGGCGGGCACCAGAATCTCCGGGCTCTTCACCATGTCCGTACCGAGCAGCAGCGCATCGCCAGAATTGAGCCGGTCACGAACTTTCCGCAGCATCGCGGTTGCGGCATGCCAATCGAAGTTGCCAATGCTCGATCCCAGGTAGAGCACAATCTTGCGGCCTGGAATGTTCTGTAGAAATCCGAAGCCATTGCTGAAGTCCGCAATTACCGGCCGTATCACCACCCCAGGGCATTCGTCACGGATTCGTTTCTTGGCTTCGGCCAGCGCCGCCGGAGAAATATCGACCGGGAAATACTTCACCCGCATCTGCCGGCGTGCAAATGCCCTCACCAACGTGCCCGTCTTGGTGGCCGTTCCCGCGCCCAATTCCACGATTGAAACCGGAGACCCGGCGGCCAGCGCAATTTCCTTGCCCCGGTCCCGCAGGATTTCCAGCTCGATGCGTGTTAAGTAGTACTCGGGTAAGCGCGTAATCTCTTCAAACAGCGCCGAGCCGCGATCGTCATAGAACAGCTTGCACGGCAGAGTCTTCCGCCGGGCCATCAGGCCGTTCATAACTTCGTCAACATAAGGAGGAACTGCGACCAGTTCGCGCGCGATCATTTGGCAAGCCTTATCCCCATGAATTGCCAACGAGCGTGGGGCGGGAAGAAATTGCGATAGCTCGCGCGAATATGGCTGGAGGGCGTAGCACACGAACCGCCGCGAAGCACAAACTGGTTACACATGAACTTTCCGTTGTACTCCCCAATCAGGCCTTTGGCCGGTTCAAATCCCGGATACGCCATATACGGACTCGACGTCCACTCCCATACATCTCCGAATACCTGTTGCAGCCCTTTCCCGCGCGCGGGCTGGGGGGGAAGGCCGCCACCTTCGAGCAAAGCGCCTGTCGATGATGCTTGTGCCGCCGCGACTTCCCATTCTTCTTCGAGAGGAAGCCTTGCGTTGCTCCACCGCGCATACGCATCGGCCTCGTAGTAGCTCACATGGCACACTGGCCCGGCGGGATCGAGTTCTCTCATTCCGGCGAAGGTGAACTCGAACCATCTTCCATCGCTCTCTTCCCAATACAGAGGCGAATTCCAGCCCTGCACGCAAACCGTGTCCCATCCATCGGAGAGCCAAAGCTCGGGCCGGCGATAACCACCCTCATTCATGAATTGCAGGTACTCGGCATTCGTGACCAGGCGGGAGGCGATCCGGAAAACGCGCAATAACACCTCGTGCCGTGGCCCTTCATTGTCGAATGCAAAACCTGTGCCAGCGTGGCCTATCTTGTGAATGCCGCCTTCGAAATACATCCACTGGAGCGGCGCACTGGTGCTGATCGCTCGAGGCTGGTTCACGCGCTCAGGGCGCAGCGGCATAGACCACAGCGCATGCTTGATGTCGGTAAGAATCAGTTCCTGATGCTGCTGTTCGTGGTTCAGTCCCAGTTCAATCAACGCCGCAGTTTGCTCGTTCACACTTTCGAGATGGCGCAACATCGCGTCATCCACATGAGACCTGTAGGCATGAATTTCGTTCAAGCTGGGTCGCGACATCAAACCGCGCGCCCCACGGTAGGGATGGGACCCAAGCTGCTTGTAGTAGGAGTTGAAGAGGTACTGGTAGCGCGAATCAAAGGGTCGGTAACTGGCGACGTGAGGGCTAAGAATGAAGGTTTCGAAAAACCAAGTTGTATGCGCCAGGTGCCACTTTGCTGGGCTGGCATCAGGCATGGATTGCAACATCTGGTCTTCCGCTGAAAAAGGCTTTGTCAGGTCCAGCGTGGTCCGGCGGATCTCCTGATACCGCTCGCGAAGGGGACAACTGGCCAACTGCTGCGCATGGCTCGCGTGCATCGGATTCTCCAGAGCAGAGGATTAAGCCCGGCAGCATCGCTGCTGATCGGCCGCTCCAGCCATGGATGCGCTGAAGGGCGTTATTGTTTCACTTTTCTTCTAAAAAATCAGGCTTAGATTAGGAGGCCGCAGGGCAAGGAAGCCCCGCGCCATTGAAATCAGGCGCTTACGCTACTTCCTCTGGCGAGTATTCCAGCGCTTCGTCCACCGTGGAACAAATTCGGAATAACGAGCTTACGTTTGTCAATTCGAGGACGTCCAGCACGCGCTTCGTCGGTGACGCGATCCGGACCTCCTTCCCGGCCCCACACGCCCGCATGTAAATCAGCACCAGTTCGCCAATGCCTGTGCTGTCGATCATTTCGACCTCGTCGAAATTGAGGACGAGATTCCTGCCTGCGTCGAGGATGCCATGCGCCAGTTTTGAAAAAATCGCAGCCTCTTCGCAAAACTGGAGCCGGCCCTTGCAATGCAAAATCACTGTTTCTTCAACCTGCGTCGTTGTGGTTACCAGCTTCACCTTCGGTTCCCCTGGGTAATAGTGCGTTTTTTGCCCATATCGTTACTTCCAAGCGCGACAGTTAAATGCCTAGCCATAAACCAAGCCGGGATGCCGCCACACCGCCTGCTTACCTCCCACTGTAGCGGCAGAGGGCCCCAACAACGGTGAAAATCTGGTTAAGACTTCGATGCTAAACAACAATAGGGCTATGCATCCAACTCACATTCAGCATGCATCGAAAGCATCTATGCGACTGACGCGCTCTTGACAGGAGAAAATTCGTGCGGAAGATCAGCGCGACCGCCTTTACACTTTTGGTTCTCTCGGCAATTTCAAGCGCACAGATTCCGACCGGCGGAAACATCTTCTTCGGATATTCCTACTCGCACGGCGAGGCTTTTGCGGGAACCGCCAGTGGCGGCGCCAGCATGAACGGCTGGGAAGGATCTGCCGAGGGCAAATACTTGCCTTGGATTGGGGTAGTAGCCGATTTCGACTGGCACTACGGCGGACGCGACCTAAGGGGTTGCGTGGGCACACCATGCCTGCCCAGAACTTTTCGTGTTAACGGCAGCCGCCATACTGTCTTGTTCGGTCCGCGCGCATCGATTTCCGTCGGCAAGTACACGCCCTTCGCGGAACTGCTGGTGGGGATTGCGCATCAAACCGACGCGGGTGGTGGCATTTCTAACTCTGACACCACATTCGCGACCGCAATCGGCGGCGGGCTGGATTACAAGCTGGTCAAGGGAATTGCTCTACGAGCGCAAGGAGATTCCATACACACTCATTTCTTCGGCCAGGCGCACAATGACTTACGAATTTCGGCTGGCATTGTGTTCCGCTTCTAGTCTGCGAGTTGGGGGTCGCCCTACCCACGCAATGCACAGGATTCTAAGCTGACTGCGGCGCGACGTAGTCCGGAGGCGGCGCTGCGCCTTGTCCGAAGAAATACTGCTCCATCTGCTTGACAATGACTTCCTGGTCTTCCCGCCTGGCTGGATTTAGGCGGTACTCATTGAGCAGCATTTTGCAGAATTCAGTCCATTGCTTCCAGGCCTCCTGCGAAACATTCTCATAAATCTTCGTGCCAAGTTCCGTGTCAAAGGGAGGCTCTTCCAACCCCGGAAGTTCCTTGTGCAGCTTGACGCAGAAAACTTTGTGCTCTGGCATGATTCGCCCTCACGAAAATTATCTCACAGCCCGAGTGATGGTAAAGCCCACACGGACGAACGCCGCGACACCGAAAAAAAGGCCCGCCACAGCGGGCCTTCTTTCCCATTACAAAACTAGGCGCCCGGTGGAGGTGTCGTCCCAGGAGTTGTGTTCTGGGGCGTAGTCGGAGGTGTGGTGCTGGGCGGATTGGTTGTGCCCGGAGCAGGCGATGTCGGCATACTCTCAGGCGTGCTGCTTCCGGGAGTCGTCTCAGGAGTTGGTGTTGTAGGAGCTGTCTGTGGAGTTGGCGCTGTTGGAGTTCCTTCCGGAGCCGGAGTTGTTGGAGCGGTTTCCGGAGTTGGACTCGTGGGAGTTGCCTCCGGAGTTGTTGTTCCGGGAGTGGCGGCTCCTGGAGTTGGAGTCGCTGTGCCAGGAGTTGGAGCTGCGGTCCCTGGAGTTGGGTTCGCCGTGCCCGGTTGAGCTGTACCCGGAGTTGGCGTGGAACCCGGCGTCGGCGCTGTACCAGGAGTGGTAGCTGTTCCTGGGGTCTGTGCGGCAGTCTGTAGCGCCGCAACAATTATTCCGTCCTGGCTCCGACGTGCAGTCGGGCCATGGTTCGACGGTGAGGCGTTGCATTGGTCTGCGACCTTGCTGGCGCCGGTGACAGTGAACTGCTTTGCGGTGCCACCGCTGGCCGAAGTAGTAGAACTAGCCTGGCCCCCTGCATTGGAATTGGAATTCTCGGTCCCAGTGCTGGAACTCGTGCCTGGTGCGGGAGCACCCTCTTGGCCCGTGACTTGGACCTCGTTGCCAACCATAGTGCGAACGCTCTCCAAGTTTCCACTCAGCTTGTAATTGCTCCCGGAGTGGTCCGTCAGAGTGAAATTCCCGGTGATGGGAGATCCCGACAGGCAACCAGTCAGTGCAGTGCCACTACCTGCAGGTGAACTGGCATTGGGCGTGGTCTGATTTTCTGGAGCCGCGCCCTGACTCGGAGTGGCCTGGCTCGGATTGGCTTGGTCAGGCGTCGTCGCGTTGGGTGAACTTGCGTCCGGGGTGCCTGGATTTTCAGGAGTCTCCGCCGGCTGGGTTGTGCTCGGCGTCGATGGCTGAGGATTGGTCCCGGTTTGGCCGCTCTGCATAGTTTGATCAGGAGTCGAACCGGACGGCGATGTACTCTGTGCTACCACCCAGATCGCCGAAAGCAGCAACATGGAAAACAGTGTCGTTCTAGTTTTCATGGGAATCTCACGCCTCCGATGATGTGATTTCCTCTTAATTACTTTATTACTTTGGACTGTAGGCTCAATTCCTGGTTGGGAGAATCCGGTGGACCCTCTAGGCTGCAAGGCGCGTTCCCGTACAGCGAAATTGCTTAAGGCGGAGGAAAAAATTACCTATGGCTGCTTGGGCTTGCGATTGCTGGTGTTTAGCGGCTTCCACCCTGAAGCACGCGTTCCTTTGGGTCTTCCACCGACGATGCCCCAGCCAAAGACCGCGCCTGGCGGCCATGGAAGAACAACAGGTGAATGAGAAACATGGCAACCAGCACCGCCCCGAATGTGCACACGATGGTCGCGCCGGTCGGCAAATCCAGCTGCACTGAAAAATAGACCCCCAGGGCCGAAACCAGAGTTCCCATCGTCCAGCCAATCGCCAGTCGGCGGCCCACACGGTCGGCAAATAACATCGCGCCCACCGAGGGCACAATGAGATAGCAGAACACCAGTAGCACACCAGCAATGGCCACCGATGAAGTCACAACGAAGCCGAACGAAGCGTAGAACAGAAAATCCCAAAAACGAATGCTCATGCCCTTCGCTTCGGCCTGCTCAGGATCGGTCGAGATCAAGAGGAATTTGTGCCGAAAGATGTAGTGAAAAATCCCAATGGCGCCGTAAAGAATGGCAGTCTTGAGCACTTCATGCCTGGATACCGCCAGGATATTGCCCACTAGCATGTCTTTCAGGTGTTCAGTCTCGCCCGTTGCTTTGCTCATGGCAAGGATTGCAGCTGCCGATGCCACGGCATAAGCGATACCGATGAAGGCTTCTTGAGGAATGTGCCCGCGCCGGGTGCGCGCGAACGCAAAGATCGCTGCGCCCACAAAGGTAAACGCCAAACTCAGCCAATAGGCTCCCTGCCCATGCGGGTCCATTCCGGCGAGGATCGCGACCGTTGCGCCCAGCGCGGCAATCTGCGCCAGGGCCAAGTCCACAAAAATGACCCCGCGCTCTACGACATGCACGCCCAGGTAAGCATGTATACCCGTCAGAATCAGACTGGCCATGAAAGGCCAGAGCAAGAAAGGCAGAATTTCCATGTCGCTCCTTTGAAACCTTTACTGGAATGCCTTCTTCAGCAAATCGATATCGTAATCGAACAGCTCAAAATAATTTGTCACCTGTTTCTCTCCGCCGACCGACGGCAGGTACACCACCACCTTCGCACCGGTCGCGGCGCCGATGCTGTTCGGAGTTTTCAAATCAAAGTAGGGCTCGACCAGCAGCAGCTTGCAGTTCTCGCGCTTCATCAGTGCTATAAGCTCAAACGTATGGCTGGGTGTCGGAGGAATGCCAGGCCGGGGCTCAACGTACCCGATCACTTCCAGGTGGAAGTGCTTGGCAAAATTGGTGGCTGAATTATGGTAGGTCACAATTTTTCGCCCACGGTACGGTGCCATTTCTGCGTCCCATTTCTGCTCGGCAGCAGTCAACCGCTTGTCGAAGTCCTGAAATCGTTGCTGAAAATAAGCTGAGTCGCTGGGGTCGAGTTCCGACAATTTGCCGGCAATGCCTCGCGCCACACGACGGCCATTGTCCGGATCGAGCCAGTAATGTGGGTTCCCAAGCGGATGGACATCGCCCATGGCGCGGGTCACCACACCGGTTGGGATTTCCAGGATCTCTGCAAATTGCGACGCATCCAGATAACCTGACGCACCCACTTGAATCCGGGGGTTTCCGCTCTGCGTGATGAGCGGGGGCAGCCACCCGATTTCGAGTTGTAGCCCAACTACGATCAACAAGTCGGCCTGCCGTAACTTGAGCAGGAAACTCGGCTTGGCTTCGACAAAGTGCGGGTCCTGATAGCCTTTGGCAATGGACTCCACGCTGATGCGGTCGCCACCTACTTCCTGCGCGAGTGCCGCCATATCGGTCGTGGCCGTCACCACATTCAGCTTCTTTGCCTCGGCGGTAAGAGGCAATAACGAACAGAGCAACGCTATTGCGATGCTCAGAAAACGATGGCTCTTTATCATTTGCTAATTTTCTCCTGAAAGCTAGTGCGCCCAGCAAGACCTTGGGAAGGGCACGACTTCCAGTCGCGCCGTTAACTAATGCGGATCTGAATCGGCAGGGCTGCAAGCCGTGCCCTTCCCGGTTGTCCAAACAGAATTTTCAGTTCGGCCTCCTAAAACGGATGCGCTCCATGCGCGCCCAGCGAGAAGATCAACTGCATCAGCAACTCGTTGCTGTCTCGGTTCTCGGCATATTTCGTAAAGCGATACTCCCCGCGAATCTGGCTGAATTCGCTAGGCCAATAAGTCAGTGTCGCCGCCGCGCCCTTGTCCGTGAGGTTGTCGAAGCGGCTGCGGTCCGACCAATCAAAGCGCCCGCCAGTAAACCATCGGCGCCCTAACTGGTAATCACCGGAAGTGTAAAAGCCGAAAGCGCGCTGTTCCCGCGGCAGTTCCTGCCGCTGACTCCAGATGAGCTCACTCCGCGCTATGAAGGAATGGTAGATGGAACGCCGCAGCGGCTTCCACCGCAGCGTTGCATCAATCCCATACAACTGCGTCACAAAATCAGGGTTCGGCAAAAGGTTTACACCCGCATCGTTGTGTCCACGCGCATAAGAAACACCGAGATCGAGATTGGTCGATTCCGTAATGTCCTTATAGCCCCGCAGGTGTGCCACGGCACTACCATCGCTTCTTTGCGAGGTCGTAAAGACGTCAGCTGAGTCCCCGCGAAAGAGCTGGCCGGTCGCCTCCAGGAAAATGCCTTTGGGCGCGGGCAGAATACGCTCGACGGAAACCCCAGCATCGTCAATGCCGTCCTCGCCGCCGGCCAGGTTCGTGGTTACGAGGGGGCGATCGATCCAGGGAAGCACGTGATTGTGCATCAGATTGACTTTGCCAAACACCGATCGCATTTTCCCGACTTTGGCCACGAAGCCGGCCGGCAGCGCAGTAAAAGTGATATAGCCCTCTTCGAGGTTCACTCCTTCTTCACCAAATGAGATGAAGAAGTCGCCCCGCGCGTAGGGATCGATAATCGCCTGCAAGCTAATTTCTGACTCATGCATCTGCAGCGACGGAAAAGGCTGGAGTGTAGCCAGGGCAGGAGGCGAATTGCCTCCCGCAGCGCCAATAAAATCTCCAATAACGCTGACATCCGGATTCAACGCCTTCGCCGCAGCCGACGAGCCGCCATAAACCGGCAACTGCCCGCCCGAAGTGGCCAGTCCGGCTTGAGCTTCATTAGGCGAGGGCGCAGGCGCTGGAACCGTAGTTTGGGCGGGAGCCTGAGTGCCGGTCTCGGCAGTCGCCGCAGGCTGAGCCGGTTGCGGCTGCGCAGGTTGAGCGGTCTGCGCGCTTTCCATCGTTCTTAATTTTCCTTCCAGCGCGATGACACGATCTTCGAGCTCGCGAATGCGTTGCTCTAGCGCTGCGGAGTTCTGGGCGTTCGCATCAGGCGCATTTGTTCCCTGCTGACTCCAGGCGGGAACGCAAAACAATGCCACGCCAATAGCTGCAATGATCTTGGTCTTCATTTCTGCTCCTCGGAAATACCCGCAGATCGGATTTTGGGCCGACGTGCTTGACGACTTGACGTTTGGGATGCGCGCGCTAAGTGTTACGCGATCGGAGGAGGGCGGACGAACAACCGGAAGAACCTGGCCGGCGTGAGCGGGCTTTCATAAGCGACGGCAGGATAATCATGAACCACAAACGTTGGCGAAGCAGCACGATACAACGGCTCTGCCACGCTGGAATAGACGGCGACGCATGCCAGGCAGACGGAACCGCCAGGAGAAGAAGATGGAGTGTCAAAGCTGGCATGGTCTTGCGACAGCAAAGGGCAGAAATGCGCGGCGTGGATCACGCTGGCTGACAGCAATGCGAACAGGCACAAGAACGCGCCCCATCGCCTCGAGCCTCGCGTCTGACGTTCTCCGGTTCCCATTCTCTAGCTACTTAGATGCGGACAAAGTTGCCCTAATGCCACCCGTTCCGAATAACTCGTTTGGTGGGCCCTCTAGGATTTGAACCTAGGACCAACGGATTATGAGTCCGCTGCTCTAACCGCTGAGCTAAGGGCCCGTTGCACCAACTGCAACTGTGCTTATCATATAGGATGTGATCCCGCTGCATGAAACCGCGTCTGGTATTACTTTCTATGTCAAAGTCCAGCCTCGTGCCCGCAGAAATGCAATCGTCGGGGAATTAGGAGATGCACTTAAGATTGCGCTGACTGCGCCTCCAGTAGACGGTCGCGCGAATGAGGCCTGTATCGAATTCTTGGCGAATCTCTTGCGTCTGCCGCGCTCGTTAATTACGATCGTCGCCGGCCAGAGCAGCCGGAATAAGGTAGTACAAATCACTGGGACCACGATTGAGTATGTGCGCAGTAAATTGCAGCTCTGATCCTTCCAGATGGCCGAACGCAAGATCACACCCGCCAGCGTCGCTACTGAAATCCGCGGAATTCTTAAGCGCGAAGGTTCAGCCGAACATTCCAAAGGCGTGCAGTGGTTTTTTAAAGAAGAAATAAAATCGCACGGCTGGTACACGGCCGACTTGCGCAGGCTGGCGCTCCGTTTCTGGCGCTCGATAGGCAAAGAAAGAGGGCTCGATTACTTGACGCAGGTTGCGGACAAGCTCTTCGCAGGCCGCGCTCTCGAAGACAAGATCGTTGCGGTTTTCTGGCTGGAAAGATCGACCGCTAGTTTTGATGGAGAGCATTTCGCATTGTTCGAATCGTGGATCGGGCACGTCAGCAGTTGGGCAGATCACGATGCTCTGGTTCACTATTTGATCGCGCCAATGATCGCGTCAAAGCCCGCGCGGGTTCACAAAGTTTCCGAGTGGGCCAAGTCGCCGGACCGCTGGCATCGACGGGCTGCCTGCGTCGGGCTAATACGCGGACCGCGCCAGAGAATCTTCTTGCCACAAATCAAGCGGCTCTCGAACAGGCTACTTCAGGACGAAGATGACATGGTCCAGAAGGGACTAGGCTGGCTGTTACGAGAAACTGCCAAGGCCGACTCGAAGGGAATTCTTACCAATCTGCTCAAGATTCGCGATCGTGCACCAAGGCTTGTGCTGCGAACTGCATGCGAGACTTTGCCCGTGGGTCGTAGAAAGCAAATCCTGTTCCAGCGTTTACAATAGCCATTCGTCATGAACCTCGCCGCCATTCAGTCTGCTCTTCGCCAACGCAATCTCGACGCATGGCTGTTTTATGACCATCATCGCCGCGATCCAATCGCCTATCGCGTGCTTGGGCTTCCTGACAATTTGATGGTCACCCGCCGCTGGTTCTATCTGATTCCAGCGGATGGCGAGCCCCAGAAGCTAGTCCACAAAATCGAGGCCGGACATCTCGACACCCTGCCTGGCAAGAAGCGCACTTACGCGGCATGGCAGGAGCTGTTCGAGGCGCTGAAACAGATGCTCGCCACCCATCGAGACATCGCAATGCAATATTCACCCAACAACCTGGTGTTCACCATTTCGCTCGTGGACGGTGGGACACTCGATCTGATCCGTGGGCTGGGGAAGAACATCGTCAGCTCCGGCGACCTGGTCGCGCTGTTTGAAGCCACGTTGACGGAGGAACAGATCAAAACTCACTTCGCCGCGCGGGATTCAATTGACGCAATCACCGCAGCCGCGTTCCAGGAGATCGGCAGCCGTGTCCGCAATGGCGGAACCAACGAGTTCGAAATACAGCAATGGATCCTTGAGGCCTTTCGCCGCGAGAATCTAATTACAGTTGATCCGCCTATCGTGGCTGTGAACGCGAACAGCGGAAATCCTCATTACGGGCCCGAGAGCTCCGCCTCAGCGCCCATTCGCGAAGGTGATTTCGTCCTGCTGGATATTTGGGCGAAGAAGAACGTCCCTGGCGCCGTCTACTACGACATTACGTGGACTGGCTTCGTCGGGAAGTCTCCATCAGACCGCACCAAGGAGGTGTTCCGGGTTGTCCGTGATGCGCGCGATGCCGGAGTGAAATTCGTGCAGGACTCAATCGCCGCCCGCAAGACCATTGCTGGCTGGGAGGTAGACCGCCCCGTGCGCCAGGCCATCAAGGCCGCCGGTTTCGGCGAATACTTTGTTCATCGGACTGGGCACTCCATCGCGACCGAGATCCACGCCAATGGCGCCAACATGGATGATTTGGAAATTCACGACGAACGCCGCATCCTTCCAAATAGCTGTTTTTCGATTGAGCCTGGCATTTATTTGCCGGAATTTGGAGTGCGCAGTGAAATCAATATGCTGGTCCGCAGCAACCGCGCCGAAGTAACTGGTAAAATGCAAACTGAGATCGTAATCATCTGAATGGTAATTTCTCCGGCAAGAAAAGACGCAATCGTAAACAAGCAATCCACCACACCCGCAGCCACCGTGTCCGTGGTCGCGCCGGTCGTGGCGTGGCTGGTCCCTGGCGCCGGACATCTCATCCAAAAACGCTGGACACGCGGCCTCCTGCTGATGGTTTCCATCGTCAGCATGTTTGTACTCGGTCTGCTGATGCAAGGCCGGTTGTACCGCCCAAATGGCGGCAGTATTCTGGACGTTCTCGGGTTCGTTGGCGACCTGGGGACAGGCGGGCTGTATATCGTCTGCCGTGCCATGAATCTCGGCCAGGGAATCGTGGCCCATGCGACTGCGGATTATGGAAAAGTATTCATCATTGTGGCCGGCCTGCTGAATTTCATCAGCGTGGCAGATGCATATCACATCGCGATTGGCAAGAAACCTTGACGCTTACACTCTCCCATTTCAATGCCGCGCTGCTGTTCTCAGTTTTCGCCTCGGTGGTATTTGGAATTACCCTGCGCGAAACTCCTCGCGAACAAGTCCGTTACGGACTCTACTGCTTTGCCATGTTCATGGGCGGACTGATCGTGGCCGGGTGGGTGATGTGGGCACTGAGACACTAGACGCGCCCGCCCACAAATTGAACCTCGCCTGTACCTTGTAGTGTCTAATTAAAACCGTGGCACCTGATCCAAAAGCCGGTGCAGCCGCTGCTTCGCGCCCAAAACTTGGCGCGGTTATGCCTCTGGTCTGGGAGCTTATCCGCCCGCGCCGCGGCTTGCTGGCGCTTGGCTTCCTTCTGATGGCAATCAACCGAGTGGCCGCACTGGTGCTTCCCTACTCCACGCGGTATTTGATCGACAGCGTCATCATCAAGCGCCACACCCAATTGCTGAAGCCACTCGTGCTCGGCGTGCTGCTGGCGACATTGATTCAGGGAATCACATCGTTTTCGCTGACGCAATTACTTTCCAAGGCTGCCCAGCGACTCATCGCTGAACTTCGGCAAAAAGTGCAGTCCCATGTCGGACGTTTATCCGTCTCGTTTCATGATTCGACCAAGAGCGGAGTTCTTGTCTCCCGGATCATGAGCGATGTGGAGGGCGTGCGCAACCTTATCGGCACCGGCCTGGTGGATCTGGTTGGGGGCCTGCTGACCGCATGTATCGCGCTTGTAATTTTGTTTCGCATTAGTGCGCTGATGACCGGGCTGGCATTCGGCTTCCTACTGTTTTTCGCTTTTGCCTTGAAGAAAGCCTTCCAGACCATCCGACCGATTTTTCGCGAGCGCGGCAAAATCAATGCTGAGGTCACCGGACGCCTGGCCGAATCCCTGGGCGGCATTCGCGTGGTGAAGGGCTATCACGCCGAAGAACGCGAAGACCGCGTCTTTTCGGGCGGAGTCATGCGCCTGCTCGACAACGTGATGCGCACTCTGACCGCAAGTTCCGTCATGGGACTCTCTGCCAGCGTGCTACTGGGTGTGGTCGGCGCTGTCATTATGTTTGTGGGCGCGCGGCAAATTCTCGCTGGGTCGCTGACCATCGGGGGGTTTTTTACCTATACCTTGTTCATGGGATTTCTCATCGCGCCCATCATGCAGATTGTTCAGATCGGCACCCAGCTCACCGAAGCGCTTGCCGGCCTGGAGCGCACCCATGAAATTCTGAAGGAGTCCGCCGAAGACCGCGACCCCCGGCGCACTGTCATGCTGCCCGCGATCGTAGGCAACATTGATTTTGCAGATGTGAGCTTTAGCTATGACGGTGTGCGCACCGTCCTGAACGACATTTCTTTCCACGCTTCCCCGGGAACGGTTACGGCCCTGGTCGGATCGTCGGGCTCGGGCAAATCAACAATCATCGGATTGATTTCCGCGTTCTACGTTCCCACGAAAGGCACAGTGCTGGTGGATGGAGTTGACCTGGGCACGGTCCGACTCGATTCGTATCGCACGCAGCTCGGGGTGGTATTGCAGGAGTCGTTTTTATTCGATGGGAGCATTCGCGAGAATGTCGCGTTCTCCCGGCCCGATGCCAACGAAGAGGCCGTAATGCGCGCCTGCCGCATCGCCCGAGTGGATGAGTTTGCCGAGAGCTGTGCCGATAAATACGACACCATCGTCGGCGAGCGCGGAGTGAAACTCTCCGGCGGTCAGCGGCAGCGCATCTCGATTGCGCGCGCGATTCTGGCCGAACCTCGCATCCTGATTCTTGACGAGGCGACCTCCAGCCTGGATTCCGAATCGGAGCAGATGATCCAGGAAGGTCTCTCATACTTGATGCGAGGCCGCACCACATTCGTGATCGCACATCGTTTGTCCACGATTCGCCGCGCCGATCAGATTCTGGTCGTCGAGCAGGGCCGAATCCTCGAGCGCGGCACTCACGAAAGGCTCTATGCAGTCCAAGGCCGGTACCATGAGCTCTACACCAAACAACATGGCCTGGAAAGCAATCTCTTCCTGGCCCCCGGAGAAGGCGATGACTCCGCGGTCGCGGACGGAAGCGCGTCGAAGCAGAATGGAGACGAGCCAGCGCTGGCGGACGCGTTACGAATAGTGAGAGGGGGATAACAACTAACGCCGTTCTCTTCGGGCGGCGTGCCGTGACTAGCCGGTTTTGCGACCCCTGGACGCAGCCCCGCCGTCTTAACAATCGCGGCAGGTTCAGAATAGGTTGTGAAGTCGCCTGTTTAGGGCAGCAATCCGGTTCAAGGCTTGATTTCAATCAGAGTGCCGACCCGAACCAATTTCCAAGTCTCGTCCATCTCCTCGTTCGAGACCGCAACGCATCCGTCGGTCCAGTCATGCAGAGCGTGCGCCTCTCCCACGAAAGCCTACTCGTTAGGGAGGCCGTGCAGCACGATGTCACCTCCAGGACTGACGCCTAATTTCCGCGCTGCCGCTATATCTTTTGAGTTTGGATACGAAACGTGAAACGCTTTGTAGAAGTGGCTGTTGGCGTTTCGTGAATCGAGCACGTACGGCCCCTCGGGAGTTCGATGGTCTCCTTGCCTCGTCTTCGGCCCATTGGGTTCGCCACCGAGAGCAATCCGGTACGACCTCAATTCCTTTCTGTGACAGAAGCACCAGCCTCCGTTCATGCTTGTAGACAACGACGTGGTCTACATCAGCACCGGGCGCCTCCCCGAGGGCAAAGAGCAAGGAGGTGAGCAGGAAGATTCCAGTTACAAAGTTCGCATTAGAATGGAATTCGATCCCTGGCAATTGTATTGTGACATCGCCATCACACCAACGACCGCTGGACGGCCGGTACATGAGTTCTCAAATCGGCCACTGTAACGCTCTACGCTCCTTGCCGCTGTCATCGGGGTTCAAGCTAAGAGCTAAGAGCTACCGTCTCACCCTTCCCACACAAAAGCATCAAACACTCGCCGAGTCTCAAATCCCAGGTGGCGATAAAGCTCGACTGCGCGCTCGTTTGCTTCGGTGACGGTGAGCGAGAGAGTGGAGAATTTTCTCTGCTTCAAGTTGTGCACGGTCGCCGCAAGCAGCGATTTCCCCAGCCCATGTGAACGGTACTCGGGCAGCACACAAACCTGGGTCACGTGCCCAACATCGTGGCGGACGCGAGAACAGAGGATGATGCCAGTCAGAGCGCCTGTGCTCTTTTCCACGGCAACAAAAGACGATTCTGGATCGAAGGTGCCGCAACCTGGAAACCGCACAATATTGTTTAGAAACCGCAGCGAGCCGCTCAACGTGCGGTACTGGTCGTTGATTTCGGAATCCACGTGATGGCGATATGCGGCAGTGATGACCGAGGCCGAGGGCTGATAGTCCAGCTCGGTCCAGCGCCTGATATCGATTTCCTGCGCCGCTTTCTTGTCACCTGCCTCCATATCCGCAAGCGGTAGAGTCAGGAACAGTCGCGCGTGGCGGCTGAATCTCTGATCCAGGAACGGCTGGGCAGCGGCGCCGGCTTCATGCGCCAGCAATTGTGCCTCGATGCGATGGACCCCCGGCGACTGCTGCAAGGTCTCAATCACATGAGTGAGCAGGCGCCGCTCGACCTCGTCGCGGTCCGCGCCATTCCCACCTTCACTAACGAACAGGTCTCCAATCACTCCCTTACTGTTTTCGTAAACAAAGAACGAATATCCGAAGACGCGGCCATGCGAAACTGCGGCATATCCCGGCAGAAATTTGGCGTCCATGTAGCGCAAAATCATCTCTGCGGAACCGCTGTAATCCCAGCACAGCCTTTTCGCCCAGACCTGGGTCTCGTCCTCCAGCAAAGGACGCAGGTCTGCCGACGAAAAATGTCTAAGATCAAGAATCTCCACTCGGGCTCCTGAAGGAATCCGCCGGCATTACTGGCGGCAAGAACTGAGTGTAGTAGCAGCGAACAACGGCAAGCAAACTGCGGGAACAAGGAACGGCAACGTGAGCCGGGCTTAGGCTCTAGGCTTTAGGCTCTAGGCGGCTGTGGACAAATGCTGAAATTCGACTCGCTTTGAAGGGACATTCGATCGACACCTTCCCGTTCCGCTGCCTCGATCTCTCACCGCGCCGAAACGTAAAAATATTCAACCTTCTGTGCCACAAAGTCTCCCAGGTAAACCACTCTTCTGCCCGGCACAGTCTTGGCAATCTCCTTCTGGAATCCTTGCGCAGCGACTGCCAGATGCTCTCCGTCGGGAATTTTCCCGAGTTCATAACGCGACAATGTCTGGTTGCGATAGAACTCGAGTCCAAATTCCATTTCGCGCGGTACAAGAAAGACCGCCAGCGGCAAATGATGTGGATCGAACTGCGATAATGCGTTCGCCACCGGGCGCGCGGACAGGGTTTCGTCGAGGATTGGCGCCCCAAAACGCAACACGAGGGCCAGAGCCATTACCGCCGGAACCAGGGTGACTATTCTCAAAGCTCTGTATCCCGATCGGAGAAGAAGCACAATGATCACCGCCGAGATCACAGCCACCACGAGCGGCACTACAGAAGCGCTATTCCGAGGGACACGATGCTGAAGCAAAATGTATTGGACCATCAAAGCGGAAAAGATCAGCGACGCGGAAAGGGCAGCATGTAAGCCAGCAATCGCCAGCATCGGCTTCTGCGCGAATCTCCCCCGCACGTACTCGGCAACCAGCAGAATTCCGGGTGCCATCACTGGGAGAATGTAGCCGGGGAGTTTCGATCGTGAAATCGAGAAAAAGACAACTATTACTGCAAGCCAGATCACCAGGAATGTACTCAGTGTGTCGACATCACGATTTCTGAATCGCCAAATCGCAACGGCCAACGCCGCCGTCACAAATACGGACCACGGCACCCAGCCCAGCAGCGTGACTGGGATGTAGTACCAAAACGGTTCGGGATGGTGATAGAGGTTGGTCCCGAAACGCGCGAGATTGTGCTCCAGGATAAACACGCGGAAGAACTGCGGATTCCGGAGTTGCGCCAGGACATACCAGGGGAAACCCATGGCGCAGAAAAGCGCAATGCCCGAAGGCCAGAATGTTTTCCATGCAATCTGCATGCTCCGCTGTGCCGCGGCGAAGATGACGATGACTACTGCTGCAAGAAAGGGCGCAACCGGCCCCTTGGCCAGCATGCCCAGTGCCATGAACACATAGAACGCCGCCAGGTGCCGTCGGCTTCCTTTTTCGAACCATGCGTACCAGGCCAGCATAGCGATTGTGAACGCCGCAGCCAGCGCCATGTCCATTGAAGCTGCTCGGGCATAGCCAACCACGCCAGCAGCAGTCGCTACCATCAGGGCGCCGTCAAGTTCAAACCCCGGGCGGAAGCAGCGGAGAAAGCAATAAACCGCGAATACCAGCGCGAACGCGTCGAAAACCGAGGGCAGCCGGGCCGCCCAGTCACTCACGCCGAAGAGCCGGTATGCGACCATTGCCTGCCAGTAGTAAAGCGGCGGCTTTTCCAGCCATGCGCCACCACCCAGAGTAGGCGTCACCCAGTCATGCCGCGCCAGCATTTCTCGCGCAACCTGCGCATAACGAGGCTCGTCAGCCCCGATCAGGCCAAAGGAGGAAAGTCTCCACAAGAAGAAAAAACTGCAGCATGCGAGCAGCAGAAGCCAATCGGTGATTCGGAAACGATTATTCAATCGATTTGATGAAAAGTAGTGCAGGTCTTCCTCTGTGTAACTCTGTGTCCTCTGTGGTTTAACGGTTTCTCCTAACCACGGAGGACACAGAGTTACACAGAGGTAATCTTACGGACTGACGAGTTGCCTCTCACTTTGCCGAGCACGCTTTCCACTGCCGCGTGCAGCGGACCATCCACGGAGCCGCCGCTGGCGCAGGTATGGCCTCCGCCGCCAAACTCTTCGGCGATCTGCGCGACATCAAGCCCGCCCTTACTGCGGAGGCTTACTCTGAAACGTCCGCCGGGCAGCTCGCGAAAGAAAACCGCGACCTCTACATCGCCAATCGAGAGCGCGTAATTCACTAAGCCCTCGCAATCTTCCTCTTTGGCATTCGCACGTTCCATCTGCGCTTGGGTCACCCAGATCCAAGCCAGCGGCCCCTCGCGCTGCAAGACTGAAAGCGCTGAGCCCAGCAGTCGCATCTTGGCGGTCGAATGCCCGAAGTAAATGGGACGCGCACAATGAGCGGGATCTGCACCGGCCAGCACGAGCTCGCGTGCCAGTTCAAAAGTATGCTCGCTGGTTCCCTCATACATGAACGCGCCCGTGTCCGTAAGCACAGCGGTGTAGAGGCATGTAGCAATCTCGGGTGAAATCTTGACTCCGGCCGCCCTGGCCAGCTTGTAAACCATCTCCGCAGTGGCGACAGCTTTCGGATCGATCCAGTTCACATCAGCAAATGTCCGCCCGCTCTTGTGATGATCAATGTTAATGAGAAACCGGCCATCCAGGCCCTCCAGCCGGGTGCGCTGAATGCTGTCACACTCCAGGATGATAGCGGCATCGTAGCTGCCGTTTACGGAGTCGGACTGAAGAACCTTGTCAGCAAAAGGCAGTGGGTGATAGATGCGAGGAACACCATCGCGCAAAACCACTTCGACGTCCTTGCCCATGCAGCGAAGGATCTCCCAGCACGCGAGCGCTGAACCAACTGCGTCGCCGTCGGGACGCGCGTGCGAGGTCAACACGAACCGATCGCGCTCTTCGATGTGCTTTAAGACTTCCGTCAGCATCTTTTCCTAGGCCCCGGAGAGCGATGGACGCTATCCGCTTCTCCCCTTCTTGAGGGTGCGCGACAACAACTCATCAATTCTGGCTCCGTACTTGTGCGAGCGGTCGAGTTGAAAATAGAGTTCTGGAGCGCGGCGCAGGCGCAGATTTTCCGCCACCTCGCGACGGATGAATCCTACGGCCGCGGTCAACCCCTCCAGAGATCTGTCAACTTCTTCGTCATCTCCGTCCAGCGAAACAAACACTCGTGCCGAGCGCGAATCCTCTGCCAGCACCACGCTGGTAACGCTAACCAGCCCGATGCGCGGATCGCCCAACTCGCCTTCCACGATGGTTTCAATCTCTTCGCGCAAAGCTTCTCCCAAACGCTCACGATGGTATTTTGCTCCACGCCTCTCCACGCACACCCCTTGGGTAAAACGGATGAGAATATCAGAAATTGCGGTTAAGGGTTTGTCAAAGGAATGATGCGGAGGATCGGGATTTTGCCGCCCGCGGACCGCAGCCAGTCCTAGTGCGCAAGCGGACTTGTCTCGAAGTAATTTGGCCCGCCTGAAAACGGTAACCTACACTCGGGTTGTCGAGGCGACCACATGATTGATCCGAAACCAGCGATTCCTAAGTGGGCGAGCGGTGTGCTCCGCACGGTGGGAACCGTGAACGCCGTTCTTGCGCTAATCGGGACATCTTTTGTAGTGGACTCAATCTACCGTTTCTCAACTGACAAATACCCAGGAGCGCCAGATGCACCTTACTTTCGATTGGCTTTTGTTGTGATGCTGGCGATTGAGACCGTATTCCTGGCCATTCTCACAGTGATGGCGGTTCGGCTCATGCGGGCCAGACTCTCCGCTATAAATTCGTACTCCCTTTGGGTATTAGCGGTCATCGTTTACAACCTTGCAATCGTGATGCTATGGCGGCCGGGCGCGGTAGGATTCAGTGTTGCCGCCGCAACGGCAATTACTACCGACGGGATTGGGGAGCTTCAGCTATGTTTCCAGGTGCCCTCAGTTATTTTGTTGCAAGTGCTGAGGCGACGTTACAGCGCGCAGCGAAACCGAATGACTGCGTTCGTCCCGTCACCTCGTATCGTACTTGACGTTCTCTCACCACTCACGCGAACCCTCGCAACAATCTCAATGCCTGCTCCCTACAAGAACTCCACAAACGAATCCGTAACCTCCGCCCCGGCATTGTTCACAATCCGCATCGCCTGGCGCTCAACGTTCTTCATCAGA
>WNFE01000395.1_pt1 | contig 30615 bp, 30 predicted proteins | sample 5400451 | NCBI WGS metagenome assembly WNFE01 (sample SAMN13153344, study PRJNA577476) | soil metagenome | isolation source: 200 cm saprolite under Douglas fir tree site 2 hole 2 | place: USA:California | collected 2015-04-18
CCCGCCCACCCCACCCGGCTCGCCGCCCTCCGGTTCGGCATCAAATGGGAAGAAGCAGCCCTGGAGTTCTGGACCGAACTCGCCCGCGACGAAGCCGACAACCTCCAGGCAGGCACCGGAAGCACACCCCGCAGAGACAGCGATTTCACATCGAAGCTCGTTGCCAGGCACGTGGGCGAGCGCGCATAGGGCTGACACCGTCGAGTCGCTGATGACCGAGAGCGGCATTGCATCGAACGCGCCGCGGTCGAGCCGCATTACACCTGAGCCCCGTGCCCAGCTCTGCGGCCAGCCGAGGATCGGTCCCGTCGTACCGGCCGCCGTACGGTCAGCCCAGCTCGCGCTTGAGGATCTTGCCGGTCGCCGTCATGGGCAACGTGTCGCGGAACTCCACGACGCGCGGGTACCTGTCCGCCGGTAAAGCCGCCGCGCACCAAGCCACCAGCTCCTGCTCTCCGATTGCCGACCCTCGGGAACGGATGACACAGGCCTTGATTTCCTCGCCGTGCTCGTCATGGGGCACCCCCGTCACGCTGGCCAGGCTTACCTGCGGGTGAGCCATGAGGACCTCTTCGATCTCGCTCGGGTAAATGGTCACGCCGTCGCGGGTGATCACGTCCCTCGATCGGTCAATGATGTGGTAGTCACCTTCGTCGCATCGGCGGCCGATGTCCCCGGTGCGGAACCAGCCGTCGCACATGACCTCAGCGGTCTCGGCCGCCTTGTTGTAGTAGCCCTTCATCACGTTGTGGCCGCGGATCGCGACCTCGCCGGGGCCCGCACCGTCGATGTCGTTCCAGTTCGGATCGACGAGCTTCATCTCAACGCCCCAGATGGGCTGGCCGGTCGAGCCCGGCTTAATCGGCTGGTCGGGCCTGCTGAACGACGTGGCATAAGACGTCTCCGACAGGCCGTACCCTTCGAGCACCTCAACGCCGAACCGTTGCGCGAACCGGCTGCGCACCGCCGCCGGGAGCGCCGCACCACCGCAGAGCGCGACGTTGAGGTCGGCGGCGATCTGCTCGATGTTGACGTGCTCGGTGCCCTCGGTGGTAAGCAGGGACCAGTACATGGTGGGCCCTCCGGCCATGAACGTGACGTGTTCCCGCTGCATAACGGCCAAGGCGGCCAGCGGTTCAAAATCCGGCAGCATCACCAGCGTGGCCCGCCGGTACAGGCCCATGTTCATGCAGACGGCCTGGCCGAAGGAGTGGAAGAGCGGCAGAGCCGCCAGAACCTTGTCGTGGGCCGCTCGCGGGAACAGCGAGTCCATGATAATCGCGTTCAGGAGAATGCTCATGTGACTCAACTCGACGCCCAAGGCGAGCCGGTGGGGACTGCTGCTCCCGTAGAGGATCACCGCGGTATCCCCTGGATCGGTCGCCGCCGAGCCGAAAACCGCGGAATGGCCAACTACCACCTGCCGTAGCACCTCGGCCCCGGCGACCAGCGAGGCCTTGGAGGCCCAGTCGGCCGGGATCACTATGAAGTGCTCACAGGATGCGGCCCGCTGGAAGCCGGTGAATCCCCGCTCACCGATCGGCAGGTCAGCTGTCCCCTCGAAGCAGAAAAAGATCTTCGCATCGGAGTCGTCAAGATGGTGGGCGAACTCCCACGAGTCAAGCAGGGTGTTGAGCGGCACGGCCACCGCGCCCGCCTTGAGGATCGCAAAGTAGATCACCGGAAATTGCGGCAGGTTGGGGCAGCACAGGGCGACCTTGTCACCGAGACCGATCCCGCGCGACCGCAGCAGGTTCGCCACCTGGTTCGCTGCCGAGTTCAGCATGGCGTACGAAAGCCGCGCACCGCCCCACACGAGTGCGTGGCGCCGCGGCACCTCGCGCGCGGAGTCCTCCAGGATCGCGGAGAGGTTAAACATCTCGAAACCCCCGGCGGTGTCATCGCGCACATATGTACACATACTGTCAAATCTGCGTCCGGTTCCGTACACACGTAACACGTCGCGGCCGCGTCACCCGTCGGCGGTCCTCCGCGGCCAGGTCCCTATCACGCGGACATGCTGGTACCCCCGTCCAGGCGGAGGTTCTCGGCCGGAGGCGCCTGATATATGGCGGCGAGCCGCTGACCCACCCCCGCGCTTGGCTGCCGATGCGGATGCGAACTCACGCACTCCCGCCCGACACCCTCGGCCGGACACGGTCCTGCCTAGTCACTATGAGCTTTGCCGCGACCGCTTTGTTGACTGCGTCGATTCGAGAGACCGCGCCGAGCTTGACGAAGATGTTTCGCAGGTGGCGTTTCACTGTGGCCTCGCTAAGGCCAAGGTGGGAAGCGATCTGCATGTTGCTCAGCGCCTGCGCGGTCAGCCCAAGAACCTCCAGTTCACGTTCGGACAAAACCCCTGAGTGGGCATCCTGAACGTTAGCGAGACTCTCACGGGAGACCTGGAGGATGATCCTGCCGTCGTCTGCGCGGGCGCTGCGTACCGCCGCCACCAACTCCTGACGATGAACACTCTTGACCAGGTAGCCGCGGATCCCGGCCGCGACCAGGCTGCGCAGCAGTTGCGGCCCGTCATACATGCTCAAGATGATCACTTGGGAGTTTGGCGAGGCACGATGGATGCGGGTGACCGTCACTGTGGCATCGTCACCGGGGATTTCTACGTCGAGCAGGACGACACGTGGACGCGTTCTGGTGGCGAGCGCAACGGCACCGGCACTGTCACCGGCCTCTCCGACGACAATCATGTCGCTCTGCGCCTCGAGAATCCCACGCACCCCCTCGCGGAATAGGGCATGGTCGTCGACGATCGCGACACTGATGCGGTCAGGTCGTTCCGTCATCGCGCCTGCCTGCGAGCGGTACAGCCAGCTCGACTTGGGTTCCCCAGCCGGGCTTGGACATTATACTGATGCTCCCGCCCATCAGGTCGGACCGTTCCCGCATGGAAAGCAGGCCCCCACGCGCGGAATCCTGTGCTGTGATATCGAACCCGGAGCCGTCATCCTCGACCCATGCCCTCAGCTCGGCCGGCGCGATGTCTACGCGAATGAGGACGATCGTCGGATCACCGTGGGCCAGAGCGTTCCGAATGGCCTCTCTGATGATGAGAAATGACTCGTCCCGGATGGCGGGCGACGCCCAGGTCTCATCGCCGTTAACCTGCAGGCGGAGGGCCACCGTGATGCCGGCCACCGAGTCAAGATAGCTGGCTAGCGCCTTCTCCAGGCTCTTCAGCGGCTCCTGCAGCCCCAGCTCGGAGGTGACGGCCCGTAGGTTCTCCAAGGCCTCCCGGATGGCCTCCTCGGCGGCTTGAACCCGGTTCGCAGCCGTGAGCGGATCCTTCTGGTGGATCTGATAAAGATCGAGCTGCCGGTGCGCGGTGGTCAGCGAATGCCCAATGCGGTCATGAAGCTCCCGGGCGATGCGCCGACGCTCGCTGATATGGGCCTCGTTGATCTCGTTGAGCAGGTGCCCGGAGTACCCGCTCGTCGCTTCCCGGATTCGCATGCTGATGATCTCGTTCAAGGTGAGCGCCATGAGCAGCAATGAACCGTCCGTCCCCAGTTCGCGGGCACCTGCCTTGAGGACGATCTCGAAGAAGGCCGCCGCTGCCCGTAGCGACTCATGGGGATGAACCCCGCCTGCCGCACGGGTCCTGCCAATGTCCCAGGCCAGCAGCCGGTCTCCCGCCACCGAGACGGTGCCGGCCCGGAGGCTGTGCACGACGTCGGAAAGGATCTGCCCGCCGTGCGCCAGAACCTGTTCCCGAGCCTGCGGATCGCGCAGAAGCGAGCTGCCGACCTCCGTCAGAACGTGCTCATAGGTGGCCAGAATCTCTGCCCGGTCGGCCTCCAGGCGCGATGCCAAGCGCGCGTCCCCGCCGGAGCCGAAGATCTCGGGCACAGGGTACTCCTCGTTAACCGACGGATCCACCACCATCCTCGTGGAGCGCCTTCAGATACGCAACGTTACCTGGGCGGCAGCTGCCAGGAGCACGGCAAGATTGATCATGTATTGGGTCACCATAAAGGTACGGTACGGCCTTCGCCGCCGTTTCTTGCTGCCCCGCGACACGTTGCTAAGACTCAGGACCGCCACCGCGATCGCGCCAGCTAGCTGCATCGTCGCGAGCCACCACAGCGCCGGAGTGACCAGCAGGGCCACGATCAAGAACGTGCCACCGATCGCCAGGGCGAGGATCGAGATAAGGAGCCGGAGTAACGGCTCATTGACTACGACGGCCAGGGTCCGGCGACCGGCTTCGGCGTCACCTTGGACGTCCGGGAGATCTTTTGTCAGCGCCCCCACCACGCCGATCCACAGTGACATCGCCAACGCGAACACGGTCAACACGAGGCTCAGATCCGCGCCGCCTTGACCGGTGTATGCAGCCTTTCCACCGTAGTACGCGAGGAGCCCGGAGGATATCCCGGCGACCGCTGTCCCGAAGGAATGGCGCTTTAGATACCACGGCGGACCCGAGTAGAGGTATCCGATCGCGAGGACGACTGTCACAGCCACGGCGATCCCTGGCCCGAGCGCCATCGCCCCGGCCAGGGAGAGGGCGGCCGCGCCACCGGCCACGCGGAGCGCGACCCGAGGTGGCAGCGCGCCGCGGGCCAGCGGCCGCCGCGAACCGTTGATCCGGTCCTCGTGCAGGTCCATGACGCCGTTCAGCAGGTAGCAGGAGAAGATTGCGAGCTCGATGGTGACCGCGCCCCCGGCCATCGCCATTAGGTGCCCGTGACCGTGCCCGGACGCGGCGCCCAGGACGGCCCCGGCGAGGAATCGCAGCAGAGTGATGAGGAGAACGCTGGGCCGGGCCTCGGCCAGACAGAGCCCCGCGATCAAGATCGGCGAACGCCTGGATTCGCGCGCGACCGAAGTGCTAGTCGATTCGCGCGCGACAGAAGTACTGCTCATGGGCCGAAGTTATGACCGGTTCGGGCTAGCCTCGACTGAATTGGATTAAAGGTTGTACCTCATCTACAACCTTCGATATCGCCAATGATTCTCACGGTTCGGTGAAGGTCCACGTTCGTTAGCTTTCCTTGTCAACCAGGCAGAATCTGCCTAGCTTGGACCTTGGCTACAGTGACTATCGGCCGAACCGAGATGCTATGACGACGGAATTCAAGGTTCTCGGACCGTTGGAGGTAATCAACGGCAATCGTGACTGCACTCCGTCTCCGGCCAAATTGCGCATGGTCCTTGCATGCTTGCTGCTTAACGCTAACTATGCAGTCAGTGTAAATTGCCTGATCGACGAGCTATGGGATCACGATCCGCCGAAGACTGCGGTGACCACGGCCCAGACCTACATCTACCAACTCCGCCGGATGGTCGCCCGCGAGAAACTGGCCGGGCCGGACTCGGAACTCATTGTGACCAGGTCGGCGGGTTATGTCCTGCGGATCGAGCCGAGGCAGCTGGACGCGAACGTCTTCAACCAGCTGGTTCAGCAGGGCCGTGCCGACCTCGGCGGTGGCCGCCCGGGTGCGGCCGCCGCCGTCCTCAGGAACGCGCTGGGCATGTGGACAGGTCCGGTGCTGGCCGACGTCACCAGGGGGCGCCTCATGGAAGGCCGGGCCGTCGCCCTGGGTGAGCAGCGTCAGTATGCCCTCGAATTGCGCATTGAGGCTGATCTCAGGCTGGGCCAGCATCGTGAGATGATCGGCGAACTACGGAGTCTGGTGGCGATCCATCCATTCAATGAGTGGTTCCACAGCCGGCTTATCGCCGCGCTCAGCCGAGCAGGAAGGCGCAGCGAGGCACTTCAGGCCTACCAGGCGCTCCGGGTCCTGCTGAAGACCGAGCTTGGCTTGGAGCCCACGCCCGATCTTCTGCGTCTCCAGCAGGAGGTGCTGGGGGCCGGCACTCCGGGACCGGAAATGCTGGCCCGCTCATGCTCGTAACTGTCTGGGTGACTCTGTGGAACGGCAAGACAGGGGAGGGACTATGAATGGCAGCAGTGGATCGTGGCGGAAGTACACTCCTCTACGTCCCATCGTGCTCGCCGACCGTACCTGGCCGGACAATGCGATCCAGACCGCGCCTAGGTGGTTGTCCACCGACTTGCGCGACGGCAACCAGGCGCTGGCCACGCCGATGAGCCCGGTGCGCAAGCTGACGATGTTCGAGTTGCTGACAGGTCTCGGATACAAGGAGATCGAGGTCGGCTTTCCCTGCGCAAGCCAGGATGACTTCGATTTCGTCCGTTTGCTGATCGAACAGGACCGGATCCCGGACGACGTGCGGATATCGGTACTCGTGCCATCGCGTGCGGAACTTATACGGCGCACAATGGAGAGTCTCGTCGGCGCGGCGCGTGTCACCGTTCATGTCTACAATGCGACCGCGCCACTGTTCCGCCGCGTGGTGTTCGGTATCGACCGGCGCCAGTGCCGGGAACTCGCGGTCCGGGGTGCGCAGACCGTGGTCGAACAGGCCGAGCGGCTGCTCGGTGACTGCGATGTTGGCCTTGAGTACTCCCCGGAGATCTTCAACGAGACCGAGCCAGATTTCGCCCTAGAGGTCTGCGAGGCGGTCATGGACATCTGGCTGCCGGGACCAGGTCGCGAGACAATCCTCAACTACCCGTCGACAGTGGAGCGGTCGCTGCCGAACGTGTTCGCCGACCAGATTGAGTGGCTGGACCGCCAGCTGTCCAGGCGGGAGCATGTTTGCCTGTCGGTCCACCCTCACAACGATCGCGGCAGCGCCGTGGCCGCGGCGGAACTCGCCCAACTGGCGGGCGCGCAGCGCGTCGAGGGCTGTCTGTTCAGCAACGGCGAGCGAACGGGCAACGCCTGCCTCGTCACGCTCGGCATGAACCTGTTCTCGCACGGGGTGGATCCGCGAATCGATTTCTCCGACATCGACTCGATCCGGCGCACCGCCGAATACTGCTACCGTCTGCCGGTGCCGCCGCGTCACCCCTACGCCGGCGATCTTGTCTACACTGCCTTCTCCGGGTCGCACCAAGACGCGATCAACAAGGGCTTCGAGGCGCTCGAACGCGAGGCCGTGGCGGCCAACCGTGGCGTCAGCGAGCTGCCGTGGGAGGTGCCCTACCTGCCCATTGACCCCAAGGACGTCGGCCGCAGCTACGACGCCGTGATCCGGGTGACCAGCCAGTCCGGGAAGGGCGGCGCCGCCTACGTCATGAAAGCCTGGCACGCGCTCAACCTTCCGCCCGGCCTGCGGATCGACTTCGCGAGGGTAGTCCAGGCGCGGGCGGACGCTACCGGATCGGAGCTGACGCCGACGCAGATGTGGCGGCTCTTCAGCGAGGAATACATCGTCGATGCTGGGCCACCGTCGGGTACCGATTCCGGTCAACGTCCCCGGCCCGACCCGGGCCGAATGGTCGCCGTGCTGTATCTCGATGGCCGCACCCGCGGGCTCGACGACGGACATGCCCAGCTGGATCACGCTCTTGCGGCGGCGCTCGCCGCGCAGGACGTCGAATTGCGGGCGGTGCACATGGCGGACGTCCCCCCGCCGTGGGCCGCGAACCCGCATCCCGAGATCGCTGTCTACGCGGAATGCGCTGCTGACGGCCGAACGACCTGGGGGGCGGGCATCGGCCTGGGCGTGCAGACCGCGGCAGGCTCAGCGATCCAGTCGGCGATCCGCCGTGCGAACATCGGGCGACTGGTCAAGGCGAGCCACTGACTCCGCCATGACCTGGTCACCGTCGGCGGCTAACCGAGGCGGGCGGGAAGAGCGCCGTCAGCCGGTCATGCTCAGTGGCGCTGAGTTGCACAGTGACCGCGGATGCGTTCATCTCGAGGTGCAGGAGGTTACGTGTGGACGGAACCGGCACCACGTCGTGGCTCCCCGACAATGTCCAGGCGAGGGCGAGCCGGGCGAGGCCGATGTCCAGGTCGGCAGCGACCTGCTCCATGGCCCGAATCAGCTGTCGGCTGCGCGAGAAAGCGTCTGGCCCGAACCGTGGGTCGCTGCGCCGGTAGTCGGTCGGCCCGAAGGCGTCCGGCTTGGTGATCTTGCCGGTCAGGAACCCGCGGCCGAGCGGTCGGCATGCCACTACGCCGACGCCCAGCTCGCGGGCGACGTGCAGAACGTCGGCCGCCGACCGCTGGTCCCACAGGGAATACTCGGCGGCGACCGCGCTGACGGGATGCACTGCGTGCGAACGGCGCAACTGACTCGGCGAGACTCCGGATAGGCCGATGTAACGAATTTTCCCGGCCTGGACCAGCCCCGCCAGCTGCCCCGCGCTTTCCTCGACGGGCACCTGCGGGTCCACCCCAGCAAGGTAGTAGAGGTCGATGTGGTTAACGCCGAGCCGACGCAACGACGCGTCACACGCCTGGGCCAGGTACGCCGGGCTGGCGTCCAGCTCAGTGGGCCGGCCGTCACTATTGAAGCGCATCCCGCCGCGGGTGGCGATCACAACACCATCGCGTCGCCTCACTATCGCCTGGCCAACCAGACGCTCGACATCACCGGCTGCGTAGAAGTCGGCGATGTCGAGCATTGTGATCCCGATGCCGAGCGCGTGACGCACCGTCCGGACGCTCTCTGCCTTGCTGACCGGCCCGTAACCGCCGGTGAAGGCGAGGCAGCCCAGCCCGATCGGCGTCGAGACGAGGCCGGCCTCGCCGATCTTCCTGGCCTGCATCGTCGTTATCCGCCCTTGAATCTATGGCCGCTGTTCAATTGTTCCGGGAGGTCCCTCAAGGATGGCTAGGAGACCGTTAGAGCGCTGGATCCCGCTCCGGTCCAGAGCGGCTTTGGCGTCGCCATCAGCATTGAGTATCAGCATGAGGCGTTGAGTATCAGCATGAGGCTTGGTAATAAAGAAGCAGGAGCTCTACTACTTTCGGAGTAGCCGATGATTTCTTTCGGGTAGTTTGCTTCTCTACCCTCATGGATTTCGCCTAGTTTGCGAGTGATAGGGGATCGCGGGTCCGCGAACTAAGGAGTGACAGGCCGTGCAACTGCTGGCCAATGTCGCAGGCCGGGACCGGGTCCTGACCGTACCAGAGGCTTCAGACCGCACCTCTACGGCATGCGACAAGCTGGCGCTGCGCATCGCCGGCGCCCGGCTGAACACCCGTCCGGAGGTCGCCGTGACCATGCTCGCCGAGCGGCTCGAAGACGAGCGGGGCCACGTTGAGGAAGTTGAGGAACTGGCGTTCGGTGACATGTCCATGCACCACCGGTTGTGGCCGAGCTACCGAGCACTCGATCCAGTGGTCCGCAGCGCCTTCCGCACGTTCGGATCCATCGGTGCGTCGCTATTCACCGATGCCACGGCCGAACAACTGCCCGGCCTGCGGAGGACGGCTATTGACCGGGTTATGGAGGACCTCGTACGCCGCAGTCTGTTGACGTCGGTCACTGCACCGGTGCTGCACCGGTGCCCAGCACGGCGTGCTGGTCAAGAACAGCTTGAGGTATCGTATGCCTTTTTCCGGGGTTAAGGGGAGTTGCTTCAGGATGTTAAATTTGTCTATTGTCCTGGAGGACTCTGCGCGGGGGGTGCCCGACCGCGACGCGCTTGTGCTCGGGGATACCCGGCTGCCATATGCCGCGGTGAACGCGATCGCGAACCAGGTCGCGAACCTGCTTCGGTCACGTGGCATCCGCCGTGGCGACAGGGTGGCGCTGTGCTGCCCGAACCTGCCCTGGTTTCCGATGGTTTACTTCGGCATCCTCAAGGCGGGCGCGGTCGCCGTACCACTGAACGACCTGCTCGAGCCGTGGGAGTTCGCCTACCATCTCGACGACTCAGACGCGCGGATGTTCTTCTGCTTCCAGGGCCGCGCTGACCTGCCCGGCGAGCGCGGGCTCGCCGACTTCCAGGGCCGCGCTGACCTGCCCGTCGGTGAGCGCGGACTGGCCGGCTTCCAGCACGCCGCTTCCTGCGAACACTTCATCGTGCTCCCGGACGACATCTTGCTCCCGGGCGACCCGGCCTCCACCTGTTCGCCGATCGCCGACGTCGAGGAGCTGTGGGCCACGATAAAAGACCTTCCGGTGACGTTCGAAACGGTGGCGACCGATCCGGCGGATACCGCGGTGATCCTTTATGGGAGCGGCACGAGCGGCCGGCCGGCCATTGGCGCCGAGTTGACCCATATGAACCTACTGCTGAACGCCATGATGACCGATTCCATGTTCACGCGGGCGCCCCACGACACCTATCTCGTGGCTCTGCCGCTGTTCCACTCCTTCGGCCAGAGCGTGTGCATGAACATGGGCTTCCTCCGGCGGGCCACGCTGGTGCTTCTCCCCCGGTTCGAGCCCGGGAAGGCGCTGGCGCTGATGGAGCGGCACACGGTGACGTTCCTGGCCGCCGTGCCGACGATGTACTGGGCCCTGCTCAACGTCGAGGGCGCGGAGTGCTACGACCTCAAGAAGATCGCGGCCAACCTGACGGTCGCGGTCGCGGGCGGCGCGGCACTGCCGGCGGTGGTGAGCAAGGGGTTCACCGAGCGGTTCGGCATCGACATCCTCGAGGGGTACGGCCTCTCAGAAACCTCCCCGGTCGCGGCGTTCAGCCGGTCCGACCGGCTCATCAAGCCCGGCTCGATCGGCAGCCCCATCTGGGGTGTGGAACTGAAGCTCGTCGACCCGAACTGGAACGACGTCGAGGGTCCGGGGCCCGGTGAGATCGCAATCCGCGGTCACAACGTCATGAAGGGCTACCACAACCGGCCCGACGAGACCGCACAGGTCATGCGCGACGGCTGGCTTCGTACGGGAGACATCGGCAGCCGCGATGACGACGGCTACTACTACATCATCGACCGCTCCCGGGATCTGATCATCCGCGATGGCGTCACTGTCTACCCGCGGGAGATCGAAGAGCTCCTCATGAAACACCCGCAGGTAAATCTCGCCGCCGTGGTGGGCGTGCCGCACGAACTGTACGGCGAGGAGATCAAGGCCTACGTCGTCCCTGCCTCCGGGTCGTTGATCTCCGCGAACGAGCTGCAGAAATGGTGTGCGGCCGCCTTGCCGGCCGACGGGTATCCGCGCCTCGTGGAGTTCCGCGACCGGTTGCCGATGACAGCCACGGGCAAGATCCTCAAGCGCGAGCTGGCCTGAAACTGGGGGGGACACATGCATCCCGGCGAATCGTTCGGCGTCGGCCACTTCCCCCCGATCGCCGACTACGCGTTCTTGTCCGACTGCGAGACAACCGCGCTGGTGGCGCCTGGTGGGGAGGTCGAGTGGATGTGCCTGCCGCGGATGGATTCGCCCAGCGTCTTCGGCGCCCTGATCGACCGCGACGCCGGGCTGTTCAGGCTCGGCCCCGCGGACACGTGGGTCCCGGCGGCCCGCCGTTACATTCCGGGAACCATGGTCCTGGAGACAAGCTGGTGGACGGGACGGGGCTGGCTCGTCGTCCTCGATGCCCTCCTGGCCGGCCCCTGGCATCACACGACCGAGCGCACCGCCGAGCGCAGCCGGGCGCCAACGGACGACGAGGCGGAGCACATCTTCCTGCGGACCGCGCGATGTGTCAGCGGGCGGGTCCAGTTGCGCCTCGACTGCAACCCGATGTTCGACTACGGCCGGGCGCCGAGCACCTGGGAGTTTTCCGGATCCGACTATCACCAGGCGGTGGCCCGCAGCCAAGGCACCGACCTGGAGCTACGGCTCAGTACTGACCTCATGCTGGGTTTCGAGGGACCCGCTTCGGCGCGCGCGCGCACGCTCCTGAGGGAAGGCGACGGCCGTTTCGTCGCGCTGTCATGGAGCGGCCATGCGGCGCCGACGACGTTCGAGGACGCCCAGGCGCGGATGTTGTGGACCATCCACCATTGGCAGCACTGGATGGAAAGCGGACGCTTCCCTGATCACCCCTGGTCCAGTTTCCTGCAGCGCAGCGCGCTCACGCTGAAGGGGCTCACCTACGCGCCGACCGGTGCCATCGTCGCGGCACCGACCACATCGCTCCCCGAGACCCCGCAGGGCGAGCGGAACTGGGACTACAGGTACACGTGGATCCGGGACGCCACGATGACGCTGTGGGCCATGTACACGCTCGGCTTCGATTGGGAGGCCCACGAGTTCCTCTCCTTCCTCGCCGATGTCGTACCGGCGGCGGGTACTGACGATCTTCAGATCATGTACGGGATCGACGGGCGGGCCGACCTTACTGAGTCCACCCTCGACCACCTGTCCGGCTACGAGGGCGCACGGCCCGTCCGGATCGGCAACGGCGCATTCGATCAGGAACAGCACGACGTGTGGGGTGCCGTCGTCAGCTCCATCTACCTTCACGTCGGGCTGCGTCACAGGCTGGACGAGCGGCAGTGGTCGATCGTCGTGACCCAGGTGGGGAAGGCACTTGAGCACTGGCGCGAGCCCGACTGCGGCATATGGGAGGTCCGGGGCGCACCGAAGCACTTCGTCTCCTCCAAGATCTACTGCTGGCTGGCCGCCGACCGGGGCGCCAAGCTCGCCGCGATGCGGGGCGACCACGACCGCGCAACGAGCTGGCGCGAGGAGGCCGACAAGATCCGCGACGACGTCCTCGCGCACGGCACGGACGAGCGCGGTGTCTTCGTCCAGCACTACGACTCGAAGGCTCTCGACGCCTCCGCGCTGCTCATCCCGATCCTCGGGTTCCTGCCCTGCGACGACCCGAGGACACGGGACACGGTGCTGGCCATCGCCGACGAGCTGACCGAAGACGATCTTGTGCTGCGGTACCGCACCGACGAAACGGATGACGCCCTGCACGGTGAGGAGGGCACCTTCACGATCTGCTCGTTCTGGATGGTCTCTGCGCTGATCGCGATCGGTGAGGTGGCCAGGGGGCGCCGCCTGTGCGAGAAGCTCCTGTCGTTCGCGAGTCCACTGCAGCTCTACGGCGAGGAGATTGACCATCACACCGGACGCCATCTGGGCAACTTCCCCCAGGCGTTCACGCACCTCGCCCTCATCGCCGCCGTCATGCAGGTCATCAGGGCCGACCACGGCCTCCCGACCAACCTGTTGGATGTCTTTCCTGCTGACGCCCCTGCTGACACTCAGCCGTGACGCCCGTCCATTGACACGACTGGCTGCATACCGTACGTTAAGGATCGTTCTTATAGAACGGTTCAGGCAGTATCGTGGCGCGGGCTTCTCCGGAGGACGACATGGCAGGTGACCAGCGCATACTCATCATTGGCGGTGGGATCGGCGGCACCGCAGCGGCAATCGCGCTGCGAAACGCTGGCCTTGAGGCCGTCGTGTACGAGGCCCGCACACGACGGGGGACCCAGTACGGTGGCTGCTACGTCCTGTGGTACGCGGGCGCCTTGTCGTTGGCCCGGCTGGGAGTGGCGGAGAGAGCGTACGCCCGCGGACACCAGCTTGAGCGGCTCGAGATGTGTGACGCGCATGGCCAGGTACTCAACCACCTCGACATGGGAAAGCGTGGGCGGACGCTGGGTGCGATGCCAGTCGCGATCCGCCGCGCAGACCTGCTCAACCTCCTGTATGAAGAACTCGGGCCGGATGACTTTCACCTGAACTCGACGTTCCGGGGAATGTCCCAGGACGACCGGGGCGTGACGGCGACGTTCACCGATGGTCGGTCCGAACGCGGCGCCATCCTCGTCGGCGCCGACGGGCTTCAGTCGAGGGTCCGGGCTCATCTGCACGGGCTTGAGGCCGCGAGGCATCCCGGCTACGCCCATTGGTCGGGCATCGCGGAGAGCGATGCTGGCGCACCTCCTGGCGTGTTCCGGATCATGCACGGAAAGAGTGCCCGCTTCGCCTTCTTCCACCTGGGCGACGGCCGGGTCTGCTGGTGGTGCGTACGCAACGCTCCCGAAGGTCCCGATGGCGACGCTCTTGGCGGGTACGAGGCTCTGACCACGTTCTTCCATGACTGGGAACCCACGGTGCCCGCGCTACTGGCCGCTACACCGCCGACCGCGATTCACCGCCGGGACACCTTTGACCGGCCACCACTGCGCCACTGGGGGCAGGATCGGGTCACTCTGCTCGGCGACGCGGCGCACGCCATGACGTTCGATCTCGGTCAGGGCGCAGGAACGTCATTGACCGACGGCGTTACGCTGGGTGACTGCTTGTCCAGGAACGGGGTCACCATCAGTTCGTTGCGTGCTTTCGAGCAGGCCCGCAGGTCAGTCACCCTGCCGTTGGTGAAGGCGTCCCGCCAAATTGGGGCAGCCACTGCCTGGGGCGGCCCGCTGGGCCCAAGGGTGAATGCCACTATTCTGCGGACCATAGCAGCGAAGATAACGCCGCGGCTCCTGGAACGCGACGCGCGGAGCCACGCGGCCCTGTCTCCAAAAGACGAGACGAGCGCTCCTCGTACCGCCGTCCGGTCATAGCGCCGGGGCGACCCCTGTTTGTAGATTTGGAGACGAGAATGTCCGCCAGTGAAAACAAAGCGATTATCGAGCGCTACGTCCAAAAAGCTTGGGGTGAAAGAGACTGGAGCGCCGCCGAGGAGACAGTGGATGAGAACGTCGTCTTCCACGACCAGGTGAGAGAAGGCGACCTGCCGGCCGGACGTGAAGGTCTGCGTGTCGCGATGCAGCGGATCATCACCGGCATACCGGACTTTGTCATGGATGTTCATGAAATTGTCGCTGAAGGCGACTTCGTCGTCATCAGATGGAGTTCGACAGGTACTCATGGTGGAGACTTCAACGGATTCCCGGCGACCGGCCGTGTGATAACGCTCTATGCGATCAGCATAGTGCGCCTGAAGGACGGACGTATCGTCGAAGGCTGGCAGGAGACGGACCGGCTGGGAATGGCCCAGCAACTGGGTATAATGCCGAAATCCGCCATGCCGCGCCCGGTAGCGAAGGCGATCGTCTCCGTGATCCGCCTGAAGGACCGCAGGTCACGAAAGCGGAACGGGAAGGCGTCAGCGAGCCACTGATCTTCGGGAACTCCGCTGTCGGGTCGGGCCGCCCGGGTCGGCGCGCCGGGTCGGCGGGTCGGCGGGGCCCACCGTCGGGGGTGCCGTCGTGGGGGCCGCGGATTGGTCGGTGGCGGGGACCGCGGATTAGTCGATGGCGAACCCGACGCAGATGAACACGAACCCGATCACCATGAGCCAGGAGCGAACGCCCTGGAACACCTCCCACCGGTTCCGGGTGGACTTCCAGTTCTCTGGAGGCGCCTTCGGATCAATCTTGCCGGTCGCGATGTTGATCGGCACGTTCACGATGATGGTGGAGACCAGCGCGGCGATCCAGGATGCCGCCCCTAGCCACCGCCAGAGGGCCGGGCCGCCGTTATCTCCGCCAGCACTGGCGTGGGCAATGGCCAGTATCATGGATCCGGTCATGAGTACGGGCATGACCCGCCCGAAGGTACGTAGGAGACCCTTTTCCACGGTGAGGTGGTATTCGGTCGGCAGGCGGCGGATAACAGGGTGGACAAAGGCGTAGGAGCCGAACTCCGCACAGCCGGTGAATCCCACGATAACGAGGGTGAAGAAGCTAAGAACATTCATCGTTGCCCCATCACTTCTGCTGGGAAGTCCCACTAGGATAACGCATAATCATCTTAGCTCATATAGGCCGCGATCGACCGTCGGCCGACTGCCCGGCGGTGTCGTTGCGCCATATCGCGGTGGTCGACTGAGACTGCTTCGTGGCAGTCGTTGAAGTAGCGGCCACTGATGGCGTCGAGCAGCGGCGAGGCCGCCACCAGCGCGGAGTCGCAACTCCTGGCTGAGGGTCTTGCGCCACAGAACCGACACCGGCGACAACGCCGACGGCTCGCGCGCCGGGCGGCGGTCTAGGTCGACCGGAGCCCCGGGCTTGCCTCGGTGAAAGCGTCCTGAAAGCCGCGGGCGCTTAGCGTCCTGGTGAGGTTGGCCGAGTTATGTCCAGGAGGATCTTGTGGAAGCCCTCAGTAGGTGGGTGACCCGCCAGGTCGGGGATGCTTGAGTCATGCGGGTACTGGTAGTCGAAGACGAGCAGGCCATGGCCGAGTCCCTCACCTGGGGCCTACAGGCGGAGGGCTATGTCGTGGACGTGGCCGACAACGGCGAGGATGGTCTGTGGAAGGCCCGCGAAACAGCCCACGACGTCATCATCCTCGATGTGATGCTGCCCGGCCTGGACGGCTACCAGGTGTGCAGGCAGTTGCGCGAGCAGGGGCTGTGGACCCCCATCCTGATGCTCACCGCGATGGATGAGGACCTCGACCACGCCGAAGGGCTGGACAGCGGAGCCGATGACTACCTGGCCAAGCCGTTCTCCTACCCGGTCCTGCTCGCGCACCTGCGAGCACTGACCCGGCGCAGCCTCGGCGAGAGGCCGACGCTGTTGACCGCTGGCGGCCTCACCCTCGACCCAGCCAGCCGCACCGTCACCCGCGACGGTGCCGTGCTGGAGCTGACCAGCCGGGAAGTCGCGGTCCTGGAACACCTCATGCGACGCAAGGGCCACGTGGTGTCCAAGACCGAACTGCTCGACCACTGCTGGGACCCGGCCTTCGACGGCGGCCCGGCAGTGGTCGAGGTTCATGTGCACCGGCTGCGCCGCAAGCTCGACCCGCCTGGCGGGATGCCTGTGATCCTCACCCTGCGCGGCGAGGGTTACCTCATTCAGGATGACACACCATGAATTCCAGCCGGCCCGCCTTTCCCGGCCGTCGCGCACGACGCGTTGCCTCGCGTCGGCTCGGGCTGCGTTCCCCGCGCGCCCGGGTCACCGCGGTCTCTCTTCGCACCCGGGTCACCGCGGTCGCCAGCCTGGCCATCACCGTCGCGGTCGTGCTGGGCGTGCTGGTGATGTACCTGCTCCAGATGCAGTCAGTGCACCGCACCATCGACAGCCAGTTGCGCACCTATGCCGCCCAGATCGCCCAATCAGCCCCCACCGGGAACTGGCCGCGGCCACTCGCCGCGTCGAGCCTGGACCCCGACGCCGAAGCGCAGGTCCTCGGCCCCGGCGGAAGAGTGCTGGCCGCGACCCGCACACTGGTCGGGCTGCCGCCGGTCTACACCTTGCCCGCCGGGTCGGGCACACCGGTGCGGCAGAAAGCCGCCGACGGGGTGATCCCCAACGATATCCACATCGTCGCCGTGCGGACCACGGTCGCCGGCAGGCCGGTCACCATCATCACCACGACGTCGACCGGCCTGCTCAGCCAGGTCAACTCCGAGTTTCTCCGGCACCTGCTCTGGGGTCTGCCGGTCATCCTCATCCTCGCCGCTGGCACCGTGTGGCTCGTCGTCGGCCGGGCCTTGCGGCCGGTGGAAAGGATCCGGCACGCCGTCACCGACATCACCTCCGCTGACCTGTCCCAGCGGGTCCCCGAACCAGGCACTTCCGACGAGATCGGGCACCTGGCCCACACCATGAACGACATGCTCACCCGGCTCGATGAGGCCGCGAAGAAGCAACGCCGCTTCGTCGCCGACGCCTCCCACGAACTACGCAGCCCGCTCGCCGCGATCCGCACCACCCTGGAAGTCGGCCTGGCGCACCCCGACCGGGCCCCGTGGCCTACGATCGCCGAACGGGCTGCCCAGCAGTCATTGCGCCTTGAGGAACTCATCCAGCAACTGCTGCTTCTCGCCAGGGCCGACGAACGGCTGCTCTCCGCCCAGCAAGTACCGGTCGACGTGGACGCGTTGCTGCAAGACATCCGGGCCACCACCGTGGCCCACCATCTGGACATCGACCTTCAGTTGGCTCCAGGCGCGCTGACCATGGGCAGTCCTGACCACCTGGGCCGGATGTTCCGCAACATCATCGACAACGCGATCCGTTACGCCGACCACCGCGTCGTCATATCCGCCGCAACCGCGAGAGGCTCGGTGCAGGTCGAGATCAGCGACGACGGGCCCGGCATCCCCGCCGAGGAACGAGAACGGATCTTCGACCGGTTTGTGCGCCTGGACAGCAGCCGCGAACGCGGCGGCGGCACCACCGGCCTGGGCCTGGCCATCGCGCGCGAGATCGTCACGGCGCATGGCGGCCGCATCGTCATCGCCGAATCCCCGACCGGCGGCGCCCGGGTAGTCATCACGCTCCCATCTGCCACGGGGGCGCAGACAAACTCCCAACAGAGCCGCGCCCCGCGCGCAGATCCAGCCCGCCCAGCACAGGAATCGCCATAACCTGGCTGAGCCTGGGCCGGAGGCACCGGTCTCGGTGAAAGCGAGCGGAAAGGTAGCCCCGCATACGGTCGTGTCAGTCGGTCATCGATCCGCTGAGGGGCACGCCCGTGATCACGTCGTTCGTTGTGAGCTTCCTTCACTCCTATGGGTATCTCGCCGTAGCGGTGCTGGTCGGGCTGGAATGCATCGGGATTCCGCTGCCAGGTGAGACCGCCCTGATCACGGCCGCGCTGTATGCCGGATCGACGCACAGGCTCAACATCGTCGTGATCGCCGTGGTCGCCGCCAGCGCCGCGATCCTCGGGGACAACATTGGCTACGCCGCGGGTCACTTCGGCGGTACGCGGCTGGTGAAACGCTACGGCCGCTACGTGCATCTGACCGATCGGCGGCTTGCCGTGGGCAGGTATCTGTTCCGGCGCCACGGCGGCAAGGTCGTGTTCATCGGACGATTTGTCAGCATCCTGCGTACCTATGCCGCCCTCCTCGCCGGGATCAGCCGGATGCCCTGGGGCCGGTTCGTCGCCTTCAACGCCGCGGGCGGTGTGCTCTGGGCGTTGACCTTCTCCTTCGGCGCCTACAAGTTGGGCTCCGCCGCGACCGGTATCGGCAACATCCTGACCTACGTCGGCCTGGCCCTCACCGTCGTGCTGACGGTTGTGATCACGCTGCTTACCAGGCGTTCCTTCGCCCAGTTGGAAAGCCGGGTCGCCGAGGAAGACAAGCAGATGGCTTTGGTGCGATAACCGCTACGGTGACCGGCTCGCCGTTGGTGCGGCCGTCAGCTGGAGGGCTGGTTGCCGAAGCTGTCGGCTAGCACACCGAGCGCGGCATCCAGCTTCGAGCCCAGTTCGCCGGCGTCGTCGCAGAGCCATGACATGAAGCCCGCGAAGGCAGCGCCGAATATAGCGCGGGCGATGACTTGCGGCTGCAGCGCATCGGCGGACTGGCCCAGGCGGCAGGCCGCGAACTCGGCTATTACCTGCTGCCAGCGCTCATAGTGGGCGTTGGCGTTGGCCTGCAGAGCGGGATGGTCGGATTGCAGCTGGAGGCGCAGGCGCAGCCGGGCCAGGTCAGCAGCGTGGTAGCTGTTACCCGCTACGACAGCCCGCCGGATCGCCTGGATCAGCGGCAGGCCCGGGTCGCTGTCGGCCAGTAGTTCCCGGAGGCGTTCCACGTCCTGCTCGAAGTCGGCCATCAGCGCGTCTGCCTTGGAGGGGAAGTAGCGGAAGAACGTACGCCTGCCAATCCCGGCCGCGGCCGCCAGCTCGTCGAGGGTTACCTCGTCGTAACCGTGAGCGGAGAACATCTCCATGGCGATCTCCTGCAGCTGGTGCCGCGTCGTACTGGGCGGCCGCCCGCGGCCCACCGGCTGAGGTGCGGGCACGGCTCCCTGACTGGCCAGCCCCCATGCGTCACCCATCGTCCGCCCGCCTGCCTTTTTTCGGCACTAAGTGCCGTTAGTTTAGCATCGGCTGCAAGAGCCTGCCCGGGGGGAAGCGGCTGGAGGCTGTCCGGGCGACCACGCTAGCGCCGTGCCGACCGGGCGACCGCGCTGGCGCCGTGCCCGACCGGGCGGCCGGGCGTGGCCCGGCGCGCTTTCAGTATGGGGCCGCCGGGCGGCGAGGCTGCGAGTGGGTTGCGGGCGTGGCCGGCGGGGGTCCGGCGAGGCTGTTCGCGAAGCCGGCGGCCAGGTCGCGCATCGCCGTGTCCAGCAGCCAGACAAGGTCCGCGTCATCGGTCTCCAGCCACTGCTCGTACGCGGCGACCGCCACACCGAGGGCGGCATAGGCAATGGTCCGTGGCGCGAGCGCGTCCGGCGGCTGCCCGATCCGCTGACCGACGAATTCGGCGACTACCTGCCGCCACGAGGCATAGCGCAGCGTTGAATGCGCCTGCAGGGCCGGCACCCGCAGGATGAGCTCCATCCTCCGCCGGTGCCATGGGAGCTGAGCGGGCGGGACCCGGTTGAAGTCGACGATCGCCAGGCGGATCGCCTCCATCAGCGGGATCTGCGCCGGGTAGGCGCTGAGCTGAGCGCGCATCCGTTCCAGTTCATCGGCGAAGTTCCCCCAGGGAATGTCGTTCTTCGAGGGGAAATAGCGGAAGAACGTCCTGCGCCCGATCCCGGCGGCCCGCGCGATGTCGTCGATGGTGGTCCCGTCGAAACCCTGCCGCTCGAACAGCTCGAACGCCACGTGCTCCAACTCGGCCCGCGACGTGATGCGTTTACGGCCGAGCGGAACAACCGCCGCGGGAACTCCTCCTTGCGGCACGGCCACCTACCGCCCTTCCCGTCCGCGCAGCCTGCGCCCGGTCAGCCGCGGCTTCACCCCGGCCTGACTGGAGCATGCCATGACCGGTCACGGGACGCGACGGCTCGGACGCCGGCGAGTTTCCCCGCCGCCCGGGTCTTGCCCTCTGGCACTCGGTGCCGTTAGTATCCGCACTGAGTGCCATTACCCTACGGCAGGCAGCGGAGGCGGTCATGACCGAGCAGGCACAGATGGAAGCGACCCAGGTCCAGGCCACTGGGGCGGGAGACGATCAGATCGAGCGCTTCGCCGGCGAGACCCGGGCCGCGAGCCAGGCCCGGGCCGCGGGCGAGGCCCGGGCCGCGGGCGAGGCAGTGGCCGGCGACGAGGCGCTGATCGCCGACGAGCTCCTGGTCGAGGAGATCTCGATCGATGGGATGTGCGGTGTCTACTGAGGCGGGCGGTTCCGGGCCGTTGGGGTCCGCGTTCGACCTGGATCGCCCCTGGTGCATCGACGAGCGGGTGGCGGTGCGCCCGGAGCCGTTCGGCGCCCTGCTGTATCACTTCGGGACCCGGCGGCTGTCTTTCCTGAAGAACACGACTGTCCTCGCGGTCGTCCGGTCGCTGGCCGAACACCCGAGCGCGCGGTCGGCATGCGCGGCCGCCGGAGTCGGGGCCGACGGGCTGCCGGCCTACCAGCGGGCGCTGGCCACCCTCGCCGAGTCGCAGATGATCACGGAAAGGGCGCCGTCATGACGGCGACCGTCCTGGCGCCAGCGGTTACCGTCCCGGCGCCAGCGGTTACCGTCCCGGCCACTCAGGCCCGGCCGGGTCACGCATCGCCGGGCCGGCTGATCGAGCAATTCGAGCTCGGACTGGACGCGCCTATCTGCTTGACCTGGGAGCTGACGTACGCGTGCAACCTGGCCTGCGTGCACTGCCTGTCCAGCTCCGGCCGCCGGGACCGGCGCGAGCTGAGCACCGCTGAGTGCCAGGCGGTCATCGACACGCTGGAGCGGATGCAGGTCTTCTACGTCAACATCGGCGGCGGCGAGCCGACGGTGCGGCCGGACTTCTGGGAGCTTGTCGACTACGCCACCGCGCACCACGTGGGCGTCAAGTTCTCCACTAACGGCATCAAGATCGATCCAGAAGCTGCGCGGCGCCTGGCCGCGAGCGACTACGTCGACGTGCAGATCTCGCTGGACGGCGCGACCGCGGAGGTCAACGACGCGGTCCGCGGCGCGGGGTCGCATGCCACGGCAATCCGCGCCATGCAGAACCTCAAGGAGGCCGGGTTCAGCGGCTTCAAGCTCTCGGTCGTGGTGACCCGGCACAACGTGAGCCAGCTCGACGAGCTGAAGGCGCTGGCCGACGCCTACGGAGCGCAGCTGAGGCTGACCCGGCTGCGCCCGTCCGGCCGCGGCGCGGACACCTGGCCCGAGCTGCACCCGACCGTGGAGCAGCAACGCCAGTTGTATGACTGGCTGGTCGCCCATGGTGAGCAGGTGCTTACCGGCGATTCCTTCTTCCATCTGGCGCCCTACGGCGGAGCGCTGCCCGGCCTGAACCTGTGCGGGGCCGGCCGGGTGGTCTGCCTGATTGACCCGGTCGGCGACGTCTACGCGTGCCCGTTCGCCATCCACGACGAGTTCCTGGCGGGCAGCGTCCGCCAGGCCGGCGGGTTCCAGGCGCTCTGGCGCGAATCAGAGCTGTTTGCCGAGCTGCGGCGGCCGCAGTCCGGCGGTGCCTGCAGCTCGTGCCAGTTCTTCGACTCCTGCCGCGGGGGCTGCATGGCAGCCAAGTTCTTCACCGGGCTGCCGCTGGACGGGCCGGACCCCGAATGCGTGCGAGGCTTCGGTGCCGAGGCGCTCAAGGCGGCGGACCCGTCGTCCGCGCCCCGGCCGGCGCTTGATCATTCCCATCGCGGCCCGGTCCGCGGCCAGGCGGTACCGGTCACCATCGGCCGCCGCCCATCCGGCGCGGCAGCGGCCACGCCGCCATCGGCCATCCCGCAGGCGCCGCCGGGCCGGGCGTGCGACGAGAACCCGCTGGCCAGCTTCACGATGACGGTCGACGCGGGCAACACACAGGACTGAAACAACCGAACAGAAAGATCAACCCAAAGGAACGGAACGAAAATGGCTGGAAAGCTCGAAGGCAAAGTCGCCTTCATCACAGGTGCGGCTCGCGGGCAGGGCCGCAGTCACGCGGTGCGGCTGGCGCAAGAAGGCGCCGACGTCATCGCGATCGACATCTGCCGGCAGATTGACACGGTGCCCTATCCGATGGCCACCCCGGAGGACCTCAGCCAGACGGTCAAGGAGGTCGAGGCCCTGGACCGGCGGATCGTCGCCCGCGAGGCCGATGTCCGCGATGAGGCGGGGCTCAGGGCCGCCTTCGACGCGGGCGTGGCCGAACTCGGCCCCGTGGACATCGTGCTGGCCAACGCCGGCATCGCGCCAATGTCGCTGCATGAGACCCACGGTGCGTGGCAGGACGTCATCGACGTCAACCTGACCGGCGTCTTCAACACCGTCGAGACCGCTATCCCATCCATGATCGAGCGGGGCCGGGGCGGTGCGATCGTGCTCACCAGCTCGACGGCCGGCATCAACGGCATCGGCGGCCCGAGCCGCGGCGGGCTGGGCTATACCGCGGCCAAGCACGGCGTGGTCGGCCTCATGCGCTCGTACGCCAACAACCTGGCGCCGCACAGCATCAGGGTCAACACCGTGCATCCGACCGGCGTCAACACGCCGATGGTCGTCAACGAGGCGATGCAGGAGTTCCTCGCGCAGGATCCCAGCTTGTCCAACGCGATGGCCAACGCGCTGCCGGTCGACATGGTCGAGCCGGTCGACATCTCCAACGCGATCCTCTGGCTGGTCTCCGACGATGCCCGCTACGTCACCGGCATCACCGTGCCGGTCGACGCCGGCTTCACGAACAAGAAGTGAGGTACCAGCCATGACAGGACGAGTTGAGGGCAAGGTCGCCTTCATCACCGGTGCGGCACGCGGCCAGGGCCGCAGCCACGCGATCCGGCTGGCGGAAGAGGGCGCCGACATCATCGCGGTCGACATCTGCGCCCAGGTCGGCTCGGTGCCCTATCCGATGGCCACGCCGGAGGACCTCGCCGAGACGGTCAAGGAAGTCGAGGCGCTGGACCGGCGGATCGTCGCCACCCAGGCCGACGTCCGTGACTACGGCGCGCTGAAAAAGGCGCTGGATGATGGCGTGGCCGAGCTCGGCCGACTCGACATCGTGTCGGCCAACGCCGGGATCGCCTCCTACGGGCTGGCCGCCGAGCTGGACGAGACCACCTGGCAGGACATGATCGACACCAACCTGACCGGGGTCTGGCACACCGCGAAGGCGGCGATCCCGCACCTGATCGCCGGCGGCCGGGGCGGGTCGATCGTGCTGACCAGCTCGACGGCCGGGCTGCTGGCCATTCCCAACATGGCGCACTACGTGTCGGCCAAGCATGGGGTGGTCGGCCTGATGCGGACCCTGGCCCTGGAGCTGGCGCCGCACTACATCCGGGTCAACTCGGTGCATCCCACCGGGGTCGACACGCCGATGGTGCAGAACGACGCGTCCATGCGGCTGTTCCTGCCCGACGTGGACAACCCCACGGCAAAGCAGTACGCCGAGGTGATGGGCTCGCTGAACGCGCTGCCGATCCCATGGGTGGAGCCGCGGGACATCTCCAACGCGGTGCTGTTCCTCGCCTCGGACGAAGCCAGGTACATCACCGGGGTCACGCTGCCGGTCGACGCCGGCTCGGTCACCAAGTAGCCGCCGACAGGAACACGAGCCAGCGATGGCAAGGATGGTGCACCACGTGAGCGAGCCGGAGGGGCGCGGTGTCGCCTGGACTGAGGAGCCGAGCGAGCCGCCAGGGCGCGGTGCCGCCTGGACTGAGGAGCGAGGAACGAGCGACGAGGGAAGGCGGCGCCCCCAAGCGCCCCGGCGGGCGAGCGGGGAGCAGAGCACGAGCGACGAGGGAAGGCGGCGCAGTGAAGGGGGAATGGGGAGGCGGGCGGGGCCCCGGAGGCGAGCGGGAGACGTCGGCGCACGCCGCGACGTCAGCGGTAATGGCAACGGGCCAGCCCGGGGAGATCTGGCCCGGCTCGAGGACACGCGGGCCCGGATCGCGGCCCGGGTCGTGGGGCGCGAGCGTGAGCTTGAGCTGATCCTGGCGGCGGTGGCCGCGGGCGCGCCCAGTACCACCGGCGAGCCGGCGCAGCTGCTCGGCACCGCACCCGCCGACGGCGAGCCAGATCTGGAGACGGCCCGGCGGGCCAGGCAGATCGCCGCACGGCTGGCCGTTCCGCGCCCGCGCCGCGACGTCCTGGCCCGCCGAGGCGCCGGGGAGCTGGCCAGCGTCCGCTACCGGGGCGATTCGGACGACATCGACCTGGACGCCACGTTGGACAGTCTCGTCGAGCACCCGGTGCCCGAGGACGACGACATCATCGTCCGGGAGCGGGTACGGACCCGGCGATCCGTGGTGCTCGCCGTCGACGTCTCCGGCTCGATGCGCGGCGAGCGGGTCCGCACCGCCGCGGCCACGGTCGGTGCCCTGGCCGCCGAGCTGGGCCGCGACGACCTCGCGGTCATCGCGTTCTGGTCCGACGCCGCGGTGCTCGCGGGGCTCGGCCAGCACATCCCGGCCGAGCGGCTGCTCGACGCGCTGCTGCGGATCCCGGCCCGCGGGCTCACCAACATCTCGTTCCCGCTGCAGGTCGCGCGGCAGCAGCTGGCCAGGATCCCGGCCCGGGACGCGCGGGTGCTGCTGCTGTCCGACTGCGTGCACAACGCCGGGCCGGATCCCCGATGGGCCGCCACCGGGCTGGCCCGCCTGGACGTACTGCTCGATATCTCCGGCGAGCACGACGCGGAACTCGCGCGTGACCTGGCCCGGCTCGGGCACGGGCGGCTGGCCCGGGTGCGCGGCTACCGCGACGTCGCCCCCGCCGTATCCGGGCTGTTCGCCCGATGAGTGAGACGAGAGGATTGACAGATGGCCAATGCCTGGTTCGAGACGGTTGCCGAGGCGCAACGGCGCGCGAAGAAGCGGCTGCCCCCTTCGGTGTATAGCGCGCTGATCGCCGGTTCCGAGAAGGGCCTGACCGTCAGCGACAACGTCAAGGCCTTCAGCGAGCTTGGCTTCGCCCCGCATGTGGCCGGGCTGTCGGCGAAACGTGACATGGCCACCACCGTCATGGGCCAGCCCGTAGCGCTGCCCGTGATCATCTCGCCGACCGGCGTGCAGGCTGTCCATCCCGACGGCGAGGTCGCGGTCGCCCGCGCCGCCGCGGCGCGGGGAACGGTGATGGGCCTGAGCTCGTTCGCGAGCAAGCCGATCGAGGACGTCGTGGCGGCCAATCCGAAGACGTTCTTCCAGACCTACTGGGCCGGGACGCGCGAGCAGTTGCTTGATCACATCGCGCGGGCCCGCGCCGCGGGAGCCGTCGGGCTTATCGTGACGCTGGACTGGTCGTTCTCCAATGGCCGGGACTGGGGTAGCCCGGTCATCCCTGAGCGGGTGGATCTTAGGACGATGGTGCGGTTCGCGCCCGAGGTCCTGCGGCGCCCGCGGTGGCTGCTCGACTTCGCCAGGACCGGGCAGGTGCCGGACCTGACCGTGCCGAACGTGGTGGGCCAGGGCGAGGCCGCGCCCACGTTCTTCGGCGCGTACGGGCAGTGGATGGCTGCCCCGCTGCCCACCTGGGATGATGTGCGTTGGCTGCGTGAGCAGTGGGGCGGGCCGTTCATGCTCAAAGGGGTGACCCGGGTCGATGATGCCAAGCGGGCGGTCGACGCCGGGGTGACGGCCATCTCGGTGTCCAACCACGGCGGCAACAACCTGGACGGCACGCCGGCCACGATCCGGGTCCTGCCGGCCGTCGCCGAGGCGGTGGGTGACCAGATCGAGGTTGTGCTCGACGGCGGTGTCCGCCGCGGTGGCGACGTGGTCAAGGCGGTGGCGCTGGGTGCGAGGGCGGTGATGATCGGCCGTGCCTACCTGTGGGGGCTGGCGGCGAACGGCCAGGCCGGCGTGGAGAACGTGCTCGACATCCTGCGCGGCGGCATCGACTCGACCCTGCTTGGGCTCGGCCACGCCTCCATCCATGACCTGACCCCGGACGACATCGTGATCCCGCCCGGATTCACCCGCACGCTTGGTGCCGGTCATGCGGCAGGCGGGTAAATGCAGGGCATGACCACGCTCGGCGACCTCACCTGGCCGGAAGCCGCGCGGCTGGCCGCGGCCGGGGCGGTGCTGGCCGTGCCGGTCGGCTCCACCGAGCAGCACGGGCCCCACCTGCCGCTGTCCACCGACACTGACGTCGCCGTCGCGCTCGCTGCCCGGCTCGCCACCCGCCTCGGTAACGTCATCGTCGCGCCGGTTGTCGGCTACGGCTCCAGTGGCGAGCATTCCGGCTTCGCCGGGACGATCTCGATCGGCCAGGAGGCCCTGGAACTGATGCTCGTCGAGCTCGGCCGGTCGGCGGCCGAGACCTTCGGCCACATCGTGTTCATCTCCGCCCACGGCGGGAACAGCGATCCAGCCACCCGCGCCGCGGACAGGCTGCGCGCCGAGTCCCGGAACGTGCTGCTCTGGATACCCGGGCCCGTCGGGGTGGCCGATGCGCACGCCGGGCGCACCGAGACTTCCATCCAGCTCGCGCTGGATCCGGGCCGGGTCCATGCCTCCCTGGCCGAGACGGGGAACCGGACTCCCGTCGCCGAGCTCATGCCCCTGCTGCGTGCTTCCGGCGTCCGGGCGGCAAGTCCCAACGGCGTGCTGGGCGACCCGGCGGGCGCGTCTGCAGCCGAGGGAGCCGAGTTGCTTGGCCGGCTCGAGGCGGACCTGGTCGCGGCGGTAATCGCCTGGCTTGAGCGGATGCCGGTGTGACCCGGGTCGCGCTGGTCACCGGGGCGGCCCGCGGCATCGGGGCGGCGACCGTCCGCGGCCTCGCGGCTCAGGGCTGGGCCGTCCTGGCCGTCGACCGGTGTGCCGATGACCCGGCGTTGCCCTACCGGCTCGGCCGCCGTGATGAGCTGGACCGGGTGGTCGCCGAGGCGTCCGCCGGTGATCCAGGCGCGGTCCGGGCGCTGGCCGCGGACGCGCGGGACAGTGACGAGATGGCCGGGGCGGTCGACGCGGCCGAACGGCACTGGGGTGGCCTGGATGCCGCCGTAGCCGTGGCCGGGGTGATCGCTGGCGGCGTACCGCTGTGGGAGATGCCGCCCGAGCAGCAGCGCGCAGTCCTCGACACAGACCTGGGTGGCGTGTTCGCCCTGGCCCGGGCGGCGATCCCGGCGCTGCTGCGCCGCCCGGAGCCGCGCAGCGGCCGGTTCCTCGCCGTCGCGTCGGCGGCGGCCACGCGGGGGATGCCGATGCTGGCGGCTTACTGCGCGGCCAAGGCGGGCGTGACCGGGCTGATCCGCGCGCTCGCCGCCGAGCTGGGCGGAACCGGGATCACCGCGAACGCGGTAAGCCCTGGCTCCACCGACACCCCCATCCTGGCCGAGAGCGCCCGGCTGTACCGCCTGCCCAGCATGGAGTCGTTCGCGGCGCAGCAGCCGGTGCGGCGCCTGCTGGAGCCGGACGAGGTGGCCGCGGCGCTGGTATGGCTGGCCGGGGAGGGCAGCAGCGCGATGACCGGCGCTGTGGTCCCAGTCGACGGCGGGCTGGCCCTGTGAACAGGGCCGGCGCGGGCCAGGATGACCCTGCGACCCAGAATGATGCTGTGTGCCGGGGTGGCGCTGTGCGCCAGGGTGGCGGCGCGCGGCGGGAGACCCTGCCGCTGCCGACCGGTTTCGGGATCGCATTCGATGCCGAGACGCTGTTCGTCGGCTCTGATGTCCTGTTCGGCGGCTCGCCGGCGCGCCTGCTGCGGCTGAACGCGGCAGGCGTGCGGGCCCTTGAGGAGCTGCGCGACGGCCCAGTTGGCTCGCCGGAGAGCGGCCGCCTCGCCCGGCGCCTGACCGATACCGGGATGGCGCATCCCCGCCCCCCTGCGATGCAGGGGCCCGCCGATGTCACGGTGGTAATCCCGGTCCGGGACCGGGCGGCCGGGCTGGACCGCTGCCTCGCGGCGCTCGGCACCAGCTACCCGGTGATCGTGGTGGATGACGGATCGCTCGACGCGGCGCCTGTAGCCACGATCTGTGACTCCCGCGGCGCCCGGCTGACGCGCCGCCCGACCTCCGGCGGCCCGGGCCCGGCCCGTAACGACGGCCTGGCCACGGTGACAACGCCGCTCGTCGCCTTCCTCGACAGCGACTGCGTGACCGGCCCCGACTGGATCGCCCGGCTCGCCGCGCATTTCGCCGACCCCATGGTCAGCGCGGTCGCCCCCCGCGTCCGGGGCCTGACCGCGCAGACCACGGCAGGCCGTTACCTGGATAGCAGGGCGCCGGTCGACATGGGCCCGCGGGAAGCCCGCGTCGCCGCCCTGACCCGCCTGTCCTACGTGCCCACCGCCGCGCTACTCGTCCGGCGGGAGGCGATCATCGACAGCGGCGCGTTCGACCCGGGCCTGCGCTACGGCGAGGATGTCGATCTGATCTGGCGGTTCAACGAGGCAGGCGGCCGGGTGCGGTACGACCCGTCGGCCGAGGTCCGCCACACGGAGCCCGACCGCTGGTGGCCGGTACTTGCCCGCCGGTTCAGGTACGGGCGCTCCGCCGCGCCGCTGGCCCGCAGGCACCCCGGCCAGGTGCCGCCGCTGATCCTCCAGGCATGGCCGGCCGCCTCAGTCGCCGCGCTGCTGGCCCGTCGGCCCATCACTGCGCTTGGCGCCTACGGCGCCGGCACCGTCCAGCTTGTCCGGCTGCTGAACGGATGGGGCGTGCCGGCCCGCGGCGTGCTGCGTCCCATGGCCGACTCGGTATACCAGACGTGGCTCGCGGTCGGCCGTTGCAGCGCGCAGTACGCCCTTCCCGTCGTGGCGGCCGGCCTGGTCTGGCCGGGCGGGCGCGCCGCGCGGACCAGGATCGGCCGCCGGCTGGCGCTGGCGTCCCTGCTAGCCGGACCACCCGCAGCCGAGTGGCTTCGCCGCCGGCCGACGCTTGATCCGCTGCGCTTCGCGCTCGGCTACCTGGCTGACGAGGCTGCCTACGGGGCCGGCGTCTACCGGAGCGCCGCGACGGAGCGGCTCGCTGCCCCGCTGGTGCCCCGACTGGCCTGGCGTCCACTGCACAAGGCACCGACCCCGGACGTGCGGCGGGCCGGGCCGACCCGCACCACGGCTACCCCGGGTAAGGACCAGCAGGGCAGTCTCTGACTTCCAGGCATCCAGTGTGGCACTCCCCGGCTCACAAACCGAAGAGCCGCGTCCCGTTGTCCCACAGCACCTGGCGTAGCCAGGTCTCGCCCAGCCCGAGCGCGGCCAGCCCGCTGACCTGCGTCGCGAACGCATGGGGGATGGTCGGGAAATCCGACCCGAACACGATCCGGTCGCCCAGTCCGGCCATCCGCTCCACCAGGTGCAGCGGCGAGGGGCCCAGATACGGCGGGTCGGTGAAGACCATGGCCGTGTCGAGCCAGACGCCGGGGTGCGTCTCGGCCAGGGCCACGAACGCGTCGTGGTCGGGCGCGCCCAGGTGGGCGATCACCAGGCACAGCCCGGGGAACCGGCCCAGCAGCCGACGCACGGGCCCTGGACCGCACCAATGCTCGTTCCCCGAGCCATCAGCGACGGCCGCTGGGGGAAGTCGCTGCCGACCCCCGTGACCGAGATCTGCGCGAACGAAGCACCAAGCGCGACTAGTTCCGCGCGCACCCGGTCGGCGCGCCGCCCCGACCCGTCTCCGTTCGGCCCGGCATCGATCTGTGCCATGTCATCTCCGTTCCGCCTCAGGCCCGGCGAGCCACCGGCTCGGCGAGCCCTCGCTGCTCTCCCGGCGGCACCCGGGTCGGGAGCCGATCAAGTCCAGTGCCCGACAGGATCAGGATGAGTTGGCCGCGACCGTTTGGCAAGTGACAAAGGCACAGAATTTTCTGACCTCTTCAATCGGTCTGTGCCATTGGAGCGGGCCTCTGAGGCCGCCGTCTGCTCTGCTCCGCTTGCTCACCAGGCCAAGAGGAGTGCTGGTAACCTCTCTCTGCACTGGGCACACAGCGATCGTGCGGTCTGGCCTGACCCCCCGTCCCGGCCATCGGACTGTCCGGGATGGTTGGGATGGGGCAATTGGCATATGCCATTGGTCCTTGCTGCTAGCGACTACCACGAGGATAGCGACGTGGAAGAATCGGGCCCCGTTCTACCGACAACC
>WNFE01000400.1_pt1 | contig 30481 bp, 29 predicted proteins | sample 5400451 | NCBI WGS metagenome assembly WNFE01 (sample SAMN13153344, study PRJNA577476) | soil metagenome | isolation source: 200 cm saprolite under Douglas fir tree site 2 hole 2 | place: USA:California | collected 2015-04-18
ACTTCCCTCCTGACATTGCGTCGATCCTCAGCCCCCAAGCTCGCTGAGCGCCGCCGAAGTTCTTGCCGAAAGATTCTGGGCCGGACGTCACTCGACCAGCAGATAACTTGATTGATCCCACCCTTCCACGTGTCGGCGAAGCCCGTCCAGCCCGCTTTCCACGGTATCGGTCATCAGCCGCTGGCTTGTATGCAGAAGAACGCTCTCGCGCCGAAGGCCCCGAACCGCGGCGAGCGTATTGTGAGGGCCTGGTTAGTCCCCGAGGCCATCTCAACGAGCGTTCCGGAGTGCATTGGACAGGGGTTCGGAGAGCGGGACGGTCCGGGGCAGCCGTGTCCCGTCGAAGTAGCTTGGTTTGTGCTGGCGGAGCAGCTGTTCGCCGTCGGTCTCCCAGGAGAAGCCGCGCTTGCGCTTGAGGAGCTTGGTGAAGACCGTGCTGGCCTTGGCCGGATCGCGGACGGCGAGCCGCCGCAGCGCTTCGGGTGAGATGTCCGGGTCGCGCAGGAAGCCGGACAGGGTTTCACGGTAACGGGGGCGGGAGATCAGCGCCGGGGTGCTGAACAGTTCCTCAAGGAGGTGATACCAGGGGTAGAAGCTCAGCCCTTCGCCCGCGGCGAAGTGGATGGCGACGCTGTCGGCGGCGAGCACGTCGTCCGGGAAGTCCAGGGACGCCAGCTCGGGCGGTTCGGCGCCGGGGCGGGCCTGCTGGGCCAGGTGGCGGTGGAACGCTTCCACCTTGCCGGGCACTTCGGCACCGGGGACGACGATGAGGTCGGCGCCGAACAAGCCGGCGAACGTCTCATGGTGCAGGGCCAGCATGCGCCGGGCTTCGGCGAGCTTAGCCGGGTTGCGGAAGACGGCTTCGGGGGAGCGCATCGCCAGCTCGGCGGCGGCCGCCAGCATCTCGTCGCGGGCCGAGGCGGGGAAGGCGGACGGATTGCCCGAGACCATCCAGTCCTCGCCGGCCCGCACCAGGCGCCCGACCAGGATCATTCCTTTCTTCAACGGCTTGAACGGCCGGCGTCCCAGATTGGACCGGGCCCGGTAGGTGAGCTCGTCCAGGAAGTTGACCAGCACGATGGCGTCGCCGTCCTTGCCGGTGATGTCGAAGACGCCTTCGATAACGTCCTGCCAGCCCAGCAGCATGTCCCGTTCGGCGTCGGTCAGCTCGGGGTGGGCCGCGGCGAACGCCTCGACCACGGTGGCTCCCGACGGGAGCCGGTGCTGCAACGCGAAATGGTCGAGGACCATAGAGAATTCCGACTCATCGGTCACCACCCCGGTGGGGAAGCTCTCCGCGATCACCGCCGACAACTCACGATCGAAGCGGGGCGACAGGGCGAAATCCACCAGCATTGGCTTGAGGTGTCCGGCCCGTTCCACCAAATCCACGCCATACCTCCTGCTTCCGGGCGGCAATCTTTGCGGCGACCCTACCCAGGCCCGCCTGCTGGCGCCGGTGAATTGGGTGCTCTGGCGCGTGGCCACGGGTCCGCCCGCTCCAGAGCTGGCTTGCGGCCTGCGTGCGTGAGGCAGGATGAGCGTGTGGCGCGAATCCGGACCCAGACGGCCAGCGGCAAGCCCACGACGCTACGCGAGTTCCTCCTCCGGCAGGACCCGGCTTGGCTGGCCGATGAACTGCTGCGCGTCGCCGACGCCGACCCGCTGGTCGCTGCACGGCTCAAGGCGGCGGCCGGAGCGGACCGGGCCGGCCTGGTGGACCTGTCCGGACTGCTGCGCGAGCTGGACACGGCAATCCTTCCCGGTGGCTACATCGAGTACGGGGCGGCCTTCGGCTATGCCAGCCGCATTGGCCAGGTCCTTGAGCAGGTGGAAGAACTGACGGCGGAGGGGTTTCCGGACGCTGCGATCGAAGCGGCTGAGCACGCCCTGCGCCTCCTGGAGGAGGCCTTCGGCCAGGTGGACGACTCAGACGGCGAGCTAGGCGCCGTCAAGGCCCGGGCGCAGGAGATACACCTGGCCGCGTGCGAGGCGGCCCGCCCGGACCCGGTACGGCTCGGCGAGCGGCTCGCCAGGTGGGCGCTGCGCTCCGATTGGGAGATCTTCCTGGAGGCGCCGTTCACCTATGCCGACGTGCTTGGTCAAGAGGGCTTGGCCAGGTTTGAGACGGTCGTCGACGAACAGTTCCAGAAACTGCCCCGGCTGGCTCCAGGTGATGAGCGGAATACCGGCTCCTGGTTCGGGCGGTTCCGGCCGACGTACCTCAAGGAGTCGCTGGCCGCGCTGCGCAGTCCCGACGAGGTTGTCGAGGTTATCGCGCATGATCTGGCCTCGCCCTACCAGTTCTTCCGCGCCGCTCAGGTGCTGGCCGCCGCCGACCGGGTTGAAGAGGCGCTCGATTGGCTGTCGCGCGGCCGCTCGGCGTTCGGCGATGCTGATCAACGGCTCGCGGATATGGCGGCTGACCTGCACCACCGGGTCGGCCGCCACGGGCAGGCTACTGATATCGCCTGGCAAAGGTTCACCGTGGACCCCAGCCTGGGCACGTACCAAAGGCTGCATGAGTTCGCCGCCGCGGCCGGTGACTGGCCGGAACGCCGCTCAGCGGCCTTGGAATTGCTGCGCGCCCAGCCAATCGCCGGCGCAGCCCGCCCCCGGTCATCCTGGGCAGAACCGCCTGGCCACTCTGTCCTCGTTGAGGTGCTGTTGTGGGAGGGGGACATCGACGCCGCCTGGCACGCTGCCCAGCACGGCGGATGCACGCGCCGGCATTGGGTCGACGTGGCTCGTGCCCGCGCCGCACAGCACCCCGCTGACGCCATTCCTATCCTTCAGCAGGAGATCTTGAGCGCCATCGAGGGCGCCAAACGCTCTGCGTATCACGTTGCCGCCAAACTGGCCAAGGAGCTGCGCGGTTATGCCGAGCGCGCTGGCCGGTCCGACGAATTCACCGCCTGGATACGCATGGTCCGGACCGACAACACTCGACGCTCGGCCCTGCAGAACGAATTCGACATGGCGCGCCTGCCACGTTAGCTAGCCATCAGGGCGCTGGCCACTTGAGGCCGAAGGAGTGCGCTGACAGTCCACCGTGGCCACATCCGGCGGCATGCTGCCTGCCGGGTGCCGGCCCGCGGGCCTGGACTATTGTCCGACGCGCATCATGGCAAGGACAGACTCAACGGCTTCTGCGAAGGTCGACAGGTACGCCGTTCCAGGGGCCGGGCGCTTCGGTGAGACATCCACGCCGGCTGTGTCCAGGTCGCGAGTGACGTGCTGCATGAGGCTCCGGGCCCGGCTGGAGATGAGATATTCGGAATCCTCGGACGCGGCTTCATCGTCGAGCCACGCGATAATCGCCAGCGAGGCCGGAAACAGATGAACCCAGGACACGAATGAGGGCATCAGGATGTTGAACATCTCATATCAGGATGTTAAACGCCTCGACCCGTGATGCTGACCGTCAGATCCTGGCTACCACGTGAGGTGCGGCCGGCGGTTTCGATGAGCCAGGGCGGCGGCTCGCGGCCGGAGGCCGCCGAGGCGAGCTGGTCGTAGCTCCGTTGCGGTATCTTCACGCCGTTGCGGAAGCCGGGCCGCACGAGAAGGAAACGGTCCATGTAGGGGCTGGCGATCAAGGCATGCACGATCCGGTCCTTCCTGCGGGTCAGGGGCCAGGTGCTTTCAGGTCCTTGATGAGCACGTCGAACACTGGTGAGCCGGGCAGCGGGTTGCGTTTGCGCGCCACGGCGTGCCAGCCCCATTTGGCGTAGGCCTGCTGGGCGGCCCGGGCGGCGGGCAGCATGGTCAGGGGCACTTGGCGGTTGATCCCGGCCCGGTGCTTGCTTGGGCACGCAAACCTTGGGCATCTCAGCGAGGCTCACCTCGGCGGCATGACGGCGGTGTGGCTTGGCGAATGGCAGGCCGTGCTGGACGCGGGCGAGGCCGCGATGACCTGCTCGCCGAGCTTGCGGACGTGATCATCACTGCCGCCGTGGCGATGGTTGGTGTCACCGGGGGAGACGCCGGTGAGGCCCGCAGCCACCTCGAGGAACGCCTGGCGGTGTGACCGAGCGCGCCAGGCGCTCACAGCGGAACAGTCCGGCCCGTCCATCGTTACAGACGGCCGATTGCATAGGCCTTGCTTCAGGGAGGTCTGAGGTCAGGACGGGATCAGCAGGGTCAGGCAGGCCTGGTGGTAGGCGGCCTGGATGAGCGGGATCGAGTCGATCCGGATCCGCTCGTCGGTGCCATGCAGGCCCTGGTAATCGACGCCGAATCCTGCGGTGGCCTCGATGCCGAGGCCGGCGAGGTAGTTGCCGATGTTTGACGGCCCGGCGATCTTGGCTGTCGGTGACAGGCCGGCTTGGTTGGCGGCCATGAGCAATGCCGTCTTCAGGCTCGAGTCATCGCGTAGCCGATATGGCGGCCAGCGTGTGGTGACCTCCACCCAGGTGGGCTGCGTGCCCGGCCATACGGCATCCACGTCTGCGGCCAGGGAGCGCAGCAGAGTCTCGGCCGCGGTGGTGTCGAGTTCGGGCGTGAGCCGTACATCAACGTTGCAGGTGCACAAGTCGGGGACGGCCGAATAGCCGTTCCCCCCGGTGATCTCGGTCACCGTGAGCCTGGGGGAGATCGGGAAGTTCGGTCCCGGGCTCATGGGCAGTTCGGCACCTGCGATCGCCGACACGAGCGCCGCCGCCTTCGTGATACGGCGCAGTGTCCAGGCAGGCGTCCAGTACGTAGCGGGGACCGGGCTCGCCGCCAGAGATCTCACACACCATCGCGACTGTCTCCCCGCCTGGCCTGGACAGCAGCCGTGGTCTCAGCCCGTGCCCGTCCAGCCAGGCGGACACGCATTCCAGCACCGGCCCGTAGGGGTCGGCGCCTGCCCTGCTCGGAATGCGGACCAGCTCGCGGATCAGACCGATCACTGAGTCGTGATCCTCCTGGGCGGCGCGCGTTGTGTCGCCCGGCGCGGAGGCTTTCTCAATCACTGCTCGACACTCCGATCCGTGATCGCCCCCAGCTCTCCAGCCCACTGAGGTATCTCAACCGCCGACCTGTAAGCTAACCGGCTCACAGTTATCAGGACCATGCCCAGCTGTCAGCGTCCCAGGCCATGTGCGGGCCTTGCTCGGCAAAGACCGGTTCCCAGAACGCAGCGAGAGCGCTGTAAGCGGAGGCAAGAGTCCTGAACTGGATGCCATAGTCGGTGACGTAGGTCCGCCAGGTTCCGTCCCAGAACTCAGGAGGTGGCCCGAGCGCGGGAGGCCAGGCTGTCTGGCGGAGGGTGAAGGTTTGGCGGCACGCACCAGCGAGTTCGGCTTCTGCGGGCAGCGGCAGCTCTTGGGCTATGACGAGCATGTCGTAGAGATCTTTGGCCCGTCCGTTCTCCTGGCGGCCGTAGTCGCGCGTATATGCGTGCAGTTTCTCGGCGAGCTGCTGGTCGAGTTTGATGGCCGGGACCGTGACGGATGGGATGTCCGCGAAATCGAGCAGGTTGCGGAGCGTTATGTCTTCGATCGGCCTGGGATCTTCGGTCATGATGTTTACATCAAGGCGGATTTGCTCGAATATCCTGCTGGCCAGTCGTGCGGTGACCGGGAATCGCAAGCCATTGTCGGGGCCTTCGCCCTCGATTCTTCTTCCCTGGCCGATCGTGAACTCGAAGTGATCGCCGAGGTCTTGCGCGCTGGCATGGTCCAGCATGTCACGGAGTTGCTCTCGATCTGCCCGCCACGTCGCGTCGGCGTCCGCGGTGGCTCTGGCCCGCTCGCCTACCCTTGCGATCATCGCGATTCCGCCTTTGAGCGCCCAGCTGCCAGCGGGGGCCGCGGCGGAGATGCGGGCGAGGAGTCGTTGCAGGGCTACTTCTTTGCGCAGGCGGTCAAGGGGAAGCTTGGTGGCGCTGTGCCGGTCGCGTAACCGCTGTTCCAGCGCGGTCCGCATGCCGGTGGCGCTGGCGTACGTACGGCCTGTCATGCTGCGGCCTCCTTGACCGGGGGCAGCCGGATTCCGAGTGCCCGGCGTATCTCCATGGGGTTTGCTGAGCGCGCGACCGCCCTCGCGAGCCGCAAGCGTGTCGTCAGGCCCCGAGCGAGGGAGTCGCTGACGGCTTCCCGCAGCAATGAGATGTCCCCGCCCTGTGCCATGTCGATCAGGCTGCGCTCGACCGTGGTGACGGGGACGTCATCCCATAGGCGCCGCTCGTCTGGTCTCAGATTCGCGTGGTGGATGCGCACTCCTGTGCGGTTCCCCGTGAATGTGGCCGGGGCAGTGAGGCGGATGATCGCGGGCATGGCCGAGGCCAGCCCGTAGACCGCCAGCGCGCTCTCGTGGCTGATAGCGCTGTCCGGCCCGGCCCACAATGTAGCCGCGATCATGTCGCCATGCTGGTGCGCTGGGTAGTTGACCAAGCGGTATACGCCATGCGAGACGCGTTCCAGCTCGCCGGACAGCACGTGATAGGACAGCTGGCGGTAGCTCAGACCCGCCCGGAGGGCATCCCGAGTCGTGAAGTAGCCACCGTGCTCGGAGGCCAGGTCATAGAAGGCCTTCGAAGATGAGGCGCGCATGAGACTTACCCTAAACGTTAGTTTGATCACCTGCAAACCACGTCTCCTGAGAGATCATACTTACTCTGAACGTAAGTATGATCGTGATGCGACCGAGGCACTCCATCGCCTGCGCCCTCCGTTGCGCCTCTAGGGCAGCCGACATCTGGAGGCCGGTGGCGGGTACCAAGCCTGCGCGACCGAGGACCCCGAGTGTCGGCGCCCACGTCTACCCTGGCCGGAACGAAGGAGCCCGCTATGACTGCAGCATCTGCCGATGACCCGATGGTGCCCCTGCTGACCGACGAGCTGTATACGCTGCTGACCCGCGACCGCCTGGTTGAGGGAGCGAACTTACGTCTCACCCGGCAGGATGACCGGCACGCGCATTCCCCTGCGGCCATGATCGCGGTCGGCGACCTGGTACGAGTACCCGGCAGTGATACATCTTTCATCCAAGAAGGCGAAGTCGGGACCGCTATCGCGGTGAGTGACGAGTAGGCCTTGGCCGCGTCATCACGCTGTGTTGTCACGGTCAGACTGCGGCTCGGGCACCTGCGCCCGGTCGTCGCCGTAGCGCTGGCGCACCTTCGCGGCCAGCGCCACAATTGCCTCTTCCCAGGTCGGCTCGGCCACGTCCAGGCTCGGGTCATGTGACGGGGTGCCGCCGACCCGGAGCCCGGCCCGGTGCTGCGCTGGAACATCCAGTGGCCACAGGACAGGCCCATGCTCCGCCCTAACCTCGAGCCTGCCCCCCGAGCGGCCCAGGCTGACGTCCAGGCAAGCGAGGCCATCGCTGTCGGACAGCCATCCCTCGGCCTCGATCCGGGTCCAGGTGGCCTCGTCGACTTCACGCGGATCGATGTCTGCCAGGTCGCTCGGCACAAGATACGTCCAGAAGACAGGATGCGCGGTCAGGTAGTGCCATGCCGCAAGCACGTCGGTCGGGTTCGCCGCGTACGCGGCGACCGTTCTCGCCCACCCCTCAGCACGGTACGCGGCGAGTTGCTCGGTGTTGTGCCGCCGTTCTTCTCGCGTGGGCGGCCGCATCGTCCAGTTCCGCTCGCCGCGCCGCTGGTACAGGGTCATACCGTTCATCTCGTGCCAGCGTGTGCCTTCCTCGTCGGTCCGCTCTCGCGACTCCGGCTCGTCTTCCAGCACCGGGCCTGCGATCAAGCCAACTCCCGGCTTGACGCGGATACGGCTGCCAGGCAACGCCCGGCGCGCCACCATCGCGTCCCGCTCGTCGAATTCACCCGACCAGTACAGCTGTCCATCAAGCAGTTCGGTGCGCTCGGCGCCCATGGGCCAGCGCTGCAGGTGCGCTGAGGTAAACGGCTCACGTGGCCTGGGCAGGTCCGGTCCCGCCATGTCAGCTCTCCTTACCCATCCGCTGCCCGCAGTCTGGGCAGAACAGCCGTGCCCCATGGTGTTCGCGCGGCGGTCCTCGTCCCAGGTGCACCGGCAGTCGAAGCCATCGCCGTGCTCCGCCGAAAGCCGCGGATGACAGGAGCACGGGCACTCGTTACCGTCGGCATCGCAGGGATCGAACAGTGCCGTGATGACCCTTCGCGCCGTGGCCTCGCCCACTTCGGCGCCGGCCACGAGGTACCGTGCGTAACGGTCGGCCAGTCGGCGCCGCTCAGCCTCGCGCTCCGCCTCGCGGCGGGCGCGGTCCTGCTCGCCACCACCGAGGCCGACAATGTAGAGGTCAGTCATCCCGCACAAGGTACTCAGTGCGCACTCGTCAAGCATCCCGGTATTTGGCCGGGCATCACGGCCCTCGCAGCGGCCACCAGCGGCCCGCGATCAGCAGCTCGGCTTTGGGGTTCGGGTTCACGGGAACAGGCAATGGGCGTCAGTGCAGAAGGCCGACGTAACGCGACAGGCCATGCTCGACCTGCGCCATGTCATCCCGCGTGAGATAGTCAACGATTTCGCCGGTAACGTACGAGACGTCGATGGTGCGGATCTGATCGATCAAGACCTTGGTATCCCGCCCCGCGACGACAACCTCCGGCCTGAAGACCGATGCCTGGGCGCTGGTCGAGGTCGGGATAATGGTCACCGTGGACCAGGCGTCCTGCTCGATGCTGATGACGAGCCCGAGGCGCCTGCCCCGTTGCTCGTGGCCACGTTTGGCATCGCCAAGGTCTACCGGGTAGACCGCTCCCCGGATCATGCGCGATCCTGTGACCTCGCCGGAACGGTGAGGCCGGTGCCGGCGATGCGGATGTTGCCGTCGGCTCCGTACTCCCATGCATCCGCTTCAGCGGAGAGGTCCTCGGTCCTCAGCCGGTGCATGTCGGCCCGGGCACGCTCCTCCCACGCCTCGCGGTCCAGCAGCCGCAGCGCGCGGCGGATGACGTCGCTGGTCTTCTCATCCTTGCGGCGGTTGGCTTCGATGACACGGAGGTCTTCTTCGGTGGGACGGAATCCGACACTCATGGACCTAGTGTACAACAATTGTTAGACTCCTGGCGGCTCGCTGGCGCGCCTACGCCACCACCTGCGGACTCTCATCCCGCACGAATATAACGCGGGTGCACACGACGGCATATGCGCAGCTCATGACCGCTGCATCCCGTCCGGGGCAAGCGCGATGACCAGACCCTTAACGACTGACTGGGCGCTGGTAGGCCAGAGACAGGCCACACGCCCACCCCTCCGTCCGCGATCCGCGGAAGCGTGGCTCGCGGCTTACGGCGGTTCACTACAGTTTCGCCAAGAGATAGGCGGATGCCGGGGATACGGGAGGACCAGGGGCATGGCGACGGCAGCGCGTGACCGGCTGGCTAGGACGCTGCGCGGCGACGGGCAGACCGCGTTCAGCGTCGAGCTGGCGGCAAAGGTGGACGACCTGAACCTGGAGGTCGAGGGCTTCGGGCATGTCAAGCTCCCGGTGACTCCCGCGAAGGCCCGCAAGCTGCTCGGCCTCGGTCAGCCGGCCCGGTTCGGCCGTGGCGAACAGACGCTGACCGACCCCGATGTCCGCGACACGTGGGAGATCCCGAAGCACCTCGTCCGCGCCGAGTGGAACGACGCCACGCTGAAGGTCATCCTGGCGACGGTAAAAGAGGAGCTGGGACTACTGAACGCTGCCGAACTCACCGCTGGTCTTCACTCCCTGCTGGTCTATGAGCAGAACCAGTTCTTCCTCGCCCACCAGGACTCCGAGAAAGACCACTCTATGGTCGGGACCCTGGTGGTGACCCTGCCGTCCAGCTACACCGGCGGCGAGCTGATGGTGAGGCACAACGAGGAGCAGAAGGCCTACCGGGGATCGAAGACAGCGCTGTCGCTCGTCGCCTTCTACGCCGACTGCCGCCACGAGGTTCTCAGGGTGAAGTCGGGCTACCGGATCACGCTTACGTACAACCTGCTCCTGCACGGCGACACCGGCCGTCCGGAGGGCGACGACGGAACTGCCGCCGAGCTGGCGGACCTCCTCCGCGAGCACTTCAGCACGCCGGTGCCCCGCTATTACGGCGGACCCGCGGCTGACCCGCCGAACCGCCTCGTCTACCTCCTCGACCACGAGTACACGCCTCGAGCGCTGAACTGGCGGCGGCTGAAAGGCGCGGACGCGAGCCGGGTGGCCCTGCTGCGTGCCGCCGCGGACAAAGCGGGCTGTGAGGCCGTGCTCGCGCTTGCCGACATCAAGACGACGCACAGCGCCTTCGAGGACGACTACGACGACTACCGGTACGGGCGGCGCTGGGACGATGACTACGACGAAGACTCCTGCGACGATGACGACGGCAGCGGCGACGACACCCAATATGAGATTCAGGAGCTTATCGACTCCGAGGTAGCCCTCACCCACTGGACCCGGCCGGACGGCACCCGGCTAGAAGAGGCCTTGCTGTCCGTCGACGGCACCGAGGTGTGCGCGTCCACCCCGACAGGCGACATCGAGCCCTATTCCTCGGAGTACGAGGGCTACATGGGCAACTGGGGCAACACGCTGGACCGCTGGTACCACCGGGCGGCGGTCGTCGTGTGGCCCCATGATCAGGGCTTCGCGAACCGCGCCGAAACCTCCCCAGCCTGGGCTCTCGATGAACTCGTCGCGAAGGCGTCAGCAGGCGACCTGCCGGGCACGCAAGCCGCCGCAGCGACGCTCGCGGCCTTCTGGGACGGGGCCGTGAGGGCGCGGACAGCGGCTCGGACAGCAGAGGAGGGGGGCACGGTCTCTGGGCTCTTCGGCAAGGCGCTGCGGGCGGCGGACGCCGTGGCGGACGCGGAAACCGCCGCGATGCTGCTGCGGCCGTTCCGTATTGAGAACCTGACTGACGCATACGTGAACTCGTTCGGAAAGATCGCCGACAAGTACGGTCAGCAGTGGACGGCGGAACTGCTGCGGACGTGGTTCGGCGGGGATCAGCCGCCGTGGGCATACTTGGGCGGACAGGAACGGCCGCAGTGGGTGTCGGACTGGCTGCCCGGCCTGTGCCAGGGGCTACACGCCACGGGCAGTGCTGGCATGGTAGCCGCGCAGCGGCTCCTTGACCTGGCGCAGGAGTGGATCGGCAAGGAGATCGGCACAGGGCTCGCGTTGTCGCCGCCCAGCTACCGCGACAAGAAACTCGGCAGCCTGGGTCAACCGCTCGCCTCGGTGCTGGCGGCCGCCGCCGCGATCGGGGCAGCCGCCACACGGGCCACTGTTTCCGGATATATCCGGAAACAAGAGGACGCGGTGACCTCGCTGGAGATGTCCGCGCTGCGCGCCGCCCAGGATCTGCCCCGGGATGGCGCACGCGGCGACGCTGGTTTCGGCGACCTGGCCGCCCACTGCGCGGGGCGGCTCCGCACCCGGCTCGCCCGCCCGCAGCGCGCGTCCGGCGACTGGTCGATCGACCTGCCCGCGGGCGGCTGCACATGCGACCTGTGTGACACCCTCCGCGTTTTCCTGAAAGACAGGAGTCAGCGCACCTTCGAGTGGCCGCTCGCCCAGCAGCGCAGGCACCACGTCCACTCCCGGATCGACGCCGCCGAACTGCCCGTCACCCACGTGACCAGGCGGCAAGGCAGGCCCTACACGCTCGTCCTGACGAAGGCCGAGACGCTCTTCGCCCGCGAGCGGGAGGCGCGGATCACGGACGAAACGGATCTGGAGTGGCTCGCGGCACATTGGAATCTCGACGCTTGATGGGTGTAATCCCGAAACGGCCCGGGGCGGAAGAAGGCGGGCATGACCCAAGCCGGGGTCGCCGGGATTTTGCTGATGCTCGCATGCCCATCGGTGAGTTCGCGGCGCCGTAGTGCTGGCTAGATTCCGTCCGAGACGAGCGTGTCGAGCATCTTCCGCATGGGCTCCGCGTCGCCGCGCATGATCGCGGCGGAGGCCTCGATGTTCTGGGCGGCGTCGAGGTGCTGCCAGGCGAGTGTGTAGCCTGCCTCGCGGGCGAGCTACTCGAAGAAGGCCCGCTGGGTCCGCCCGTTGCCCTCGCGGAACGGATGGACCGCGTTGACCTCGCCCAGGTAGCAGGTCAGCCGTGCGACGAACGCTTCCCTGTCCAGGTCACGAAGGAAATTCTCGCTGTGCAGCGCGCGGAAGATCTCCGCCGCCGACGTCTCTATGTACTGGGGCAGGCAGAACAGGCTCCCCTTGGCGATGGCGACCGTCCGGATCTGTCCCGCCCAGTCGTAGATGTCGCCGAAGATCCTCCGGTGGATCGCGCACAGGTGCGGCAGGTCGTAGCCAGGATGAACAGGCGACTCCCCGAGCAGGATGAGTGCCGCGTGGGTGATCTCCCGTTCAGCGGCCTCCAGCTCCGCAGCCGTGCCCAGCCCGAGCTTGTTGAGCAGGACTCCCGTAACCGGGTCGGTGTACGGATCGTCCGCCACTTACGGCCGCCGGTACCGGGCAACGGTTCTGCGGTACAGTTCGGCAGCGCTGATCTCCCCGTCCACATAGGCCGAGACCTCCCGGTCATGATCCGGGGTGAACGGCCCCGGCAGCTCGACCTGGACGGACTGCGCTGCGGAGAGCGCGGAGTCCAGGCGTGCGCGCTGCCGGGCGATCGCCTCGTACCGCTCGTACACCTCATACGGTAGGAGGACGGCCTCGGGCTTGCGGTGCGAACCGAAGGCGACCGGCGCCGCCGCCGCGCCCTCACGGCGGAAACGCGCAAGTATGCCGGAAAGCCGCTGCCTGACCTCCGACAGCGGATGCACCTGGAGCACAGTAGGATTAGCCACGTAACTAGTGTACTAAAACTTGTACAAGATTTGCCGGCTGGGAGTGGTGCGACCTGTGTTATCGCTGATACGCAGGACCACCGGGCCTTCATCGGTTCAGCGTGGGCGTGGAAGCCGGCCTTTGGGTCCGGCTTCCACGCCCAGACCAAGATCGGGTCGCGTTCGTTACGGCATGGCGGCCAGTGCGGAGACGAACGCTGCGGCGTGCGGGGTGCCCCAGCCGGTCGTCGCGTCGTATCCGCTTGTCGTCGGGTAACCGGCCACGGGCACCTGCCAGAGCTGGTTGTCCTGCAGGTCACCGACCGACTTGAGCACCGGTCCGCTCACCCCGACCTCTGCGCCGGCGAAGGTCTGGGGGGCTGAACCGTAGTGCTGCGGCACGATGTCGGTGTAGTCGGCCGCGCCGACCCCTTGATACAGCAGCGGGGCGAGGTAGCCGATGGGCTGCTTGCCTTGTGACGCGCGGGCGGCGTTGACCAGAGCGGTGAGCCCGGCCGTCTGCGGCGCGGCAGCGGACGTGCCACCGAAGAAGGTCCAGCAGCCTGTGGTGTTGCCGCAGTTGAACGCCGGGTAGGCGGTGATGTAGACCTCCACGCCGCCGTTCACCGCCGCGTTCCATGCGGTGTCGGGGACCAGCCGGTGATCACCGTAGCCCGGGTCGACGCCCTGCTGCCAGGCCGGCCGGGGGTAGATGATGCTGGCGCCGCCGCCGGTGGCGATCGGTGCCCACGACTCGTTCCATACTGCCTGGCTGTTCCCGCTGTTGGTAAACGCCCAGTAGGCGGGATTGAAGTCACCGGTGGCGGTGAACGCGTCGTTGCTGGTCGGGGTCCATGTCCAGCCGTCCTGCAGCTGGGTCCCGCCGACCGACACAACGTAGGGCGAGGTCGTCGGCCAGCTCGCCGTCGGGTTCGGGTAGGTGCCGGATTCCTTGTGCAGTTTGCTGAAGCCCAGGCTTCCGAAGTCGCCCGATGAGTTGAAGAAGTTGTCGTGCTTGGCCAGGCCTGCCTTGAACACCTGGTCGAACCTTGCCGCCTGGACTGCCGCCGCGCCGCCGAACGTCTGCTCGGGGATGCCGAATGACATCGAGAACAGCGTTCCCGGCGGCGTTGCGTTTATCTCGCCGGAGATCGCGTTGAACAGGTTGGGGAAGCCCTGCACGCCCAGAGTTTCTGCGGGCGGTACTGCCAGGAGGATGATGTGCGCGAGCGGCGCGATGGAGTACGCCCATTCGATGTCGAGTGTGGCCTCCCCCGACCAGTTCGCCGCCGCGCAGGGCCCCGACAGGCCGTTGCTGTTACAGGTGTTGTTGAACTGCGGGTTCCCCTGCGGGAAGAGCTGCTGGAAGTCAGGGGCCGGCAGGGCCGGGAAGAATGTGTCATGGAAGTGCCGCAGGTCAGCGGCGGCGGTCGGGCTGCCATACGCGTCCACGAGCACGATCGTCTGGTCCTGCCCGTAGTTGGCGACGGTCTGGCCGCCGGCCGAAATGGGGGCGACCGAATTCACTCCGTATGCTGCCCGGATCTGATCCGGTGTGTAGCAGTGGAACCAGGAGACGTCGGTCCCGTCCGGCAGCACGCACGCCGTGGAGGCATCGTGGTGCGCGGTAATCACGCCCGGGATCTGCCGGACATTGACGGCCTGCGGGGACAGCCCTCCCGCCGCGGCCGGCGCGGCCGGCGCTGCGGCTGCCGCCGCGCCCATCGCCGCCAGCAAGCCCGCGCACCCCAATACGGCCACAGACACTGACCATCGCCTTCTCACATGGACCACCCCTTCGTTGCGGTGTACGAAAATGTAACTCCCGTTCAGTGGCTATAGGCAGAACGTAACCAGCAGGCCATGGCGTTACCGGTTCCCAGCCAGCCCGCTGATCGACTCAGCCGGCGGCACCACCATCGGCACCGCGCAGTACCCACGCGCGCCCGCACGTGCGGACACCGCGAACCCCAGTGCCGCCCCTTGCGCGATCTGACCGCCGGATACCTCCGCCCCCGCCGACGTTGATGTGGCCTACACCGCCGCCAACGGCCTCGCAGCCACAATCGAGCCCTACCTCGGCCGGGACGTCCTGTCAATCCCCACGAGCGCGCAGACGGGCGCTAGGTTCCTCATCTGACCTGAGGATGGACGGTGCGGCCGGGATGTCGTTCACGCGGAATCCAAAGTCGACCGCTTCTGCCGCCGTGCGGGCACGCACGGGCTCGGGACCACCTTGCCGGACGATGTGGCCGAAGATCGCGATTTGGCCGCAGGGTGTGGCCGGCACTCCGGCGGAGTCACGCGCGAAACCACCTGCGGGCGTGCCGGCGAGTCCGGCTGGTTTTGATGCACCGGCAGGACAATGCAGGCGCAGCGGCAGCACGCACCCGGAACCGGGCGCTGCGGGGTGCCATCAGCTGGCATGCCGGTCCGGCCAGCGGAAGCGGAGCCTGCCGGAACCTAGTGAGCGTCGCTAACTTCCGGCATCCGCCAGATCGGCGCCGTCAGGCAGGTAGGGCCTCCGTCGCCTTTGAGGGAAATCTCCGAGCCGTCGTACCCGTGCACCTCGCAGCCGGCCGACTCGAGCGCGGCTCGGGTCCGCGGGTTTCCGTTCAGCATGACCACCAGCCCTGGCTCGACCGCCAGGACGTTGCACCCCATCGTCTCGTACTCGCCGTAGTCGACAGGCACCACCCGGACTCCCCGCTCGGCGAGCGTCTGCATCAGCGCGACCGGCGCCAGCGGCGGGTAGACGACAGCAACATCGCCGGCGACCGGTGAGATCAGCGACATCAGGTGCAGCACGTGCCCCGGCCCGCGGTCGTGTGGGAGGTCGACTGGCACCAGGCTGGCGCCCTCGGCCGCCAGGATCTGGGCCAGCTGGCGCAGGCCCTCGGCGTTGGTGCGGTAGCTGCGGCCAGCCAGCATGGTGCGCTGGTCCAGCCAGATGAAGTCGCCGCCGTCCGCCCGCGCGGCCCCGGCCAGCCGCGCCACCACCGGAACGCCCGCGGCCGCAAGCGCGGCGCCCAGCAGGGCCGGTTCCGCCCAGCGGGCCGGCTTGACCATCTGGAACAGCACCGCGCCAGCGCCGGTCACCAGCCCCGGGTCCCGGACATAAGTGGCATCGACCAGGCCGCTGGCGGCCGGGGCGACCTCGACCTCGCAGCCAAGATCGGTGAGCAGCTGGCCGAACGCCTCGTGCTGGCCGGCCAGCAGGCCCGCCTCAGGCGCCCGCCAGCCCGCCGCGGCGAAGTCGCCGGTAACAGACGGACGGCGGACCAGGACGCGGCGCAGCGGAGCGGACATGGACCGCACCCCGAAACGCGGCCCGGCCGCCAGCGTTCCCCCGGCGACCCCGGCAGCGCCCCCAGCAGCCATGTGACTCCCACCCTGCCGTTCACGCCCTGCCCTCCACAGAAGCACTCCTCATCCCGGTTGTCATGCCTCCCGGCGAGGTTCGGCCACGAGCAGCCCGGGCCCCAGCCTTTAACGCCAGGCACCCGGCCGCCGACACCCGTGGTGCCGACCGGCCCGCACACCCACGCCCGATACTGATCACAGAGCGTAGTTGATCAGCCGGTTACTGCCGCGCGCGTATCGCCGTTCTGCGCGGTTCTCAAACGTCGGCTCTCGGGGGTAGTGGCGGCGCATAACAGGCATTATGTGGCCCGCGACGCATGCGGACGCGGCATCGATGAGACCCGCTATTCGGGTGTTTGGCGCCCTCAACGGTTGCCTGCGGTTCCTGTCAGGTCCATGAGGCGGTGGCGTGCCTCTTCCATGGTCGCGAATACCGGCAGCCGCGCATTCAGGCCGGTGATCCGCAGCATCTTCACGACGAGCGGTTGCGGCGCGACGAGGCCGTAACGGCACCCTGCCGCTTCGGCCTCGTTGGCGATCCGGACGAAGGCGCTCAGCCCGCACGCGTCGCAGAAAGACAGGCCGTCCAGGTCGAGCAGAAGCAGCCGGGTGCAGCAGCCGATGGCTGCGCGACCCCGCCGGTACAGGCCGTCGGCCGTGACCAGGTCCAGTTCTCCCCGCACGCTCAAGATCTGGGTCTGGTCATCGGGACTGGACGTCGTGACGTTCGCGCTCTGGCTCACTGCCCGCCCTCCGCCGCCGGGGCCGCGTTCCGTCAGCACCGTCGGGGTAACCACATTGGCCCGGGTGGCCGTGTAAAGACCATATCACTTGCGTGCCATTAGCCTCAATTGACCGTTCCCGCCGCCGAATTCATATGCACGTGCATCAGCGCTTGCATTACATCTGTGCAAACGAAAACGTCCATCCGTCCGGGCCGCCTCCGCGCGTTGTGATCGATAGCAACGAGCGCCCGGCGAGCCCGTTATCCCGTTGCTGATCACCGTCCGGCGTGGCCCGCGCTCGAGAATTGCCCAGTGACGGCCGTCAGCGTCTGCCCGGAGACGGCCACCGCGTCGCGATGAGCGGCCCTGCTGCCAGGGGGTGCGGCCGGGCGCGTCCAGCGAACCGGTGTTCCAGGGACGCAACAGGGATGTCGGGTGCGCCCCGCGCCCTTCAGGACCAGGCGTCTTCTGCGATCCGGGGCGGAGCGCTTACCGGGCTAATCAAGACCCACCTGGCCGACGGCAACACACCCCGGACCTGGCGACGTGCCCGCAGCTGGATCAGCGTTCTCCTCAGCGCTTGCGCCCCACCCCGCCCCACATGTTTGACGGGCTCTTGGCCTCGGTCTCGGTGTCGGGCCGCCATTCCTGAACCCGCACCACGCCCGGCTCGACCATGTCCAGGCCGTCGAAGAAACGCGTGACGCCGGCCTGGCGGCGCGGGGTGGTTTTCTCGTACATGAGCCGGTTGAGGCGTCGTATCATGTCAGCCGCCTGCGCTGGGACGATGTCGGAGGCCACATGCGACAGCGCCAGGTAACTCCCCGGCGGCACCGCGTCCATCAGCGTGGCCACGATCGCGTAGGGGTCCTCGTCGTCCCCGATCGCGTGCATGATCGCGATCAGCATCACCGCCACGGGCCGGGAGAAGTCCAGTGTCCGCGCCGCCTGCGCCAGGATCTTCTCGGTGTCACGCAGGTCCGCGTCGATGTAGTCGGTGGCGCCTTCCGGGCGGCTGGTCAGCAGCGCCCGGGCGTGGCTGAGCACGACCGGGTCGTTGTCCACGTATACGACCCGGCAGTCGGGCGCCACCGACTGGGCCACTTCGTGGGTGTTGTTGGCGGTCGGGATCCCGGTGCCGATGTCGAGGAACTGGCGGATCCCCTGCTCCCTGGCCAGATAGCGCACCGTGCGGGCCAGGAAGACGCGGTTGGCCCGGACCGAGTGGACAATGTCGGGATAAGCCTGGATTGCCTGATCGCCTGCCTCCCGGTCGGCTGTGTAGTTGTCCTTGCCGCCCAGCCAGTAGTCATACACCCGGGCGACGTGCGCGACGCTGGTGTCGAACGTCGGGTGCTCCTCCTCGCCGGAGGTCATGTCACCCGGCTGTTCGCCTGTTGCTGGTGTGCTTTCGCTCGTCACTGGTGTCCCTTTCTAGCCTGCGGGCAATTCAATGCGTACTGCTCAGCCGGCTGGTCCGCGTCTGGCGCTAGATCTCCCGGGTGATGTCGGTGAGGAAGCGCGCGGTGCGGGCCGGCGTCAGGGCCTCGGCGCTGAGACGGTTCATGACCTCCATGTAGTGGTCCACGTCGTCGCGGTTGTCCAGGTACAGGGCGCTGGTGAGCTGCTCGATGTACACGACATCCGCCAGCTCAGGCTCGGCGAAACGCAGCACGGTGAACGAGCCGCCCGCGGCGGCATGCCCGCCCCGGCCGAACGGCACGACCTGAACGGTGACCTGCGGCAGCGCGGCTACCTCGGTGAGGCGGTTCAGCTGCGCGCGCATCACCGCGCGCCCGCCCACCGCCCGCCGCAGCGCCGCCTCGTCAACGACCGACCACACCTTCGGCGGCTCCGGCCTGGCGAGCAGGTCCTGGCGCTTCAGCCGCATGCTCACCCGGCGGTCGATCTCGTCCGCCGGTGCGGCTTTGTGGCCCAGCAGGGTGACGGCGCGGGCGTAAGCCTCGGTCTGGAACAGGCCGTGCACGAACTGCATCTCGAAGGTGCGGATCACCGAGGCGGCTCCCTCCAGGCCCAGGTACGCCTCGAACCAGTCGGCCAGGACGTCGCCGTACTTCGACCACCAGCCCGGGATGTTGGCCTGCCGGGCCAGCGACAGCACCCCGGCCCGCGCCCGCTCATCGGTCACGCCATACAGGGTGAGCAGGTCGGCCACGTCCCGCTCCTTAAACCCCACCCGGCCGTTCTCCATCCGGCTGATCTTGGACCGGGACGCCCGGATCTCATACCCCGCCGCCTCGTGCGTGACACCTGCTGCCTCGCGAAAGCGGTGCAGCTGGTGTCCCAGCATCATCCGCAGCACCGTGGGGCCCAAGGTCTCGGCAGGCGGCTCGCTGCCCGGCTGAACCATGCTCATCGTGGCTCCCGGACCCGATGGATCAGCGCTCAGTGCCCGCCCCTGCCGAACGGTCACCACACCGCCACCGCACCGCCAGACCGGCAATGCGGCGCACACAGCACGATATCACCGCGTTACTGCAGCACTAATACGCCATTCCCGCTGACCTTCCGGTAATAACACGGCGCTGCCGCCCGGGCACAGGTCATCGAACTCGCCGTGCTTCACCCCCGCCAGGAACGCCGCGACCTCGGCGCGCGTGTAGATCAGGGCCGGCCCGGACGGGTGCCGGGAGTTGCGCAGGGCGATCGCACCGCCGGGTAGCTCAGCGACCTCGACACAACTCCCGGTGGGGTTGCTGACCCGGCTCTTGCGCCAGCTCGCCATCGGCAGCTGATCGGCCGGGATGCCGTTGCTGACGTACATCGTTTCTCCCTGGGCTGGGGAAGGAAACGCAACGCGAGCGGCGCGGCGCGGCGCCGCAAGGCCGTTGCACAGTGCAGCCTAACAGAGCAAATGCACGTGCGAAGGCTCTGTGCAAAAGCTTCTTGCATAGGAGTTATGCAATGGATTCGTGCAGAAGCCGTTGCAACGGCCGCGGGCATGCGGGAGGATGCCGCTATCGCAGCAAGCGCCGAGCCCCGGCAGCGACCGTTTGTGCTGCCGAATCCCATCGTGCAATGAGGCGAAAGCCTCTCCCGCTGCCGCGGGCCGGATACCTATGGCGACCACCACGGGCAGGCATCACACGGCATCGCGCCCGCTCGTCGGCCCCCGGCACGCCCAGGGAAGCGGCGGCACAGGGCTTGCGCGAGCTCGCCGGCTGATCCGCGCTGCCCCCCGCATGCATCCACCGTTGCTCCATCCTCGACCCGGCGACATCACAGGATCAGGTGACCGCCGTGCTAAACGCGTGAGGCCGGCCGATAGCAGCCGCAGCTCTCGCGCGCGCTGCACTGCCGAAGAGCGATCACGGGCCTGGAGCTTGGCGTAGATGTTGCGGACGTGTGTGTTGACCGTGTTCACCGAGACGGACAGTTCGCTGGCGATCTCAAGCCTGGAGAGGTTACGGGGAGAACGCCTGGGCCGGGGTTAAGGCCCACCTCGGCACCGTCACCGAGCGCGCCGCGGCGCCCATCATCGCGAAGTACACCGGCGTGCTGGCCGCCGCGGACATCGAGATCTTCACCACCACCACCACCACCACGTTCGCCATCATGCAGTCGCTGCGCCTCGACCGCGGGCCCAGCGGACCGGTCCACCCCTGACCACAACCCACCGGGGCCGGGCCAGCGCCGGCCCCGGTGCGGGCCTGACTGACGAGCTCGTCGCGGCCGGTACACGTTCCGCCTGCTGCCTGTCCGCGTCGCGGATGCCCGCATCAGCCTTCACCCGCCTGAGCCCGCGAGGGCTTCCGATCGCCGAACATAAGGTTGCCGACCATGTCTGCGCCCACCGCCGCCGCCGGGCACAAGCCGTCACGGCGACGGCCGCCGACGGATGGCCTTAGGTTGCCTGGTATGGCGGCTGGTGATATTCCCGTGCCGGGAACCTTGCCTACGGTCATCGGCGTGCGCGGGGCCCGGCACAACAATCTGAGGGATGTCGACGTCGACGTGCCGCTGTGGCGGACGGTCGCGGTGGCCGGGGTGTCCGGGTCGGGCAAGACGTCGCTGGCCATGGGCACGCTGTATGCCGAGGGCATGCAGCGGTTCCTGGACAGCCTGAGCACCTACAGCCGCCGCCGGCTGACCCAGGCCCAGCGGCCGGACGTGGACCGGATCGATCACCTTCCGCCTGCGCTTGCCCTACGGCGGCGGCTGTCGATGTATGCGGCGGGCGAGCTCGGGGTCCGGCTCGACGTGCCGTACCGGTCACTGACCTCCCGCGAGCGCGACATCGTGCTGCACGGTGAGCCGGCCCGGCGGCCGGTGACGCTGCGCTCGGGCCGCAGCGGGCGGACCGTGCAGCTGTCGGTCAACTACGACAACGCCGTCGCCGCGGTGGAACGCTCGCTGCGCAGCAACAACGAGCGCACCCGCCGCCTGGTGCAGCGTTTCCTCATCACCCGCGTCTGCTCGGTGTGCCACGGCACCCGGCTGCGGCCCGAGGCGCTGACCTCACAGCTCGGCGGACGCAACATCGCGGAGATCAGCGCGCTCGGCCTGGGCGAGTTGCGCGGGTTCACGGCCGGCCTGCCCGCCGGGCTGCCCACCGGGCTTAGCCGGATGACCAACGGTTTGCTCGCCGAGCTGAACGGCAGGCTCACGCCGCTGCTCGACGTCGGCCTCAGCTACCTGACCCTCGACCGGGCCGGCGCCTCGCTGTCCACCGGAGAGCGGCAGCGGATCGAGCTCACCTCGACGGTACGGGCCAGCACCACCGGCATGCTGTATGTGCTGGACGAGCCGTCGGCCGGGCTGCACCCGGCCAACGTCGCTGGGCTGCGCAAGACGATCACCGCGCTGGCCGGGAACGGCAATACCGTGATCGTGGTCGAGCACGAGCGGGAGCTCATCCGCTCCGCGGACTGGGTCATCGAACTCGGCCCAGGGGCCGGCGCCAGCGGCGGCACGGTGATCGCCCAGGGCACCCCCGGCCAGCTGGAAACCGACACCCGCTCGATCATGGGACCGTTCCTGGCCGGCGCCGCGGCCGTGCCGCGTGACCGCCCGGCGCGGGCCGGTCCCGGCGGGCAGATCACCATCGAGATCGGCGACCTGTACAACCTGCACGACCTCACCGCCACCTTCCCCGTGGGCCGGCTGACCGCGCTGGCCGGGCCGTCCGGGGCGGGCAAGACCGCCCTCATCCTGGACAGCCTCATCCCGGCCGCGCGGGCGCAGCTGAACGAGTCAGCGCCGCCCGGGCACGTCCGCCGCCTCGACCTCGGCGGCATCCGCCAGATCGTCCAGATCGACGCCTCGCCGATCGGCCAGAACGCGCGGTCCACACCCGCGACCTACTCCGGGGCGTTCGACCAGATCCGCCGGGTGTTCGCCGAGTCCGCGTACGCCCGACGGCGACCGCGGCGAACGGGTTAGAAACGGCCGCGACACGACATCTCCTGACACCAGACCTTCCCGGCAGCCTTTGCCCGCATAATCCCCCCAGGGCCAGGTCAGGGCAAGGCCGAAGGCAGGACCGCGGCCAGCGGCGGGCAGTAAACGTCCAGGAACCGCCGCTGGCACCAGCCAAGACACAGCCATCCACGGCGGATATGACACATACCGGGCCAGAACCCCGCAGCGCCCCTGCCCGCCGCCCGCCCGCGGCATGTGCAAGAAGGGGGCCGCCGAGGCCATGCCGGCGCGGCTGCGGTGCGGATCGCCTCTGGCGCTCGGCGCACCGGCTCATACTGCTGCGTGCGCTTGCCACCGCCGGTAGTGCCAGGCCGAGGGGAAACCAGCCATCTGCGTGGCCGGCAGCGACAGCCGGCCCCGCGCCCCGGCGGGCAGAGGCTTGCCGTCCAGAACGCCGCTGGTGCCATGTGGGCAAGGGTCTCCGTCCCCAGCCCGGACGGTGCCAGAGCTTCTCTCGGCGGGCCGGCCGTGTTTACGGCGAGCGGCTGCGCAGGCGGCTGGGGCGGGAGCGTCTGCCCGGCTTACGGTGAGTTCAGGGCGTTTAGCACCTCTTCGGCCGTGCGCTTGCCGGATTGGACCGCGCCGTCCATATAGCCGCTCCAGTGCGTTGCGGTCTCGGTACCTGCCCAGTGCAGCAGACCCGCCGGCCGGCGCAGCGCGGGCCCGAACTGCGTCCAGGTGCCCGGCGGGAAGTGCGCGCCGTAGCAGCCGCGGGTCCACCGGTCAGCGGTCCAGTCGTGCTCGATGTAGTCGGCTGGCCGGGTCGCGGCGAGCCCGAAGTAGCGGCCGAATGAGGCGAGCACCTCGGCGCGCCGCCGGGCGGGATCGGCCCGGGCCAGCCGCCGGGCCTCCGCTGCGGTGACGAACCCGAGCAGGATGCCGGGCGCGCCCGCCAGCGGGCCGGTGTCGAAGGTGACCCGGGCGGCCGGGCCGTCCGAGGTTGCCTGGCCGTTATACCCGGCGTCCCGCCAGAACGGCTCGTCATACACGGCCAGGCACTTGATCACCGAGCCCATCGGGGCTGCCTGGGTCAGCTGGTCGCGGTCACCCGGCAGCGGCGGGTCATAGCAGATCCGCCCGGCCAGGGCGGGCGGCACCGCGATCACGGCGCGGCGCCCAGCAGCCACTACACCGCCCGCGTGTACGGTGACCCGCGGCCGCCCCTGCTCGATCCGCGCCACCGGGGCGCCGAGCCGCACGCTGTCAGGGCCGAGCTGCTCCGCCAGCCTGATCGCGATCAGCTGTGATCCGCCGACGAACCGGTCCTGCTGCGCCGCCCCCGACGTCTCGGTGAGCTGCCGGAACCCGCCCGCCGAACGCAGGTAGAACAGCACATGCAGCAGCGAGACCTCGCCGGGCTCGCAGGCCAGGACCCCTTGGCTGAACGCCTCTATCGCGAACCGCCCGAGCCGCGTCCTGACATTTCGCCGGGCCCACTCCGCCAGCGTCCGGGAATCAGCGGCCGCGGCGCCGGGCGCCTGCCACGGCGCCTGCACCGGGACCCGCCGCGCCATCCGGTCCAGGGTGAAGATGGCGCGGCCCGCATCGGCCAGCTGCACCGGGCTCACCCGCGGGACGGCCCGGTAGCCGTAACGCCTTCCGCCGAGCTCCAAAACCGTCAGCCCGCCGGTGAAAACCGGATGGGTGGCCACGCCCAGCTCGGCGGCCAGCCCGAGAATATGCCGCTGGTCCGGTCCCACGAACTGGCCCCCCACCTCGGCGACAAGGCCGCCGCCCAGGCTGTGGTTCAGCACCCGCCCGCCGACCCTATCCCGTGCCTCGATCACAAGAACGCTGTACCCGGCTCCCTGCAGCTCCCTGGCTGCGGTCAGGCCAGCCAGGCCGGCGCCCACCACGATGACATCGGCTTCGGCACGACGGGCCATGCCTGCAGTTGTAGCAGCCGCCAAGAGCCAGCACCGGCGACCAGGCCGCCAACGCGATGCGGCATCCGGGTGCAGCGTGTCCGCCTAGGCCTGGACATCACCCGATCGCCTCGGAGACCATCCGATCTGCCTATCACGCCCCGTCACGAGCGCTCGCTGCCTTCGGTGCGCCCTGAGCCGCCGCTATGGGCGGCAACTCGCGCGCCACCGTCGGCCGCCGGTGTAGCGCCGAACAGGGTGATCTGCGTCTTCCGCCGTTTGGCTGGTAGGGCTCCGCAGATGCACGTCATGCGGGATGAGTGTGCGTCGCGTATGGATAAATGTTCCCGGAGGCGGTTCGGATCTGATCCGCGCTTGTCCGGGCCGCCCCGGTTCTGGTCTGACTGGCGCTTATCGGGGCCGGGCTGGTAGCGGTAGCCCATGCCGGGCTCGGTGAGGAGCCAGTGCGGACGTGCCGGGTCGGGCTCGAGCTTGCGCCGCAGTTGGGCCATATAGACGCGCAGGTTGCCGGTGGCATCGTAGCCGGGGCCCCATACATCGGCCAGCACGACGCCGAGGTCCGCGAGGCCATCGGCGCGTTCGTCCACGAGGTGACCTGACCCTTCAAATGCCGCAGGTTAGGCCCAACGGCCGTCTTCGACGGCCACTCGGTCCACGCCATGCCGGCGTTCAGGGAGCCAGCAGACCTCCGGGCCGCGGGCATCTCGGCCGCCTATGCCCTCACCGACGTCGAACCGGACCTGCCCTGGTGCCTAGCCGAGCCGGGGCGCTTCTGCGCCGGCTTGCCTCGGCGATCGATCTCAACCCACCGTGAAGGTCCCGCTCAGCGGGGTGTCGCGTTCCGACGTCCCGACGAAGACGCGGTAGGTGCCGGGGGCCGTGAGCCACGCGTGCGTAGCCTCGTCGAAGTAGCTCAGTGGGTGGTTCGCCGCCGCCGGGTCGATCTTGAGGTGCACGATCGCCGAGCCGCCGGGCGCCAGGCTCACCTGGGCGTAGCCGACGAGCCGCTTCGGCGGCTCACCGGTGCTGGCCGGCAGCCCGACGTAGACCTCGGCGGTCTCGGTGCCCGCGCGCTGACCGGTGTTCGTGACGCGGAACTTGACCTGCACCTTCTCCAGCCGGGAGGCGTGCGCATTCGGAGCGTGCACGCCGAGCTGGCTGTAGGCGAAGGTCGTGTACGACAGGCCGTAGCCGAACGGGAACTGCGGTGCGATACCCGCGGCGTCGTAGCCCTTGTACCCGACGTTCACGCCCTCGCTGTAGGTGATGTTGGGGTCGGCGATGCCGTCCCAGGGGTTCACCGGGCTGGGCGGAACTACTTGCTCGCTGGCCGGGTACGTCATCGTCAGCTTGCCCTGCGGCGTGACGTCGCCCCAGAGGACGTCCGCGAGCGCGCTGCCCTGCTCCTGCCCGCCGAAGTACGTCTGCACCACAGCGGCGGCGGACCCGAGCCACGGCATGATCACCGGGCCGCCCGTAGCGAGCACCACGATGGTGCGGGGGTTGACGGCGCTGACGGCGCTCACCAGGAGGTCCGCACTCTCCGGCAGCTTGAGCGAGACCCGGTCGCGCTCCTCGGTCTCGAAGTCGCGCACGTAGACGACTGCGACATCGGCGTCCTTCGCCGCCGCGACGGCCTGGGCGATGCCCGGCGACTGCACGCCAGCCGGCGTGCGCCACTGGAGCAGCAGCGTGCCGGGCTGCAGGTTGGTCAGCGGGTGCGTCGCGCGGTACTCGATGTGCAGGGCATACTGCTGTCCGGCGACCAGGTGCAGCACCGGGGACGTCACCACGCGCCGGCCGGCCTGGCCGGTCATGTCGATCAACGTGGTTCCGTCCAGGCTGAGCGTCGCGTCTCCCCAGCCGGTCAGCGCCAGTTGGTAGTCGCCGGTCGCCGGCGGCGTCAGGAAGCCGTCGTACTTCACCGACTGCTGCTCGAGGAAGAAGTTAAACGGCGGCACCGGCACTTGGGTGCCCGCGCCGAGCCAGCCCGGGAAAGTGCTGGCGAAGCCGAGGTCGTAGTTGACCTGCCGCTCGGCACGGGTCATCGCGGGCGCGCCACTGAACGTGGTGTTGTGCCAGTACTGCGCGGTCAGGCCTGGGCCCGTCCCGCTCGCCGGGGACAGCACCGACGAGGGAACGGCGGTCATGTCCTCCGTCTCGATCATCGACGCCGCGTTGACTGGGTCGTTGCCCGGCGTGAACGTGACGGTGGCGCCCGACCCGGCGCGGGCGGTGATGCCCTGGAGAGTCGGCGTGCCGGTGGTAGGGGACACGTACGCCGAGCCACTCTCCGCCGCGAGGATGTTCGCGTCCGCGCCGATGACGGCGATGGACTTCGTCGAACCGGTCAGCGGCAGCACCCCGTCGTTCTTCAGCAGCGTGATGGCCTTGTCCTCGACCGCCCGGGCCACCGCGTCGTGCGCCGCGACCGGAATGAAGGTCGGCGTGTAGTCGGTATCGAACACGCCGATGCGGAACATGGTGGTCAGAATGCGCAGCACCGCGTCGTCGACCAGCGCGAGGCTGGCCTGCCCGGACTGGACCGCGGCCAGCAGCGCGCCGTCGTAGACGGTCGTGGTGCCGGTCTCCATGTCGTCGCCGCCCGACAGGCCCGTCAGCGTGTCGTGCAGGGCGCCGAAGTCGCTCATCACGAAGCCGCTGAAGCCGATCTGGCCCTTGAGCACGGTGCGCAGCGTCATGGCGTTCTGGCACGAGTACTGTCCGTTGATCTTGTTGAACGAGCACATGACGGCGCCGGGGCCGGCCCGCTTGACGACCATCTCGAACGCCAGCGCGTACACCTCGCGGAGCGTGCGCTCGCTCATGATCGAGTTCTGTCCGGAGCCGCGGTTGGTCTCCTGGTTGTTTGCCGTGTAGTGCTTCAGCGTAGCGATGACGTTGTGCGCCTGGAGCACGTCGGCATAGACGCTGTTCAGGTCGCCGTTGAGGAACGGGTCCTCACCCTCGCTTTCGCTGACGCGTCCGCCCCAGGGCACCCGGTCGACGTCGGTGTCAGGGGCGAGGAGGACGTTCTGGCCGGTCTCGCGCACCTCCTCGGCCACAACGGTGGCGAACTCTCGCGCCACGCCGGGTGACCACGTGGCGCCCAGCGCCATCTCCGACGGCATCGCCGTCGCGTGTCCGTCCGTACCGGGCAGGGACCAGCCACGCGGCGCGACCCCACCGCCGGCGTCAGCCATCTTCAACGCCGGGATGCCTAGGCGCGGGATCGGCGCGTTGTAGAACGCATACGGTGCCTCGCCCTGATTTCCGGTCATCAGGTCGATCTTCTCCGCGAGCGTCATCTGCTGCATGAGCAGGCGCGCGCGCTCCTGCGGCGAGAGGTGCGTGTTGAGCCACGGCTGCGAACTGGCCGGCTGCGCTAGGCTGGCCGGAGCGGTCACCACCCCAACGGCAAGAACCACCGCCACCACAAGAGCCGCACCACCGAACGCCCGCCGCCCTGTCGCCATAGCGCCTCCCGCATCCGGCCCGGTATGGGTGATATTACAGAGGATCGCTCGTTCCGGCGGCAGGCACAGACGGCACCTTGCAGCTCATTGGGCTGCCTGGCCTCGGCGCTGTCACCCAGAAGCGCGAGCTTCTGAAGGAGGCGGGAGCCATGCCGGCCGCCGGAATCTCCCATGAGCGCGGCGACGAATCTTTGCTGGCGCACCGAGTCGGCGATCCGGTGCCAGCGGTACGTCGGGAGTTGCTTACGTATCTGCCACGCTCTGTGGCCGGCCCTGCCCACCACAGCGGCAACTGCAGGGCTGCACCGGTGGCCGGTGTGCCCTGCGGGTTGCCGACGGGGGCATCCGCCGATGAGTCTTTGAGCCGGCCCCGGTCTTACCATTGGCGCCACCTGGTGGCGATTCACGGAAGGACGATTCGCCATGCCTGACTCCGATCCGGCGACTCATCTGCTGGACGTGCCCGGCGCACGGCTGTACTACGAGCGCCGTGGCAGCGGCCCGCTGCTGCTCATGATCGGTTCGCCGATGGACAGCACCGGCTTCGCCGGACTCGCCAGCGCGCTGGCCGGCATGGCCAGATGGCTCGGGCCGTGCGCTGGCGCCATGGATCCGGCCCTGTCATCGACGCCCAGCATCCCGAAGCGCCCCGCGGGGGCCGGGTCAGCCGCCCTGTGGTCTTGACCCGCTATCGGCGGCGGTCGACTTGGTGATCACAGCGTCCGAGTTCAGATTGAGCCAGGGCACGCGGCGGATCAGGTGCCGGAGCGTGACAGGAAGTCCTTCTACGCACGCGTAGTGTCACCTGGGCACGGCCTGTCCCAGTGACATCTGGGTGACAAGCGATCTTCGAGGCCTGTTTAAGAGGCCTGCATATGGCCTCTGACCTGCGGTTCTGGGTGGAGCTGAGGGGATTTGAACCCCTGGCCCCCTCGATGCGAACGAGGTGCGCTACCGGACTGCGCTACAGCCCCAAGAACGGCTGTCAGCCTAGCAAACTAAGTCAGCTGCTCGCGCGGTTGAGATGTCCGGCCCAGGTCACGGGCCACCCCCTCAGTCGCCGACGGCGCGCACCGCGGCGTCCGCGTACTGGTCGTACAGCTGGTCGCCGAGGCGGGCCGAGATGTCGATGATCTCCGCGGTCCACGCCGGCTTGGGCGCCTGGACGGGGGCGCGAACCGTCTCAGTCGCCACAACGCTGTCAGCGGCCGACTGCCGGACCGAACCGGCATGCGCGGCAAGTCGGCGGGCCCGGTCGGCATCGGTGCGGGCCGCCTCGCGCAGCAGCATCACGAACCCGCCGAACATCATCATGGGCGGGACGACGACCCACCACGCTGCCAGGTGGGCTACCGCGATCACCGCCGCTGCCGCGGCCAGGGCGGTGGTCATGGCCAGCATGCGCCGCCTGGCCCGCAGAATCGCGCCACGCCGCGCGGCGGGGGACGGGCCGGGCCGCAACGCCAGGTGATCGTGCTCCGGGCTGACGCGCGGGATCGGCTCGGTGTCTGAGTCGGAATCTTGCCAGGGATTGTCCTCGCGACGGCGAGGTTCCGTCGCGCGGACGATAACCTGCCGGGGCCGCAGCCACCTGGGCACGAGCGCTCCCAGCCAGATGACGACGATAGCCAGATAAAGGATCGCGCTGCTCAATGGCCCACCCCGGGATCGCGCCGCCGGGGGGCACAGCAGAGCAGCCCCGCAGGCGCGGATGCCATGATCGCGGGGATACTCACGTGACGCACGGTAGGGGCCAGGGCTGGTGTTGACGAGCATTCGGCCCGGTGTGTCGCAAGATCGGCTAGCAGGAACCGTGTCAGGCGGCGCCGGGGCGCGGACTTCCTGTGGTCCCGGAGCGCAGTCCGGACAGCGTGCCGCGCCAGCGGGGGAGCAGTCCGCCCGGCACATCCTCGACCGTCAAGGCGTAGCACAGATGGTCCCGCCAGGCGCCGTCGATGTGCAGGTACCTGCGCCGCAGGCCTTCCTCACGGAAGCCGAGTTTCTCCACCACCCGGCGGCTGGCATGGTTCTCCGGCCGGATGCTGGCCTCTATCCGGTGCAGGCCGACCACGAAGAAACAGTGATCGACCGCGATGGCCACCGCGGTCGGGGTCAGGTTCCGGCCCGCGTACACCTCATCGATCCAGTAACCGACCTGGGCCGAGCGAGCCGAACCCCACACGATGCTGCCCACGGTCAATTGCCCGGCGAACTTGCCGCCATAGGTGATCGCCCACGGCAGCGCGAGCCCCTGCCGGGCCTCGCGGCGCATGGTGCGCGCCATGGACACGTACGGGCTGATGGTGGACCGATAGAGCGGCGTCTCCGGGTTGGTCGGCTCCCAGGGGCGGAGCCACTCGGCGTTGCGCACCCGGGCGTCGCGCCAGACACCGGCGTCCCTGACCCGCACGGGACGCAGGCCAATGGGGGCGTCAAGCAGCGCCGGCTCGATGATGGTCACCGGCCATCCGCGCATTCGTCCCACGTGGGCCATCATTCCCTTGTTCCTGATGGGGATGCTACGCCGTCATCGGACGAATACGCCGCATGGCGCAGATTCGTCATATTCTCGCCGGGCCCCCGAGCAATGTCACGCAGGCCGCGGATGGTCCCCGCCGCGGGCCTGGTCCACAGCATGGCCCAGCACACCGGCGAGCACGCGCATGCCGTCCCGGACACCGCCCGAAGACCCGGGCAGGTTGACGATGAGCACCGGCCCCGCCAGCCCAGCCAGGCCGCGGGACAGGATCGCCGACGGGATCCCGGCCGCGGCGCCGGCGGACCTTATCGCCTCCGCGATCCCCGGTATCTCCCGGTCCAGGACCCGCCGGGTCATCTCGGGGGTGCGGTCACCCGGGGTCAGGCCCGTGCCGCCGGTCGTCACCACC
>WNFE01000438.1_pt1 | contig 30393 bp, 32 predicted proteins | sample 5400451 | NCBI WGS metagenome assembly WNFE01 (sample SAMN13153344, study PRJNA577476) | soil metagenome | isolation source: 200 cm saprolite under Douglas fir tree site 2 hole 2 | place: USA:California | collected 2015-04-18
TCGGCCCTTGCGGACACGGCTCCGACGTCGGGATGCCCGCCATTTGCGATGTGACGGTGGTCAGCACATCGGCGTTCAATGGCAGCTGATTGGACGCCTGTACCGCGGTTCGAGCCCCCTCGCGCGCAGCGTGCGCCAGCGTGTCGTAGTAGAAGACCGCACGGCCGATATCGATGATGCCGAACAGCAGCAGCAGGAGCACCGGCGAGATGAGGGCGAACTCGATCAGTGCCTGCGATTGCTGGCCGGAGAATTTCGGCAGCCGCGATCTCATGGGCCCTGCACCGTGACGTGCTCGTTGGCGGCGAGGTGGAAGGTGCCGAACTGTGCGGTGATGATGGGGGTCAGGGGCCCGTACGAGTAGAGGACGATCACGTTGACGTCCTGCTGGCCCTGGCCGGTGGGAGGGCTGGTGAAGTCGACCCCCGGCGTGTTGTCGTAACAGATGTAGAGCCAGGTCTGATTGGCGGTGGAGGGGTACGCGGAGCTGGCGTAGGGCGGGTTGTGGTAGGCATTGCCGTCGGTTGGGGCCGGGCACGTCGTCCCTGGGTTCTTGAGCACAGAAGCCGGCAGCGAGATCGTCGCCAGCTCGGCGTCGACCACCGCCTTGATCTGGGCGTCATAGAGGTACGTGCGCGCCTGGTTGGGCGCGTCGAAGAATGCGCCGCGGCGGGCTCCCTCCCGGGCAGCGCTCGAGAGGGCCTCCGACACGTAGACCGCCCGACCGATGTCGATGAGCCCGCCGATGAGCAGCATGAGGACCACGGACGACAGGGCGAACTCCACCATCGACTGCCCGGATTGGGCCTTCCTGGTGTGACCTGAGGCTGGACTTAAGAGCGACGACACCGCGGATATCTTGCCTATGATTGGTCGGCCTTGAGCACTTTTAGGAGTCTTACCTCCAGGCGCCCGTTCACGCTCCTGGGGGTCGTACTGGCCCTGGTCGTGATCGCGGCATTCGTCCTCGTGGCCCTGAACTCGAGCTCCGGCAGCAACGTGCCAGTCCGCTCGAGCTCCGGCAGCAACGTGCCAGTCCGGTCGGTGGTCGTCGCGACCAAAGACCTGGCGCCCCGCCTGCCGATTGACGCCGCCTCGCTCCAGATCAAGTCGATGCCTGTGGCTTCCGACTACCCACAGGTCTTCTTCACCAGGATTTCCGAAGTCCAGGGCATGATCCCACTGGTAACGATCGTCACCGGTCAGGCGATCACTTCGAACGTCGTAGTGAAGCCGAGTGCGGCGCTGGGATCGCAGTCGGAGTACCTGCCCATCCCGTCCGGCTATGTCGCGTTGACGATCCCGACCAGCGAGCAGCAGGGGGTGGCCAACTACATCCAGCCCGACGACTACATCTCCGTCATCGCGACGGTGTCGGCCAACGGCAAGGTCGCCTCCAAGACGATCTTCGTCAACCTCCACGTGATCAAGGTCGGCACGAGCGCCTCGGCGAACGGCTCCGCGGGGGTCACCAGCCTCACGGTGGTCGTGACCCAGTGCCAGGCCGAGATCATCACGTGGTTCCTGACTTACGCATCGCTCAAATACTCGTTGCAGTCCTTCCACGACTATCTCAGCGGCAGCGGCGAGACCCCGGATCCCGACTGCCCCAACGTCAAGTCGGCCCAGGGGGTCACGCTGCAGACCATCCAGAAGGCCTACCCGACGCTCTTCTAGAGTGACAGTGCCCCGCGCCGGAAGTTCCTTGCATCTTCATCGGCCCGGGCGGTCGGGCGCCGTCTCACCCCGCGGAATCTTGCGATTCGGCGGGGACCCCGAGAAGGGCGCTGAATATGCGGCGGACCTCCGTCGCGAGACACTGAGGTGAACCTCAGCAGCCTCCTCGCGGTGGCGGTGCCTATGGCGGCGGCGATCGCTGTGTTCTTCTGGAGCCTGGACCGCATCCGCAAGGAGCGCACGCGGGCCGACGACCTGCCGCCTCCGGCACGGGCGACCCCGCGGGAGCTGGTCGAGAGGCTTCTTCGCCCGGCGGCGGAAACGTTGAGCTTGAGGCGCAGCGTCCAGGGCAAGCCGACCCTGACCGAGGACCTCGCGCGCGCCGGGCTCAACATCACCCCGGCGGAGTACCTCCTGATCCGCATCGGCGCGGTCGCGCTGGGCGCGTTGATAGGCCTCTTCCGCTTCGGCATCTCGGTCGGTCCGCTCGTGCTTGCGGCCGTCGGCTTCGTCGTCCCGCCTGTTGTCGTCAGCTATCTGCAGCGGCGCCGCGAGAACATGTTCAACGCTCAGCTCGGGGGGATGCTGCAGCTGCTCTCCAACTCGCTCAAGACCGGGTACGCCATAGACAGGGCGCTGGAAACCGTCGCCACCAAATCTCAGCCTCCGGTCTCGACCGAGTTCGAGCGTGTGGCCACCGAGATCACACTCGGCACCTCGGTCGAAGACGCGCTCAGCGCGATGCTTCTGCGCATCAACAGCCCGGACCTCGAGTTCATCGTCACCGCGATTCTTCTGCACACTCGCGTCGGAGGCAACCTCGCCGAGGTGCTCGACAACATCTCGGACACGCTTCGCGACCGGCTGCAGACCAAGCGCGACATGAGCGTCCTCACGGCTCAGTCGAGGGCGTCCGCCACGATCATCACCGGCCTGCCGGTCCTTCTCGCGCTCGGTCTGTACGTGTTCGTCCCGGGCTACTTCGCGCCGATGACGAGCACTTTCGTCGGTTACGTCCTGCTCGGGATCGCCGGCCTGCTGATCCTCGTCGGCAACATCCTCATCAGGCGGATGACCGCCCTTCAGTCATAGTGTCGTGAGCACTGGATTCCTGATCGCGATCACGGCCGGGGTCATATGCGGGATCGTGGTCGCCGCGTACTTCGTCGCCATCGACCAGACCAAGCCGGCGCCGGCCACCAACGGGGCATGGACAGCGCCGCCGGTGAGGGCTACCTGGGTCAAGCAGTTCGAGACTCTGGCACGGCCGCTTGCTTCACGGATGCCCGCCCACGAGACAGCGCCCCTGCGCCAGAAGCTGAGCCGCGCAGGCGACCCCGGCAGCCTCACCCCGGCGGGGTTCCAGGCCGTCCGCTATGGGCTGGCGGCGCTGTTTGCCATCGTCGGGCTCACGCTTGGAGCGCTCCTGCCCCTGCCCTTCCCGTCGCTGGCGGTGGCGCCGGTCGCCGGCGCGGTCGCGGCGTTCCTCGGCTACATGACTCCTCGTCTCTGGCTCGAACAGCGCATCGCGCAGCGCCGCCACCAGATCGAACGGTCGCTGGCCGAGGCGACGGACCTGCTGACCCTTGTCGTGGAGTCTGGCATGAGCCTCGACGAGGGACTCCTGAGCATCACGGAGCGATTCCACAACGCCCTCGGCGACGAGATCGGCAAGGTGTTGCGCGAAATTCGTCTCGGCCGGCCGCGCATGGCCGCGCTCGAGCACATGGCCGAGACGACCGGTGTTTCCGACCTGCACCACCTTGTCGAGTCGATCGTGCAGTCAGACCAGATGGGCGTTCCCATCGCGCGACTGCTGAGGGTCCAGGCCATGGAGATGCGCCGGCGCCAGCGCCAGACGGCTCAGGAGCGGGCCGCGCAGGCCTCGTCCCGGATGGTGTTCCCGATGGTGGGCTGCATCTTCCCGGTGCTCTGGATCGTGCTCCTCGGACCGGCCATCATCCAGATCCTCAAGAGCCTGCACTAACGTAGAACCCGCCCGGGACTAGATGATTTGCGAGTAGCGGTCGAAGAAGAGCGCGGGGGGGACAGATGTCCCCCCCGCGGACCCAGCCCCTCTCCTCGGCCACGCTGGGAGGCGCTTGGTAGGTGGCATGCCAGGAGACGGCCGGAGTAAATCCGGCCTAAGGCTCCACTCTTGTCTGTCTAGATGATTTGCGAGTAGCGGTCGAAGACTTCGCGGAGCTCTCCGGGCGGCTCCACCCGATGACGCTTCATCGTCTCGAACAGGCTGAGGATGTGCCGGACCCCCGCCAGGGTGACGCCCTTCTCGCGCGTGAGGTGCTGGATGACCTGGACCTTGCTGATGTCCCGCTGCGAGTAGCGGCGCCTGTTGGTCGAGGTGCGGTGGGGCTCGATGAGGCGGGCGTCCTCGTAGAGCATGAGCGTGCGCGGATGGGTTTCCAGGATCTCGGCCGCCACACTGATGGTGTACAGCGGCTTGTCGATGTCGCCGAACGACGGCTGGGCGCCACGGGAGGTCCCTCGATTGCTGACGGGATGCGCCACGGCCCACCAATCCTAGTGCGCTAACCGGTCTTTCTACGTCTCTTATCCGCTCGGCCCCAGAGACTCTCGAGGTCGTAATACGAACGCTCGCCAGGCAGGAAAACGTGGGCGAGCACGGAGTCGAAGTCGAGCAGGATCCACGTGGCGTCGCCGTAGCCATCCACGGCGAGCGGCCGGAGCTGCCGGTCTTTGGCCGCTTCGACCATGGCGTCGGCGATCGCGCGGACCTGGCGGTCGGTCTCGCCTTCGCAGACGACGAAATAATCGGCGATCGAGGTCTTGTCGCGGACGTCGATGACGACGGCGTCCCAGGCTTTCTTGTCGACCGCCGCGCCGCGCAGCAGCCGGGCCACCTGCAGCGGCGTTGGTCCTCGCGGGGTCCGCGCCAATTTACTCAGAGTAGAGGTGATGGGCGGCGATGTACCGCTCGACGGCCGGCGCCACCTTGCCCGCGATCGATCGCCCGCTCTTTATGTCCTGCCGGATCGTGCTGGCCGAAACGTCCGGCGTGCCGTCGCCGCACAGGATCACGTGATCGGCGTCCAGGCCGGCCGCCGCCAGCTCCGCCCCTTTCGGTGACCCGCTGCCAGGACGCGCAACCACCACGACGGTCGCCAGGTCTCGCACCACCTCGGGCTCGTGCCAGCTGCTGAACTGCCTGGCCGCGTCCCAGCCCAGGATGAGGAACAGTTCGCCATGCGGATGGAGCTCCCGCAGCGCTCGAAGGGTGTCGGACGTGAACGAGGCGCCAGGGCGCCGCAGCTCCAGGTCCGACACCGCGAAGCGCTTGTCCTCGGACGTGGCCAGCCGGGTCATCTCGAGACGGTCCTCGGCAGCAGCTGCCGCAGGCGGCCGGTGAGGCGGCCGGCCGGTGGGCATGAACAGGATGCGGTCGAGCCGCGCGCATCCGATCGCCGTACGGGCCGCCGCGAGGTGCCCCACGTGAATGGGATCGAAGGTCCCGCCCAGCACTCCAATTCGTTCACCGGCGGCGCTCATGGGCGGTAGTCGAACTCGATGCCGGAGATGCGGACCGTATCCCCCGCCGCGGCCCCCGCAGCCTCGAGGGCCTCGTTCACGCCCAGGCGGTCGAGCTCGGTTTGGAAACGCTCGAGCGAGCCCTCGGAATCGAGGTTGGTGTGGGCGACCAGGTGCTCGACGCGATCGCCACTCACCGCGAAGCCCCAGTCCTTTCGTAGGACGACGAGGTTTGAGCGGGCGGCCGCCGGCAGCTTGATGGCGGCGGGTCGGGCAAGCATGATCGGCTCGGGCGCGCTTGCGATCGCTGCGACCATGGCGTCGATCAAGCTTGGAAGGCCTTCGCCCGACAGAGCGGATACGAATTGGACGCCCTTTCGTCGCGAACGCTTGCGGAACCTTTGCGCCGCCTCGAGGTCGAGCTTGTTGACCGCGACCAGATGTGGGCGTGCCGCGAGCTCAGGCGAGAAACGCTCGACCTCCGCCATCACCGCCGCAATGTCCCCCCAGGGATCGGCGGCCGAGCCGTCGGCGACGTAGACCAGGACGCGGGTGCGCTCTGCATGGCGCAGGAAGCGGTGCCCCAAGCCTGCGCCACGCGACGCGCCTTCCACCAGGCCGGGAATCTCAGCGATGACGAACCGGCCGCCGGCAGAATCGGCCACGCCGAGCGCCGGATCGAGGGTGGTGAACGGATAGTTCGCCACCTGCGGTCGCGCGGCGGTGAGCGCGGCAAGGAGCGACGACTTGCCCGCGTTGGGCGGTCCTACCAGGCCCACGTCCGCGATCAGCTTGAGGTCGAGCGTGACGGCGAGCTCTTCGCCCTCCAGGCCGGGCTCGGCATAGTCGGGCGCGTGCCGGCGCGAGCTCTTGAAATGGACGTTGCCGCGGCCGCCCACGCCACCACGCACCACCACCGAGCTGGCTCCCGGGTGGTCGAGGTCGGCGACGAGTGCCCCATGCGGGTCGAGCACCAGCGTGCCGACGGGCACGTCGAGCTCGAGGTCGGCGCCGTTGCGGCCGGTCTTGCGCCCGCCCGCCCCGTTGGCGCCGGGCTCAGCCTGCCAGCGAGTCCGCCTTTTGTAGAGGGACAGGTCGGTGAGCTGCGTGGTCGCCTTCAGCGAGATCGATCCGCCACGCCCGCCGTCACCGCCGTCAGGGCCGCCTCGGGGGACAAAGGGTTCGTGGCGGAAGGAGGATGAGCCGCGGCCGCCGTGCCCGGCACGCAGGACCACCCGGGCCGAATCGACAAAGTCCCGGCGACGGCTACTGCGTGACGATGCTGACGCGCCGGCCTTCCTTGCCCACGCGCTCGTATCGGACCTGGCCCGGGACGAGAGCGAACAGGGTGTGGTCACGGCCGAGGCCCACGCCGGTGCCCGGGGCGATCACGCTCCCGCGCTGGCGGACGAGGATCGCGCCGGCGTCCACGCTCTGGCCGGCGTAGATCTTCACCCCAAGCATCTTCGGCTTGGAGTCGCGCCCGTTGCGCGAGGAGCCGCCCCCTTTCTTGTGCGCCATTTATTTGTTGACCGTATTGTCCGGTTTCGACTTACGCGTAGCCCGCTTGGGCTTCTCGTCTTCCACCACCTTGGCTTCGGTCTCGGCGTCGGCCTCGGCCTTCACCTCGACGATCGGCTCAGGCGCGGCGGCCTTGCGCTTCGATCCCGCCTTCTTCTTCGCGGGCTTGGCCTCCGTCTCGTCTTCCACCTCGGTGCCGGTCGCCACCGTCAACCCGCCAACGGCCAGGATCTCCAGCGCCGTGTAGTCGGCGCGGCCGCCGCGATGCACCCGCACGCGCTTCTTGGACTTGTATCTCAGCGTCTCGATTCGTGGGCCCCTGCGGTGGGCCAGCACCTTCGCGTCCACTTCCATGCCCTCGATCGCGGGCGCGCCCACCTTGATCTCGGAGCCATCCCGGACCAGCAATACGCGGTCCAGCTTCACCGACGAGCCGGGCTCGGCGGCGAGGCGGTCGACCAGGACCTTGTCTCCCGGCGTGACGCGGTACTGCTTTCCGCCGCTGACGACGACGGCCGACAGCGATCCATCAGGCTTGGGCACGAACGGAGATATTACCGGACAGGAGGGGCTGCGGTTGGGCGAGCGGGCGCCGAAGCACGCAAGTCATCGAACCAGCAGCGCGGTGACCACGACGAGCCCCAGGACGAGACCGGCGAAGGGCGCGATCGCGCGGCGATAGACGCCGCGGGCCGGCTCCGCGCCTCGGCGAGTCAAGAGAGCGCCGGCGAGCACGCACAGTGCGGCGACGGCAAGGCTCAACCCCAGGAATCGCGCCAGGCCGCTCACATCGTCGGGCGAGGGCGGGAAGTAGAGAGTCGCGAACAGCCCGCAGTAAGGCCACCAGCAGAGCACGCGCATCGCATCGAGGCGCCGGCGCGCGCGCCTCTCGCCGGGCACCGGCAGCGGCCAGAGCTTGAGCAGGGCCGGCAGGCACAACAGGTAGAGGATCCCGCCCGCGACCTTGAGGGGAAGCAGCGCCGGGACGAGCACCGCGCCGAGCACCTGGGGGCGCAGGCTCTGCGGTTCGACCGCCGGGCCGAGCACAGCCACCAGCCAGCAGCACTGGACGAGGAGGAGCAGGCCCGGCTCGCCGAACAGCTCGATGCCAAGCGCAAGCTCGACCCACACCGTGAGCCCGAGTGCGATCGCCGCCACGATCAGGTTGCGCTCGACCGATGGCACGGGGTTGAAAGGGATGGAAAGCTGGACGGACGCGAGCATGGACGCGAAGGCGACCGTGGCCAGGACCGCCGATGGACGGTGCCATGGAACCTCCGGCAGCACCCAGCGCCGTTCCGAAACGCGCACCCAAACGCTTTCGGCGGCGCTCCCGAACAGGGCGATCATGACGAGGCCCGGATAAAGGAGTAGAGCCGCGGTGTGGGTGGCGAGCTGCGCCAGGACCTGTGTCATGGCACGGGCTTGTGCACTCGGGGCGCGCTCACAGGCCGGCCAAGGAGAGGATCGGCTGAGGGTACAGGCCGATCACGACGCTGAGCGCGATCGCAATCCCGGCACCCACCGCCTGACGGCCGCGCGGCAAACCGAGGCTCCGGCCCAGGCGCAGCGATGGCGGCAGCCAGAGGAGAAGGCCGAGGCCGATCACGAGTGCAAGTGGCCAGTAGAGCTGCGTGGCTCCGCGGAGCAGGAAGACCCTGGCCGCGAACCCGGCAAATGGAGCGGACCCCGCGAGCACGGCTGCGGCCAGAAGGTTGATGGGCCGGTCGGTCTGAATCCTTTCGCGCAAGGACTGCCGCGACCACAAGTAGAGCGGCAAGCGGTTGAGAAGGATTACGTAGAGGAGCAGCACGGCCGCCGCCTGCCCGTCGGCCACCTGTAGGCCGAAGGCGCACAGCACGAGGCCCCAATCCGCCATGAAGGAGTAGTGCCACGCAGACGTGCCCTTGTCGGTCAGCCACGAGGCCAGGCTTCCCCACAGAACGTTGAGAAGGCCGAGCCCGATCAGCATCGCCCCGAATTCCGCGGCGGCCGCAGGGATGAGCTCTCGAGCGCGCATGACAACCACCAGGCCCAGGATCGGTCCGAGGAAGGCGATCCCCACGATGGGTGACGCCGTCGTCAGCTCGTCGGGGTCGAACTCGTGGATGTACGGCAGGATGCCCAGGGCGGCGGCAAGGCCGGCGACGAATCCGACGGCGGCCAGGCGGGCCAGTATCGAGGGGCCTTCGAGGCGCGCGAAGACGAGCCCGAGTCCAAGCAGAGCCACCGCGAGCGCCGGCACGCGAAGGCGCGCCGCGAGCGGGCGGCGGCCTGCGAGAGCCGCGTGAAGCAGCGCGATGCCGAGAGCGACGAGGACGACCAGGTCGAGGCTCGGCGCTGCCGCGATGGCGGCCATTCCCACAATGCCGGCCAGTCCCCACGTCAGCAGGACGGCGCGATCAGCGCGCGCCGGGGCGAAAGCGACCACGAGCGCCAGCGATCCGCCGGCGGCCAGCAGCACAGCGAGGCTCATCGGGGAGATGCGTGAGGCTCAGCGGCCGGGAGAAAAGAGGCGCCCGCTGCGACCAAGGCCCCGACCAGGTAGGGCGCAAAGCCAGGGTCGTGCAGGCCCAGGTCGGACGCGCCTGCCAAAGCGATCGCGAGCGCAGCTGCCGCGGTGATGGCAGGGGTGGCGCTCGCGCTTTGCAACAGGCGCCCCGCCATGAGTGCGAGCACGACGATCGACGCAAACCGCAGCTCCGCGCCGGGGCCACTGGTGACGGAGGCCGCCACCCACAGCGAAAGGATGCCGCCGACGATGGCGAGGATCAGTCGCGGCGTCGAGCCGGGGGGCATCAATCCCCAGTCGCGCGGGCCCGAACGCAACAGCTGGATCACCGACACTGCGCCCGCCAGGAGCACCAAGGCGCCACCCAGCCAGATCCCGTCCGTCCACGCCAGGGTGGTGAAACCGGCCGCAACCAGTCCGATGCCGACGGCGAGGCCGCGCCGGCCGTCCGCCAGGACGATCACCGCCGCACCAAGCCACGCCGCAAAGGCGGCGGCGGTCACCAGCGGTTCACAAGCGGGTGACCGCGACTGCAAGGGCGACGAGAGCTGCCAGCCAGAGCAGGGGGCCGCCACGTGTCGCCGCCGCCTCCAGGGCGCGCAGGTTGACCAGCGAGCGGTACTGCGCCGGGATGGCTGCCGTGCGCAGCTGTTCGCGCCAACGACCGACCAGCAGCGAGACGGGCAACACAAAAAGCGGTGGACGCGCCTGCGCCCGTACAGAAGGGGGGCCGGCGGCGAGGTAACCCGCCAGGGCAAGAAGCAGCACGGGCGTGAACAACGCGAATGCCGGCAGCACGGTCGAGACCGTCACCACCGATGACAGGCCACCGCCTTGCAAGCCCGCCGCACCTGGCATCACGTCTGCTTGCGCCGGCGTCGCCAACACGGCGAGCAGGAGCCCGAGGGCCGGGCCTGCCACCACCGTGGCGGCCGCCAACCCCATCGCCGCCCGAGGCGCCGTCTCGCTAGCCGGGTGGCCGCGCCCGGCGGGCAGGCCGATGGCGCGGGCCGCGGCGATGATCGACACGATCCACGTCGCAGCTCCGGCGATGCCGAGCAGGCCGAGGAGGTTGCCCGCCTCGAATGTCGCCTCGAGCCCGATCACGCGGACCCCGAACGCGAGCCCCGGCGGCAGCCCGGCGGCGGCTGCGATCGCCACCAGCGATGCCGTGCCGGCGCGGTCCGGGAGGAGCGGAAGGCACGCCGCAAGCGCCGCCGCCACCGCGAGAGTGGCGAGACCCGCCACCAGTCCGAGCGGCGTGCCGAGGCTGATCCCCATCAAGGCGAATCCACCGAGGCCGGGTATGACCTCGCCGAGGTATTCGCGGCGGGTCGCGGCAGCCTGTGCACGGGCGGCTGCGCCGAAAGCGACCAGCACGCCGAGCGCGGCGAGGCCCGCATGCAGGAAGAACTGCGGATAGCGTCCGTCGCCCATCTCGTATGCGCGCACGAGGAGGTAGAACCCGAGCGGATACAGGGTTGCCACCGCGATCCCGGCAGCGCGCAGCGCCGGCCTCCCCCACACCTGGGTCGCCCATCCACGCCACGGAAACAGCCCCGAGGCCATGAGCGCGGAGGCGGCGAGCAGCAAGAACACCGGCACCGTTACGGCGAAGACGGGCACCGCCGCGTAATCGGCGGTGCCACTCCGCACCTGAAGGATCACTCCGACCCAGCTCAGCGCGAGCCAGGCGGCGAGGAGCATGCCCCAGGGCGGGCGGGTCGCGCGAGGGTCCTCGACATCGAGCTGGATGACGGCCAGGGTCGCGGCGGCGCCGCCCGCGAGTGCAGTCAAGACCACCCCTCCCGCCTCCACCGCGAGCACCGCAGCGGCCACACCGAGGGCTGCGACCGTGCCTTCCTGCCATGCGCGTGGCTGCAGCGTGAGCAGGACCGCGGCCGGAACCAGGATCATCAGCGCGAACGCGAAGCCCACCGCATCGAGCGTCAGGTGGAAAGGCGTACCGAAGCCGAGCGGGCCGAGGCCCAGGTCCTCCGTTGCTCGAACAGGCGCCCAGATGGCGACGAGGGCGAGAATCGCCGCCCACGAACCCGCCGCGAGCACGAGGCGATCGATCTTCCAGCCGGCAACGCCGCAAAGGGCGACCATGCCGGCGGTCGCGAGCGGAACGGCGATGGGCGCAAGGAGGGCGATGGAGGGCATGCGCCCGCTAAGGGTAAAGCCCTATTGGAGGCGGTCGATTGCGGCCTTCAGCTCCTGCGCCCGCGCTTCCTGCTCGGCAATCACGGCTTCCGGAGCTTTGGCTCGAAAGTCGGGATTGGCCAGCTTCGCCTGCACCCGATCCAGCTCTTTTTGCAGGTCGGCCCTTTTTTTCGCAATGACCGCCGGATCCGCGGCCGCCACCGTGGGGAACACGACGCTGCCCTCGCTGAGGCCAAGAGCCTTGCCCGGCGGCAGCTCGTCGACCACAGCCACCTGGGCGAGCAGCGACAGGGCGCGCTGCCAGTCGGGATCCGCTGCCGCCGTGAGCTGGACGGCACCGCCTTTAGCCGGCACGCCAGCCATTGTTTTGCGGTACGAGCGAATCTCATTGACCGTTTCCATCAAACGCTCGAACTCGACCTCCGCCTCGCCGTCGACATAGCTGTGCAGCTCATCGGGCCATTGGGCCCTCATTGCGAAATCGCGCTTGCCCGGCAGTCGCGACCAGAGCTCGTCGGTCAGAAACGGCATGAATGGGTGCAGCAGGCGCATCAGGTTGTCGAGGCAGAAGATCGCGATCGCCTGCGCCGTCGCATCTTTGGCGCGAAGCCGCTCTTTGGCAGCCTCGAGCCACCAGTCGCAGAACTCATTCCACGCGCAGCCATACGCGGCGTTGATCGAGTCCTGGAACGCGAATCCCTCGATGCCGTCGGTGACCTCCCGCTGCGCGGAGGCGACGCGCGATGCAATCCACCGATCCTCGATGAGCTCCAGCGCTTCCGGTTCTGGCATCTCGGCGACCGGGCGATCGTCAAGCTTCCCAAGCACGAGGCGCGTCGCGTTCCAGAGCTTGTTGCAGAAGCGCCGATAGCCTTCGATGCGCGATTCGTCATAGCGGACGTCCTGGCTCGACATCGCGACCGACGCGCCCCACGCCCGCAGCGCATCGGCGCCGTACTTCCCGACCAGCCGGCGGGGGTCGATCCCGGTCCCGAGCGACTTCGACATGCGCCGTCCGTCGACCGCCTGCACCTGGCAGTGGATGGCGACGTCGGAGAATGGCACCTCGCCCATGAACTCGAGGCCGGTCATGATCATCCGGCTGACCCAGAGAAAGATGATCTCGCGGCCGGTGCAGTTCATATCGTTCGGATAAAAGGCACGCAGATCCTCCGTCTCGTCGGGCCAGCCGAGCGTGGCGAAAGGCCAGAGGGCAGATGAGAACCAGGTGTCGAGCACGTCGGGGTCCTGCTGGATTGCGGCGGTGCCGCATTCAGGGCACTCCGGCGGGGGGTCGATGCTGGCGGTCACATGCCCGTTCTCACATGTGAAGACCGGGATGCGATGGCCGAGCCACAGCTGGCGGCTGATGTTCCAGTCGCGCAATCCGCGCATCCAGTCGAGATACATGCGCTCGTAGCGCTCCGGGTGCCAGCGCACCTTGCCCGCGTCGCTGGCGGAGATGGCCTTGTCACGCATCCTGTCCATGCGCAGCCACCACTGCTCGCTGATGAGCGGTTCAATGACCGAGTCACATCGGTCGCAGTGACCGACTTCGTGCGTGTACGGCTCCGCCTTGACCAGGAAACCCTGTTGCTCGAGGTCGCGCACCACGAGTTTTCTCGCCTCGAGCGACGGCAGGCCGTCGTAAGGGAGGCCGGGCACGTTCATGCGTCCGTCCGGGTGCATGCCATTGATCACCTCGAGCGAGTGCCGCTGGCCGATGTCGTAGTCCATCGGGTCGTGCCCGGGCGTGACCTTGAGCGCACCCGTGCCGAAGTCTTTTTCAACCGCCTCGTCGGCGACGATCGGCAGCTTCCTTCCGACCAGCGGTAGGATCGCGGTCTTGCCGACGATCGATCGGTAGCGCGGATCGGTCGGGTTCACCGCCACCGCGGTGTCGGCAAGCATCGTCTCGGGCCGCACGGTGGCGATCACGACCTCGCCCCCACCCTCTATCGGATAGCGAATGTAATAGAGCGTGTCGTGGTGCTCCTGCCACTTGACCTCGAGGTCGGAGATGGCCGATTGGTCGTGCGGGCACCAGTTGACGATGCGCGGCGCCCGGTAGATCCAGCCGCGGTCGTAGAACGCGACGAAGGCCGCCGCAACCGACCGGACGTACCGCTCGTCCATCGTGAAGCGCAAGCGCGTCCAGTCGAGCGATGCGCCGAGCACGCGGTACTGGCTGACGATGGTCGCGCCCATCGTCCGGTACCACTCCTCGACGAGCTCGGCGAACGCGTCGCGGCCGATCTCCTCTTTGCTCGTCCCCTCTTTGGCAAGGCGTTTCTCGATCACGTTCTGGGTCGCGATGGCGGCGTGGTCGGTGCCGGGGAGGAACAGCACCTCGTAGCCCGTCATGCGGCGGTAACGAGCCCAGATGTCCTGCACAGTGCCGTTGAGCGCGTGGCCCATGTGCAGCTCACCGGTGACGTTGGGAGGCGGCAGGCAGATCGTGTACTTCGGCTTCGTGCTCTTGGGGTCGGCTGTGAAGAGGCCGGCCTTCTCCCAGCGCGCGTACCAGCCGGCCTCGGTGGCCTGATGGTCGTAGGACTTCGGCATCTCGGTCATGTCTTTGCTCATATGGGCGTGCTTGCGTTAGGGGCTGAGATCGGGGGTCGCCGGCGAATGTTCGCTTAGCGCGAAGAGGCCGGCGAGGGTACGGATACGCGCTCGGCCCGGCACATGATGTTGAAAGTCTAGCGTTTGTTGCGCTGGCGCTTGCCGAGCTCGTCGCTGGCTCTGTTGGCGCCGGAAGAGCGCGCGACGGCCATGAATAGTCCGGGGGCGACCGCCAGCACCTTGAGGCTGGCGCGCAGCGGCAGCCGCACGACATCGATCTCCGCCCTGTTCTTCGTGATCGCCCTGAACACAGCTTCGGCCACCTGCTCGGGCGTCACCTCGCCGGCGAGCGGGTTGGCCTTGAGGCCCGTCTCCGCCCACATGCCCGCGCCCGAAACGAAGGTCGGTGACACCGTCGAAACGCCCACGCCCAGGCCCATCAGCTCTTCGCGCAATGCGAGCGCGAAGCCGCGAATGCCGAACTTGGTCGCGTTGTAGATGGTCGCGCCTGGGGACGGCACCTTGCCCGCGGCCGACGCCATGAAGACCATGTGTCCTTCCCGGCGTGCGATCATCGCGGGGGCCAGGTCGTGGGCGAGCACGATTCCGGCACGCAGGTTGACGGCGAGAGCACGATCGATCTCCTCGGGCTCGAACGAAGTCAGCCTGCCGGTGGCCGGCACACCCGCGTTGGAAACGAGGATGTCGACGGCTCCCGCTTCAGCCGCGAGCCGCTCGGGCTCGCCGGCGCGGGACAGGTCGGCCACGACCACGCGAGACTCGCCGAGCTCTTTCGCCAGCCTGGTCAGCGCGGCCTCGTTCCGGGCCGAGAGCACGAATCGCGCGCCTTCACGCCGCAACCGCCGCGCGATGTAGGGGCCCAGGCCGGTCGAGGCGCCCGTGAGTAGGACGGTCTTGCCACGAAGGTCTTCCACGGGCTCAATTATGAGAAGGCCGTCCCTATGACAAGGTCCGCCATTCGGGCACGAATGGTCGTATCCGGGGCTACGGATACAACCAAAACAGCCCAGATGGTCCCATCCGAAAGGCACAAACCGGCTGAGCTGGCCTAGGCCGATTCCCCCACGAGCCGCGCCGGCCCGTCACCCTCATCGCTGAGCTCGAACTCGGGCTCCAGCGCCTCGCGGATCGAGCGCTCGGAGATGAGACAGCGCTTGATATCCGGGCGGGAGGGGATCTCGAACATCGAGTTGAGCAAAGCCTCCTCGATGATCGACTTGAGTGCGCGCGCGCCAGTGCCTCGATGGAGCGCAAGCTCGGCGATCGCGTCGAGGCTGCCCTTCTGGAACACGAGCTCGACATTGTCCAGCGTGAAGAACTTCTGGTACTGCTTGACGAGCGCGTTCTTGGGCTCGGTGAGAATGCGCACGATGTCCTGCTGGTCGAGGTGGTGCAGGGTCACGATGATCGGCAGCCGTCCGATGAACTCCGGGATGAACCCGTACTTCAACAGGTCCTGCGGCTGCATGAGCTTGAGCGTCTCGGACACAGCCTTGCGCTCGACCTTGGTGTGCGGCGCCCCGAAACCGATGGCGCGGCGGCCGATGCGCTGCTCGACGACCTTCTCCAGCCCATCGAAGGCACCACCGCAGATGAACAAGATGTTCGTGGTGTTGATCTGGATGAAATCCTGGTGCGGGTGCTTGCGCCCGCCCTGGGGCGGAACATTCGCGACGGTGCCCTCGAGGATCTTCAGCAGCGCCTGCTGGACGCCTTCACCGCTGACGTCCCGAGTGATCGACGGGTTGTCTGACTTGCGGGCGATCTTGTCGATCTCGTCGATGTAGATGATCCCCCGTTCGGCGCGGCTGATGTCGAAGTCGGCGGCCTGGATGAGACGAAGGAGGATGTTCTCGACGTCCTCGCCCACGTAGCCGGCCTCGGTGAGGCTGGTCGCATCGGCGATCGCGAACGGGACATCGAGGATCTTAGCGAGGGTCTGCGCGAGGTAGGTCTTGCCGCAACCGGTAGGGCCGACCAGCAGCACGTTCGACTTCGTCAGCTCCACGTCCCCGACCGACTTGGACGCGGAGATGCGCTTGTAGTGGTTGTAGACCTGGACCGAAAGCACCTTCTTGGCGCGTTCCTGGCCGATCACGTACTGGTCGAGCGCGGCGCAGATCGTCTTCGGATTGGGGATGAAGCCGGTCTTCTGCTTCTTGGTGCCGGCCGATTTATTGTCGTCCTCGAGGACCTCCTGGCAGAGGTCGATGCACTGGTCGCAGATGAAGACGCCCGGGCCGGCGACCAGCTTGCGCACCTGGTCCTGGCCCTTCCCGCAGAAGGAGCAGCGCGTGTAGCGGCGTCGGTCCTCTCGTTCGTTCATAGGTCCCTGGTCATGTCCATTACGAAGATGCCGGCGCCGGGGGATTATGGCCCCACAGGATCTCGTTGGCAAGGCTGATGCACTCGCTGCAGATGAAGACGCCCGAGCCCGCGACGAGCCGCACCCCGCCCTGGCCCTGTAGCTTGCCGCAGAAGGAGCATTTCGGCTTGTGCCTCTTGACCTCGCCGCTCTTGCCCTTCCGTCGGAAGATCATGGTGTTGCGGCTACCTTCTCCTTCTCTTTTTCTTTTTCTTTTTCCTTGTCCTTGTCCTGGGGCTTCGTCGGCGTGAGGATGATGTCGTCGATCAGGCCGTACTCCTTCGCCGCATCTGAGGTCAGGAAATAGTCACGCTCCGTGTCCTGCGTAACCTTTTCCATCTTCTGGCCGGTGTGCTTGGCCAGGATCTGGTTCAGCTGCTCGCGCGTGCGCAGGATCTCCTTGGCGTGGATCTGGATATCGGTGGCCTGGCCCTGCATGCCTCCCCACGGCTGGTGGATGAGGATGTTCGCGTGGGGCAGCGCGTAGCGCTGGCCGTGGGCGCCGCCGGCGAGCAGCACCGCCGCCATCGAGTAGGCCATGCCGATGCAGATCGTCGAGACCGGCGGCCGGATGTACTGCATGGTGTCGTAGATCGCCAGGCCGGCAGTGACATTGCCGCCCGGGCTGTTGATGTACAGCGCGATCTCCTTCTCGGGGTCCTCTGACTGCAGGAAGAGGAGCTGCGCCACTACCAGGTTTGCGACCTGGTCGTCGATCGGCGTGCCGATGAAGACGATGCGGTCTTTGAGCAAGCGAGAGTAGATGTCGAAGGCGCGCTCGCCGCGCCCTGTGTTCTCGACCACCATGGGGACCAGGTAGGCGGCCGGGCGCTGGATCGTGTTCATATCAGGCACCACCCTCATTCTAGACATCGACTCCAGGGATTCCGTCAACTCTGGGCCGCCGCCTCGCCGCCGGCGACCTGCCCCAGCCGCTCCAGGACCCGGAGCCGGCGCAGCCTGGAGGCGAAGAAGCGGCGCGAGCTCGAGCCCTTCTTCAGCTCGTCCATCCGGCTCTTGAGCTCGTCGTCTTCGGCGGCCTGCTCCTCGATGTAGCGGTCCACCTCTTCGTCGGAAGGCTCGATCTGCTCGCGCCTGGCGAACTCGTCGAGGACCAGGTCGACCTTGAGCCTGGCCTCCGCCTCCGGCCTCTCCTCGGCGATCCACTGCTCCGGGGTTTTGCCCAGGTACTCGAGGTATCGATCGAGGCGCAGGCCCTGGCGGTGCAGGCTGCGATCCAGCGAATCGAGGTGGCTGGCGAGCTCGCGCTCGACCAGCGCGTCGGGGATGTCGACGGCCGAGGCTTCCACGAGCGCCTTGACGATCGCCTGCTCGCGGGCCATTTGTGCCAACGATTTGGCGGACTCGTCGAGCTGCTCGCGCACCGAGCTGCGGTATGCCTCAGCGGTTTCGTGCTTGCCGCCGCTGAGCTGATTCGCAAGCACGTCGTCGAGGGGCGGTAGAACTTTTTCCTTGACGCCCTGGACCGTGGCCTTGATGGTGGCCTCTTTGCCGGCGAGCAGGGCCTCGCCGTAGTCGTCAGGAAACGTCACCGTGGCTGCGCGGGTCTCGCCCACCGTGGCGCCGAGAATCGCGGCCTGCAGCTCGGGCAGCAGGACTCCGTCCTTCAGCTCGGCCTCCATCGCCTGCCGAGACTCCGACGGGACCACGGCGCCATCGGCCTCGACCTCCACGTCGATCACGACCACGTCGCCCGCCCTCGCCTCGCGCTCGACCGGCGTGATCTCCGCCATCGGCTCGCGCACGTCGTCGAGTCGCCGCTGGACCATCTCGTCGGTGACCTCGACCGAGGGCGTCGCCACGTTCAGCGATTTCGCGTCACCGAGCGTGACCTCGGGCATGATGCTGACGGTGGCCTTCAGCCGGGCGGGCCGCCCGCGCTCCAGCTCGACGACCTCGACGTCGGGGTTGTCGATGGGGTTGATGGATTTTTCCTCGAGCGCCTGGCGGATGACCTCGGGAACGATCGTCTCCACCACCTCGTCGCGCAGCGCCGCCGGGCCGAGGCGCGCCTCGACCAGCGCACGGGGCGCGCGCCCGGGCCTGAAACCCTCGAGCTTGGCGCGGGAGGCAAGCCGGTTGAGGACTCGCTCGTAGGTCGCATCGACCATCTCCGCCGGCACCTCGATGGTCAGGTTGACCTTGCTCTTGGGCAGCGGCTCGGTCTGCACCGAGAGGTTGGAAGGCACCGGGCCGATTCTACGGACCGCGGTCGGGTACTACTTGATGGGTGGCGGCGACACGGACGGCGTCGGCAGCGGTGACGGGCTGGCCAGCACCGGGCCGGTGCCCGGGTCCGGCGGGACGGTGATGTTGATCGGCGTCGGGGTCGGGCTGGGCGGGTTGTCGCCGGGGAGCCGGGGGATGCTCCTCGTGTCGGTCAGGTACCAGCTGTTGCCGGGGCCGGCGACGACGTCGGCCGGTGGTGAGTACCACTCGTTCCCAGGCCTGCCCATGTAGTTCAGCGCGGCGTCCATGAACACATGCCAGCCAGGTGAGGCCACGAAAACGCCGTCGGAGTTGCGGACCATGGTGTGGTTGTAGTCGAGGATGTCGCCGATCCAGAGCACTGCTGCGAGGGCCGGCGTGAATCCCACCGTCGCAGCGTCCTTGAAGTTGTCCGAGGTCCCGGTCTTCGCCGCGGCGATGCGGTTCCGGAAGTGCAGTGGGCTGTTGTAGCCGAAGATCATGGCGCGGTTGTTGTCGTCGGCCATGATCTGGGCCATGATGAACGCGACCCCGGGGTCGATCGCCTGGCGCGCCCGCTGGTCGGCATGCGTCTGGTACAGCAGCGAGCCCTGCGAATCCGTCACTTGAATGATGGACTCCGGTGTGTGGTAGACGCCCATGTCGGCGATCGTGGCCATGCCGCCGACGTGCTCGAGCAGCGTGATCGGGTAGCCGCCCAGGGTGACGCTCGGGCCGTACTCGTCAGCCGGCGCGCGCGTGTCGTAGCTGCCGTCCGCATTGATGTAGCGAGGCTGCACTCCGATGTTGCGCATGAACGACAGCACGGCCGGCACGCCGATCGACAGCTCGACCTTGACCGCGCAGATGTTCAGCGAGTTGCCCATCGCCTGCTTCAACGGCAGGACCCCGTGCGACCTGAGGTCGTAGTTGTAGATCTTGGTCGTGCTGTAAGCGTCCTTGTAGATCAGCGGGCTCGGGCCGTCGTACACGGGCGTGTCAACAGTTGCTGCGCGGGCGTTGATCACCGCGGCGTACGTATAGGGCTTCACCGAGGAGCCGACGTTGCGAGGAGTCGTGGTCCAGTTGTACTGGCCCCCTTGGGCGTTGTAGTCAGGCGAACCGACCATGACGAGGATCTCGCCGTTCGTAGGGTTTTCCGCGACGAGACCCGAGGAGAGCAGTCCCCTGGGGTCGCAGGACGGGGGCGCCAGGCAGGTGGAGAGGTTCCCGCGCACAGTGGCCTCGCCGATCGTCTGCATCGTGTAGTCGAGCGTGGTCTTGACGTTCAGCTGCTGGATGCCGGGCTTGAAGCCGAGCTGGCGCAGCTCTTCGAGCACGAAGTCGACGAAGTGTGGCGCCAGGAAGCTGTTGATCGGCGCCTGGTAGTTGAGCTTCTCCGCCAGCGCCGCGTCCATCTGGTCCTGCGTGATGTAGTTCTGGCGGACCATCGCCTGCAGGACCTCGGTCTGCCGCAGCCGGGCAGCGTCAGGGTGCAGCACGGGGTTCCATTCGGTGGGCGCTTGCGGAAGGCCGGCGAGCACGGCCGCCTGTGCCAGGTCGAGCTTGGCTGCGGGGATGTGGAAGTAGCTCTGGGCCGCGGCTTCGATGCCGTACGACTGCGAGCCGTAGAAGCTCTTGTTCAGGTAGAGCTCCATGATCTGGTCCTTGGTGTAGGCCTGGCTCAGCTCGTAGGCGAGCGCCACCTCTTTGACCTTCCGGATGTAGGTCTGGTCCGGGGTCAGGAACTGCTGCTTGGCGAGCTGCTGCGTGATCGTGCTGCCGCCGGCGACGATGTGGCCCGCGCGGAGGTCGTCGAGGATGGCGCGGATGATGCCCTGGATGTCGAAGCCAGGGTTACTGTAGAAACCCTTGTCCTCAATGGCCACGGTCGCCTGGATCGCGACCGGCGAGACGTTCTTGAGCTTCACCGCCAGGCGGTGGTCGCCGTGGTTGCCCACGTCGGCGAGGACGATGCCGTTGCGGTCGGTGATGAGGGTGTCGCCCGCGAAGGCGGCGCTGTCGAGGCCCTGGATGGAGGGCAGGCTGTCGAAGAAGGACTGCGCGTAGGCGTCGACCGCGAAGCCGACGACGAGCACCACCGCCACGAATACGCCGAGGCCGCGCAGAAGGGCGTTGCGACGAAGGCGCTGCCCGATCGGCGACCATCCGGCGTGGACCCGCGCCCGAGGGCGATGGCCCCCCTTGGTTTTGATCTTCTCAGGAACGTTACGAGCCATGGTTGGGGAGCGCGTAGATTCTACGGTTTCCCACGCCCACCCAACGCTCCTGGGCGGGCGGGGGTTACGGAGCCACCCGCTCCCGGGGGCGGGCGAAAACCTCGTCCGCGCCTACCAGCCGCTCCTGGCGGGTGCCTGGGAAGTGGATCCTCACCCCGGGGCGCCCGGGGCTGCCCAGCTCCCAGCCGGCCGAATACAGGCGCGCCGCGTCCGCCAGGTCGCCGGCCTGGGCGACCTGGACCCCGTCCGTGAACGTCAGGCTCTGCGAGCGGGCCCCCGGATAGCCCAGGCGCACCTCTCCGCCGGTCTTGAGGTTGAAGGCGTAGTCGTCCAGCGAACCGGCCTGGCTGCCCGCGACCACTTCCGCGATGGTCGGAAACCTGCCCTCGCGCATCGCGGCCTTGAGGTCGGCCCTCGACTCGCGATGCGCGTTTCGGTCGCGGCGCCTGCGTTCGGTCAGCAGGAGGTCACGCGCGCCGCGCAGCTCCGCGAGCTGCTGATCGAGGGGCCGCATGCGCTCTCGAATCTCGGCAACGCGGCGCTCGAGCTCCGCATCGTCGAGCGCACCGAGCTCTTCTGTCACGCCCGAACGTTACCCGCGCTCATGGCTCGCGCGCCGGTTGCGAAAGCCGGCGTACAGGGCCAGGTCGTAAACGATCTTCAAGGAGCCGCCTGCGAAGAACGGCACGCCAAACGCCGCAGCGCCGATGGCCAGCCCCGCGAGCGCGGGCCCGAATGATTGCGCGACGCCGCGCACCGCCCCGGTCATCGCCACGGCGCCGGCACGTTCCGCAGGCGGCACGATGGACACGATGTACGCCTGCCGCGCAGGCACGTCCATCTGCGACAAGGTGAATCGGGCCAGCAGCAGGGCGATCGCCCACGGCAGGCTCGGGCTCAGCGGCACCAGGAGCAGGAGGACGTTGCTCGGCAGATGAGTGAAGACCATCGTGTTGATCAGGCCGATGCGATTCGCAAGCCGCCCGGACACCTCATACGACAGCGCCTGGAGGATCGAGACGGCGGCGAGGACCGGACCAAGTAAGGAAACGCCCACGCCAAAGCGAACGTGGAGCCAGTAAGCGATCACCGCGTTGGCCACGAACCCTCCGCCCAGCGAATCCAGTGCGAAGAGGGCGGCGAGCCCGAGCAGCGGCCGGAACCGTCCGAAAGCCACATGGCCTTGCTCGCCCTCGACGTGCGCCGTCATCAGGAGTGGGAGCGCCGCGGTCACGACGCCGATCGCGGCATAGGCGATGAAGAACCGCTGGGCAGCCGCGGCGCTCGTGGCCAGCGCGGCGGCCAGGCCGCCGGCCGCGTTGAACAGACCGCCCGTCAGCGAGTAACGGCCGAAGGCCAGGTTGCGCTCGGATGGCGGAGCGGTCTCGGCGAGCACGGCCTGCTCGACCGACGCGAACGGCCCGAGGTCGACGCTGGCCGCGCCGAGCATCCCAGTGAGGCCGGCCAGCACGAGAAGAGGCGGCTGCGTCGCGAACGCAAGGTCAAGCCCGGTCAGCACCATCAAGACACCGGCTGCGGCGAGGACCCGCCGCCGCCCCCACCGCCCCGCCAGGGCGGCGCTGGCCAGCCCTGAAAGGGAGGCGGCGGCCAGGCCGATACCGAGGGTCAGCCCGATCAAGCCCGGCGGCAGGCCGCGTCTTTCCAGGTACACCCCGATCAGGACCGCGGAGAAGCCGAACCCAAACGCTCGCAGCCCCCGAGCGGCGAGCAGCAGGAGGCGATCCACGGCGTCTTTACCTGGGCTGCTTTCTGCGCCGGCCGACGATGAGACCCGCGGCAAAGGCAGCGAGGCCGATGGCGACGACGACGACCGCGATGGTGGCGATGGCCGCGCCGCTCCCGGAGAACCCGCTCGGCGACGGCTTGGGGCTTGGCTTCGGAGTCGGGCTTGGCGTTGGACTCGGGGCGGGCTTGACCACGGTGAACGCGATGTGGCCCTCACCATGCGCGGTCGTCGGCGCGATGACCACCGGGGTAGGGATGCAGGCCGGTGAGCAGCGCACCGCAATCAACGCCGCGCCGCCCTCGGTGGCCACGAGCATGTCGCCGTCCTGCACACCGGCTGCGGCGAGGTCGGTCGACGAGACGCGAAGGACGCTGTCCGATCCAGGATGCGGGTTGTTCGCCGTCTTGCGGTCGGCGTAGTAGACGTCGCCGCCGCGACCTGTGAAACCCGGCGGCACGAAGCCGACGCTTTCGACGCCGATGTCGGCGCCGACCGGCAGCTGCGGCTTCGCCACCATCGTCACCGCGCCATCAACCGTGATGGCATAGATCTTGCCGCTCAGCTCGTCGGGCGCGATGAGCGCGCCCGCGAACGCGCCGAAGGTCGGCGGGGCCACTGCGAGCCCACCCTCGACTACCGGCGCCGTGCGTGTCAGCACTTGCACCGCCCCCGTGCAATCGATGGCGGCGACCTCAGTCTTGCCGTTGACCGGCCCCGTCACGAGCAGACGGTGGTCGAAGCTGCCCACGGTGTCGAACGCGATGCCGTTGAGGCTTGGCATGTCGAGGTTGACGAAGGAACCGGTCTGCTCGCCGGTCTTGTCCACCCGGGTGATCCCGATCGGGACGTGCTCGCGAAGGATGAATGTGTCGTCCGGCGCGAAATCGCAGCTGGCGGCCGAGACGTGCAGCCCCGGGGATACCGCGATGTACGCCTCGGCCCCAGGGTCCTCGTGGTAACCGCCCGGCCCGCGTGCGAACGGAGTCACGTTCCCCGCCGGATCGACCAGGTAGAGGTTGGCGGAGCCCGCCACCAGCAGGGACCCGTCGCCGCGAGGCCCGCCGACGTCGAACACGCCGCCGACCGCCTGCCAGTGCTCCCAGGTGGGCCCGGCGGCGCTGACCGGGCTCGGGCCCAGCGCCAGCAAGGTCACGACCACCACCACCCAGAGCGGACGCATCGCGCCGAGGGTACCCGCTGACGGCTGTATTTTCAACGTGGGTGTTGAGAAAGTCGTAGACTCGACCCCGTGGACTCAAGGCGCGAGACCATCCTCGCCTACCTCAAGATCCGCGGCCACGCGTCGCTGGGCGAGGTTGCCGCTCACCTGGAGATCTCCAAGCAGGGCGCACTGCGCCACATGGAGGCGCTCGAGGCGGACGGACTGGCCACGGTGGCCCCGGCCGACGAGCACCGGCGGGGACGCCCCGAGAACGTTTACAGCCTCACCGTGGCCGCGCGCGGGCACTTTCCCAACGCCCACCGCGAGCTGGCCGGCGACCTCGTCGAGTTCCTGTCCGAGGAGCAGCTCAAGCGTTTCTTCGAGCGCCGCACGGCGCGCCTCGAGGCCGAATACGCCCCCCGACTGGCGGGGCTAGACTTTGAAGGCCGCGTCCGCGAGCTGGCGAAGCTTGCCACCGAGCACGGCCACATGGCCGAGGTGGTCGAGCTGGCTGGGGGCGGGCTCGCGATCCGCCACTGCAACTGCCCCATCCAGGACGTTGCCGCCCGCACCGGCCTGCCCTGCGTGAACGAACAGCAGATGTACGAGCGGCTGCTGGGGGCGCCTGTGACCAGGTCCACGTGGATGCGCGAGGCGGCCACCGACTGCACATATGAAGTCAAGGAGAGCGAGAAGAGAGTTGGCTGATTTCGAGATTCGAGACCTGCGGGCCAGCGTGGAGGGCAAGGAGATCCTCAAGGGCGTCACGCTCACCATCAACAAGGGCGAGGTGCACGCTGTCATGGGGCCCAACGGTTCGGGCAAGTCGACCCTCTCCCACACCCTGATGGGCCACCCCGGCTACACCGTCGACGGTGGCTCGGTCGTTTTCAAGGGGCAGAACGTGCTCGAGCTGGAACCCGACGAGCGCGCCCGTCTGGGCATGTTCCTCGCGTTCCAGTACCCGGTGGTGGTGCCCGGCATCTCGATGACCAACTTCCTGCGCACGGCGCTGAACGCGAAGCGTGGATACGACGGCAAGGACAAGTCCAAGCAGGTCACGCCGAAGGAGTTCCGCTCATTGCTCAAGAGCGAGCTCGAGGTGCTGCACATGGACGATTCGTTCCTGCCGCGCTACATCAACGACGGTTTCTCAGGCGGCGAGAAGAAGCGGGCCGAGATCCTGCAGATGGCGATCCTGAAGCCGGAGATTGCGATCCTCGACGAGACCGACTCCGGCCTCGACATCGACTCCATCAAGTTCGTCGCCGAGGCTGTGAATCGCATGCGCGGCCCCGAGCTCGGCGTCCTGATCATCACTCACTACACGCGCATCCTCGAATTCATCAAGCCCGACTTCGTTCACGTGCTCGTCGACGGGAAGTTCGTGCTGTCGGGCGGCCCCGAGGTCGCCGATCGCCTGGAGAAGACGGGTTATTCGGAATGGGCCGAGGCTGACGAGCCCGCGGTGTTGAAGCCGGAGGAGGTTGCCTGATGGCGACAGTACCCAAAGTCGACGTCGGCACCGATTACAAGGAGAAGTACGGCTTCTTCGTGCCCGAGGACTTCATCTTCAAGGCCAAGCGCGGCCTGAACCCGGAGATCGTCAAGGAGATCTCGTGGATGAAGAAGGAGCCGGAGTGGATGCTGAAGTTCCGGCTTCGCTCGCTCGAGATCTTCCGCAAGAAGCCGATGCCCACCTGGGGCGCGGACCTTTCCGTGATCGATTTCGAGAACATCTTCTATTACCTCAAGGCGTCGGACAAGCAGTCCACAAGCTGGGAGGACCTGCCGCCCGACATCAAGCGGACGTACGACCGGCTGGGCGTGCCCGAGGCCGAGCGCAAGTTCCTGGCCGGCGTCTCCGCGCAGTACGAGTCGGAGGTCGTCTACCACTCGCTGCAGAAGGAGCTCACTGCGAAGGGCGTCATCTTCACCGACACCGACTCGGCGCTGCGCGACCACCCCGAGCTCTTCAAGGAATACTTCGGCACCGTCATCCCGCCGGCAGACAACAAGTTCTCGGCGCTGAACAGCGCAGTGTGGTCGGGCGGGTCGTTCATCTACGTGCCGAAGGGCGTGCGGGTCGAGGTTCCGCTGCAGGCTTACTTCCGCATCAACGCGGAGAACATGGGCCAGTTCGAGCGCACCCTTATCATATGTGATGAGGGCTCCTTTGTACATTATATAGAGGGTTGCACGGCACCAATCTATACAACGGACTCACTACATTCTGCGGTAGTGGAGATCATTGTCAAGAGGGGCGCGAGGTGCCGCTACACGACCATCCAGAACTGGTCGACCAACGTCTTCAACCTGGTCACCAAGCGGGCGATGGCCTACGGTGACGCGACCATGGAATGGGTCGACGGGAACCTCGGCTCGCAGATCACGATGAAGTACCCGAGCGTCTACCTGATGGAGCCGGGCGCGAAGGGCGACGTGCTCTCGGTCGCGTTCGCCGGCAAGGGCCAGCACCAAGACGCGGGCGGCAAGATGATCCACGTCGCGCCGAACACCACCTCGACCATCACGTCGAAGTCGATCTCCAAGGGTGGCGGGCGAACCTCTTATCGCGGGCACATCAAGATGTACCCCGACGCGAAGAACAGCAAGTCGTTCGTCAAGTGCGATGCGCTCCTGCTCGACGACAATTCGCGTTCCGACACCTACCCCTACAACGACGTCGACGCCGAGAACGTGACCCTCGGCCACGAGGCGACCGTGAGCAAGGTCTCCGATGAGCAGCTCTTCTATCTCATGAGCCGCGGCATCACGCGCAGCGAGGCGGAGACGATGATCGTCAACGGCTTTATCGAGCCGTTCACCAAAGAGCTGCCCCTCGAGTACGCGGTGGAGCTCAACCGGCTCATCCAGCTCGAGATGGAGGGCTCGGTAGGCTGACGATGGGACTCACCGCGGAGACCCTGGAAGCACTCCGGGGCGAGCCCGACTGGCTGCACGATCGCAGGGAGTCAGCCTTCGCCACCTACGAGCGACTGCCCTCGCCGAGCAGGACCGACGAGGAGTGGCGCCGTACTGACGTCAGCAGGTTCAACCCTGCCGAATACTCCCGGCTCGAGCACCAGAACGGTATGCAGTTGAACGAGCCGGCTGGCCTGGCGCGCGGCGTGATCCTCGAGCCGCTTCGCGATGCCGCCAGGAAGCACCCGGAGCTGATCGAGCCCCGGCTCTTCTCGCTCTTAAAGGCCGACCGCGATCGATTCGCCGCATTGCACGCGGCATTCTTCACCGGCGGCACGTTTCTCTATGTGCCCGATGGCGTCGTCATCGACCAACCGGTCATCGGTCAGCACTTCTCGCACTCGAGCGCCGACACCGTTCTCCCCCACACGTTGATCGTCGCCGGCCGCGGCGCCCGGTTCAACTACCTCGACGAGTACGTCTCCGAGGACTCTGAAGAGGCGGGCTATAGAAGCGGCTCGGCCGAGATCTTCGTCGGCGATGGCGCTGAGGTGGGTTACGTGTCGGTGCAGAAGTGGGGACGCAATGCCTGGCATTTCGGCGACGTGCGGGCGCGATTGGAGAAGGACGCCTCCCTCCGCCTTTTCAACGTGACGCTCGGGGCTCGCTTCTCAAAGACGCGCGTCGAGGCCTCGCTGCAGGGGCAGGGCTCGAACGCCGAGCTGAAGGCGATTTACCTCGCCTCGGGCGAGCAGTTCTTCGACTTCCATACGCTCCAGGACCACCAGGTCGGCAACACGCGCTCCGACCTGCTCTTCAAGGGCGCGCTGCAGGACACGGCGCGGACCGTCTATGCCGGCTTGATCCGGATCGAGAAGGGCGCCGCGCGGTCAGATGCGTACCAGGCGAACCGCAACCTGGTTCTTTCCGACCACGCGAAGGCGACCTCGATCCCGATGCTCGAGATCGACAACAACGACGTGCGGTGTACGCACGGAGCGACCGTGGGCCCGGTCGATCCCCAGCATCTTTTCTACCTGCGCTCGCGCGGCATCCCCGAGCAGACCGCCAAGCGGATGATCGTGCAGGGTTTCTTCGGGGACGTACTCGAGCGGATCCCGTTCGAGCACGCACGCCGGCTTATCGAGACCGAGCTCGAGGCGCGTCTTGGCTAGGTATCGGGTCGCCTCGGTAGACGAGGTGCCGGTGGAGTCACTCAAAAAAGTCGAGGCAGGACGCACACCGGTGTGCCTTGCGCATGCAGGGGACGGAAATTTCTACGCGCTCAACGACACCTGCACGCACGAGGAGTTCTCGCTCAGCGAAGGCGAGCTCTGGGAGATGGACGTCGAGTGCCCGCAGCACGGGTCGCGCTTCAACCTCGTCACCGGCAAGGTGACGGGCCTCCCCGCCGTGATTCCCGCCACGACCTACCCGGTATCGGTGGACGGCGATGAAATCTTCATCGAGGTCCCCGAATGATCAAGACGTTCGACGTCACGGCGATCAGGAAGGACTTCCCCATCTTCGAGACAGGCATCGCCTACCTCGACTCGGCCAACACGTCGCAGCGGCCGCGCCAGGTGACCGGGGCGATGATGGAATACTTCGAGAAGTACAACTCGAACATCCACCGCGCGGCGTACCACATCGCTGAGGTGGCGACCGAGCGCTACGAGGGCACTCGCGAGAAGGTGCGCGCGTTCATCAACGCCGCTTCCACCAAGGAGATCATCTACACCCGCGGCACCACCGAGGCCATCAACCTGGTCGCGTACTCGTGGGGCCGCAGGAACGTGAGGCCCGGGGACCTGATCGTGCTGACGATCCTCGACCACCACTCCAACATCGTCCCCTGGCAGATCCTCGCCGCCGCCAACGGGGCGCACATCGAGTTCGTGGACATCGACGAGCGGGGCGAGCTGCGGCAGGACCAGTTCCGTGACCTGCTCGAGCACTCACCGAGGCTGGTCGCGTTCGGCCAGGTCAGCAACGCGCTCGGCACAATCAACCCAGCTCGGGAGATGGTCGCTGCGGCCAAGGCCGCGGGGGCGACAGTCCTCGTGGACGGCGCGCAAGGCGCGCCTCATCAGGGCGTCGACGTGCAGGCGCTCGGCTGCGATTTCTACGCCTTCAGCGGCCACAAGATGCTCGGACCCACGGGCGCGGGCATCCTCTACGGCCGCCGCGAGCTCCTCGAGGCGATGGACCCCTTCCAGTCGGGCGGCGACATGATCAAGACCGTCCGCATCGAGGGCACCACCTATCACGACCTCCCGTGGCGGTTCGAGGCCGGGACGCAGGCGATCGGCGAAGTCATCGGACTCGGCGCCGCGGTCGACTACCTGAGCGGGCTGGGGATGGATTCGGTCCGCGCGCACGAGCGCGAGATCACGGAATACGCGTACGAGGCCCTGAGCGACATCGAGGGGCTGACCCTCTACGGACCGCCGCCGTCACGTCGCGCGGGCGTCATCTCCTTCTCGCTCGCCGGCATCCACCCGCACGACCTGGCCACCATCGCCGACCGCGACCAGGTGTGCCTGCGCGCGGGCCACCACTGCGCGATGCCGCTCATGACCCGCCTCGGAGTTGCCGCCACCGCGCGCGCCTCCTTTTACGTGTACACGACGACGGATGAAGTCGACCGCCTGGTGGGTTCCATCAAAGAGGCCCAGAGGATCTTCAAATGAGCACGGGAACCGCCGCCGACGATCAGTTCTATCGCGAGTACATCCTCGACCACTACAAGAACCCGCGGAATTTCGGCCGCCTGGAGAACCCGGATATCACGCACGAAGAGGACAACCCCCTGTGCGGCGACGTGGTGGGGATGGACTTCCAGATCAGGAATGGCGCGATCGCAGACGTGCGCTTTCACGGTCGTGGGTGCGCCATCTCGCAGGCCTCGGCGTCGCTCCTGACCGAGCGCCTGAAAGGCCTGCCTCTCGAAGATGCCAAGAAGATCAGTAAGGCCGACGTGCTCGGGGAGCTCGGGATCGACATCTCTCCGGCGCGAATCAAGTGCGCCCTCCTGTCGCTCAAAGTATTGAAAGTTGGAGCGTACGGTTTGGCTGATACAGACGAGGATGAGGAGTAACCGATGAGCAACCAGGTGACGCCGTTCCGCGACCTGAAGATCGACGACGTCCGCAAGCTGATCGACGAGGGCTACGACGTGGTCGACGTGCGCGAGGACTGGGAATGGAACAAGGGGCATGTGCCCGGGGCGCGGCACGTCGTGCTCAACACGCTGTTGGCCAACCCAACCGCGCAAAAGTTTCGCGACCGCACGATTTTCGTCTGCGCGATGGGCGAGCGCTCGGCGGTGGCATCCGAGATGGCCGTTGCGCTTGGTGTCAAGGACGTCGTCAACTTCCGCGGTGGCACCAAAGCGTGGAAGGACGCCGGCCTGCCCCTGGAGACCCCATGAGCGAGCTCGCCTTCGCCCCGACCAGCCAGGTCGCGCCGGACTCGACCGTCAAGCCCGAGGACGTGATCGAGGTTCTCCGCCAGTGCTTCGACCCGGAGATCCCGGTCAACATCATCGACCTCGGGTTGGTCTACGACATCGCCATCAAGCCCGAACGGATCGATGTGAAGATGACCCTCACCGCGCTGGGCTGCCCGATGGCGGCAGACGTGATGGCCGACGTGCGCGACCACCTGCTCACGCTGCCCGGCGTCAAGGATGCCGGCGTCGACATCGTCTACGAACCCGTGTGGACCCCAGAGCGCATGTCCGAGGAAGCGCGCTGGGAGCTGGGGATGGTCTAG